>Ga0209164_1001270_pt1 | contig 34423 bp, 31 predicted proteins | sample MTBNYHSulfiMetaG_FD_187458 | JGI IMG/M metagenome (GOLD analysis project Ga0209164, IMG submission 187458) | Enrichment culture microbial communities from rom New York Harbor, USA that are MTBE-degrading - MTBE-NYH (New York Harbor Sulfidogenic)... | ecosystem: Environmental > Aquatic > Marine >... | reverse complement strand
CTTTGAGAAAACGAAAGATGAGATTCTTAAAGATCCAGGCAATGAGAAATCCCATGACGAGAATGGTAATCATTGCCAGGAGATTGGGCAGGAATGTGGTCACTTTCCCTAAAAATTTATTGAAAGAACCGACAATGGCCTCTCTCCAGATTTCTCCCATACCCCTCACCTCCTATTTTTACTTTTCCCAACCTTCAATGAGATAAGGCTTCATCTCCTCAAAGACGTTGCAAAGAGACTCGATCCCCTCCTCCACTTCACTGGCTGAACTCCTCATGTGCTCCTTGACAAAGGACGCCACCTTCCCGAGATAAAGAGGAATCATCGATTTTAATAGATGATCGCGATGAATCGACCCCTTATGATAGGTGATGGCAAAGTCATAAATAATACGAACCCAGAGATCCCGGGGAAATAAAAAGGCCTCATCGGATAGCCGACTGATGGATTCCAACCAAAGGGCTGTCTCATGGGACAATGTCTTCCCCCATAGCTCCATTAAATCCTTCACCCCTAACCGGAAGTTCCCCACCATCCGCTCGATATTGACCGAGACCGGCTCGAGCCCCACCTCATAATGAAACCCAAACGTCGGAACGGATTGAGAGGCCTTGACTTCCTTCCAGAGAGGCTGATAATTTCCCAACAACCCATAAACGGAAGAAACCACCTGGGTGAACATCGGCCCCAGATCACTTCCCGGATCCTTGGCATCATGAATTTTAGCCCCCAGGTAGGACTGACACACCTTAAACCCTTCGGCAATCGCAAGGGTGGTCATCCAGATATCAATCCCGAATCGAGCCACATCCGTCTCCCAAACCTCTTTGCCTAAATAGTGCCTGGCCAACTTCCCCGAAAAACCAAAATCTCCTCCAATGGGCTGACGAATCCTCTTCCCATACAACGCCCGGGTCAACGGATAAACGATGCTGTTCGTGATCGTCCCGTCAAACTTATGCCGGGCATAAAGAGGCGCAACATAATCAAACCCCTCCTCATAGACCGGCCGAATCAGAAGCTCAATCCATTCCGGCGTGATCGACCTTAAATCCGAATCCACCACCGCACAGGCTCTGGCCTTCAACGTCTCCGCTGCCTCGAAGATGGTCCGAAAGGCACTCCCTTTCCCGGGAATCCCATGATAGGGAGTCACGATCTTTTGAACCGGATGAACCGGATGGGAAGTCAGAATCGTGCTAAAATCCTCAATCTGGACCTTCCTGACCTCATCTTGAGTGCCATCGGTTGAACCCCCATCCGAATTAAATAAGACCGCTCTCGCCCCCGAAAAATACTTGGCCAAACCCGCTATCACTGCCCGAACCACATGACCAATCGTCCGGGAATTGTTATAACTCGGAACTCCAATTAAGATATCCGCCTCTTTGATGCTCTCCAATTGATTCTGAACGGACTTTTCCATTCACCCTCTCCGCCCCTCAATCCAGAATCCCCTCACACACTCTCTCCTCCCTTTTCTGAGGACTTTCTCCCCTGCCCACCGGGTCAAACGGAACCCCCCTCCTCAATCAGTTCCATCTTCCGGCTGGTCCATGATAGGATCAGGATCGCTTTCTCCCCATCACTCTTTTGATTACGTTCCCTCCTGCCCAAGGGCCGCCGGCCGATACAAAGCGGTCTCAAGATTCTCGATCTGCCTCTTTAACTCTCTCGACCGCATGGAAGACCGAATCGCCCTGGGAATCCAAAAAAACAATGTGGTCAAAACGCCTAACCCGATGGACCCTAACATCATGTAAATCAGGGACGTCTCAAACCTCCATATCAAAAACACTATCTGCACAGGAGCCGCAGTCGAATTCTGAACAGCGAATATCGCCATCCCCATGACAACCAAAAATGCCAACCAATAAAAAAATTGCATCGGTCTCCCCTCCTCCCCGACCGTCATTAAACTCCATAAGGATTACTGAAATAGGAATTAAATATGTCCATCAGAATGCTGTTCATTTGTTGCTCCACTCTCTCCGGTGTTATCCTCGCAACCGTCATCTCCTTTTCCACCTCCACATTCCTTGTGAAAACCTTACGTTTCTCTTTTACTCCCAAATGGATGACAAATTGAACCGAAGCCTTAACATGGGTCTTGAATAGAGATGCCTTCCCTTCTGTCCAGAATCTCTTGATTTCGATCATCATTACAGAATCAGTCTCCATATCCCTTAGCGACTCAGGCTTCTCATCCCAATGTGAGACTGGGAGAGTTTTTACTCCATTCCGAGAAAGAACATTGGATAAAGATTCTTGAATCGCCTTTTCCAATGGAAATGGATCACTTTTAAAATAACTTGAAACGCCCTGCAGAGGATTATAAATTCCGATGTAAAGAGTTTCTCGCCTCTCATCTTTAAAAGGAGCAATGCCAAGAGTGGACCCAATTTTCTTTTGAAGGGAAGGGAATTCTCCGTTAGGATCATACCGAATGGAGAGAAAATAAGTTCCTGCTTTTGAACAACTGAGTGCAAAGAAGCATAAAAAAACGATGGCCGACCGATGAAGAGATTTTGATTTCATAGACGATCCCCTTTCGAATTAAATGTTCAGCTTTTTTACAAGGCTCAGAATGGCTTCGTTCCAAACCAGTGGCCCGTTTCCATCTAAAATGGTCAAATGTTGAATTTTTAACAAGAGGCTTTGCAAATTGGGAGCATCCCCCCTAAGAAAAATGGGATAGTCTGCTGCTAATAACATGGGCAGGTCATTCAAACTATCTCCAATTCCCACTGTTGTGATTAGAAAAAATTGATTCTCATAAAGTTCTTTTAAAATTTCAACGGCCTTCCCTTTATCGTTTTTCCCTAAAAGATGATGAAACTTACCCCCCCAAGCATAGTTCATCCCTTTTTCCTCAATTTTTCTTTTTATGATTTCGACTTCTCTTTTCCCTCCCTCCACAATAAAGGGTTCATCATATTCTCTACTCTTAGCCAATGCCACCTCTTCGGGGCTTAAGCCGGAAAGAGAAGTAAGTTCTTTTTCGCTCAGATCGAAAAACCCTTTGATCGGAAGGCCTGTTTCACTTTTAATAGATGCTAAAATCTCGATAATCTGTGGATAAAAAGTGCCTAACTCTAAAACGAAATATTCGTCCAATTCTTTATCGTAAGGGAACTGGAAGGAAAAATAATTTTTAGGAACGAATACAGCGCCTCCATTTTCTGAAATGAAGGGGTGCTCGTTCTCTAATTTTTTTCGATAGAGTTCAATCTCCAGCCTGGACTTACTGCTTGAAAGAATGAGGGGCATTCACCCTCTCCGGATCAGATGAAGGGCAGGCGTTGCCTGTTCAAAGGAATAGGTATGCCGATCCAGTAACGTTCCATCAAGATCCGTAAAAATAATGAGTTTACGTGTTGTCGTCGTCAACGGCATTCTTCAATCTTTCTAAAAAGTCCGGAATCGCAGAAGTCACCCGACTCCAATTGGGTATCAGGGGAATACTCAAAGGATCCTCCAAAAATGCCTTGCTGGCTAACTCAATCCCTCTGGTAAAGGTCTCCACCGCTACCCCCTCCTCATGACGATCGAAGTCAAGCCCGTTGATGGCCGCATCATCATGATATTTCGTGATCGCCTCCTGCGCTATTCTTAAGTAAGTGGCCTTCAATGTCTTCAACAGACTCTCGGAAAGATCGATCCCTTCGCTGGCTAAGTTTCTAAAAAGATTCTTGGCAATGTCCGTGGACATCCTTAAGAGCCCCTTGCCCGGATCATCCGGAGAAAGCTCCTGATGCTTATGCTCATAATTCTCTGCCAAATCAACCTGACAGATCCGCCGAAAGGAACAATTCCGAAAAACTTCCGAAAGAACTCCCACCTCCAGCCCCCAATCCCATGGAATCCTATTGATCCGCGCCAGATCCGTGATCATCGAAAACTCCCCGGCTAAAGGATATCGAAAACTGTCCAGATAAACCAAGAAAGGAAGATGCCCTAAAAGCCGCTCAAGAGACCGCAAAAGAGGGGTCACTAAAAGCCGTGTCACTCTCCCATGCAACTTGTTCGTCACCCGCGCATAATACCCCTTGCAGAATTCATACCCCAAATTCGGATTGGTGACAGGATAACATAAACGAGCGATAAACTCCCGATCGTAACTCAGGATATCGCAGTCATGAAGAACAATCACCTTGCTCTTCTCACTGGCAAGAATATAACCAAATGCCATCCAGGCGGAACGCCCCTTCCCATCCTCCCCCGCTGAAATATCATTCTTGTCTAATATATCGTAAAGGGTTTTGACTCGATCCCCATCGTTCCAAACGATAATGGTCTCCTGAGGAAGTACGGAAAAAAACTCTTTCGCATGCTCAAACTCCTCCTGCCCCGCTCTCCCAAGGGTGATGACCACCTGGTTGATATACTTGACTTTCTTAATCTCCGAAACAATATTTTTGAGAGCCTTCTCCTTGAGCTCGGAATAAAGGGATGGCAAAACGAGCGCAATGGGATTGTGTCTCGAATAGAACTCCAACTCCATCTCGATCCGCTCAAGATCCATCTTTTTTAAATGATGAAGCGTGGTGATCACCCCGGGTTGAAAAAAATCGGCCATCGATTCCCTCCATTTCAGAATTTCACTGACGTCAAACCACCCTTTCTAAATAAACAATGCTATTTGATCACGGCTATCTTTACTGAGTCCGAACGGTCAAAATTGTCTTCGGCTTTTTGAATTTGCCGAATGAGGTCCGCCGTCTTCATTCCACCCGTTTTAATTCCCAAAACCTTTGCCACCGCTCTCTTTTCGCCCATCTTCACCGGGGTATTTTCTATCGGATTATAAACCATTTTTGTTATCATTTCACAGAAATATTTTTTGGGGCCCCTTTTCAATGAGGAAGTCAAAGGATGAAAATTTTCTTTCTTTCGCCATCTAACCATATCACTTTTTCCATAATACCCCTGTTGAAAAAATGTTTTGTTTCTCAAAATAATGAGCAATTTTTTTATATTCTTTAATCCGTTAAAATGAAAAGGCTTTTCCCAATAACGGAAAAATGTCAGACTTTTTGTACTATATTTTATAATTTCTCCCTTTTCGCCATAAAAGACTCCCCTCTATTCCTGACCGCAATTTCTTACTTCCTAACCTCTCAGAACCATTTGTAATTTTTAATTGATGTTTGTTGCCCTCGAACAATCCTTTGTTGATAAGCTATTGGCATTATTTTTGCCTATTTTTCCACTAACTACCTAAATGGAGGTTACTGGCTGACATGAATGATTCCATAAAATCAAGAGGATTTTCATTGATAGAGATACTCATTGCCATCGTTATTTTATCCATCTCATTGTTGGCGCTTGCAAGTTTAATGGTGACGACAACCCAAAACAATTCATTTGGGGGGCATATGACAGAGGCGACGACCTTTGCACAAGATATGCTGGAGCGGTTAAGGGTCAGCCCCTGGGAAAACGTCGTGTCGAACGCGGACCAGGTAACCGGCTCTACTGGAATCAATTATGACCGGAACTGGGTTGTTAGCCCAAACCCAACAAGCCCTGATGATACCTTGAGGACGGTATCCATTACCATCAATTGGAATGATAAAGTGGACCATTCCATTACGCTTCTTTCGGCGATTTCTAAATGACCAGATAGGAGGAAAGGAAGACATGAAATTCCAATCGGCGTCAAACAAAAAGGGAATCACACTGATTGAATTACTGGTGGCCTTGGTGATCTGTGGAATAGTGATTGCCGGGATTTACCGCCTCTTTATAGGCCAGACGAGGGCTTATACCATTCAGGACCAGGTCGTCGAAGTTCAGCAGAATGTGAGAAACACCATGGAAATACTCTTGAGGGACCTCCGGATGGCAGGGTTCAATGATGATAATCTCAATTCAACGATTGATATTGCCAATCCCATCGTCCCCCCTTTTTCAGACAACTCCATCACGGTGAATTATGAATATTTTGATAGAACCAGTGCAACCTACCAGAATCACATCGTGCTATATTCTGTCAACGCATCAAATTTATTTCGACAATCCACGGTGGATGGTGTGGCCGGTCCACAGGAAATCCTCCTGGAGAATGTGGATGCTATCAATTTTATTTATGGTATCGATCTGGCCCCCCCGGGGGGGTCGCCGGATGGACTTGTCGATAACTGGGTTCCTGCAGCAAGTGTCGGTACAAACAGAGTAATTGCCGTAAGGGTCACTTTAGCCGCAAGACCTGTGCCAGTGAATCCCGATGTCCAGCAAATGATTTCACCGCGGACTTTAACCTCCACCGTATCACTGAGGAACCTGAGCCTTATCAGATAAACGAAGACGGTCGAAGGCGACGGCAGAACCATTTCATACAAAAGGGGAATAGATCATGCTGACAAAAGAAGGAACGCTTCTGAAAGACCAATCCGGCACGGCCATTGTGATCGCACTCATCATGATTATCATTTTGACACTGATCGGCCTTGCATCGACATTCACCTCTAATTTTGAGATTAAGCTATCAGGCAACAAAAGGGCGTCAACGGATGCATTCTATACTGCAGACGCGGGAGTTCAATCGGCGCTGGTTAACATTGCCAACTTTAATTTCCCGGGCAATTTCGTCGCTGTCAACCCGGCGACCCTCCCGGTTGATCTTCAAAATGAACTCATCGACTCGAGATTCAATACCCCCACACTTTTCTTACCTGAAGGGGTAATTTTTAAGGATCCTCCCCGGGTTACGGTATATCACACCACACGAACGGATACCTCCAGGGGGTCACAAACCAGTGCGACTGGAAATTTCGAATTTGAACATTATATCATCGATTCGATTGGAAAGGATCAGATGGACACCGCATTGCTCAAATCCACTTGTCAGGTCAGGGAAAAGGTCATTCGCCTGATCCCCACCGTTCAAGCGGGAAATTAGAAGTGGGGTTTCCACAGAATCCCAGGACTTTTTGAGGAGGTTATTGTCACCATGAAGAAAAAAACCTTAATCCCTTTTTTCCTTTTCTTATGTCTGCTTACCGGGCCTTCTTTTGGCCTGGACACAGACCTTTACGTGCTGTCAGGAGTTAATATTCCACCGAATGTCTTGATTATTCTTGACAACTCCCCAAGCATGGATGAAGTCGTCTCAGGTTCGGATGCACCATATTCTCAGGATATTGATTACGGCGCCTCCCTGACCTCCCCTGCTGTGGTCTATCCGAGGTATGCTGTTTATTCCGCGACGAAAGTAAATCAATGGACCCTGTGGATCAATGATTATCGAACAGATCCGGCACTGGATTCCTGCCCTGAACTCAAGACATTACTTGAGATCTACGGGCATGCTGAAAATAATAAATGTACAGGAACAAAGGCCAATTATCAGACCGGGAATTATAGAAATTATCTCCAGATCCAAGGGCCTAGCATCGGCGAAGACCGATTCGATTTATCAAACGGAGTGATTCATAGTTATATCAATACGGTGAGTGGCGTTCGCTTCGCCGTGATGGTATTTAATCGAGATTCAGCAGGCAATACGGTGAAATATGATTTAACAAATAAATCGGAACACGTTTTTGGTGATGTCAGAGATGATGCCCTAAATTCAAATGGAGGAAAATTACTTGGTTTTGTTGACGAATATAAAAACGGAAAGAGTCTCCTTTTTGACCAACTCGATGTACTTACCAACGACAGCTGGAGCCCCTTGGCCGAAACCTTATATGAAGCAGGAGCCTACTATCAGGATCAGATAAGCTCGATCACAGGGACAAGTTACTCCGGGTTAAGTCCTGTTCAATACGACTGCCAAAAACTTTACATTCTCATCATTTCAGATGGAAAACCCACCAAAGATAGCCATCCTTTTTTGTCTTCCATCGGTGATTTGACAGGAGATGGCAAAGCGGGACAGTTGGATGATCTTGCGAAATACCTTTTTAATCTCGATTTGACGGGTGGAACATATCATACCCCCCAAAATATCAAAACCTATACAGTTGGTTTCAATGTGGACAATCAACTTCTGAAAGAAACAGCGAGGGTAGGGGGTGGAAGATATTTCTACGTATACAGTTCCCAGAGTTTCAGCATTGCCTTTCAAACCTTTATCGCCGACGTTCTCGAAGAATCCACTTCCTATGTCGCTCCGGTTGTGCCCATCAGCCAGATGGAGAAGACAAGCTCCGGAAATCGGCTGTATCTCGCCATGTTTAAGCCTACCTATACCAGCTTTTGGAAGGGAAATCTTAAGAAATACGGCATTGTGACGGAGAAAACGGAAACCTTAAATGTGGGAGATATCCTTGACGTCAATGGTAATCTCGTGAGGGATTCCGAAAATCAGATTAAAGACGATGCGCTCTCATACTGGAGCACCCCCTGCGATACTGGAAAAGCAGGAGATGGAGGAGAGGTGGAATGCGGGGGAGTCGGACAGCTCCTGCTGAACAGGGCTTCGGCAAGGAAGATCTATACCTTTCTTGGAACAAATTACAATTTGACCGATACGTCGAATATCTTCAGTCGCTCGAATAGCGCTATCACACCTACAACATTGGGCCTCTTGAGTGGTGATTATACCGGGAGAGATAAACTCATCGATTTCATTCATGGATATGACACTTATGATGAAAATAGAAATAACAACTACACAGAAAAAAGAGATTGGATTTTAGGCGCCTTCATCCATTCAAGGCCCCTGGTCATTCACTACGGAACAACCCGGTCTATCATCTACGCCGGAGCCAATGACGGTATGCTCCATGCTTTCGATGATGCAAGTGGTGAAGAATTGTGGGCCTTCATTCCACCGAGTCTTTTGTCAAGGTTGAAGAATTTGAGTGGTGAGGCTTCGGGGTATGTTGTGGGTGATTCTGCCGCTCTGGAGTTTTTCGTGGATGGCTCTCCGAAAGCTCTTCTGGGGACCGATCAAAAGATCATGATCTTCGGGTTGAGGAGAGGAGGAAACCGGTACTACGCCCTGGACATCACAGACCCCCTCGTTCCAAAATTATTATGGGAAATCAGCCCTTCCACATCCGGCTTCGGGGAACTTGGGCAAACCTGGAGCACCCCGCAGATCAGGAAAATTCAATATGGCGCCTCCGAAAAATGGGGCGCCATCGTGGGAGGTGGTTATGATTCGAACCAGGATAATTTGCCGGTGACCACCAGCGATACAAGAGGAAGGGCGGTCTATATCTTTGATATTTTAAATGGAAGCCTTCTCTGGAGCTATTCCAATGCAAAGGATTCCAATATGAAGTACAGCATCCCGAGCGATGTTTCCTGTGTCGATACGGACGGAAACGGCAAGATTGACAGGCTCTACGTAGGAGACATAGGCGGAAGAGTCTGGCGGTTCGATATCGGGGCCCAGGACACTGCAGGATGGACCGGGAAAAGAATATTCAACTCAAACCCCGGGGACTCGGACCAAAGGAAGATCTTCTACCCTCCGGATGTCACCCTTGAAAATGACGAAGGAAACTATGAAATGGTTCTTTTCGGAACAGGAGACCGCGAACATCCAAATGATGCTACCCTTATAAACAGGCTCTACGCCGTTAAGGACAAGAATCCTTCAACCGTTTTAACGGAGAATGATTTGGTCGACGTAACGGAAGACCTGTTGCAGGATCCCGCCACGTCCGAGGAACAGAAGACAGCCATCCTTAATCAGTTAGCAGAGAAGAAGGGCTGGTATATCCGGCTGGATCAGAATGCTGGAGAGAAGTGCCTTTCCAATCCTCTGGTCTTTTTCGGAACGGTTTACTACACCACATTTACGCCCAGCCCCGAAAGGCTGAATGATATCTGTTATGTGGGCGGGGGAGAAGGCAGGCTTTATGCACTCAAATACAAGACCGGAAACGCCGCATTCAATCTGGATTTAGAAAATGACAGCTCAGGCCAAACTCTTATGCGAAGTGACCGATCCGTAACCGTTGGAACTTCTATCCCTTCCGGAACCATCGTTGCCATCATCCACGGCGTCGCGACCGGATACGTTGGTGTTGGCGGAGGGGTCTACATCCCTCCCTTACCAAGTTATAAGAGCATCATTCCGGTACACTGGCGAATTGTCTTTTAAAAGAAGGGAGAAGAGGAAGGGAAGGAATCACATTCATTGAATGAGCAGAGGCAATGCTGCTTTTACACAAGGGTTGGCTGTGTCAGCGAATGGCTTAAAGGCGAAATCACATTATTTATACTTTCTCCAGCTTTTCACCGATGATCCGTTTGAAGGCTTCGACCACTTTAGGATCGAACTGTTTCCCGGCTTTAGATATGAGTTCGTTCATGGCTTCCCAGGGAGGCATGCCCTTACGGTAGGGACGATCGGTCGTCATGGCATCAAAAGCATCCGCTACGGCAACAATGCGAGCCCCTAAGGGGGTCTTAAGCTTTTCCTCATCTTGCAAGTCCAATGTGTCAACGAAATACTTGTGGTGAGCGACAACGATAGGGACCACTTCCTTTAGCACGGACCCCACCGCAGAGAGGATATATGCCCCTTTCACGGTGTGCAAATCCATCAACTCCTTTTCCTCCGTACTCAGCTCCGCCGCCTTCAGGAGAATTTCGCCACTGACTTCAATCTTTCCGATATCATGTAATAGCCCTGCCACCCGAATCGTTTCCACCTCTGTCCGTTGTAATTCCATGGCAATGGCGATCTCCATGGCCAATTCCGAGACTCTTACGGAATGGCCTTTGGTGTAACGATCTGTCGATTCAAGATATTTTGATAGAACCTCAAGGATACCGATATAAGCACTTCTCAGTTCTTGGAGTTGGCGTTCGTGTTTTTCGTATAAAGTCCCGACGGCGACACCGGCGAGAATGAGAAATCCACCCCAAGATAAAAGCTGTGTAACAGTTTCCAGAAACATTTTATTCATAAAGAATTTTTCGGGGAAAAGGATGACACAGACCAGTACCGCCAAGATAGAGAAAACAGCAGTCAGAACCCCCATCCGGCGTCCTAAAAAATAGGCTGAGAAAAGGACAGGAAGGTAATAAAAGTTGAGGACAATGGATTTTTCATCGATAAGATAGGTTCCGGCAAATGCGGCTAAGAGGATGAGGCTCACGAGAAGCTTTTCGAAGTGCTTTAAAATAAGTTGTTTAAATTCTTCCATATTTTCCCAAAGCTTAAAGTTCAAGCCCTTCCCGGGCTTTTATTTTAAATAATCAAATTTTTTAGGCAGTAGTCGATTGATAATGCACCATTTTTCTTCTTTCGATAGGCAATGTCAAAGAGATAAGTGTGATTGGCTTCTCGTCATCGACTTTAAATTTTATCATGCCTCGGTTCTTCTTGATAATTTCTTCTGCTAATCGCAATATAAAATCATCCATCCCTTCTAGGTGAGGCGCTGGGGCTACTAAGACGGTTTCGAATGGGTCACTCCCCTTTTCATAACCCGTGAAGGCAATCAGAATCTCGATGTATTTTCCATCACTCTGGGGCGGATGCTTCCCCTCCTCCTTTGCTTCCTGCGGCTCAAAAAATCTTGTCAGGAATCCAATGCTCCCATGGGGAGGGATGGAGTGGATGGCATATTGGAGAACGGAATTCAGGATAAATTTCAATTGCTCGTCATGAACGCTGGTTTCGGGAAGATTTTCTTCATATTGTTTTTTAAATATTTTAATCTTTTTTTCTCCAAAAGCATCCTCATAATTTTTTAAGACTTCTTCCAGAAGGATATGGACTGTATTCGTTTTGGGAATGGGCGAATTGATTTTAAGATAATCAGCGAAACAGTCTAATACCGAGTCGGTTTTAGCAATATCTTTTGTAATCGTCTTGTAAAAAAACTCCCCATACTCCGTGTCGCTAAATTTCTCACGTGAAAGATGAGCAATAGACTTTATTTTTTCAAGAGTATCTTTGATATTACAAAATAATTCAGTAAAAAGTGTGAACCAAGAAGAGATATTCTGTACATCAAGTGGGTCCCTTTCTTTTAATTCAGATATCTTACTCCCACCCTTCAGAAGCGAGATAAAAGAATTTTTTCCATTTTCTTGCTCAATTAAACGCTTTTTTTCCATTTAATTTTAAGCCGTTATCCCCGGATTTGGGTTGCCCGATAGAGGATAGAGCAATTTTTGTTCCAAGTAGATAATATTAATTTAACTAAATGTAATTAAATAGCTTTTAATAAATTTAACCATTTTTTTGGGGGGTCAACTGTGATAAATTTTTTACCACTATTGATGAGAATTGTAACCTCCTTTTGAGTCGATTGTAGGATGATGGTCAGGTTTTTGGCTGGAATGAAAAAAATTTTTAACATGGAAAGATAGAAATAATTCAGGACTTTTATGCAAATTCCTTCCACTTTTCCTTTTCACCAATAGGGAACAGCAAACTATAAATTGATAAAAATTTTATTTGAATTGTCGTGAATGATCATCTGTTTTCGACAATTGAAACGAAGGGAGGCATTGACATGACTTGGTATGAGTTTTGCTCATTATTATAAACGAATTTAATTTTGGAGGACGTATCCTGTTGAGTCGGGTGGGCGAGATGGTTGTGTATAAAGTTTTTTACAAGAACTATGACCTAAAAAAAGGTGAGCTGGTGGGTGTATTGATAGAGAGAAGGAAAGACTTGAGGGGAAAAAGCCGAATTGAATCAGGGTTGAAATGGGCAAAATTGACTTTTGGCCATCTGGTAAAAGATAAACAAACGATTTTCGTTGTTCCAGATGAGATGAGCCTGGGGACGGATGCCATCGTGTTTCTGGACAAATGGATATTCACCAACAAGGAGTTTTTAGAGTTGATGAAGGGAAAGGGCATGGAGATCAACAGGAAAAAAGAAGGCCGAAGGCCATGCTATTCCTTCTGTTAAACTGTTAAAAAACACGATATGATTCATGGATGACTGCGAGGCGTATGGAGAAGTTCAAAAAATAAATGAATGGCTGATTTTCAAAGGGGAGACGTTGGATATGGTAGCTTATGAATTCTACTGGCGTGATCCGATCAAGGGATACCAAATCATCGGGAAACTTCCAGAGAGAAGAAAGAATCCTATAAGAATAACCCAAGAATCTGTCATAAACTGGGGGAAAAAGATTTTAGGTGAAAGGGTGGATGCCGATGACATCTTCTTTATTAAGATCACGATGGATAAAAATATAGATAGAATCCCTCAGCCTAATCTGGCTTACAGACCATTGAAAGAATTTTAAAAAGCAAACCCATCATTGCAACCCCTCCGTCACAAGGTGCCGAACAGTCGATCCGGCAGGAATGCTTCCAAAACTTTATCAAGTGCATCTTCGAAAGTGATGAATAACCATCATTGCGGCCTCACCCGTCCTTTCGGGACAAATTGAATGAAACCAATTTTTTCACACCTTCTTCTGAAGGATTACCCATCATGGTAATACCTCTTTCTCCCATGGAAACTTACCAAAATCGGGCAGGGATGCCGGAGAAAATCTTATAGCGGAACCCTCAGCTTTTCCCTTGACGGCAAGAATGCCCTGAAAAATTCAAAGGCTGTGCTGTCATAGGGGTTGGTTACCTCTGCCAACCAACATTCCAGATTATCCGCTTGATAAGATTTTAGGAGGCATTCCTGGCCGATCACTCCTGCCTTCCGGTCGTCAGGGAATTTTACCCACGCTTCAGTGAGGGATTACCTATCATAAAGAATTTTTCTTGCTTTTATTTGAAAGATAGTTTATATTTCAAGTGTTTCAAAAAGCTTCTTAATAGAAAGATGAAAATCCGAAAAGGACTTTAAACAAATTCTTTGTGGGTTTTTTTAATGCCCATGCCGAGTCTTCCTAGTCATTTCTGCGTGATTTAATCATTGCTTTCCCCCAAGTCGCGTGAAATCGTGGAAATTATTGGTTTGGCGTTTACCCCATCAGAAGACCTTTGGCCTTCTAATGGGAAGACTCACACGGGACATTAACCCCGTGTTCGCTCCGATAAGGAAATTACCTTCAGCCCCGCTGTCTGAAGCAGGGCTTTCTAACGGGGTAAAAAGGAAAGGGATAACTCTGTTGCATATTGACATCGACCGAGTTATTTAAGGATTGACGATGAAGTTTTCAGATTTAGAATTAAAACCAGAGATTCTGAAGGCCCTGGGTAATATGGGTTATGATGATTTGACACCCATCCAAGAAAAGACCTTCTCCCCTATCCTAAGCGGCAGGGATCTTTTGGCCCGGGCAGAGACCGGGTCGGGTAAAACGGCGGCCTGCGGCATTCCGCTGGTGCAGATGATCAATCCTTCGGTCAATGCTATCCAGGCCCTCATTCTGGTCCCGACCCGTGAACTTGCGCTTCAATATGTGGAGGAGGTCTATAAAATTTCAAGACTAACGGATGTTGTCCCCTTTGCCATCTTTGGCGGGTTTTCCATGGAGATTCAAAAAGCCAAATTAAGGGACAGGGTCCATATCCTCGTGGCAACACCAGGACGGTTGATCGATTTCCTATCTCATACCACCTCGGTCGATCTCTCTTGTGTTCGAACGCTGGTTCTGGATGAAGCAGATGAGATGCTGAAAATGGGTTTTATTGAAGATATAGACTTCATCCTGTCCTGTCTGATCCATGAGCACCAGACATTGTTTTTTGCTGCGACGATGCCCGATGAGATTGATCGATTGGTCAGGTCTTATCTGAAAGAGCCCGTCAGAATGGAACTCAATAAGGAACAGGTGGCCCCGCCGAGTCTTGTTCACCATTTTCAGTATACGGGGCGGCACGGTCGGCTGAATGCCCTGATCGATTACCTAAAAAGGGAGAAGATCTCTCAGGCCATCATTTTCTGCAATTCACGGCATCATGGTGAAAAACTGATGATGGAGTTAGAAGGAAAATTTAAATCAATAGGGTATATCCATGGAGGTCTGGAGCAATCGAGGCGGACCTTGATCTTCGAACGCTTTCGCCGAAATGAAATTACCTTCATGGTGGCCACGGACATTGCCGGTCGCGGACTCGACTTCAGTCATGTCAGTCATGTGATTAATTATGATTATCCTCGGGGTCTGGAATCCTATACGCACAGGACAGGAAGGACAGGAAGAATGGGAAGGTCAGGCATTGCCATGACTTTTGTGACTGATCAGGAATTGAGGATCTTGAAATCCCTGCTGAAGATGAATCGTATTGACCCCGTGTGGCACGGCAACATTCCTAACCTCCAGGCTGTCACCAAACAGAATGGAAAACGAGATGATAGAAAATACTTCAAAAAGCGGCCCCGGAATGTTTCCAGAGACGAATCCTATCTCATGGGTTCCATGAGGAGCTTATGAAACGCGAAGATTTGCGAAACATTGCTCTGATTGCCCATGTGGATCATGGAAAGACAACGATCATCGATGGCTTGCTCAGGCAGTCAGGCATTTTCCGTTTGAACGAAAAGGTTCAGGAACGGGTGATGGACAATATTGACTTGGAGCGTGAGCGGGGCATTACCATCATGGCAAAGAATACGGCGATCGAATATCAGGAAGTCAAAATCAATATTGTCGATACACCGGGGCATGCTGATTTCGGTGGAGAGGTGGAAAGGACGCTCAAGATGGTGGATGGCGTGTTGCTCCTCGTCGATGCCTCGGAGGGTCCCTTGCCCCAGACAAGATTCGTTCTGAAAAAGGCCCTTGAGTTTAATCTCTCTCCGATCCTGGTCATTAATAAAATAGACCGGACGGATGCGAGGATCCAAGAGGTTTTGAATGAGGTCTACGATCTCTTTATTGACCTCGATGCCACAGAGAAACAGCTTGAATTTCCGATCGTCTACACCAACGCAAAGCTCGGGATTGCGAAACTCCATCCTGATGAGAATTCAAAAGATCTTCGGTGCCTGTTTGAGCTTATCCTGCACGCCGTTCCACCTCCTGAAGGGAATGATGAAGGGCCACTGAAACTTTTGGTCACCAACATTGATTATAACGATTACGTTGGCAGGCTGGCCATAGGGAGGATCTTCTCGGGGACGGTTAAAGTGGGGGACGGGGTGTCGATGATCAACGGCAAAGGGACCCCGATTAAGACGAAGGTGACATCGCTCTATGGATTTCGGGGGCTCGAAAGATCGGAAATCAAAGAGGCTCGAGCGGGGGATATCGTCGCCCTCGCAGGAATGGAAGGGATTAATATTGGCGATACCATCGCCGATATTGAAAATCCGGAGCCCCTTCCGAGAATTGCCGTGGATGAGCCCACCATCTCAATGGTTTTTTCTGTGAATACATCCCCTTTTGCCGGCCAGGATGGAAGATATGTCACGTCGAGAAACCTGAGGGAGCGGCTTGAAAAGGAGCTTTTGTACAATGTGTCGATTAAGGTCGACTTTGATTCTATAGATTCTTTCAAGGTGATGGGAAGAGGGGAACTGCAGCTTGCCATCTTGATCGAGATGATCCGGAGAGAGGGCTATGAGCTTTCTGTGTCGATGCCGGAGAGTATTACAAAAAACCTGAACGGCATTCTTCACGAGCCCATGGAGCATCTGGTCATCGATATCCCAGAGGAATTCATAGGAGTCGTGACACAGCAGATAGGGATCCGTAAAGGCAGGATGCAGAAAATGAGCAACAATGGCCATGGCAGGGTTCGCCTCGAATTCAGGATCCCATCCAGAGGGCTGATCGGCTTTCGTTCCCAGTTCCTTACGGATACAAGGGGAACAGGGCTCTTCAACCACATTTTCGATGGTTATGAACCATGGCATGGCACGATTACAAAACGTTCTACCGGAACCCTGATTGCGGACCGACCAGGAAAGACAACCACATACGCGCTTTATCACCTTCAGCCCCGCGGCATACTCTTGGTCAGGGAAAACACACCTGTCTACGAAGGAATGGTGATTGGTGAGAATTCGAGAGAGAACGATCTTGATGTCAATGTGACGAAGGAGAAGAAACTTACCAATATCAGAGCGGCAGGGTCGGACGAAGCCCTACAACTTATTCCACCTAAGATTCTTAGCCTTGAGCAGGCCATCGAGTTTATCAAAGAAGATGAGTTGGTTGAGGTGACCCCATGTTCCGTGCGCATCAGAAAAAAGATTCTCGAATCAAACAAGAGACCCAAGCAGAGAAGTTAACCTTAGCGTTGCATTAAAAAGGGAGGTGGGTATGCTTTCAATCCTTTACCATTGCGGATTTTTTCTATGGTTTATGGGTAACACACGATGTCACCTGAGGCAACCTTTGTCATATGCTTGAAAACTGAGTAGCAAAATGTTTAAAAGTGCCGCTGTAGAGGTTTTTCACCACACCCACCTCCCTTTTGATATAATTTTTATGCAACTGTAAGTTTAATTTTCCCGGCATGGATGAATTCGTAAAAAGTTGTCATTTCCGTGAAACTTGTCCTCGAAGGTATCCATCGGGGAACGGGAATCCAAGGAGCCCGGGAAGTTCTGAGAGGGAATGTTGCGGCAGGAAGACATGAATTGGCATATTTGAGGGAAGCGGCTTACTCCACGATCTCGACTTTAATGAGGTTAGTGGTTCCGGGAATGCTGATCGGGACTCCGGCGATGATGACGATCTTATCTCCTTGAGTAGCCATTCCCAATTCTTTTGGGATTTTCTTCGATCTCCGTAACATTTTGTCTGTGTCTTTCCAATCAGAGACAAGAACGGGATAGACTCCCCAGCAGAGATTGAGCCTTCTCACGGTGGGAAGGTGTCGACTCAAAGCGAGGATGGGCTGGCGAGGTCGAAGTTTTGAAACCCAGCGCGCGGTACTTCCTGATTCCGTCGGCGTCGTGATCACCTTTGCTCCCACATCTTCGGCCAGCAATGAGGCAGCGTAGGTGATCGCCTGTTGGAGATTCATCCCTTCGGTGGTTTCCCTCCGGAGGAACAAAGGGTGAGGAAATTCTTCTTCTGCTGAGCGAGCAATCTTTCCCATCATCTGGAAAGCTTCGACGGGAAATTGCCCACTGGCCGTCTCCTCCGAAAGCATGACCGCATCCGTCCCATCATAGATGGCATTGACCACATCTGTGACCTCTGCCCGAGTGGGTTGGGTATGGTCCACCATAGAGCGGAGCATCTGCGTGGCCGTGATCACGGGTTTCCCTAAGGCGTTGGCCTTTCGAATCAATTTCTTCTGAACATTTGGAATTTTTTCAATCGGAGTCTCCAGGCCTAAATCACCTCGGGCCACCATCACGCCATCTGAGGCTGAAATAATTTCATCGATATTTTCTAAAGCCTCTTTTCTTTCTATCTTAGCAATGACCGGAATATCGGCTGACTCCTTCTCTAAAATTCTTTTCGCTCTTTCGATATCATCGGCTTTTTGGATATAGGAGAGACTGACCAAATCCACTCCATGCTGAATGCCGAATAGAAGATCTTGGTGATCCTTCTCTGTAAAGGCTGAAGCGAGAGGGGTTCGGGTCGGAAAGTTCATCCCTTTATGAGAAGTTAAAATTCCCCCCACGATCACCTGGCATCGAATATTCTTTCCGTCACTTTCTAACACCTTAAGTTCGATGGTTCCGTCAGCCAGAAGAATTCTATCCCCCGATTTTACCTCCCCGGGAAGATCTGAATAGGTAACGGTTGCCTTAGCCTCATCGCCGATGAGCGCCAGACTGGTGAGATGAAACTCCTTCCCTCTTTTCAACTCCACCCCCCCTTCTTTCATCATACCAATCCGAATTTTCGGACCGCCGAGATCCTGAAGGATGGCAACGGGCTGGTTGAATCGCTCTGAGATTTGCCGAATGGTTTTGATCTTCTTCAAATGTTCTTTGTGGGTCCCATGAGAAAAGTTGAGCCGCGCCACATTCATCCCTCCTTGAATGAGGGCCTCTAAGATCTCGGGGGACTCGCTGGCTGGACCGATGGTGCATACAATCTTTGTCTTTCGTCTTCTCTCTTCGACCATTTAATCCCTTTCATTTTAACGCAACGTAATTTTTTCAAAGGCTTCTAAAAATATTATCCCAAAGCATCCATTCTGTCTATTAATTTATTGGTATAATCTTTATTTGCAAAACTCATTTTTATGGGTATAATTTGACAAAATGAGGAGGAGGCCATTCCAATGATACGGAAACCCAGCGAAAAAGAAGAGGAATATTTTGTGAGAATGGAGTTTGAAAAAAAGAAGAAAGAGGAAGAAGAAAAGCAGAAGAAACTCGCAGAAGCGGAAAAGAAAAGGCTTCAAGAGCTTCATCACATGAAGTGTCCAAAATGTGGCATGGAACTGATCGAAATTGATTATAAAGCGATTAAAGTCGATAAGTGCTCAGGGTGTGAAGGAGTGTGGTTAGACGCCGGAGAGTTAGAAACCGTATCAAAATTCGAAAAGTCAGGCCTCGATAAATTGTTCAGTGTCTTTGCAAAATGAAGACCTCACCTCAACGACTTTAAACCCCTGCCCCGGCTGGAGAGCCGGCCTCGCTCTTCGGGTCCTCCCTGTTCTAATAAAAAAGCGACCTCTCCTCCCAGGATGAGGATGACCGAGGAATAGTAAATCCAGAGAAAAAAGATGGCCAGAGTACTCAAAGAACCATAGACCACGGAGAACCTTCCCAGATGTAGGACATACCATCCAAACAACTGTTTTGCAACTTCCCAAAATAGGCTGGTAAAGAAGGCTGCTTGAAGAGCGGTTTTAAAATGGATTTTTTTGTTAGGAATGATTTTGTAAATTAAAAAACACATCCAAAAGGTGAAAAAGAAGGGGATGAGGTATTTGATGATGAATCGAACGATTGATACCAGATTCAGAAAGAGGTCAAAATGGTATCCCTGGACAACGGTGATCACGGAAGTGAAGATCATACTGATGAGGAGAAAAATTCCTGCCAAGAGAATCATGAGAAGATCGATTGCTTTTCCACGAAGGATGCTTCGACCTTGTTTAACCTGAAAAACAATGTTCAGACCTGTCCTTAAGGAGCTGAATACCCATGTGGAACTCCAGATTAATCCCCCTATGCCCAATATCCCAACGATCTTTCGGTCTTTAATGATTCTCAGGATGCTCTTCATAATCTGTGGGTCGAGGGTTGGAAAGACATTCTCCAAATAACTTTTAATATGATTTAACACTTCACGAACATTGTAAAGGTAAGTCCCCAATAATGCTAAAAGTAACAGGATGAAAGGGATGAAACAGATGAGGAGGTTGAAGGTAATTCCAGATGAGAGGAAAAAACCATGATCGTCATTGAACTTCTTTAGAGCACTCCAGAAAAAATGAAGTCTCTTTTTGATCCATCTCCTCCAATACATCGATTTAACTTCTATCCCTTCCTCTTCCTAATGAATTGCGAGATTGTGACAGTTTTCTCCCGGAAAGGGAGAGGCGTTTAGGTTGCTCAGTAAGGATGGGAAAAGTAAGAATCAAAAATATCCGTCAGAATTTGGTTGATCATGGTTTCCACTCTTTCGGGTGTCGATCTGGCAACGGTCAACTCCTTTTCCACCTCCACATTTCGTGTAAAAACCTTTGCTTCCTTCTTCACCCCCAAATGGATGACCAATTGAACCGCAGCCTTCACAGTACTTTTGAATGGTGAAGACTTCCCGTCCGTCCAGAATTTCTTGATCTCGATCATCAGAACAGAGTCGGTCTCCATATGCCTCAGAGATTCGGGTTTCCCATCCCAATGAGAAATGAGAATAGTTTTCACACTATTTCGAAAAAGAGCCTCTGATAAAGACTCCTGGATCGCCTTATCCAGAGGAAAGGGACGACTCTTGAAATAACTGGAATCTCCTTGAAGATGGGTGTAAAGACCGATATATAATGTCTCCGTCCTTTCGTCCTTAAAAGGAGCCATGGCAAGTGTCGAACCAATCTTCTGTTGAAGGGATGAAAATTCCTTCACGGGTTGATACCGAAGAGAGAGAGAATATGTTCCTGCCTGAGCACAACCCAATACAAAAAAACCTAGCCAAATGATCAATAACCAACGATTTGATGTCATGGGTCACCCCTCCATTTCCTAAATCATCTTATCACATTTTTAAAAAATCTTCTTCCCATCCATCCATGCCGATTTGACAATCAGCTCATCCTGATATTCAAACAGGACTAAATTGGCAGATTGTCCTGGAAGTATTTCTCCCCCCGATTCTGGAAAAAGTGTTTGAGCATTTTTCGCTGCCATTTGAATCGCCGAAGCAAGATCAATTCCTGCAAACCGGATAACGTTGGTAATGGCGCGGTCCATCGTCAGGGTGGAACCGGCCAGACGAGAATTTTCAACTAATCGGGCTGCCCGATCAGGACCGACCTCTATGTCTAACTCTCCCAACGTATATCTTCCGGGGGAAGCCCCTGCTCCCGCCATGCTATCGGTAATAAGAATGATATGATCCATTCCCTTGGCTTGAATATAATGCTTCACTACATTCGGGGGTAAATGAACCCCATCCATAATGATACTGACCATTAATGGATCCATGAGCAACTGTTTTCGGATCAGGTTCTGATATCGAGACGAAATGCCCGAGGGGGCATTCCCCAGGTGACTGCAGAGACGGGCGCCAACCTCAACGGCCTCTTCAATAAGCTCTTCGGAGGCATCGGTGTGTCCGATTCCAATCACGATTCCACGTGCTACTGCCTTTTTGATGAAAGGAATCGCTCCGTTGACTTCCGGGGCTAATGTCACACACTTGATCAGTCCTTGACCTGCTTCCTGAAACTTCTCCAATTCTTCCCACCGCGGAAGTCGGACAAACTCGCGAGGATGAACCCCACGGGGTGCATCCTTCGGTGAAATATAGGGCCCTTCAAGGTGGATCCCCAGGCACATCTTTTGGAGAAGAGGGTCACCCCTTAGTCCTCCCGCAATGATTTTTAGTTGGTGAACCATCCTTTCATGAGATGAAGTGATGAGAGTTGGGAAAAAGTGCATGACGCCTGTGGAAGCTAATGAACGGCCTGCATGATGAAGTCCTTCAGGAGTAAGAAGGGGGCTATTGAAATCCACACCGGCAAACCCATTCACCTGAGGATCGAAAAAACCCGGACAGACGTACAGGTCCGTCCCGCCAAAGTCACAGGAAGAACCTTTTTGATAAGGTTCAATCCGAATGATCTTCCCATTCTCAACAATGACATTTACGAGAGATCGTGTTTCTGGTATTTTTCCCTGCAGGATCATGATGATTTCTAAATAGGATTATATAGGATACCGGATGGTTTTAAAACATTTTCCTTCACTTCATTTATAGACAATTGCATTAAAATATAGTAAAAAATAAGGAAAGATAAAAGAAATTTCTTTTTTAAAGGGCATGAATGGTTGGAGAGTTAAGACCATAAATAAACAATACTTAAAGGAGGTCAAATGAAGTTCCCTCAATATAGACCGAGAAGATTGAGAAAAGATGAGATTTTTCGAAGAATGATTCGAGAAACTCATCTCAAGCCGGATCATCTGATCCTTCCCCTTTTCGTTCGCCCCGGGAAAGGAATGAAACAGCCCATTTCATCCATGCCTGGGCATTTCCAGTTTTCTATCGACCTCTTGGTCAAAGAGGTGAAGGAGGCAAAATCCTTGGGGATTTTGGGAGTCATCCTTTTTGGTATTCCAGAAAACAAAGACGAACTGGGATCAGAGGCTTACGCAGAGAATGGGATCGTCCAGAAAGCGATCAGGCGGATTAAAGAAAAGGTGGAAGGCATTCTTGTTATCACCGATGTCTGTCTCTGTGAATATACCAGTCATGGACACTGCGGGGTCGTCGAGGGAGGGAGAATTCTGAATGACGAAACCCTTGATCTTCTCGCCCGTCAAGCCCTCTCACACGCCAGGGCGGGAGTGGATATCGTAGCGCCGTCGGATATGATGGATGGAAGGGTGGGGGCCATCCGAAAGATCCTCGATGAAAATCAATTTGAAGACATTCCCATCATGGCCTATTCCGCAAAATATGCCTCCAGTTTTTACGGGCCTTTCCGGGTCGCCGCAGAATCGAAACCCCAGTTCGGGGACCGAAAATCCTACCAGATGGACCCATCCAATGGGGATGAGGCGTTGAGAGAAGTTCAACTTGACCTTGAAGAAGGTGCGGATATTGTCATGGTCAAACCTGCCCTTCCCTATTTAGACATCATCTATCGGGTGAAGCAAACCTTTAACATCCCCGTGGCGGCTTACAATGTTAGTGGCGAATTTGCTTTGGTCAAGGCGGCTTCGCAACTCGGCTGGGTGGACGGGGAACAGGTGATGATGGAATCGCTGACTTCCATTAAAAGGGCAGGTGCTGATCTGATCCTCACCTACTTTGCCAAAGAAGCAGCTAAAAAGTTATGAGTATAGAGTGATGAGTGATGAATTAAAAGTTAAGAGCCAAGAATCGGCAAATCAACCTCAGGATTCACCACTGGCGCCTGACGCTTCACGCCTGCGTACCGGAACGTCTTCCTCTTCGGAAAATAAGCACTCCGGCGTACAGGCACGCCTCACGAGCCCCCCCTTAAGGATGATTGCTTGGGAATTGACCCGAAGCTGCAACCTTTCTTGCGTTCATTGTCGTGCTTCTGCGGAATACGGGCCATACGAAGGAGAACTCGCAACGCAGGAGGTCTTCAGGGTGATGGATGAAATTGCCTCCTTCAGCAAACCTGTGATCATCCTGACGGGTGGAGAGCCTTTGCTTCGACCGGATATCTTCGAACTGGCATCCTATGGAACAGCAAAAGGGTTCCGAATGGTGATGGCGACAAACGGGACATTACTCAATGAAGAAATCGTCCAAAAAATGAAGACATCGGGGATCCAGCGGATCAGTATCAGCATTGATGGCCCTACGTCGGAAACACACGATGCCTTCCGGAAAGTGAAGGGTTCTTTTGAGGGCTCCCTTCGGGGAATCGAAATGGCAAAGCGGGGGGGCATCGAATTCCAGATCAATACTACCATCACGCAGGTCAATCTTCAACAAATCCCGGATATCCTCCGTCTGGCGGTTGATCTGGGGGCAGTCGCCCTCCATATCTTTCTTTTGGTTCCAACAGGAAGGGGAAAGGACTTAAAAGATCAGGAAATATCTGCTCAGGATTATGAAAAAACCCTCCACTGGTTTTACGAACAGATCAACAAAGTTCCTCTCCAACTCAAGGCCACGTGTGCCCCCCACTACTATCGCATTCTACGACAGCGGGCGAAGAAAGAAGGAAAGAAGGTCATTCCTAAAACACAGGGGTTGGATGCCATGACCCGTGGATGTCTGGGGGGAATCTCCTTCTGCTTCATCTCTCATATTGGCCAAGTTCAGCCTTGTGGCTATTTAGAGTTGAATTGTGGAAATGTCAGGGAAAAACATTTCAGGGAGATCTGGATGAAATCTGACATCTTCCAAAATCTTCGCAATACCGATGGCTATCGGGGAAAATGCGGAAGATGTGAGTTCAGAAAAATCTGCGGAGGGTGCCGGGCACGAGCCTATGAACTCTCGGGAGAGTACATGGCTGAAGAACCCTATTGCGTTTATGAACCGCTTTAAACAACTGGAGATCACGGATACGATTCCTATAAAATGATAAACAACAGATATTCGATACACTCCCTATCGTCTGTCTGATTTGCTAAGAATATCCCCCATTGGGTATGAAGATATTTTCCAAATCCTTTTTCCATTTTCGAGTCAGCCTCACCTTCAAATTCATCATCGCCATGTTCTTTTTGGTCTTAATGAGTGCGATGGCATTTGGATATTTCTCTGTCGCCAGGGAGATGACTCTCTTTCGAGACCACTGGGAGACATATGGAAGATCCATGGCCAATTCCTATAGCCTCCTCATTGAGCATGGAATGGGTCTCTCTGATCATTCCTTTCTCCAGAAGGTTGCCGATAGAATCGTCGACAATGAAGATGTCGTGTTGTGTTCGTTCTTTGATCGTTCGGGAGAGAGGTTGGTCCATACGGTGAAGAAAGGAAGGCTTCCCGATCCTCAACTGATCTATGAAATTAATCAAAAACTTTATTCCAAAGAGGGTCAGATGATCGGAACCCTTCAAATCGGCCTCTCTCTCCTAAAAATGGATAGTCAGATGAATGAACTGAAAAGGGATATCCTCCTGGTTACCTTAGGGGTAATTGGGATAGGGATTTTGTTCACCCTCATCCTCACTCGGATTCTTCTCCGGCCAATCGAAAAGTTGGCGGTGGCCACCGAGAGAGTGGCTAAAGGAGAATTGACGCAGACCGTTGATATCCGGTCCAAAGATGAAATTGGAGACTTGGCCAGAGACTTTAATCAAATGACCCTCCAGTTGAGAGAATCCAGAATCAATCTCGAGAAAAAAGTGGAGGAACGGACCCACCAACTGGAAGAGAACATTTCCGAACTGAACCGGGCAAGGACCTCCACCCTAAAGATGCTTGAGGAGCTCCAGACTGCCAAAAAGGAATTGGAAGTGGTCAACCGTGAGTTAAAGGAAATGGACGAGACTAAAATGAAATTCATTGGGATTGCCTCCCATGAATTGAAAACACCCCTCACGGCGGTGAAGGCCAATATTGACTTCATCCTTTCCGAAAAAGAGGGAAAAGTCCCCGAGTACCTGAAAACCTATCTTCTCACGATCCAGAGGAACACGAACCGCATACAGATGAGAATGGACCAAATGTTAGATCTGAGCCGGATTAAATCCGACCGTCTCCTCTTCAACCGAGAACCCATCCGACTGTCCGAGCTCATCGGAGGGTATATCAATGAGGTCACCCCTGTGGATAAAACCCTCTCGGTTCAAATTGATATTCCGCAAGACCTTCAATTGTATGCCGATAAAAATGCGCTTCACGATATTTTCATTAACCTCCTTTCCAATGCTTTCAAATTTACAAATGATGGAGGCCAAATTTCGATCATGGCCAAGCAGAACGGTCAATCGATTCTTCTCGAGATTAGAGACAACGGGATAGGCATCCCGAAAGATAAACTTCAGATGATTTTTGATGAATTTTACCAGGTCGAGGGCGGCAAATATGGGGGGGCAGGCTTGGGGCTTGCCATTGCCAAGAGATTGATTGAAGAACATGGTGGAAATATCTGGGCCACTTCTGAATTGGGAAAGGGTTCTACCTTCTTTTTTGCCCTCCCCCTTTCTTTGGAGAATGAAGATGGAAGAATCAACCGTTCTTAGAGAAGTCAAGGGAAAGGTCCTCATCGTTGATGATGCGCCGGATACCTTGGAGATCATCCAGAAACTTCTTCATTATGAGGGATACGATGTCACGATTGCCTCAAGCGGCGAAGAGGGGGTGAAGAAAGCGGAGCAGGAAAAACCCGATGTGGTCTTAATGGATATCAACCTTCCAGGAATCAGTGGCACGGAAGCCCTGAGGAGAATCCGAACGATGAATCCTATCCAATGCGTCATCATGCTCACCGCCTTTGCGACAGTGGACAATGCCATCCAAGCCCTCAAAGAAGGCGCTTCTGACTTCGTTAAGAAACCTTTCGAAAATGAGCATTTGATTCACATCGTCAACCAAGGTCTGGAAAAGTACAAAACCCTGACGGAGAAAAAAAAATTAGAGGAGGAAGTGAGAAGGCTATCCATCACCGATGATTTAACCGGCCTGTTCAACCACCGGCATTTCTTCAAGACCTTAGAAGCCGAGTTGACTCGTCTGAAACGTCAAAAGACCTCCCTTTCTCTTTTGATGTTCGACCTCGACAATTTTAAAAGATATAATGACCTCAATGGCCATCTGGAAGGGGATAAAGTTTTAAAAAGAATCGGTGAAATCGTCAGAAATTCTATTCGATTTAATGTGGATTCTGGCTACCGTTACGGAGGAGATGAATTTTCTGTCCTTCTCATCGGTGCCTCTTTGGATCAAGCCCTGGTCATTGCGGAGCGCATCCGATCTTCCATCGAACAGACTGAATTTCAAAACATCACGGTCAGCATTGGATTATCAGAATACAGAGATACTTATGATCTGGAGGGGTTCGTTAAATCCGCCGATGATGCGATGTATGTGGCGAAGCATTCGGGCGGGAATCAAATTCATACGAATGTCCCGTAACAGTCTATCCCTTTCTAAAAAGGGCTAGACTGAAATGCAAAATGCAAATTTAAAATTGCAGAGTGCAAGTGGAGTCAGGCAAATTTACATTTTCCATTTTGAAATTTACAATTTTCAATATGAGTCTTTCTTATGCCGGATCGCCCTAAACTCTTTTTAATCGACGGCTCTTCTTATATTTTTCGCGCCTTTTATGCCATCGGTCATCTCTCCAATTCCAAAGGCCTTCCCACCAATGCCGTCTTTGGCTTTACACGGATGCTTCTCAAAGTACTCAAGGAGCACCACCCCGACTACCTTGCTGTCACTTTCGACTCCAAGGCGCCTACCTTCCGAAGCGAGGTCTATAAAGAATACAAGGCCAACCGGCCGTCCATGCCAGAGGGACTTGTCCCCCAGATTCCTTACATCAAGAAGATCACCCAGGGATACAGCATTGCTATCTTAGAGATGGATGGATATGAGGCGGATGATCTCATCGGAACAGTGGCCAAAAAAGCGGAGCCGGAGATGGATGTCGTCATCATCACGGGGGATAAAGATATCCTTCAACTGGTCAATGATCGGATCCAGGTTTATGACACCATGAAGGAGAAAAAGTTTGGAGTGGAAGAGGTCGTTCAGCGTTTCGGGGTTCATCCCGAAAAGGTGGTAGAGGTGATGGGGCTCGCCGGAGATGCGATTGATAACATCCCGGGGGTCCCCGGGATTGGAGAGAAGACGGCCATTCAATTGATCAAGACTTATGGTTCGGTCGAAAATCTTCTGACCCATGTGGAGGAAATTCCTCAGAAGAGATTGAAAGAAAATTTAAAGACCCACGGAGATTTAGCTCGTCTCAGCCGACAGCTGGCAACGATCCATACAGATGTCCCCATCCTTTACCAGCTGAAAGATTTTTCTCTCTCTCCCCCTGATGTGAAAAACCTCAAGGAAATCTTTAAAGAATTGGAGTTCAACAAACTTCTGACAGAGCTCCTCGAAGAAAAGGAGGCCCCTCCGACAGCCAGAGACTATCGCTTGATAACAGACCAACATGAATTTCTTGTTTTAATCGAAAACCTGAAAAAGGCAACCACCTTCTCGATCGATCTGGAGACCACCTCTCCCTACCCGATGTGGGCTGATCTCGTGGGGATCAGTCTGTCTTACGCCTCACATCAAGCCTTTTATATTGCATTGGGACACCGGCAAACAGAAACGAATGAACAACTCCCTCTTCCTTGGGTCACCGATCAGTTAAAACCTATTTTGGAAGACAGAGAAGTCAAGAAGGTGGGTCAGAACGTCAAATACGATTGGACTGTCCTGAAACGATATGGGATTTCCATGCAGGGGATACTCGGGGATACGATGATCGCCTCCTACCTCCTCAACCCCACTAAGCATCATCACAACTTGGGTGAAATTGCCCGGGAACATTTGAATCGCTCTGTCACGAACTACAAAGAGGTTGTAGGGAGTGGAACGAAAGCAGTCACCTTCGACCAGATTGGGCTTGAAAAGGCAAGGGATTATAGCTGTGAAGATGCCGATGTCACGCTCCAGCTCTCTCACCTTCTTTTCCCGAAACTGAAGGAGGAGGGATTTAAGGACCTTTTTGACCAGGTGGAGATGCCTCTCGTCATGGTCTTGGCCAAAATGGAGATGAATGGAGTGAAAATCGATTTGGACCTCCTCCGAGAATATTCGAAAGAGATCGAAACTCAACTCCAACAAAAGATGGACCGAATCTATGGACTAGCCGGAGAGGTCTTCAATATTAACTCTTCCCAGCAATTGGGAAAAATTCTCTTTGACAAACTGAAGTTGCCCGTACTCAAGAAGACCAAAACAGGCACCTCCACGGATGTCGAGGTGCTGACCAAGCTCTCTTGCCAGCATGAACTCCCTCTCGAGATTCTCGGTTATCGTAATTTGACGAAGCTCAAATCCACATACATCGATGCCCTCCCCAGGTTGGTCCATCCGAAAACCGGGCGTGTCCATACTTCCTATAATCAAACGGTGACCGCTACAGGACGGCTCTCTTCGAGCGACCCCAATCTCCAGAACATTCCCGTCCGCGCCGAGGAGGGAAACCGAATTCGTCAGGCCTTTATCCCAGAAAAAGGATGGTCTATCGTCTCCGCTGATTATTCCCAGATTGAATTGAGAATTCTGGCCCACCTCTCTCAAGATGAAACCCTGATCAAAGCTTTCCAAAATGATGAAGACATTCATGCAAGAACCGCCTCAGAGATTTTTGGCGTCCCCTTGGAAAAGGTGACGCCTCCCATGAGAAGAGAGGCTAAGGTCATTAACTTCGGCATCGTCTATGGAATGAGCCCCTATGGCCTTGCACAGCAACTCGGAACAGAGCCGAAAATAGCACAGGCTTATATTGATGAATATTTTAAGAAATATTCCGGTGTCCAAACCTACATTGAGAAGAGTTTGGAAGAAGCCAGACAGAAGGGATTGGTCATGACCCTTTTGCATCGTCGTCGCTATCTGCCGGACATTCACTCCCCGGCGGCAGCTATCCGACAGGCTTCAGAGAGGATGGCGATCAATACGCCTCTCCAGGGAACAGCGGCGGATATCATCAAGATTGCAATGATCCGTATCCAGAATCGAATTGAAGAACTCGATCTTTTCACAAAAATGACCATGCAGGTTCACGATGAATTGGTCTTTGAGATTCCAGAAGAGGAACTTCAAAGAACACTCCCCACGATCCGGAATGAAATGGAAACGGTGATGGAGCTCTCTGTTCCTCTCAAGGTCTCCATCCATGCGGGGAAAAATTGGGCAGAAGTCCACTAAAACATCCGTTCGGAGTATTTCGTTCGGTGTCCGGAGTACTTCATCCGGTGGGATGGGTCAAGAGTTTTTTCTCCGAACTCTCAACTCCGAACTCATTACTTTGAATGAGGAGAGACCAATGAAAAAAATAGGTTTGTTTGTTCTCATCGGATTAATCTTCTGCTCAGTCATCAGTGCGGGCCAGGAGGTTTACCGATGGGTGGATGAGAAAGGAACAGTGCACTTCACGGACGATCTGAGTCAGGTTCCAGAAAGATATCGAGAAAAGATCCGAAAGGAGATATCTCCAATAGAGCCTGCCCCCGCTCAACCCGCTCCTCCCCCACCCACTCCATCGCCTAAGGAAGGAGCGACGGTGAAGGAGCCCGGGCAAAGGCCGGCCCCTCAGCAGAAAGATATTTTTGGCCGTGGAGAAGACTGGTGGAGGGCAAAGGCCATCGAGTGGAATGAAAAATTGAAGACCGCCCGGGAAAATTATGAGAACGCCCATAGCGAATGGGAAGCAAAGAAGCAAGAGTTAGAAACCTCAAAATTCAGATCCGATAGTTTTAAAAGGAAGTTGAAAGCGGAGACCATAGCCCTCGAAGAGAAGGCCAAGGATTGGGAGAAAAAGATGGAAGAGGCAAGGAACATGCTCGAGAATGTTCTCCCGAAACAAGCTCAGGATGACCGGGCTAATCCTGATTGGCTTAAAATCGAAGGTAAAAAATAAGTGATGAGTTCGGAGCTCAGAGGTCGGAACAAATAAACTTTTGTGTCTCGATGCGAGGCTCAAGATTTAAAATGAATTTCTCCGAACTCCGAACTTTTATTTAGAGGTGGTCCATATTCCTTTGATGGAATGGAGAGGAAATTGATTGATGTACGGGAAGAAGGCTAAGCTGACCTTCCCGTGATTCAAAATCCCAGACAAAATTTCCTCCACCTCTTTTTGTGGAAGGACCTCGTAATTTTTCCAATCAAAAATCTGAACTTTCATCAGTACCCTGGAAGGGTCCCCGACGGATCGCACCATTTTCTGTGTCACCTCCGCCATCAGATCCATAGCTTCCTTCAGAACTATCCTTCGGTCTCTCATCGCCTGCCGATGGTAAGCCATGACGGCATAGTAGTCAAAATCCTTTCTCATTGCCTCTGAAAGAGTTTGTGAAAACCAGGCCATTCCGTTAAAATCATTGAGGATGGCCTCAAAATAGAGATTGAGCGCAAATTGCAAATTGGGGTTCGATCCTTTGGCGGCTTTCATCAGTTGTTGGGCGATATTCATTAACCAGCGGTTCTTCCAGTTTGCCCAGGACTTAAAGCGATCTGTATACCCTTTGGCATAATATTTTCCGGTGTCGGATTGATAAGGACCAATATAAAAAAGGTCCGGGTGGGGCAAATATCCGAACTCTCTCAGAAAGGATTGATTCGCTTCGGCGCTGTAGTCTTCATTATGATAAAGGATCAGATCGTCCTGAAATAAGATCCCTTCGATAGGATAGCGGCCCAGGTCTCGAAAAAGGCCCTCAAGGCGTTTGAGGACATCGGGATGAAAGAGATTGAAACCCCTGGCGCCCTCCATTTTTTTTGTTTCGAAATTATACCTCTTACACCGATATTCAGGAACCCCCTCTAAGCCGTAATTGGCATATCGTGTGGTGATCCAAGCAAAGATTTCAAGTCCATTCTGGTGAACAATTTCTGCAACCTTTCCCAAGATATCATCAACGATCGGAGCATACTCTGTCTTAAAATAAACTCCCTCTTCACGATGAGCCGTCACAAATTTATAAATACCGTCCCCTTTTTTCTGAAAAACTCTGAAGAGGATCGTATTCACACCGGCATTTTTTAATTCTTTCACCCTTTCCTCTACTTCTTGAAGGCTCTTTTCTTTGAGATAGGAGACCTGAGCACAAATCCGCCTCTTTGTCCTCTTCTCCGCGGGGGGGGACTTCGTCACCACGGGTTTAGAGATGGCGGGGGGAGGAAAGGATTTTTCTTCCAACTGTCCCTTTCCAATCTGGATTCCTTTCTCTGCTTCTCTAACACGGTCACCCTCCGGATAGGCTTTTAAATAGAGTTCGAGTTGTTGAATGGCCTCCTCATAATTTTTCATTTTGAGATAACAGAGCCCGATCATATATTGGGAGTAAGGGACCAATGTACTGGTCGGAGCAGATTGGACGATTTTTGAAAAACCGCTTATCGCTTCTTCACATCTGTTCTTATAATAGAGTTCCATGGATGCATCGTAAAGTTCCCCCGGATTCTGAAGCTTCTCTTGACTATAACCAAGAGGTAAAAATAAAAAGATGAAAAAGGCCAAAATGAAACCGGTTGTCCTTCTTTTCATAAACGTTGCTTCCTCCATGAGGGGATGTCGTAAAATTCGAACATCGCAATTCTGATTCGCAAGGGGCAAGGTGTCATTCTTTGTATTGCGGTGTTGCAGCGCTGCGGTTTTGAAGCTAACTCCAATACGGCAAAACAGCATAACGGCAGCACAATCATAGACCCCTTACGACTTACGCCTCTCGCTCTGACGGAACTCTAGATTTCGTGCTCCGGATTTTTCAAAAAAGTGTTTTGATGGTTTCTTGAACGGTCCTGACCCCGATCAAATCAATACCCATCCCCCCCCTCATCTTTTCCTGATTCTGTCTTGGCAAAAGGCATCGCTTAAATCCCAATCTGGCTGCCTCTTTTGCTCTCGCCTCCGGTTGGCTCACCCCTCTTACCTCGCCACCCAACCCCACTTCTCCAAAGACCACGATCTCTGGATCAATCAATTGATCCCTGAAATTTGAGGCAATCGCTGCAATCATTCCTAAGTCAGCAGCAGGTTCCTCCACCCTCATTCCACCCGCAATATTGAGAAAGATGTCCTGATTGCTGAGGTGGACCCCAAGCCTTTTCTCCATGACGGCAACCAGAAGGGATATACGATTGGCATCCACTCCCTGTGCTGTTCTCCGTGGGATCCCAAAGTTGGTAGGAACGACCAGGGCTTGCAGCTCAATCAAGATAGGCCTCGAACCTTCCATGCTGGGCATAACGATGGAACCAGAAGCAAGCTGGGTTCGTTCAGAGAGGAAGAATTCAGAAGGGTTGACCACTTCCACCAATCCGGAGTCCTTCATCTCAAAGACTCCAATCTCGTTGGTGGAGCCAAAACGATTTTTGACCGCCCTCAGGATGCGAAAGGCGTGACTGGCTTCACCCTCGATGTAAAGAACCGTATCTACCATGTGCTCCAACACTTTGGGCCCTGCGATAAAACCCTCCTTGGTCACATGGCCGACAAGAAAGATAGGAATGGAGAGATGTTTTGCCAAATAGAGCAGCCGACTTGATGCCTCTCTGACCTGACTGATCGAACCAGGGGTTGAAGGAAGTTCAGAGGAATAAATTGTCTGAATCGAATCAACCACCACGGTTGAAGGTCTGAGACTCTGGATGTCTTGAAGAATTTTTTCTAAGGATGTCTCTGAAACCACAAAGAGATGGTCTGAGGAAATTCCTAACCGGTCCGCTCTCATTTTGGTTTGCTGGAGCGACTCCTCTCCGGAGATATAAAGGACTTTTTTCCCCTTTGAGGCCAAATGACTCATCACCTGAAGGAGAAGAGTGGATTTACCAATGCCAGGATCTCCTCCAACTAAAATCACCGATCCGAAAACGATCCCCCCGCCCAGGACTCGATCAAACTCTCCGATCCCGATCTGAACCCTTCCCTTCTCTTCACCAACAATTTCAGTGATAGGGGTTGGAACGGCCTCGGTCTCAAAGCCAAGGAGGTCTCGTTCGGGGATTTTTTCATCCATCACCCGTTCTTCGATGAAAGTGTTCCATTCCTGACATCCCGGACATCTCCCTAACCATTTAGGAGCCTGGTATCCACAAGACTGACATACAAAATGGGTCTTGGTTTTGGTCATAAGGTCAATCGAATGGAGGAAATTGAATTGGAGGCATTGTAACAGAAAACTACTTTTGAGGTCAAAAAGAAACGGGTGGAGGATCCGGGGGATTCAGAATCTCACCAGGATACACCGAAGTGCTGGGGTGAACCTGGGGTGAACATAGATAATAAGTTTCAACTTGCCCACCTCCAGTTTTCCCTTCTCTTCCCCGGTGGCCTGGACAAACCCCTCTCCAAGGCTTCATAAGGCCATGCTTCAGATGGCAAGGGTCTCCGGGCATTATAGAACGGGCTCTGGTCTGCCCCCCTCACAGCCGTCTCAGTCTCCTTACTCCGGAAGAACGCGGCCAATTTATTAAGGGTTCGGTGCTATACGGATATTATGAGAAGACAGTAGACCGTGAGTCTGCTTATGAAAAGCTGAAAGCGAAAGCTGAGCAGATGAAGATGGATCCCCAGGGGGTGCTGGCTCAGAAACGCCGAACCGCTGAGCCCAAGTCTCAAGCAGAACAACTGCTGGGGACTGCCGTAAAGAGTGTGCAGCCCATGCCATTGGCAGCCAACTTGGACGCCAGATCATCCGGGGAGTATTGGGTTCCATATTTGGTGGTGGCCGGAAGCGATAGGTGCAATTTTTCAGTAATCCCTAAGAAGGTAAGTCTGGGGACATCCTATGTTTTTTTACTCCATCCTTGTTGGG
>Ga0209164_1001269_pt1 | contig 34451 bp, 33 predicted proteins | sample MTBNYHSulfiMetaG_FD_187458 | JGI IMG/M metagenome (GOLD analysis project Ga0209164, IMG submission 187458) | Enrichment culture microbial communities from rom New York Harbor, USA that are MTBE-degrading - MTBE-NYH (New York Harbor Sulfidogenic)... | ecosystem: Environmental > Aquatic > Marine >... | reverse complement strand
AGAGGGTCGCAAAAAGTCCAGGCGGGCCTTTTCGCTCCCCGGAAAGGGAAAAGCGTGGTTTTCCCTTTCCTCACGGATCAAGGACGTACGATGCCGGTCCTTGATCCGGGCGCCCCGACCGGGGCGCATTGATGACTTTTTACAAAGCCATCATGAGAGGGTCGCAAAAAGTCCAGGCGGGCCTTTTCGCTCCCCGGAAAGGGAAAAGCGTGGTTTTCCCTTTCCTCACGGATCAAGGACGTACGATGCCGGTCCTTGATCCGGGCGCCCCGACCGGGGCGCGTTGATGGCTTTTTTTAAAGCCATCAACATTTCTGTCGGCGCAGCTTCAGGGCAGTGATGCGCTCCCTTACCAGCCTGTAGTGGTTGTCCTCTTCCCGGGCGAGGGCTTCAAAAACGGCCTTGCTCTCGGCGTCGGTCATTTCCTCGGCCAGCTTTCGATATCTTTCGGCCCCGGCCTTCTCATCCTCCAGGACCTCTTTCAGAATTTCCAAAACGTCCATAATCTGCCGCCTTTCATATGGGTTTAGTTGATTTTCGGTTTTTCAAAATGAACCTGAAGCAGCATAGCAGGCCCCCATTTCCGGGAAAATATAATTACAGATTCTGGATCCGCAACACAAAGGGATCAATCCATTTATTTACTGGGGCAAATCTTAAGGGTCATCGAGGGCCTTTTCGTCCTGTTCGTAGTTCCTGTGGACGGTTCTCAAAAATAAGGAAACGGCCGAACCGCCCAGGAAATCCAATTTACATGGTCCCGGTTTCGTTCGTTGGATTCTTGGGGGAAAAAGTGCCTCACGCCGACAGGACCCGGAAAGGGCCGACATGAAAAAAGAGGACGTTCAATGGTGATGACCTCGCAAAAAGTCATCAATGCGCCCCGCGCGGGGCGCCCGGATCAAGGACTCGGGTCGTAAGTCCTTGATCCGTGAGGAAAGGGAAAACGACGTGTTTCCCTTTCCGGGAAGCGTTAAATCCCTGATCGGACTTTTTGCGACCCTGCCTATGATAGACGGTAACGGCATTTAACTTCTCTCTTCTCCCTTCTCCCTTCTTCCTTCTTGTCTTTCCCTTTCCGCCCTTTCCATGATCCTCACGACTTCCTCGTCCGGCACGTCGTACCAGTTCTGGTAAACCTGGGCTACGGCGTAAAAATCCGGAGGGATCTCGAGGATGGCGACGTCGTCGGCGATTTTTTCCATCTCCCTGGCGGTCGTCCACCCTGTGACGGGGGAGGCGACGATAATCCTTCCGGCGCCTTTGTTTCTGCAGCAGGCGACCGATGCCCGCATTGTGGATCCCATGGCGATCCCGTCGTCCACCACGATGACGGTTTTTCCCTCAATGTTGGGGAGGGGCCGGCCTTTCCTCAGGACGGCGATCCTTCTGGCGATCTCCTGGATCTGGCGGGCCTTGATCTGTTCGATGGCGGCCCCGGGCATCCGGGCATCAATCCCGGAAAGAAGCCAGAGGCTGCCGTCCTCAGACACCGCTCCAAACCCGGATTCCGGATTGTCAGGGAAGGGGAGTTTTCTCGAGATGATCAGAGAAAAAGGGCAACCAAGCGTCTTTGATACCTGCCATCCCACCTCGGCCCCGCCGCAGGGGATGGCGAGAACGATTACATCCTCGCCGTGGTAGCCCTTCAGTGCTAATCCAAGCCGGATCCCGGCATCCGTGCGGTCCCGGAACATGTGCTCTCCTCAAGAAGACTAAGCGAAGGATATGTCCAGGGCTCCCTGTCTCTGGAAAAATATGGCCAAAAAATCCCTGGCTTGATTCTTGAGGACCGTCCCCCGGGATGCCTCAATACCGGTAGATGGCGGCAATCCCTGTCTCCGAGGGCATGCGGTCCGTCTCGACGACCAGAACCCTTCCTCCCATTCTGTCCACAAGGTCCCCGAGGTCGTCCAGCAGCTCCCCGGTCCCGGGGCCGCCGGCAGTGGCGGTTTCGATCCGGCCCGTCGTCTCGTCCAGGTGCCCCGGCAGCTGTCTGCCCGCCTCGATCATAAGCGTTCCCACCCTTCCCGATACGGCCGCTTCCGCCACCCTCGCGGGGTCATCGCTTCCGAAACCTTTGGATACGGCGTGACCAAAATCCTGTATCAGGGATTCGAGGTGCGCTGAATAGAACGGCTCCACGGCCTTCCACGCCAGTTCCCGCAGGTCCTCCGTCCCCAGGTCCCCGGGGTTGATCCGAACCCCCTCCTCCAGGAGGAAAGGGTTCCTGCTGACCTTTTGGAAAAGGGAATGATGCTCGGGAAGCGCTGCAAGGATAAGGGGCAGCCCCGAGGGTTTTGAGTGCTGTTCCAGGATCGAGCGGTCCACGGCCCTGAAGAACCGTTCCGTGTCGACCTGGACGTCGTCTTCCTTCCCACCGTGACCGTGGTGCATCGCCGTGCTTCCCGCGCCCCCATAGGAGGCGACTGTAAGATGGGATTCGGTCAGCTCCTCGCCCAGTGCTTCCTCAATGGTCCGGGGAACTCCGGCCGCAGGATCGATCTCGTCCAGGGTGTCCCTGGTTCCCTCGAAGAGCCGGATCCTGTCCCGGTTGAGGCCGAGGACCTGGTAGCGCTCCAGGGTCTGATAAATGCGGCGCAAGGGCTTGAGATAGAAGCTGGATCCGGCAAAAGCTAATTCGGGGACCTCGCGCTGCAGTTTGAGCACCCGGAAAAGGTCCGGGGCCCCGAACACCGCCAGGCCGTCCAGGGAATTTCTCCAGAAAACGGCGTCGCCGGCAAGGTCCAGAAAAGGTTCCAGCAGATCCCCGTCGGAGATGCCGGGATATTTCGCCTCAATGGAGGCCTGCAAATCCCTGACGAGGTTGCGGAAGCGGATGGGGTTCTGCTGGCTCTCCGGGTATCCCCTCAAGGTGGGCTGGTAAAGGGAAAGGCAGGGGCCTTTCCGGTCTTCGGTGAGCTCTTCGGGCAGCCGGTAGCCGGCAGGATCCAGTTTCTTTTCCGAAGGATTCGCCATGTTTCCTCCTCCTTCCGACGTGGAAATTTCCGCCCGTTCCGGGGAACGCGGCGGGCATCAGGTCCATAACCCCAAGTTTAGCATCCCTCACGGAGTTCGGAGGAAGGGGAGAGGGAAAGGAGAAAGGAAAAGGGAGAAAGAGAGAAACCGAATAGGGAATAGTGAATAGGGAAGCGGGAAGGAAAATTTCGTAAGGGGTGAGGGCGTAGGGGCGTGCGGGGGAACAATGGGAAGAAAGACTGTGGAGAGAATAGAGAACAGGGAAGTAATCCCCGGGGACGGTCCTCAAAAATCAAGAAACGGCCGTACGGCCCAGGACTTTACTTTTGCTGGGGCCCGTTTTCGTCCCTGGGACCACGCCAAGGCAAGTGAAGGGGGAGGGGAAACCCAAAATGAGTGTTCAAAAAATGCTCTGACCCCCGCATTACGAGAACATCCACGGGGCGCCTCCTTTGGTTGGCGGTTTGATCCTCCCGGTACGGAATGGCTAAGGCCGGGGTTCCGGCCCTCGCGGCCAGGACCCTCGATTTTTCCAGGATTTCGGGTGCCGCCTGTTCCGCTGCCTCTGCCAGTTACATCCAATAACACTATATCCCGGGAAAACCGAGATCAATCCTGTTTTATTTGCCGCCTGCCTGGGAAACGGCAGGCGAGGCGGGGATACCCCTCCTTGCCGACATTTTCCCGGGGTTCCCTGTCCTGGGGGGAAACCCTCTGGACGGCCATCCTGACCTTGGCTTCTCCCCTTATGATCAGCTATTATTTATGATGTTGACGACCAGAGGAATATTTCCTGTCATGTGGCACAAATTATCAAAAAAACAGGTTGAGGGCCTTCTGGACCAGGCGGATATAAGGGTTGACGGAGAGCGTCCATGGGACATCCGCGTCCACGATGAAAGGTTTTTTCACCGAGTCCTGACCCGAGGGCCCCTCGGGGTCGGCGAGTCCTACATGGACGGATGGTGGGATTGCCCCCGACTGGACGAGTTCTTCCACCGGGTCCTCGAGGCACGCCTGGATGAGAGAGTCGCAACCAGGGCTGCATTCCTTGCCTCCCTCAGGGCCGGGATCTTCAATCTCCAGAACCGGTTCAGGGCCTTTATCGTAGGAAAGCACCACTACGATCTCGGCAACGACCTGTTTGCGTGCATGCTTGACAAGAGGATGATCTACAGCTGCGGTTACTGGAAAGGGGCAAAAAACCTCGACCAGGCCCAAGAGAACAAACTGGATCTGGTTTTCAGCAAATTGATGCCGCAGGCCGGAATGCGGATCCTGGACGTCGGCTGCGGCTGGGGAGGAGCCGCGAAGTTCGCCGCCGAGCGCTATGGCGTCGAGGTTACCGGGGTGACCGTCTCCCGGGAACAGGTCCGATGGGCACAGGAAACCTGCCGGGAGGTCCCGGTGAGGATCCACTACCAGGATTACAGGGAAGTGAACGGGGAATTCGACCGGATCTATTCCATCGGGATGTTCGAGCATGTCGGGCCGAAAAATTACCGGACTTTCATGCGTAAGATGAGAAGCCTTCTGAAGGAAAACGGCATTTTCCTTCTGCACACCATCGGGGCCAATTACGCCTCGGCCGTCAACACATGGACGGACCGCTACATATTCCCCAACGGGTACATCCCTTCCCCACGCCAGATCGCGGCCGCCGTGGAGGGCCTCTTCGTCCTGGAGGATTGGCACAGCTTCGGAGCCGACTACGACAGGACCCTGATAAGCTGGCATCGGAACTTCGAAAAGGCCTGGCCGGACCTGAAAGGGCACTACCCGGAGCGATTCTACCGGATGTGGAGGTATTTCCTTTTGAGTTCAGCCGGGAGCTTCCGGGCCCGAAGGAACCAGGTCTGGCAGGTTGTCCTCTCTCCAATGGGTGTCCCAGGGGGATGGGAGAGGGGAGGGAAGAGAGAATAGGGAAGAGGGAAGAGGGAAGGAAAATTTCGCCCCAGGGTTCTGCCGCCTGGCCCTCCTGGAAGGCCGATTCAGAGTTGAGAGCACGGGTTTCAGGGATAAAAAAGGGCGCCCTGATCCCAACTTGTAGGAGAGATCAGGGCGCCCGGTTTTCCGACAAAGAATTTTTTTCTTCACCGGCGTCTAAACGCCGGAAAAACCTGCCTTATTCTTCAGGCAGAGCGTAGAACCATATGCTGAAAGTCCCGGTGATGGTGGTCGGATTGCCCTCCAGGGTGCAGACATCCCCTTCGGTATACGTTTCCGAGAGGACGAGGTTTCTGAACGTGATTTCCTCGAACCCGATGCCGGTAAGGGTTTCGACATCGGCTACGGTCTCAATGTTCTCCATGTACCCGGTGAAATCGAGCCCGCCCTGGATGAGGTCATCGAAATCGTCCTCCGGGTCGTTGTTCCAGCAGTCGTCAAAATCCATGCTGAAACTGTCCCCGGGGCCGACTTCCCCGTCATCGGCGCCAGCTGTCCCCTCTTCCCAGCTGAAATCCGCAGTTCCCGGATCCTCCAGACCGGCTGGAGCCGTCAGACCTGCGCCGCTGAAGGAGTCGCAGGATTCCGTGACCGGGTTTACGGAAAGCAGGCGGTCCTCATTCTCATCGATTAGATTGAAGGCATTGACAGCGTATTCCATCTGTTCGAGGAGAAAGCCGACGATGTTGAAGGAGAAGGAAGCCTTTTTTTCCCACTCATCAGCCTTTTCATTTTCCAGCAGGGCCTCGAAGGCCTCCCATGTGTGGCTGCTGCTTTCGTAAACCCCGGGGGTGCCGTATAAATCTGGTCGGAAATCGAGGTCTACCCCGTCGAAGCCCGAATCCTCGACATTGGGGTTGTAGGTTACGGTGATCCTCGAGGTTGTTTCCCCCACAGAGGAGTAAACAAGAAATCCGATGGAGGTTGGATAACCATCTTCGGGGATTGTTATTGTACTGGCCACCTGGACTCTAAATTCGCCGAATAAAAGATCTTCCCCCCGGTCCGAGTCCACGTCGAGGGCTCCTCCGGTTATTGTGATTTCTCCCGTTTCCGTATTGTACGAACCGCTAAGGGTGGGTCCTTCAAATGCGGGGAAGACTCCTACCTCGTAGTCTCCTTCATCCTGGGTCCAGGAGGCGTAGACCGAATCCTCGGGCAGGTTAAAGTTGTACTGGTACTCGTCCAGGATGGCGATGTCGTCTCCATCGTCATCATCATCCCCGCCGCCCCCCCCGCAGGCGATCACCAGGCCGACGACCAGCAGGCCCGCCAGAAACAACCTCAGAAAAACCGACTTGCTCATAGGACACCTCCAATCAGACAAAAAAGTTACACCCTTTTTGGACCTGCCTTTCCCTGATCTGAAACTTCTGGGGTACCGTTATTCTGGAGGGCCACGCTTTCAGGGTGTCGTTAAACCGTTTTTTTCCGCCTTCCGTATGGGTGAGGCTTCTTTGCCTGAGCCTGCCCTTATTGCCGGAATGGCTGAATGATCCCCTGTCCGCGGCCGGATGGAAATACGGATGCCGCCCTGGAAAGGAAAAGCAGGAACTCCCCTGCCATTCGCCTGTTCTGTCCCACCTCCTTCCCCCCCCCAAAAAAAACGCCAGGACGGTTCAGTTTAAAAGATGCCGGAACTCCGCCTGGCCAGCATCCGTGCTTATAGGGGAATGATACCGCTCTTTCGAACGGACGCAACCAGCGTCCGCGGTGCCTTCAAGGGGCGTGTTTTATCCCCGGCTCCGTCCCCGGGGATGGTCCTCAAAAACCAAGAAGCGGCTGCACGGCCCATAAACTTGATTTGACAAAGATCCGCCTTCGTCCGTGGGACTACGGAGAGGCAAGTGAAGAAAATGAAGGGGATGGGAAGAATCGGGAATTGGATCGGGAATTGAGAAATGAAGGTTGAGAATCAAAGAGTGCCCGCGCGAAATCAAAAATTGCTCGATCCTGAACCCTAAGCCTGGAATTCGTTCTTTTGGGATTATTCCCTTTATCCCTGTAAATTTTTATTGGATTTAACATCACTTTTTCCGGTGTCACAGACAGGGACTGAGACAGGGATTTGGGGATTCCAGAGACAGGAGAAGAAGAAACCCTCTGGCTGCGGCGCTTGTTAAAAGGGGGAAAAACAGGGGCGCTCGGGCAACTGGAAGGGCAGGGAAGGACCACAGGGAAAAGTCCGGTCTTTTCCCTCGGTTCTTTATTCGCGGTTCAGAACAAAGAAGGTTACGTCCTCGATGCTGTCGTTATCCGGGGGGATCGCTTCCACTGCAACGAATTGCTTGTCCGGAGACATTACCATCCACACATCGGCACCGGTCTGGTCGGCGGACCCGAGGTAAAAAGGTCCGCCAGCATGGTCAATCGTCCCGGTGAGAGTGCCAGCGGGAAGGGAAACGGTAAAGCTGTCAAGGGGGTCTTCGCTGACGGCTTCGACCACGACCGGGGAAAAGGGGGCGAAATCCAGAACCGCATGGCTGTATGCGTAACCGTACCCGCTCCAGGTCCCCAGGATGTCGCTCGGGTAAAAAGTGGCCGCGGTGGCGCCGCCCTTTTCCAGGGCACCTACCAGTGCAAAACCATCCCCGGGATAAATGAGCAGGATGCCGCCGTGTTCCTGCCCTGAATCCGTTAGGAAGGGGAAGGAAATGGGCCCGCTGGGCACCATGTCCCACGTCATGGTGTAGATTTCCGGGTTGTCGTCCACATAACCTTCCAGAAAAGTCGTTGAAGGCGAGCCGTTGAGAAGGAGTTCCGTGATCTCCCCCGAGCCGTCAATGGTGAACTCCAGATCCCCTCCAATATAAAGATACCCTGCCCACGTGCCCTCGAGGCTGTGGTCCGAACCGGAACCGCCCCCGCAGCTGTATAGGAGAACCCCGAACGCCAGAAATACAACAATAAATGTCTTTTTCGCCATAATCCCCTCACGTTTTTTCTTCTAATTATAACGTCCGATTAGAGGGCAAACAACAAACAACAAGACTCTGACATTCCCTGTCGCGATATGCTGTCTTGGCCCGGGAATGAGGCCACCAGGTGCTCGTGCACTCGAAAAAAAGAAAAAGTGCTCTGGCACCCGCGATGGGCACGTGATTGGAAAATATAGAGTATGGAGAAAGGAGTCCAGAGTAAGAGCCTTAAAGACCGAATTAACGGTGGCTTCAATTTTACAGTAACTAGGGGTCCACAGTTATAGTGGCGTGACCAGAAATACCCTGAACGCGGGATGAAATGAAAAGGATGCCCTGACTGAAGATTTCAGGGCATCCGGGTTATTGTAGGGTGGCTAATCAAAAAAGCAGGGAATGGTAAGGCTAGTAAAGTTCCTCCCAGCTTGTGCCGATAGTGCCGTCTGTAGAACCGTCCCCGTCAGTGTCCACGGCCAGGATCACCGACCCGTCATCGAGGGTAACCGCCAGATTGCTGTCATCTTCCGCGGTAACCGTAAAGGCGCCTGAGGGGTCTTCCAGCCATGGGCCGAACACCAGGGCCTCCTCGATCTCCAGAACCATATCGGCGTCCAGCGCCGAACTGGAATGACTGTAGACGACCGTCTCACCCGAACTGCCCAGAACCAGCCCAGATGCAGGCCCGCCTGTGGCGTTGATGAGGAATTCCGACAAAGTGGTATCCATCCCTCCTTCGGAGAAAGAGAGGGTTTCGGACGGAACGTTTTGGGCGGTCTCCGAAATCCCTCCCGGAGACACGGTGCGGTCGAATCTGAGGCTTCCTGTAATGGTCAGCGTCCCGATGTCGTCCTCGGCGTCGAATCCGGCGGTGGTCATTTCGGTTTCGACGGCATACTGGGTCGACGGAGAGAAGGTTCCCGTCAGTGTGTTGAAATCGACCGTCAGCGAACCACTGAAAATCACCGTGTCCCCCTGGGTGGTCTCGCAGTCGGCGAAGGTGAGGACGTACTCATCCCCCTCCGCAACGCCCCCAGACGGATCGGGTGATATGTCAAAAGAGCCGCTGTCGCAGATGCTTTCCCTGCCTTCGTCCATGACCTGGAGGATCCACTCAAGTCCCTGATAGCCGATGTTCCAGGGAAGCATTACTGATTGGACACCACCGCCCGCTCCCTCGACAGCGTTGGTGAAGTCGATAAGCCCCGTGACGCCGGGAATGGTCAGCGACACGTCCTTTGTTCCAAGCTTCACGGTGCCGCCGTTCTTGTCGGTCTTTACCAGAATGTCTCCATAACCCGCAGCAATGATGAAGCCGCCGTCGCTCACCTCCCTGATGGAATTGGCCATCTCGGAGTTGTCGGCTATACCTTTAATCTTTTGCCAGAGGACGTTTCCATCGAGGTCCAGCTTGATGAGATAGAGCATGGGGTAAGCTTCCCCATCGGTGTGGGTGTGGAAGGAGTTGGTTTGGCCGGCAATTAATACTGCATCGGTCCCGGCCAGGGCGATGCCGTTTGCGCAGTCAAATCCTGCACCTCCGAAAGTCTTGCTCCACAGCTGGTTGCCCAATGGGTCGGTCCTGATGACGAGGACATCGGCGGTGGCCCCTTCGAAGGGTTGCGCGTTCTTTCCGGCCATTATGAATCCGCCATCATCCAGGGCGCGCACTGAATAGGCGGTGCCTGATTCATAGGTACGGGGCCATCCTTTTTCCATATGACCGCCGGCATCTGTTTTTACCAGCCAGAAATTCGATTCGATCACACCCCGTGCTCCCGCAATGATGTAACCACCGTCCCCCGTTTCCTCCATAGCGAACGCCCACTCATGCATGTCGGCGCCCCCGAAGCACTCTACAGTTCCCGCCCAGGCACCACTGTTGTCGATGGAATATGTGCAGGCGTCCCAGTCCCAGATGTTCACGGGGTGGTTGACGAAACTGTTGCCCAGGAAGATGTAGCCTCCTCCGGCAGCCGGCCAGACCGACTGGCCCTCCTGGGACCAGCCGTTGTCCCAGGTGGTCATCCAGGACTGGTTCCCGGAAACGTCCGTTTTGATCAGCAGAAAGTCTCCGTTGTCGTCCCCCGGTTTGTAGTCCGTGCCGGCGACGAGGTATCCTCCGTCACCTGTCTTCCTCACCACTTTCGCTCCCTCCAGGCCGCTGAGGGGATATGGCTCTTCCCAATCAAGGGTTCCTTCATCGTCGGTCTTGAAGAGGTAGACGTCCTGTTCGCCCAGTTCTGGTCCCCTCGTACCCGCCATGATAAAACTGCCATCCTCAAGGGCGAAGTTCCCTCCCCCGAAATTGTTCCCGGTGTAATACTGCCAAAAGATGGTCACTCCATCAGCGCCGATGCCGACGTCTCCCTGGAATTCCCCGTCATCCACTACATCGTCTCCTCCCCCACCTCCCCCGCAGCTGATGAAAAATATCGATGCCAAAAGAAAAAAGGAAAAAAAGATCCCTTTATACAACCTCCAACCCATGACCAACCTCCCTCCTGTCCCTTTAAAGGGGTTTGATACCGGGAACTCCTCACCGCATGCAAATCTCCGCCCCCATTCCCCTCTGTTATGAGTGAAATGATACCGCTCTTTCGGGCGGACGCAACAAGGAGTCCCAGAGCCTTCAAGGGGAGGATTTTAACCCCGGCCCCGTCAGGTGGGGAAAGGGGGGTCAACCTGCTTTTCCACAGGAGAGGCATCACCCGTTGAAGGGGTCTGGTTCATCAGGAGCAGCGGGATGGAAACGGCGGTCAGCAGCAGGCCTTCCGCCATAATGAGGGACTTCACCCCGGCCAAGGCGATCAGGAAAAAGGATGTCAGGAGGGTTCCGGCGATGCTCCCGAGAGTGGACAGGGCGTAGAGGGTTCCGATGGTGCTGCCCGAGGTATGCAGGCTGGAGATGGAAAGCCTGGCGGTGTACGGGCTCACGGCCCCCAGGAAGACGGAAGGGGCGAAGAAGAGACACATGGACGCCAGAAGGGAGCTCACCCGGGTACCGAGATCCATTGCAAAAATCCCCTCGGAGATCCAGGGGCTGTAAAGGGGAAAGGTGAGGAAGAGAAGGCCCGGGACCAGGATGATGAAGCCGAGTTTTCTGGTCGAGGGACGCATGTCGGCGGCCTTGCCGCCCAGAAAATATCCCGCCGAGAGGCCTCCAAGAAAGACGCTGATAAGGCTGCCCCAGACGAAGATGGAATTTCCGAACCAGGGGGCGAGAACCCTGCTGCCCAGGATCTCGAAGGACATGACGGCGGCGCCGCACAGGAAAACGATAAAAAATATCATCCGGACCTGCCTTTCGGGGCTGGGTATTATAAGGTCGCGAAAAGTCCAATGCGGTACTTAACGCTTCCCGGAAAGGGAAAAACGTCGTTTTCCCTTTCCTCACGGATCCACGACTTGCGATGCGGGTCCTGGATCCGGGCGCTCCGCGCGGGGCGCGGTGATGGCTTTTGCCAGGCCATCAATCCTGGACCTCGCGATTTTTCAGGATGTTGACAGGGGCGAAGTCGTCCGTGAGAATTTTGGCCTCGCGCATACGCTTTTCATCATAGTAGTCCCACGGTGACCGGGCCAGGTCGATTTCCATCCCTTTTTCAGACTGGATCGTCTTCGCTCTTTCCAGGAAAACGTTTTGATCGAAGGGGATCTCCTCCTCCATGGCGACGAAGATGTGGTTTCCCGACCACTCCCCCTTGAAGATGAACAGCGAACCGAATTCCTGCCGGTATGTCCTTACCATGGACCAGAAATACCGGTTTTTGGCCTCGGATAGGATGTTGGACACCACCACGCCCCCTTCCTTTAAGCAAGCCTTGACCTCTTTCAGGAACTGGGCCGTAGTCAGATGGAACGGTATCTGCTCCCCCCGGTAGGCGTCCAGAAAGATCATGTCGTACCGGGCGCCCGTTTTCTTGATGAAGGTCCTTCCGTCCATCAGGTGGACTTTCATCCTCCCCCTTTCGGAAAAATGAAAGTACTGTCTGGCCACTTTGAGCATGGCCGGGTCCAGCTCGACAACGTCGACAAAAGCTTCAGGATAATGCCCTGTGAAGAAACGCGGCATGGTGCCGGCTCCAAGGCCCACGAACAGCACCCTCGCGGGGTCTTTCTCAAGGAAGGCGAGGCCGGAAAAGGCCAGCCGGTTGTATTCGAAAAGAAGCTCGTCCGGGTCCTTTATCCGGATCCCGCCCTGCTTTACTTTCCTCCCGGCGCTCGTGTAAAGGAGCCGCTCCCCTGAAAAAAGGTCCTCCTCGACCCTGATGAACTGGTAAAGGGAATGTTCCTCATGGATGGTCCGGGAGACGGGGCTGTATCTTTCACACGAGGGCATCAGCATCGTTGCCGTCAGAAAAAGCGTCAGTGCCGCAAGGGTTTTCATCCGAAACCGCCTCTCCAAAGGTCTCCCGGGGATTTTACCGGCAGGAAAATATAGCAGATTACGGCAGGTTGTTGTCAGCGGTAATGCGGAGAGGCAGCTGGCCCGGATGGGCCTTTGTGATAGAAAAAAGGGCGGCTTTTTCAAGGCCGCCCCCGGGCTGAAAAATCCCTGAAAGATCCCGGGCAGGATCGCCGTCCGTTTCGGACACGAATTCCCCCTGGAAAAGGAACAGCCAGACCGCATTACGGGCAGGCCAGGAAATTCCTCCCCGGCCGGGGATTTCCTTTCGCGGCAGGAAGCTGTCCCCCGGCGTCAGCGGGCGGAAGACTGGTCAACGCCCGCCGGTGTACGCTCCACCCACGGCAGGTGAAAACAGTAGGGGCAGTCCCGGTAACCGTGCAGATGGGCCTCCTCTAATGTTCGGAAGGGTATGACCTCGGCGTGTTGGATGATCTCATCGATGTGGCACTGGGCATCCTCGTGGTCGAGGTCGTGCACCAGCTTGTGATCCCTGTCCCCGCAGAACCTTTCGCCCGCAAGTCCCCTGTTCGTCCATCTTCTTCCCATTTCGCACCTCCCGCGCAACGCCCCCCCTTTTTCCGGGGACAGCTTTATCAGGGCGCTTCCGGAGGCGCACGGTAAAGGACGTCGAGTCCAGGGCGAAAAATGGGTCAAACCCGCACGCCTGCCGTAGCCCCTGTTAAAAGTCTAACTCCGGAAAATCAGGAGTCAAATGCCCGCGTTTCCCGAATGTGTCAGGGGTATTCAGCCGGGAGTTGTTTCCCAGAAGTCCCTGTGCCATGATAGATTCAGAAACCCGAAGACAGACCCTTTCTTCCATTGTTTATGTCTGTTGGCAGGCGGGAGGCAAAAGGCGAAAGGGAGGACAGGATCCGTTGAAGATTCCAGCCGAAGAAAAATCGGCAAAGACCGCATGCGTGTGCTGCAACGGTGAATTCAGGGTTTCTGAAAAAGCCAGATACCTCGCTCTGCACGCCGACATCCTGATCGCCGCCGACGGGGGGGCCAGACACCTGGCGGCCATGGGGCTCATGCCCGACGCGATCGTGGGGGACATGGATTCCCTTAAAGAGGACCCATGGGAGGGCCAGTCCAGCCTTATCAGGATCCTCCTCCCGGTGGACAAGGACCGTTCTGACACCGAATACGCCGTCCAGTGGGCCCTGGACCAGGGGGTTAGCCAGGTCCTCCTCCTGGGAGCCTGGGGAGGCAGGCTGGACCATGCCCTCGCCAACGCCGCCCTCCTCCTTCGCTACCCCGGCCTGGTGGTCCTGTGGGATGACGATTTCGCCCTGTGGGCAATGGAGGCAGGGCAGGGCGCGGAACTGGGCGCCACCCGGGGGGCATTGGTTTCCCTGGTTCCTTTCGCGAAAAATACCTGTGTCAGGACCGGAGGGCTCAAGTTCTCCCTCCACAACGAGCCACTGGAATTTGCCACCCATGGCCTGAGCAACGAGGCGGGGGACGATTTTCCCTCTGTTGCCGTCAGCAAGGGGCTGATCTTGCTCTGCGTAAAAGGGGAAGACCCATGGCTGAGAAATTGAAAAACCCCCCGGGAAGCACCTTTGATTTCGGGCCCTTCGCCGGCGAGTACGAGAATTGGTACGCCACGCCGGAGGGACAGGCGCACGACCTTGTTCAGCAAAAAGACGTCCTTGCCCTTCTCAATGATGTCCCTAGCCGGGGGCGGCTGCTTGAAGTGGGGTGTGGGACCGGGCATTGGAGCCGTTTTTTCTGGTCCCTCGGTTTTGAAGTCCACGGCACCGATGTGTCGGAGGAGATGATCTGCGAGGCAAAGCGCACAGTCCCCCAGTGCTCCTTCGGCAGGGCCGATGCCGAGGTCCTGCCCGCACCGGATGGATCCTATGACATTGTTGCGTCCGTTGCCGCCCTGGAATTTATCCCCGATCCGGCCGCGGCCGTAAGGGAAATGGCGCGCTGCACCCGTCCCGGCGGGACGATCCTCATCGGGACCCTCAACAGGACAGCCCCCATAAATCGGGACCGCATCCTCAAGGGGGAGGAACCTTATGCCTCGGGGCATCTCTTTGCCCCGGAGGATCTGGCAAATCTTTTAAAACCCTTCGGCGAAGTCCGCATGGCGGCTTCCCCGGTGGACGGAGGAAGCGCCGAACCCCGGATCTTCGGGGAAGGGGACCTTCCACGGCACGGGGGATCCCTCCAGGGATCCCTTCTCGTGGCGGCGGTAAAGTGCCTGTAAGGCAGAGGGATCCTGGTCCCGCGTGCCTTGATGAGCATTTTTCTGGGGCGCCGGATTTACAGAACCGGTAAAACCCGTTTTTGCCGGCCTGGAACGCCTTTCGGGAGGTGATCATGCGCATTGTAACCCTGACATTAAACCCCTCTGTGGACGTTTACGGCAAGGTGGAGACTATCAAGCCCTGGCACAAGCTCCGGTGCTTTGACGTCCGAAGGGACCCGGGGGGGGGAGGCATCAACGCGGCGCGGGCAATCCGCCACCTCGGAGGGGAGGCCACCGCCCTCTACCTGGCCGGAGGACCAACTGGGGACCAGCTGCAGCTTCTGATTAAAAAGGACTCCCTTGAGGGGATCCGGGTCAACACAATTTCCCAGACCCGGGAGAGCTTCGTCATCGTTGAGACCCAGACCGGCCTGGAGTTCCGCTATGTGCTCCCGGGTTGCGAGATCCAGGATTCGGAGATGCAGGAATTTCTGGAGATCCTGGAAAGGATGCAGCCAGCCCCTGACTTCATCGTGGCGAGCGGCAGCCTTCCCAAGGGTTCTCCGGTCGATTTTTACGCCAGGATTGCCAGGCTGGCCCGAAAAATGGGGGCGAGGATGGCCCTGGATACGTCGGGGGATGCCCTGAAAGCCGCCCTTGAGGAAAAGGTATACCTTTTAAAACCCAACCGGAGGGAACTGGCGGACCTGATGGGAGGATGCAGGGAAATGGCAGAAATGGAAAATATGGCCCGGCAGATTGTGGCCGACGGCCGATGCGATCTTCTGGCGCTGACCCTCGGAGAGGATGGGGCCTTTCTGGCCTGGAAGGAGGGGGGCCTGCTGGTGCGGACCCCCGAGGTTCAGGTCTCCTCCAGCGTCGGCGCGGGGGACAGCTTTCTCGGCGGATTCGTGATGAAGCTGGCCCAGGGCGAACCTGTCGAGGAAGCCTTCCGCTTCGGGGTCGCGGCGGGGACGGCGGCCCTGCTGACGCCGGGGACCGAACTGTGTACCCTGAAGGACACCCTACGGCTGTACGAGGAAATCAGAAGGAAGAACGGACAGACCTGAGAAGAAAGGAAGAGAAGGACCTGACGGCCCGGCGAAAAATGCGACTTGACGACCGGACGATAAACTTCTGCACGAATTCGTGAAGCAGTCCTGTCGTTCCGTCGCTCCATTGTTTAGCCGCCCTCTCTTGCCGTCGTGCTCACCGGTTGTAGCCGATCCTGTGGATCTTTAGGAAGTTCGTTTTTCCCGTATCGGCCATGGGAAGGCTGGCGGTAATAACGACGTCTTCCCCATTCCTGGCCTGACGGTTTTCGACCAGGGTCCTTTCCACCTCCGCGACCATGACATCGGTGCTCTCCAGGTGTTTCATCGGATAGGGCACCACCCCCCAGTGAAGCATTAACAGGTTGATGATCTCCGGCCTGGGAGTGAACGCGATGATGGGGACCTCGGGGCGGAATTTGGCGAGAAGCCCTGCCGTGTACCCTGAACGGGTGACCGCGGCGATGCATCGGGCTCCGACGGTGTGGGCGGCCTTGACAGCGGCCTCGGCTACGGCAAGGCTCGAGAGGTCCTGGTCCTTGCGGATGCCGGGCTGGGGAACCGGAAGGTCGGCCCTGAAAGACCGTCCCTTGTCCTCGGTTTCCAGAATGATGTTCCCCATGGTTCGCACGGCCTTTACCGGAAATCTTCCTACTGAGGTCTCGGCCGAAAGCATGACGGCGTCGGTGCCGTCGAGGATCGCGTTGGCCACGTCGGCCGATTCGGCCCTTGTGGGGACGGGATTTTCCGTCATGGATTCGAGCATCTGCGTGGCGGTGATGGTGAGCCTCCCCTTCCGGTTGGCCCGCTGAATAAGGTCCTTCTGCAGGATGGGGACGGAGGAAGGGGACATTTCAACCCCCAGATCGCCCCTTGCCACCATAATCCCGTCGGTCACATCGAGGATCTCCTCGATGTTTTCCACCCCTTTTGGACGTTCGATCTTGGCAATGACGGGGACGTTGTAGCCAGCCTGGGACAGCCTTTTTTTCATGCCCAGGATGTCCGGCGCGCCGGCGACATAGGACAGTGCAAAGGCGTCAACCCGCTCCTCGACCCCGAAAGCCAGATCTTCCAGGTCCTTGGGGGTCAGACAACCGGAATGAAGGTCCGACTCCGGGAGATTGACCCCCTTCCGGGAAGTGAGGAGCCCTCCTTCCTTCACCTTTGCCAGAAGGGCGCGCCCTTCCCTTCCGATGATCCGAAGCTCCACCAGGCCGTCGTTGATCAGCACCCGCTGGCCCTCTCCCACTTCCCGTAAAAGGCCGTCATAAGGAATTCGGATGGCCTTGACCGTCGTGGGCGCCGTCCCCTGGAGGAGCCGGACCACGTGGTTTTTTTCCAGGACGACCCCTCCCTTCGCGACCTCGGTGATCCTAAGCTTTATCCCCTGAAGGTCCATGAGGATGGCCACCGGCCGCCCGAGTTTCGAGCCTATTTCCCGCAAATGGGCGATATGGGCCTTGTGTTCCTGACGGCTGCCATGGGACATGTTGAGCCGCGCCACATCCATGCCTGCCCTGAGCAGGTTCCTGAGCATCTGCCCAGACGAGGTGGCGGGGCCGATTGTGCAGACGATCCTTGCTCTTCTCATTGTCGTTGGCCTTTCACCGAAACCCTGAAGTCATCGGGGAAGAAAAGCATGCTCATTGGGAAAATGAAAGCACCCGCTGTCTCATGCCCGCTCAATTAATTCGCGAATAACCTTCAACGGAGTCCCTTCCACTACGTGAGCCTGCCCTTGGAGGTTTTGGCGCCAAGGCCGATATATTAACAGGGATGAAGGGGATAAAAGGGATACGGAAAGACCGAACCACGATCGCCATTTGCCTTTCTTCTGTCGGGTTCTGTTTCTGTTTTTATCCCCATCGATCTTGGGTTCTTGTGAACCTGCCATGGTCTTCGGCGTTTTGGCGCAAAATCCAAGGTTTGTCACCCCGCCCAATTAATTTGCCTTGAACGGTTTTTTTTCGGTCTGGTGCCCGAGCGGGGCATCCCTCAGCAGCCGTTGGTCCGGCCGCTTTTCCCGGGAGAAAGAGTCTCCTCGGGACATCCGCCGCCGCATCCCGCCCCGGGAAGGTCCTGCTCCCCCAGGCTGCAGCAGGCGTTCTTTCTCCCCAGCGCGCTGTTTATAACAGCTGCGGCGCAACCGACTCCCGCTTCCACCGTTACTGCGTCTGTCGGGCAGTTCCTGGCGCAGGCCCCGCACTCCATGCACAGATCCCGGTCTACGATGAAGGCCGCTCCGTGCTCCATGGCCAGGACCCCATGGGGGCAGACCAGGGTGCACATCCCGCACCCGCTGCACAGGTCCGGATCCAAGACCAGGCTGGCGACTCCGGAGAGGTACCTCATGCCGGGCCTCCTGCAAAGAAGAGAGACCCGAACCAGAACACGATCCCGGCCGACAGGGCCGCTACCTGCGCGGGGAGGGCCATGGCCGTCTCCTTCCTGACCCCGGAAAGGGAGGTGAAAGTGGAAGAACCGGTGAAGTTCATGGCCAGGAAGGAGGATACGGCGACGATTATGAGGGTCCACGCGGCACCTTTCACGCCCGCCGGCTGGAAAAGGGCCTGGAGAAGGAATGCAGTCGCAAGTCCGGCCATCGCTCCCTTGACGGAAAAGGCGCGCCCCGGGATCCAGGGCAGGAACAATGGTACGAGGACGCCTCCGGAAAGGAGCGCGGCCCCCAGGAAGCCCGCCGATTCGAGGCCAGACCGGACCACGTCCCCCAAAAACGGGCCGCGTCCGGCAAGGCCTCCTGCAAGGGCCATGAGGACAACCGCCCCTGCCGACCATATGAGGGCAGGTACCAGTTCCGCCGGAACGAGGGCGGCCCGGGCCGCAAAGGGGAATGTCTTTCGCCTCATGGCAGGGTCGGCAACTCTCCCGGCCGCAAGATAATCCCGGAGATGGGTTGCCTCCACAGGCCCGTAGATTACATCAAAACCGGTCCTTTGCCTCACGTCGCCGGCGCAAACGCCCACGGCTCCGAGCTGGGGGACGATAACCCTTCGGTGGCTTACGATTTTCCCGAGCCCCGAAGACCCGATGCGATCGACCAGTTCCCCGGTGCCGAAGGTCCCCTTCCCCGCCGCGCACCAGACGTTGATCCCCCCCGTGTCCAGGACGAGGATCCAGGCATCCAGATCACCCGCTGCGCGCCGCAGGAGGTCAAAGGTCATCCTGTAGTTTGCGGTTACGAGAACCTCGGATCCGGGACCCGGGTCCCCGATGGCATAAAGGCCGGGAGGCACGGTGTAGTGCATCCTCCCGATCCCCCAGCGAACCTTCCAGATCCCAAGGCGGTCCTTTCCCGTAAAGAAGGAGGTTACCCTGGGGACGGATCCCATCGGAGTTTCGACCAGGCCGGTCACGGATGAGGGCAAATCTGTCCGCCCGCCGGAGGGCCTGCAGCGGCAGGGTGTTTTTATGGGGATGGATTCCGGCATGGGAAAACCTGGCTATAGTTTCGGTAATAATGAGGCAGGGAAAACCTGCAAAATCCCTTGCCGATCACCTTGATCATAACGATGATTTTTCTTTAATTTGCGTTCACCATCACCCGATGGTGCAGGCGGTCGTTCAGCCGGCCCCTTCCTTTTCCCACAGGGTCCATCTGCCGGGCTTGATGTCGGGCCTGTCGAGGGGATAGGTGTCGAAGACAGGATCGTCCCGGAAGTGGTCAAAAAGACCGTCAATTCCCTGAGCGTCCCCTGGGAGCAGATATTCCAGCCCTTTCAGGACGACGATCAGCCAGTGACCCGCCTTGTCCGGTTTTTCGGGAATGAAGACAGCCAGTTCCCGGATTTCCTCCAGGTCGAGCCTGGCCCTGTTGTTGTCATCCTGGAGCTTGACCATCCCGTCCTCGATGGTCGCCTTCGCCGAGGGGTTAAACCCCATGATCTCGTGCCGGGTCTCGGCCTGCCATCGATAGATGGTCAGGTAATAGAGGATGGGGAGGGGGAGGAGAAGGATTCCGACCACAACGGCCGGAAGCTGCCTCGTCGCGACAAGACCCACGGGAAGGGCGGCCAGCAGGGTCAGGGTCAGAATCGAACCCGCGGCGCCGCCGGACCCTTCCCTCGCAGTCTTGATGCCGTGTTTGTATTTCCATTTCGTCCGGTAGTCCAGAACCTTTCCCATCAGGAACCTCCCGATCGGGCGATGGCCGCCCTGTTGTAGGCGTTGATAAGGTCCGCTATTGATTTTTCGTCGCCGGGCAGGGAGAACCCGCCCATCGTTTGCGTCCCCCGCCCGGCATAGGCCCCCTCGATGAGACGTGGAAGGTTTTGATCCAGAAAATCCCCAAGAAAGGAGCAGCACCCCACATCTCCGAGGTTGTACCCCTCGACCACCCTTCGGAAGACGCCCCACTTTCTCTCCGAGTCCAGGGGATCGAGGTTGACAAGCCTGGTCCTCTGGACCTGAAAGTAAAATTCGGAGGTCCTTTCCATCCCCCCGATTTTGAGCTCCACTTCCCTGAAAAGGACGATTTCCTCAAGGATCCGGGCTGCCTCATCGAGGTTGGGCGACAGATAAATGAGGGGGAAAGGGGGGGTCCGGAAATGATCCTCAAAGCCTAGGATTTCGAAGGCAAGGGCGCTTTTGTCGATGTCGGCCCCTTCGTATACCAGGTAATACTGCTGTCTGATAGCCATAACCCGTTGAATCCTTATTGGCGAAAAAGCGCCACGCATGACAGGCGCCGGGGGGCCTGTGGTACTTTCCTTTGGCGGACATTCGAGACTTTTCCATTTTACCAGACTTCCCCCGGTCCGTCCCTTTTTTTCACCTGGATCCCTGTGCCTGCGGAAAAACCGTTCGGGAACGCCAGGACGAAAAGTGGTAGTCTTGCAATTCATCCGGAATGATCGGTATTTTTAACAGGTTGGCAAAAAGTCCAATTCGGGACTTTTCGTGAAGTCATCAATTTTAAACCGGGAAAAAATTTTCGGGGTGATCTTCATCCGGGCCCTGTTCTTTCCCTCGATTCCCGGAATAAGGCGGCTGAGCCTGCTGATGCGGCCGGAGGATGTCCATGCCGGATAAAATCTTTCCGGATCCCTATTCCCATCCCATCCGCAAAGGGAGGGTTTTCCGGGGTACCTGGCTGATCGGGGTTTTCCTCCTTGCCGCTCTGGTTGTCGTTGTTCTTCGCTTCGGGGAGGTGGAAAATTTCGCCCGGATTATGGAACAGGCCCGCCCCCGATGGCTGCTGCTGGGGATAGTCTTTCAACTCCTGACCTTCGTGAGCATAGCCTCCGCGTGGAGGGCCACCCTCCGGAGGACGAATCACCCCATGCCCCTGGGCCGACTGACCTTGCTCGGTTTTGCCAAACATTTCACCGACCAGGCCATCCCGAGCATGGGGATGAGCGGGAACCTCGTTGTGGCCAGGGGTCTTTTCATGCGAGGTGTGCCCCCTCCCCTGACCCTGACGGCAATTCTCATGGACATCGTCGGGTACTATTCCGCCTACATGGCCATGGTCCTTTCCACCCTGTTCATCCTCAGGGCCCATTATCACGCCCCTCTGGCCCTGGTGCTGGCTTTCGGCCTTTTCGGAGTCCTGGCCATCGGGATTCCGGGTCTGATCGTATGGCTCCGGAGACGGGGTCAAAAGCCCCTGCCGCGGTTTTTCGCCCGTTTCCCCTTTTCCGATTTCATGCTCAAAATCATCAGTGAGGTTCCCTCCGGAATTCTGAGGGATCCGGTCCTGATCCTGAAAAACGCCTTTTTCGAGGCAGGGGTCTTCCTCCTGGACGCGGCGACCTTCTGGGTCCTGCTCCTTTCCGTCGGGCAGTCCGTATCCCCGGTGGTTCCCTTTACGGCTTATATCACGGCTGCGGTGGTGGGGACGATCAGCCCTTTGCCCACCGGTCTGGGGACCTTCGAAGCCGTGGCCGTCGCCAGCCTCGGGCTCCTCTCCGTCCCCCTGGAGGCGGCTCTCACGGCGACCCTCCTCCTTCGAGGCTACCTTTTCTGGCTGCCCATGCTTCCGGGCCTGTTTCTGGTAAAGGGTGTGATAGGGGGGAAAGGCAGAGGAGGAAGGATGAAGGAGGAAGCGTGAAGGGAGAAGATCGGAAAATAAATCTACAGTGCCTGGTGCACAGGACACCGTGCGGCAATTATATTTCCAGCACATCGGACTTTGCCCATTGCACTGTTCGCCATGGGCCGGGAATCAGGCACCAGACCCTGTCTTGCTTCCCTCTCCGTTGGCATTTTTAAATCGTTTTACGTCGATCCCGGCCTTTTTAATTCGGGCCCGCAGGGTCTGGGGGTTTATGTCGAGGACCCTCGCTGCGCCGAATGGCCCTTCAATCCTTCCCCACGCCATGGCCAGAGCGCGTTCGATGTGGCGGCGCATTGCCTCGTCGAGGGTGGCGATGGCACCCCCTTCTCCGGTCTGGACTTCCTCCCGATTTTTTGCCTCCCGGGACGGGATAGATACCGCGGTATTGCCGCCGAGGGCCTGACGCACTTCCAGTCTTTTGCCGTTTCCGAGGATGGCCGCCCTTTCCAGGACCGATGCCATTTCCCTGACGTTGCCGGGCCAATGGTAATCCAGGAGAAGTCCCATGTCCTCCTCGTTCGGCATGATGGCGGGAAGGCACAGGCGTCGGGCCGCCTTTTGTGCCAGGTGCCTGGCCAGGAGGGGGATGTCTTGGGCTCTCTCCCTGAGGGGCGGCAGAAGGATGGGGAAAGTGGAGATGCGATACCAGAGATCCTCCCGGAATTCGCCGCCACGGGCGAGGCTCGCCAGATCCTTGTTGGTGGCCGCGATGATCCTGACGTCAACCCGGATGGAGCGCTGGCCGCCGACCCTCTCGAGCCAGCCGTCCTGAAGGATTCTCAGCAGACGGACCTGGGCGGCCATGGGGAGTTCGGCGATCTCGTCGAGGAAAAGGGTCCCTCCGTCGGCCCGCTCGAACCACCCGCGGTGGGTCCCCGTGGCCCCGGTGAAGGACCCCCTCTCGTGCCCGAAAAGCTGGGAGTCGATGATGTCGAGGGGGATGGCGCCGCAATTAACTCTCAGGATGGGCCCTTTCGCCCGTGAAGATCTCCGGTGGATCTCACGGGCCATAAGCTCCTTGCCGGTGCCGGTTTCCCCCAGGAAGAGGACCGGCACATCCGACGGCGCCGCCAGCAGGACCCTTTCCATCACGGAGGACAAGCCTTGGGAGGCGCCGACGATCTCATCCTCATCAAGGCTGCTGCGGCCAAGCCGGTTGAGGAGGCGGGTCTTCTCGGCTTCGGCTGCCTCCCGGAGCACAGCGATCTCCCTGATCCTCCGGTCGTTCTCAAAGGCCACGGAAACGGGTTCTAAAAGGGCCGACATTATCCCCTCGTGCCTGGCCTCGAAAATCTTCCCCTCCCCGGCGGCGAGGATGAGAAGCCCCTGGGGCGTCCCCTCGTGAAAGAGTGGTCCGGCGAGGAGGTCTACGCCCGGCGGAAAAGGTGCCACCAGGGCCAGCAGGAAGTCTTCCGACGGGCCCTTTTTCAGGACCCGCCCGCTCCCTAGCCATTCCTCAACGATCCGGGATTGTTCCTCCGACAGGGCGGTGGAGCTCTCCGGAAAGGCGCCGGTGGGGTCCTCCGCTGCGACGGCAAGAGTGTCGATTTGGCGGGTTTTCCGGTTGAACCGTCGGACCAGGAGGCAATCCGCCGGAATCCGGCGGCGAACGATGGGAAGGATGGCCCGTGAGGACTCGCCGATGTCGATCAGGCACCCGGATTCTCTCCACACATCCAGGAGTATTTCCTTCAGGCTGTCCATAAGGCATCCTTCCTCCGGCAGAGGAAAACAGGAAAGGCCTTAAACACGCCATTTCCTTTTGAGAAACCTGGAATCGGCAAGAGTTTCCACAATCCCCTCCTTTTCCTCAGCGCACTTTACGGAAAAATATAAATGTTTTTCCTCCATATATCATAGAATTTCATCAAAAAATAAGATTATTTTTTGCGTTGATTTTTCTTTTTTCTAACAACTTGATTTTAATAGGGAAACATTTCACCCTCCGTTGGCACTGTTTTTGCTTTTTTTCTGGAGAGTTCATAATTTTCTTGGGGAAAAACCATCCAGGGAGAGGAGAGTGGGGTGAGAAAACCGATGACCGGGTGCGGAAAGGCCCTCCTTTTTTCGGCGTGTCTCGTACTCCTGGTTTCCGGATTCCCTTCTGCGGCTGTCTCCCTGGAGATCCTCAACGTCTCCTACGATCCCACGAGGGAGCTCTACCAGGATGTGAACGCCGCCTTCATCCGGAAGTGGAATGAAGAGACCGGACAGGATCTGGTGATCCGGCAGTCCCACGGAGGCTCCGGAACACAGGCCCGATCTGTCATCAGCGGGCTGGAAGCGGATGTCGTAACCCTTGCCCTGGGTTTTGACATCGACGCCATTGCGAGCCGGACAGGATTCCTTCCCCGGGACTGGCAAACCCGCCTTCCCAACAACAGCTGCCCCTACACTTCCACCATTGTTTTTCTCGTCCGAAAGGGAAACCCCAAGGGGATCAGGGACTGGAAGGACCTGGCAGTCCCCGGCGTGGAGGTCATTACCCCCAACCCGAAGACTTCCGGGGGAGCCAGGTGGAATTATCTTGCGGCCTGGGGCTACAGCATGAAGGCCAGGCCCGGAGACGAGGATGCCGCGAGAAAGTTTGTTTCCGCCATTTTCCACAATGTGCCGGTCCTCGACACGGGGGCGAGGGGGTCGACGAACACCTTTTTGCGGGGGATCGGGGACGTCCTGCTGGCCTGGGAGAACGAGGCCCTTCTGGCCGTCAACCGCCTGGGCCGGAAAGAGGTCGAGATCGTTGTCCCCTCCCTGAGCATCCTGGCCGAACCGCCCGTGGCTCTTGTGGAAGGGGTCACCCGGAAGCGGGGAACGACCGAGGTGGCCAAGGCCTACCTCGAATTTCTCTACACCGAGGAGGGCCAGGAGATGTGCGCAAGGCATTTCTACCGGCCCCGGAATTCCGCAGTCGCCGGAAGGTTCGCCGGACAGTTCCCGAAGGTTGAGATGTTCACCCTTTCCGAGATGTTCGGTTCTTGGGAGGAGGCCCATCAAAAGCACTTTTCCGACGGCGGGACCTTCGACCGGATCTACCAGTAGGGCCGCCGGAGCATCATGAGAAAAAGCCGCATCGAAAAGACTCTGGCACGATGGGCCGGGAGGCGGCGCAGGCCCCGGGTCATCCCCGGGTTCGGCCTGACGATGGGGATCACGATGTCCTATCTGGGGCTGATCGTGCTCCTCCCCCTCTCCGTACTGTTCTTTAAAAGCCTTGGAATTTCCGCCCAGGAGTTCCTGAGGATGGTCGCCTCCGAGCGAACCCTGGCGGCCTTCAAGCTCAGTTTCGGGACTTCCATCATCGCGGCTTCGGTCAACACTCTCTGCGGCCTGGTGGTCGCCTGGGTCCTCGTCCGCTACGATTTCTTCGGCAAGGCTTTTCTGGATGCCGTCGTGGATCTCCCTTTCGCCCTCCCCACCGCCGTGGCGGGGATCTCCCTCGCCACCATCTATTCCCGGACCGGGTGGATCGGGAAGTCCCTTTCCGGGGTGGGCATCCAGGGGGCTTACAGCCGGCTGGGGATCGTCATAGCACTGATCTTCATCGGATTTCCTTTCGTGGTCCGGACCCTCCAGCCCGTCCTCAAGGATCTTGACCCCCAGATGGAAGAAGCCGCCGCCTGCCTTGGGGCCACAAGGGCGCAGACCTTCTTCAAGGTCCTCCTGCCCGTCCTCCTGCCCGCCGCCCTGACGGGTTTCGCCCTTGCCCTGGCAAGGGGCCTCGGCGAGTACGGCAGCGTGGTCTTCATCTCGGGAAACATGCCCATGAAGACCGAGATCGTGCCCCTTCTCATCATGACGAAACTGGAGGAATACAACTACGAAGGGGCCATCGTCATCGCCGCGGTGATGCTAATCTTTTCCTTTATCCTCATGCTCGCCATCAACCTCCTGCAGGCCTGGTCCAGGCGGAAGATGGAGGTGCGATGATGCTCCCACCACCAAGAGGTCTCGTTGTCGGAAGCGGGGGAGGGGGTCTTGCGGTCCATGGCAGGAAAAGAAGCCTCGTCCCGTTTGCCCTCACCTGCGCCGCCATCCTTTTCATGGGACTTTTTCTTCTGATACCGCTGGGAGCCGTCTTTTCCTATGCCTTCAGGGAAGGGGTGAGGGCCTTCTGGGCATCGGTGTCGGACAAGGACGCCCTGTCGGCAATCCGGCTCACCTTCTTCGTCGTGTGCCTGACAGTCCCACTGAACGTTCTCTTCGGGATCTGCGCCGCGTGGAACATCTGCAAGTTCCGTTTCCGGGGGAAGAACCTCCTCGTCACCCTCATCGACCTCCCCTTCACCGTGTCCCCGGTCATCGCCGGCCTCATCTTCGTCCTGATCTTCAACCCTGCCGGGAAGCTTGGCGGATGGCTGGTCGGCCGCGACATCAGGGTCCTCTTCGCGGTCCCATCCATCGTCCTGGCCACGGCCTTCGTCACCTTCCCCTTCGTCGCCCGGGAGGTCATCCCACTAATGCAGTCCCAGGGGACCGATGACGAGGAGGCTGCCCTCATGCTGGGGGCCGGCGGGTGGAAAACCTTTACCCGCGTCACCCTTCCAAACATCCGGTGGGGGCTCCTTTACGGGGTGATCCTTTGCACGGCAAGGGCCGTGGGGGAATTTGGGGCGGTCTCGGTAGTTTCCGGGCACATAAGGGGGAAGACGGTGACCATGCCTCTCCAGGTAGAGATCCTTTACAACGAATACAACTTCACGGCGGCCTTTGCCGTGGCGTCCCTGCTCTCCCTGGTCAGTCTTTTGACCCTCCTTGCCAAAAAGGTGACGGAGAGAAATAGAAGGATCAAGAAGGCCTCCTATTACGGACAACCGAAAAAAGAAGAGAGGATGGACTATGTCAGGGATTCGGATTACCGGCGTCAGTAAACGGTTCGGAGGGCTCAAGGTCCTCGAGAACGTGGACCTAGAGATCCGGCAGGGGGAACTGCTCGCCCTGCTGGGCCCGTCCGGTTCGGGAAAGACGACCCTCCTGCGCATCATCGCGGGTCTTGAAAGCCCGGACTGTGGGACGGTGACCCTTGAAGGCATGGAGGTCACGGACCGTGACGTCAACGACCGCAATGTGGGTTTCGTCTTTCAGCACTACGCTCTCTTCCGGCACATGACCGCCTTCGAAAACATCGCTTTCGGCCTGCGGGTGAGGCCGAGGAAAATCCGGCCGTCCGGCGAACAGATCAGGGAGAGGGTGATGGAGCTCTTAAAACTCATCGGTCTGGAGCAGTACGCCCTCCATTACCCGGCACAGCTTTCGGGAGGCCAGAGGCAGCGCGTGGCCCTCGCGAGGGTCCTGGCGGTCCAGCCCCGGACCCTGCTTCTGGACGAGCCCTTCGGGGCCCTGGATGCGAAGGTCAGGAAGGAGCTGAGGCGGTGGCTGCGCCGGCTCCATGACCAGATCCACCTGACGAGCGTCTTCGTCACCCACGACCAGGACGAGGCCCTTGAAGTCGCCGACCGGGTGGCCATCATGAACGAGGGAAGGATCGAGCAGGTTGGAACCCCGGACGAGATCTACCATTGCCCGGAGAGCCCTTACGTCCTTCAGTTCCTCGGGGATGTGAACCTTTTCTACGGCAGGGCAGGCGAGGAAGGGAAGGTGGTCGTGTCCCCGTCCGGAGAAGGGGCCGGCACGCGGGCCCGGGAGGACGGGCGGCTGGAGAAAATCTACGTCAGGCCCCAACACCTGGATGTCCAGACCGAGCCGTACGAGGATGGCGGCTTCAAGGGGACAATCACCCACATCAACTCGGCCGGACCCTACGTCAAGGTCGAACTCGCGAGCCAGTGGGGAGATCCTGTCCAGGTATACCTGACCCAGAGCCGTTTCTCTGAACTCGGCATCCGGAAGGGCATGGAGGTTTTCATGCACCCCCGGGAAACGACCGCGTTCCCTGCAGGGGTGCAATAGAAACAGTAGCGTGTTGATGACTTCGCCGAAAGTCATGAACGCGCCCCACGCGGGGCGCCCGGATCAAGGACGCGGGATGTGAGTCCTTGATCCGTGAGGAAAGGGAAAACGACGTTTTTCCCTTTCCGGGAAGCGAAAAGGCCCGGGTTGGACTTTTTGCGATCCTATCAATGTTGAAAGGGAAAATTGAAAAATCTCTTTTCTTGTTACTTTCGACTTGCTTCATGTCCCCAATGGACAACGCAGACCATCTTTTCCCTTCCCTCTGGACCGATCTGAGGCTGGGGTTTTTACACTTTATCCCTGTGGGTGCCGTGATCTTCGGCTACGCGGTGGTTTTCGGTCTTTTGGCCTCGGGAAGCGGGCTATCCGTCGCGGAGACGTGCCTGATGTCCCTGACGGTTTTCGCCGGAACCTCCCAATTCATGACCCTGCCGATGATCCGGAAAGGGGCATCCATCGGCGCCCTCACGGCCATGGCCTTTGTCGTGACCCTTCGCCACCTTCTTTACGGGCTCAATATCGGCCGAAAATTCAAGGGTGCGCCGTTATGTAAGCTCCAGGGTTTTCCCTCGGGATCGTCGATGAAACCTGCGCTTTCGCGACCGTTGGTCCGGGTCGAAGGCTCCATTCCATCCCCTATTTCATGGGGACGGCCCTGTGCACCTACGTCGTCTGGAATGCCGGCACCCTGGTAGGCGCGGCGGCGGGGAAGTGGACCCATTCCCTTTCCGCAGAGGGACTTGATTTTGCCATGGTGGCCGTTTTCATCGCCATGGTTGGATCCTTCTTTAATAAAGCCACTGACTGGCTGGTCGTCGGTCTTTCCGTCGTTATCGCCGTCGTGGTCTATCGTTACGCGGGCGGCTAACGGCACCTTTTTGCCGCAGGCCTTGTCGCTCCCCTTGCCGTCCCGGCAATCGTAAAGGATGTGGACCTTGAGAGATGAGCTTCTGGTCGCCTTCGCGGCCATGACCGCGGCGACTTATATTTCCCGTGCCCTTTTCACGGTGTCGGTCTCCCGAATCCATCTTTCCCCTTTGGGGAACGATACCTTTCGTTCATTCCCTGCGCGGTCCTCACAGCAATGGTGACCCCCTATCTCCTGCTTCCGGGAAACGGCCCATTCATCTCTCTGGTTAATCCCTGGACCCTGGCCGGCGGCCTGACCCTGGCCGTCTCGCACCGCACCAGGAGCCTTTTCCTGTCGGTCGTGTGCGGGTTTGCGCTGTTCATGGTCCTGGGGGGGGTGGGGTGAAAAAGAAGAAGGAATAAGGAGGAAAGAGGAAGGAGGAAGGAGGAAGGAGGAAGGAGGAAGGAGGAAGGAGGAAGGAGGAAGGAGGAAGGAGGAAGGAGGAAGGGAAACAACGTAATGGGGTGAGGGCGTGGATGGGCAAAAAAACTTCCTGCTCACTCGCCAGAAACCCGAAAAAATCTTTCATCGTTCATCGTTTATCGTTCATCGTTTTACTTTCTTCCTTTTTCGGCGGCTCCCGAACGACGGTGAGACACCCCCGGCATGTGCGCCAGGGCGCTTGAAAACAAGCCTGCATTGGGTCCTGGGCACAGTTTCCTTTCCCACTTCCCAATTCTCTCTTCCTCCTCCTTCCTTCATCCTTCCGCTTTTTCCCTTTCCCTCCCGCGGGGCAAAAACAGCTCCCCCGCAGGCAGGGTCCGGGAAAGAATGCACCAATTTCTTTTCCCCGAACTCCTTGAATTCGGGGCCGGAAGGTTTTAATTTATACCCCGCTGGGACAATCACCTCAAATCCGGTTTTTCCGGTATCAGGAGCTCCGCATGAGACGAAGAACGCTTGGAACACAGGGCCTGACCGTTTCGGCCCTGGGCCTGGGGTGCATGGGGATGTCGGAGTTCTACGGCCATGCGGAGGAAGCCCGGTCCATCGAGACGATCCATCGGGCGCTGGACCTGGGCGTCAATTTCCTGGACACGGCGGACATTTACGGGCAGGGGGCCAACGAGGCCCTCGTCGGAAAGGCCATCAAGGGAAAACGCCGCCAGTTCATCATCGCCACCAAGTTCGGCATGGTCCGCGATCCATCCGGCGCGACCATCGGGGTGTGCGGGCGGCCCGAATATGTGCGCTCGTGCTGCGACAAGAGCCTCAAACGCCTCGGGATCGACGAGATCGACCTCTACTACCAGCACCGGGTGGACAAGGAGGTTCCCATTGAGGACACCGTGGGGGAAATGTCCCGGCTGGTGGAGGAGGGAAAGGTTCTTTACATCGGGCTGAGCGAGGCGGCACCGCAAACCCTCAGAAAGGCCTTTGCCGTGCATCCCGTCAGCGCCCTCCAGTCGGAATACTCCCTCTGGACGCGGGATCCGGAGGAAGAAATCATTCCCGTATGCCGGGAACTTGGGATCGGTTTTGTCCCTTACAGTCCTCTCGGCAGGGCCCTGCTGGCGGGAAAAGCCCTGGACCCTGAGGAGTTTAAGCGAGAAGGGGATTCGAGGCTGGAGCGGTATCCCCGGTTCCAGGGGGAGAACTTTGAAAAGAACCTTCGTCTGGTCCGGGGCCTCATGGAAGCCGCAGACCGCCTTTCCTGCACGGCGGCCCAGCTTGCCCTGGCATGGATCCTGGTTCAGGGAGAGGACATCGTCCCCATCCCTGGAACGACCAGGCCCCGCCACATCGAGGAGAACGTCCGCGCCCTGGACCTGGAGGTTTCAGATGAGGACCTTCTGGAGCTCGCGAGGCTGTTTCCTGCCGGAGTAGCCTCGGGGGACCGGTATTTCGAATCCGGAATGGAGATGCTGGATTTCTGAAAAGGGTACGAGGAAAGAAAGAAACGGAGCGGGTCCGCTTAAGAAGGGCACTTCCCGAACGGTGTTTGGCAAGAGGTAATTAACCCAGGGAACCGTGCCAGGGGTCGCCGGGTATTGCGGAGAAAAGATTTTAACAGTCTTGCCTGTCAGATCCTGATCCTGCCCTGGAGGTAATCGGCTGCTTTGCCGGAAATGAGGACCCTGTCGCCCTTCATTTCGCAGAGCACCTCGCCGCGCCTTCTGGAGAGCTGCCTGGCTGAAAATTCCTTTCTGTGCAGTATTCCTGCCCAATAGGGGACGAGGGTGCAGTGGGCTGATCCGGTGACGGGGTCTTCGGGGATCCCGATCCGGGGCGCGAAAAAGCGGGAGACGAAGTGGCAGTCCCGGCCGGGGGCCGTGACTATTATTCCCGGGGCATCGAGCTTTTCAAGGGCCCTGAAATCGGGTGTGAGGGAGAGGATATCCTCCTCGGAAGGGTAGACGGCCAGGAGGTCCCGGGCTTTGAGCACCTCGAGGGGGTCAGACCCCAGAGCGGCCGAAAGGCCTTCAGGGGACACGACAGGTTTTGCCGGCAGTGCAGGAAAGTCCATGGCAAGGTGCTCTCCCGACCGTCTGACGGTCAGGATCCCGCTGAGAGTGTTGAAACGGAGCTCCCCCCCGGTTCTGCGGATGTGGTTGAACAGGACATGGGCCGCCGCCAGGGTGGCGTGCCCGCAAAGATCCACTTCCGTTGAGGGGGTGAACCATCTCAGGCCAAAAGGTTCGGCCGCAAGTTTTACGAAAGCCGTTTCGGAAAGGTTGTTTTCCGCGGCTACAGCCTGCAGGACCTCGTCCGGGAGCCATTCCCGAAGGGTGACCACCGCGGCGGGATTCCCCCCGAACACGCGGTCGGTAAAGGCGTCCACATGATAGATGGGAAGCTCCTTTTCCGGCACGGGTAGTCTCCTTTTCCCTCTTTACGGATTCTTCTATACGAGGCAATGTGCCTTTTCATGGTGGAAAGCCCAGTGGATGTTCATGACAGATTCAACCCGTGCGGGTCAAGGCCCTCGACGCCTTTGAAGGCCGGTCCGGGCCAACGGGAGAACATGTCTTTTCAAAAAGGGCCGTGGTCTTCATTGAGGATCATTCTTTTCCTCCTCATTTTCCTCTCTTCCTGCGCCCACCCCGTGACACGGGAGACGGCCGATCGCGCCGTCGCGATCCCCGATTCCTGGTCCCTTTTCAAGGGGACGCCTGCGGCCCCCGACCGTTGGTGGGAGGCCTTTGGCAGCGAGGAGTTGAATCGCCTCATCCGGATGGCTCTGGAAGGAAGCCTTGACCTGCGGCAGGCCTTTTTCAGGCTCGAGCAGTCCCGGGCCCTCGTTGTCCGTGAGGGGGCCTCCCGTTATCCCGAACTCGACCTCCGGGCGGGGGCAACCGAAAACTGGAGGGAAACCGGCACAGGGACACAAAAATCCCGATCGCGGGACCTGTCTCTGGCGGGGAGCTACGAGGTGGATCTTTGGGGACGGGTTCGCTCAGAACATCTTCAGACGATTCTGGAGATGGAAGCCTCAAGGGAGGAGATGTCCACCGCCGCCATGACCCTCGCCTCCGAGGTGACCCTCAAGTGGCTGGAGGTGATCTCCGTCCGCCGCCAGCTGGATGTGGCGCAGGACCAGCTGGAGACTAACCGGACGATCCTTGATCTCATGCGCCTCAGGTACCTGAAAGGGATGGCCACGGCCTTGGACATCTATCAGCAGCGTCAGGCCGTGGCCGAAACCGAGGCCTCTTTTCCCCTTCTCGAGGGGCGGCTGCGGAGCCTGCTGGACGAGACGGCGGTGCTGTTGGGAAAGCCGCCCCGCTCCGACCTGGGCCTGGCCGCGCGCTCCTTCCCGGATCCGGGGCCCCTTCCGGACGCCGGCATCCCCGCCGATCTCCTGTCGAAACGCCCTGATATCAGAGCCGCCGGGATGAGGCTAAGGGCGGCTGAGGGGCAGGCCGATGCCGCGCGGGCCGCGCGTCTCCCCGCCCTGAACCTCACCGCTTCCACCGGCTACAGTTCCCCGCGCCTGAGCGATCTTTTCGATAACTGGCTCGCGACTCTGGCGGCCAGCCTGACGATGCCCCTGTTCAATGCCGGGGCCCTGGAGGCCGAGGCCGAGAGACAGGAAAGGGTCGTGGACGAGCGCCTTGCCGCGTACGGACAGAAAGTGCTCCTGGCGGTGCGGGAAGTGGAAGACGCCATGACCATGGAGGTCCAACAGGCGCGGTACATCGAAGCCCTGGAAAAACAGCTGCAGGTCTCCCGGGACGGCTACCGGGAGGCCCTTTCACGCTACCGCAGCGGCCTGTCCGACTACCTGCCGGTCCTGACGGCCCTCTCGGGGACCCATAGGCTGGAACGCTCCCTCGTTACCGCGCGCCTCGAATACCTCTCCTACCGTGTGGCCCTGAGCCGCGCCCTCGGCGGCTACTGGATGGAGGAGGAGATCCGGCAGATAGAGGAAAGGGAGAAGGATGAAGGGGGGAGGATGAAGAGAGAAGGGATAAGGGTGAACTGATCCCAAAGGCCATGGACCAAGGTCCAAAGCCCAAAGTGAGGGTTCCACTCTTAACGAAAAACGGAAGAGGCAAGAGGGAAGGAAGAGAAAAACAACATCGATGGGTTTACGATAAACGATGAGCAATAAACGATAAACAACAAATGTTGGACTCGCGCAGTCCCGGAGATTGTCCATGAACGAACCCGTTGGCCGTCCGCCCCTTTCCGGACGGGAAAAATTCGCCCTCACGGTTGTGGGCCTGACCCTCCTTATCCTCTCCCTGGCGGCAGCCGCCTACATGATGGCCAACAAGCCCAGGCCGGACCGCAGGAAGCCGGTCCCCGCGATCCCCGCCGTCACCGTCCAGGAGTTGAGCCTTTCGGACTACCTCGTGGTCGTCCCGGTCATGGGGACCGTCGTCCCGGCCACCGAGGTGGACCTGAAGGCCCAGGTGGGAGGGCGAATCATCTGGACGCATCCGGAGTTTGTGGATGGCGGGATCGTTCGCAAGGGGCAGGCCCTCATCAGGATCGATCCGGTTGATTATGAACTGGCTCTCGTTGCCAGCAAGGCAACCCTCCAAACGGCCCTCGCCAACCTCAAGGCCGAGCAGGGGAAACAGGCGGTGGCCCAGAGGGAGTGGGAGATCCTGGGACTCGGCGAGGAAGCCACCGAGATGGACCTCGAACTGGCTCTCCGCAGGCCGCAGCTTGCCCAGATGGAAGCCTCCCTCGAGGCCGCCCGGGCCCAGGTGAGGCAGGCTGAGCTGGATCTTGAACGGACGGCGGTCCATGCGCCCTTCAATGCCCTGGTCCGCTCGGCCCAGGTTCACGCCGGGGCCCAGGTCACCGCCCAGGTCTCCCTCGCCTCCCTGGTGGGGACCGATTCCTACTTTGTGGAGGCATTGATCGCCCCCGATCGGCTTGAATGGATCCATATTCCGACGGATTCTTCCGACGGCCCGGGGTCGGTCGCCGTGATCCGGACCGGAACCGGGGGGATCCGGCAGGGCCGGGTCCTCAGGCTTATCGGCGATGTTCAGACCGGCGGGCGGCTGGCAAGGCTCCTTATTGAGGTCAAGGACCCCCTTTCCCTGGAACGGAAGGCCGGCGAAGGGGATCCCATGCTCCTTGGAGACTACGTGAGCGCCGAAATTTCCGGCCGGACCCTCGAGGACGTTTTCAACATCCCCAGGAAATACCTCAAGGACGGCAACCGCGTATACACGGTTGATTCCGAAAACCGTTTGAGGATAAGGGAGATTCAGGTGGCCTGGAAGGATGTAACAAGTGTGGTGGCGAGGGGGCTTTCACCCGGTGAACTCCTCGTGATCTCCGACCTCCCGGGCGCGGTGGAAGGAATGGAAGTACAGGTATCGGAGTAACGAGTAAGGAGAAAGGGAGCGGGTAGATCGGGATTTTCCCGTGCGCCCCTTGGCGGCGGCGCCGAGAAGGCGCTCTCTTTCCCTGATTTTTTCCAGAATCCGGATTGCAAATCCGGAATTCTTCAGCATGAGGTCCGAAAACCTTGGCCGATCCGGATAATTCTCAATCAACGATCCACAACCCCCAATCCTTGTCCCGCGGGGCGATCGGGTGGATGGCCCACAACCCTGTGGCGGCCAACCTCATCAT
>Ga0209164_1001268_pt1 | contig 34463 bp, 27 predicted proteins | sample MTBNYHSulfiMetaG_FD_187458 | JGI IMG/M metagenome (GOLD analysis project Ga0209164, IMG submission 187458) | Enrichment culture microbial communities from rom New York Harbor, USA that are MTBE-degrading - MTBE-NYH (New York Harbor Sulfidogenic)... | ecosystem: Environmental > Aquatic > Marine >... | reverse complement strand
TTTGCAATGGGCGGCAATTACCGGTGTCCCCAGTTGGAGGCACAGTATCCCGGTTTCTACGATACCGCAGTGTGCCTCGCCCGTTTCCAGAACCGGCGGATGGGGCTTATCGATGGGACTTGTCCCACGGATTATGGATACGACTCGCGAGCGGAAGTGCTGGGCACCGAGGGCGTTGTCTTTGTCGGCTCCGTGAAATCAGAAAGCGTGGTTTCCTGTACAAGGAATGCCGGTGTTAGCCAGCCTATCAGTCGTACCTGGCGCTCGCTATTTCAGGAGGCTTACCGGGAAGAGCTGAATGCGTTCATGGAGGCGATTCTGGAAGATCGGTTGGCCGTACCGACCGTCCTGGATGGCCGGCGAGCGCTGGAAGGCGTGCTTGCAGCTGCCCGGTCAGTGAGGATCGGTCAGCCCGTCACCGTCAGACTGTCTGAGCCGGGGGAACGCCTAGGAGGAAAGCAGACCGGCCAATCAGGCTAACAAAACTGGCAAGAGCCTGTTCCTCGATTTCTTTGCGTCGTGGCTGGCAGAGTGGCGTTGACGCGCGGGGTGCGCCAAGCAGCATCGGCTGTCAGCTGGAATTGGCGACAAGCAAGCATGGGAAAGTATCTTGATCAGAATTGGAGAGTCCTAATCATGGGGATGATTCTTGGCTCCGGTCTTTTCGCTTCAAAGCCAGCGGATGCGGCGCAGGCTTTCTACGTCATGGGATATCACGGGGGCTTCTTCCTGACCGATCAGCGGGATCTTTCGGCTGCCGTTGGTGCGTTGGCCGAGCAGGCTTCGGAGTTTCCCGACGTTGTTTACAGTATGGATCTGGAACCCTATACCTTGGACCGCTTGGCGCACGGTGCAAGACTGGGCGTAGAAGAGCTGGCCGTTCCAGACGCTTGGAGTCTGCAAGTTGCCGGGAAGGGCTTGGCACAACGGAGCCAGCAGGCCGCCCGAAGTGGCAAATGGGGGTTGAGGCTTCGTCTCGACAGCGGAGATTGGGCGAACGGTTGTCAGGAGATCTCCGCTGGCTCCTTTCAAGGCAGAGACGTTCTGTTTCGGGCCTGGGTTCGGTGCCGTCGGGGACGGGCGGGGCTTTATGTGGAGGCTCATGGATTTGATGGACTGCCAGCTGGTTCGAATCAAGAAGCGATTGCCTCCCCGGACGGAGTGTGGCATCAAGTGGAGATTCCCTACACGGTACCCTCGGGAGCGACGGCCCTGTATCCCCAGATGAAGGTGTGGGGTGCCGAAGGCGGGAGCGAAGCGGATTTTGACGATGCAGAACTCATCCTCCAGGGGTGTCAACTGTTCGCTAACGAAGGTTTTGAACAAGGGGTTTCCTTTCACAATGATCGGGCCGTGGCCGCGCTGCGCAACTTGGCCGCCAATGGTCGCATGACCATCATTTCCTCGTATACCCAACCGATCCTGTTCGCTCTGGATGGCGAGTCGGTGGTTCGCCAGATTGGTGTTGCTCGAAAAGTCGTTCAGGACGCGCTTGGTATTCCATTGGACAGCTACGGGACTCAGGAACCTTGCTGGTGCGGTCAGATGCCTGCCGCGCTCTCCGGCTTTGGGATGAAAGGCTGTCTTTATGCCAATTGTTGGAGACTGTTCGGAACGTGTCCTGCGAAGGGCGCGGAGAAGCTGTACTGGTGCGGTCCCGATGGCTCAGAGATTCCAGCGGCGCCCCTGGCACCTCCTGCACTGGAAGGCGAGCTGTTCAGCTCCTTGCCCCGAGCGCACCGCGTCCGGCAAATGCGTGCGGCCGGTATCGAACATCCTCTTTTCGAAAGCCATGACGATTTTCGCTCTTCTTTTCTCCAGCAGCGGTGGGATGCGATACTACGCGCCAACAAGTACTTATTCTACATCGGTATTTGGTCCAATGCTGCGTTTGAGGTTCCCGTTGAGCGGATCCGGGGGAAAGAGGTTGAATTGTCCTGCCGGATGCGAACTGCCGATGCGAGCCGCGCTTGTCTCTACATCGATAGCCAACGGTTTGGGAGCATTATCAGCTCGGAACGCAGTCCATTTATTCCCTCCGACGGTCAGTGGCACAACCTTCAGATTCGATACCCAGTCCCCTCCGAGGCGGACGCAGTCTGTCCGCAAGTCAGATTGTTTGACTGTTGGGGGACAGTCGATTTTGATCAGGTCCACTTGACGACCTTGGCGGACGGGCGAGAGATTATTTCCCTGAGCTTTGAAGGCGGAGAGTTTCCCGATCAGATCAAAGTGAATACCAACGTGGAAGAGCCTCAGGTGTGCGCGGGTCGTGTTGTCGCCGGAAGCTCAGCGGACGGCAAGCCCTTTGCACAACTGCGTGTGGATATCGAACCCACGGATGTCACATTTGTCACCATCCCCGAATACCTCAGCCTGGCTCAGGACGGCCGGCGCTGGGACGACGCGTTTGCAGCCTTTCAATCGAAGATCTGTTGGGGACTCTGGGGCGGCGAAATCTACCTCGATGCTCAGATTGCCGCCGACCGAACCATTTTGGCCGAACGCCTCTCGGTCCTGCTCGGCCTCGACGGGGAGGAAGAGTTGGACCGAATGTGGGAACTGACGATGCTGGCTCAGCATCATGACGGCTGGGTTTGCGCCCCGATGATATTCGGACAATGGGCGGGGACCTATCCCAGCTACGGAGCATTCATTCGAGCTTGCCGGGAAGAGGTAGAGGAAAAGCTGAACCGATTGATAGGGATGGCGGGGAATGCACCGGGGAGTAGCTTTGGGATCGTCAACCCGACGCAGCGACGTCGCAGAGAATGGTGCCCCGTGGCTTTAACCATTCCTGAACGCACGTGTTACAAGAGCTGCGAAATCGCAGGTGCCGATGGAGAATCGATTCCCAGCCGGTTGGTCATTGCCTCCAGGCATCCGGATGGGTCGGTTTGCCAGGTTACGGGATATTTGCAAGCCGAGGTGGATGGATTTGCCTTTGCTGCCTACGATGTTCGTGAAGGAACGGAGCCCTCGGTTGGTTGCCCCCTCCCGGTGGAGGTGAATAAGTTGTCGGAAGGAAACTACGAAATCACGAGCGGCCGACTCTCGATCGTTTTGGCAAAAGACAAGGTTTCGCTTCAACAAGACGGGAGGCTTGTCCTGTCCGATATCTTTCTTGAAGCGCACATCGATGGGCAATACTGCCGCAGTCAGGTGAACAGTGTCGGCGCTGTGGTGACCGAGGAAGGGATTGCGCAAGGCGAGTTTCGAGGGGAAATCGGGTCTGTACCCTATGCAATCGCTCTCCAACTGAAGCCATGGAGTGAGACTTTGGACATTCGAGTGTCGTGCCAGTTCAACGGCGAGCGAATTGAGGGAGAGTTGTTCCACGACATGGGGGGAACGCTGCGCTTGGTGCTCGCTTACCCGAGAGCCGCGCGACACCTTGCGCACCAGCCGTTTGAGCTGCGGCAGCCCCAGCAGACCGACTTCTGGGCGGTTCGTTTCAGTCTCACCGAGTGGGAGGATGAAGGCGGTGGATTCAGTGCCATCCTGGATCGGCCCACAGGCATTGCCTACGCCGAGCGGCACGTACGCATTGTGCTCTGCCATAGCGGTAGCTATCCTTACGGTCAGGATGGAAAGGACTTGGTTTTCGGCGAAAAAGTCTATAGGGTTTCGGTTCGACCATTCTCAACCGCTGAACAAGATGAAGCGGTATGGCAGTATCAAACACACGCATATCCTCTCACCCTTATTCCCCGGTCCACTGGGTGGCCAGCAACGTCCTTCGTCCAAGTAGAGGGGCATAGCTTGGTTTCTGCTATGTATCGGCAGGACGGGCAGGTTTATCTTCGGCTGTGGAATCCTCTTGTTGCCGAAACCGTCCGGGTGTCTGCACCCGGAGCGGTGATCACGGCTTGTAATCTGGAAGGAAAAGAGCCGCGGGAGCTGGGAACCGGGGAAGCCGAAGTACCTCTTCGTTCGATGCAGGTGCAGACTTTGCGTTTGGAACCGGCGACGAGCAGCGTGCCTGAGATAGAATAAGGGCCTTCAAGCGACGACCACTGGGGTATTCCTCAGTCTTCTCTTGTGCAACGATGAGAGACGTCCTGGATAAGGTCGACAGCGGCCAGGGAGGTTATCGAGATGCGGAGTTTCCTTCTTATTACCGTGTTCGTGTTCACGACGGGTTTTTCTACTGTCCTGCGGAGTGCCAGCCTTGACGAGGCACGTCTCCTCAACGGGAGCGCAGTTGCTGGCGACGGGGTCGCGGCAACAGGCCGGACACACCTGCCTGAGGATGTTCAGCGTCCTTCGTACGACATCATCCCGCATACCCATGCCGATCTGACTTGGCCCGATTGGCAGAAGGTCTGCCTGAATGCTTTGGTCGAGTCCATTGTGAATACTCTGGAGATTCTCAAGACCCATCCCGACTTCCGATTCTCTATGGAGACTGTCTATCCTCTGGAGCAATTCCTGAAGCGGTACCCCGAGAAATGCGACGAAATCCGTTCGCTGATAGAAAAGGACGTCTTTGATTGCGGAGCGCTCTACACCGGGCCGTGGGAGGTTGTGTGCGGACAAGAAGGGTTGATCCGCCATCTCTACTACGGGAAGAAATGGTTGCAGGACAACTTCGACATCGAAGTCAAGACGGCCTGGAATCCGGATGTGCCGGGACACACGATGCAGATGCCTCAGATCCTGAACAAGTCGAATGTGGAGGGATTCATTACCTGGCGGGATTTTACCGGGCCGCCGGTCCATTGGTGGCTGGCGCCGGATGGCTCGAGAGTATTGCGCGTCGACTGCTACGCCGGCTATGGCGCATCGAGACCTCTGGGCCTGAGAGAGAGTCTCCAAAGGGTCGAAACTGCTTCTGAGAACTTTTACGAGGGCTATTGCCAGTTGGCGAAGCGGACAAGTGTTCCAATCGATCTGCCGGTATTTGTAGCTGACGGAGTGGACATAGAGCAGCCATCAGCCCGGGTACCAGAGATCGTCAAGGCGTGGAACCGCCTGGGCCATGATCCGCCGATGCAGATGAAGACCGGATCGGACTATATACGCCATGCGGCCCGTTACGACCTTCCAAGCGTCACGGGCGAACAACCCTGCATGTGGGACGGGGTGTTCTCTGAGGGGGATGGGTGCTTTCAGGCAATGCGTGAGGCGAGAGCGGAGCTGGTGGCAGGGGAGATATTCTCGACAATCGCCAGTTGGCTGGACCCGAGTTTCGTCTATCCCCAAAAGCAGCTGGATCGGGCCTGGCGCAATTTCCTAATCGTCACCGAACACAACTGGGGTGGACGTCACGGCGAGATCGCCAACGCAATCAAGACTCAGCAGGCTCTCGCCGCACGCGACTTGGCCACCGGTGTTCGGGAGGGGGCCACGCGAAAGATCGCGCGAATGATCCGGCACAAGCGCCGCGGCATCCCCGTCGTCGTCTTTAACGCTTTTTCCTGGCAGCGACGGGACATTGCAGAGGCAAGAATCTCCTTCCCGAGTGGAGAGTACCGGGCGATTCATTTGATGAACGACGAGGGCACCGAAGTGCCGGCGCAAGTCACCCGCGCTGAGCGCCGCTCGGACGAGAGCCTGATCTGGGCGGAAATTGCATTCGAAGCCGATGTTCCACCCGTTGGTTACCGCACCTATTACCTAAGAGAGGGCGCAGGCAAGGATTCCTCGCCGTTCATGATCCAAGACCACCTGTATGAGAACGCCTTCTATCGAGTGCGAATTGACCCGGAAACAGGTCTCATAGCCAGTCTATTCTCCAAGAAGGCAGGGGTGGAAATGGCCCGAACGGACAAGTATGGTTTCGGCGAACTCGTGCTGCTGGAACAAAAGGGAACGGACATTGAATATATTCCGACCGGTGTTGTCCGAAAGGGCCTTGAATTCAAGGCGGATTCGATTCGTGTAATCGAAAACGGCCCGGTGCGCCTTGTCGTCCGCGTTGAAGGTCCCTTGCTCAATTCCCGCAGCACGGTGGAGTATACGCTGTACCGCTCTCTGGACAAAGTCGGAGTCAGAACGATCATCGACTGGAACGGGGATAGAGATTGGGATCTGCGCCAGTGTTTCCCAGTCCGTTTGACGGACGACGCTCAGCTCACCTACGAAGTTCCCTTCGCCTCGGTGCGCCTCGGTGAGGAGAATCCCTATACACGGACAAAGCCCGTTTACCGGGGCGTTCACAACTGGGTGGACCACTCGGATGCATCAGGGGGTCTGACTCTCTGTACTCGAACCGACTCGATGGCCTTGATGGATTCCTTGCCCGAGCCATCCGAGATGCCGCTGATTCAACCGCTGCTGCTAAGGACGGTGCGCAGCTGTCATGGCGATGGGCCTTACTATGAACAGAAGGGGCAGCAATCCTATGAATTCGCGTTCCACTTTCACAACGGTCCCCTGCGTCACGAGGTTGCTACGCGCCAGGGCTGGGAACTGAATTCTCCCTTGAGGACGGTGGTAGGGGAAATCACTCGCGGGGGGAGCCTCCCGGCGGGGAAGTCGTTCTTGTCAATCGATTCCCCGAGCGTGATTCTATCGACCCTGAAGCGAGCGGAAGGTTCACAGGAGGGTTGGATCCTTCGCTGCTGGGAATGCAAGGGGGAGGAGGCCATCGCGGAATTCAATTTGGCCCTGCCCTTGAGAAGCGTGAAGAAAGTGAATATGCTTGAGCAGGGGCTGGGTGAAGAGATCGCTTCTGCAAGGCAGGGTCGGTTTTCAGTTAGACTTGCTCCGGCGTCGATCGAAACCTATCGGTTGGAGTTTCACCTCTTCGATTGATTTTGTCAGAAACCCCAGCGCAAGGACAGGAGGGAACACGATGAGAACAACTGCTCTTACGAAAGCCTTTTGTCGCAAGGGGTTGTGTGCGGTGGTGCTGCATCTAAGTGTTGTGGCTGGCATTCTCTCATTGAAGGGCTGCGTCAAGGAACCGAGGGAAACCGCGAGGTTCAAGGTTGCCGGGATTGTATTTCAGGAAGACCAGTTTTTCCGGCTCATTGAGTATGGAATGAAGGCGGCGGCCGAGAAGCACAACGTTGAACTTCTGCTGGCAAACAGTTCAAATTCGCTCGACCGGGAAATATCCTTGGTGGACACCTACATTGCGGGCAAGGTAGACGCGATTCTGATCTCTCCGCTGAGCGTAAAAAGCTCGGTCACCGCACTCAAGCGGGCTCACGATCAGGGCATCAGTGTAATTACATACAATGGCTTTATCCTGGCGGATTTCCCAGAATATGTCATTGAGAGTGATCAAACCGCACTGGGCACCAGCACGGGAGAGGCGGCACGTGCCTATATCGAAGAGAAGCTCGGGGGAAAGGCCAGGGTAGCGATGATCGAGTTCATTTCCCAATCACTCGAATTCGGACACATGAGGCCTGACGGTTTTCGATCCGAGATTACTCAACTGCCCGAGGTTAAGATTGTCGCCGAACAGGACGCATGGCTGGCGCCCGAAGCAGCGGATGTCGTGGAGAATATTCTGACGGCACACCCGGACGTTGATCTCATCTGGGCGGCCAACGAGGGCGGAACGGTCGGGGCCGTAACCGGGGTGCGCAACTCCGGCCGGGCGGGACAGGTGGTCGTGTTCGGGACGGATATGAGTGAGCAGATCGCCGATTTCCTTCTTGCAGATGATAATGTCTTACAAGCCGTGACGGCGCAAAATCCTTTTGAAATGGGCTTCACGGCGCTTGAGGCGGCGGTCCACGTTCTCGCTGGGGATTCGCTGGCTAGGAAGGAGTATCTGCCGGGGACCCTTTTCACCCGTGATAACCCGGACACGGTTCGACAGTATAAGGCTCGCCTGCAAGAGCTCTCTCGATAATCGGTCAAGATGAGACCTGCCAAGCTCCAGACGATCGAGATTAGCAAGAGATATCCGGGGACGACGGCTCTGCAAGGGGTGTCGATTAGTTTCCAGCCGGGCCAAGTCCATGCGCTTATTGGTAAGAATGGGGCGGGAAAGAGCACACTGGTCAAAATCCTATCTGGGGCGGTTCAGCCCAGCAGCGGGAAGATCCTGCTGGACCAACAGGAAGTCCAATTGAAATCGCCCAAGGATGCCTTGCACCAAGGAATTGCTACCGTCTATCAAGAGCTGAGTTTAGTGCCCGGATTAACGGTCGGGGAGAATATCCTCCTGGGCCGCTTGCCCCGCAGGCCCTTGCCCGGCGGGTTCATTGTTGACTGGCCACGGGTGTTTCAGTCGGCCGAAAGCGTCTTGGAGAGAATGAAGGTCGGGTTAGACGTGCGCAAGAAGGCCGGCGAGTTCGGCATGGCCTCTCAGCAAGTCATCGAGATCGCCAAGGCGATGTCTTACAATCCTTCGGTCCTTATCCTGGACGAGCCGACTTCGGCCCTGGCCCATCACGAAACCCAGAACCTGTTCGGGCTGATCCGGCAGCTCACTGCGCAAGGCGTTGCCGTCCTTTATATCTCTCATCGCCTCCAGGAGTTACAGGAGATTGCCGACACGGTCTCCGTGCTGCGCGACGCGAAGCTCATCGGCACGATTAGCATCGGCGAAGCGACACCCGAGACGATTGCTCAGATGATGTTTGGGGAGATAATCAAAAGGATGCGCCCTGCTAACTTACGGGCGCATCCGGAACCCGTCATGGAGGTTCGGCATTTGAGTCGCAGGGGAAAGCTCGAAGACATCTGCTTTACCCTGCACAAGGGAGAGATCCTGGGGATCGCCGGGATGGTTGGCTCCGGGAGAACGGAACTGCTGAGGGCGATTTTCGGAGCCGATTCCTTCGATGAGGGGGAGATTATCCTGGCGGGGCAAGGTGCGATCACTCCGAGGCCGGCCCTGATGAAGGCGTGCGGCGTTGGGCTGACTCCCGAGAGCCGGAAAGAGGAAGGACTGGTTCAGGTTCTTACAGTCCGAGATAATCTCTGTCTGGCCAGCCTCGGCCGGATCTCCCTTCGCGGACTCGTATGGAAGGGCCGGCAACAAAGCTTCGTGGATAAAGCCATCGGAGATTTGCACATCGCCGTCTCCAGTGCCGAGCAGGTGGTTTCGACCCTCAGTGGAGGAAACCAGCAAAAGGTAGTCGTGGGCAACTGGCTGAATACCGAGCCTCGGATCATGTTCTTTGACGAGCCCACGCGCGGAATCGACGTGCAAGCGAAACAACAGATATTCCAAATCATCTGGGACCTGAGTCGCCGGGGGATCAGTTCTATCTTTGTTTCTACTGAATTGGAGGAATTGGTTGAGGTTTGCCACCGGATTCTGATTATGCGCAAGGGTCGCATCGTGGGCGAAGTATCGGCTGATGGATTACCAATTCAGGAACTGCTGGAGCTTTGTATGGAGGAGTGAGAATGGTGTCACGGCGTCGACTTCCTTCTTTTCTGACCAGAGCGAGCATGCCGGTGATCCTGCTCGCCCTATGCGCGATTCTCGCTTTCGCAGCTCCGAATTTTCTTACTGCGGGGAATCTCCTCAACGTGTTTCGTTCAGTTTCCATGCTAGGTTTGATTGCGTTCGGCATGACGATGGTGATCATCGCCGGAGAGATCGACTTGAGTGTCGGCTCGGCGGTTGCCTTTGCCGGCTGCCTGATGGCCTTTCTCGTGGGCTCGGGTTTACCGATTCCCGTTGCATTCCTGATGACGCTTGCGGGAGGATTTGCGATAGGAGCTTTCACGGGTGTCTTACGCTCCCACTACCAGGTGCCTACCTTCATCAGTACGCTTGCCTTGCTAACCGGCTTGAGGGGGGGCGCATTGATGGTAACGAAAGGCTTTCCGTTGACTCCCTTTCCCCAGTGGTACAACTTCCTTGGCGGCGGATACCTCTTGGGCATACCCTTTCCGGCGATCCTGCTGATGATCGTGTTCTTGATCATCTATCTTCTGATGAACTATACCTCGTTCGGGCGCGCGGTCTACGCCGTGGGGGGCAACGCCGAGGCCGCCCGCTTGTGCGGTATTAACGTCGCCCGGGTGCGTGTGCTGGTGCTCGCCCTGACGGGGTTGCTGGCCGCCCTCAGTGGGATCGTCCTCTCGGCAAGGATCATGTCGGGTAGCCCAACGGTTGCACAGGGATGGGAGCTCGACGCGATTACGGCAGTGATCATCGGAGGCACCAGATTTGTAGGTGGCGTGGGCACGGTGTCCGGTACTTTGATCGGGGTCGTCTTCATTGGGGTGATCATCAACGGGATGACATTGCTGAATGTACCGGTCTACGGTCAGTATGTCGTAAGGGGACTGTTGATTCTTCTCGCCGTACTAATCAATCGGGCGAGACAGGACACGGAATAAACTCTCCACGGGCCGTCCCACAAGCGCCAGCCGACCAGTTTAAGGGATCCGCAAACGCCATCGGAAAAGGTTGATTCAGGATGATCTGAATCCTGTCTAGGTTGCTCCTGCATCTCCTTCAGCACTCTTAATGCCAATACCAATCCTTAGGTTCTTTGAAGGCCAAGGTCGAACTTGTTCGCTGCTGTAAGGCTATTCCCCCTCCGCCTTCTGTTTGGACCGGGGCTCCGGCGGTGCGGGACGCTCGGGCAGTGCCGCACGCCGCACAGTGAGATGTAACCGCTGGCAAATCTCGTCCTGAATGCCCGTTTTTTCTTTCTCTATATGTCTTTCCTTCAAGCGTTTTAGGACCTCTTTCTGAACTTCTTCGAAGGGCTTGGGCGTGGCTGGCTTGACGTCCTCGACCGACAGAAGTAAGTAGCCTTTCGGTGACCTTATGGGCTCGGAAATCTGTCCTCGATCAAGCTGGTCGAGGTGGCACAGATAGAGGTCGTTTTTATTGTTCAGAAGACGCCATACGGGACCGTAAGAGCATTGGCGATCCAAGTGTTGGTCCACATCTCGGGAAACCTTCTGGAAGGTTTCTCCTTCCGAAAGGCGAACGTAAGCTTCCAGGGCTTCTTCACGGGCTGTCTCCCAGGCTGTCGCACTATCTCGTACGTCTCCCTTAAAGAGCGGGGGAATCAGCAGATGGGAGACTTTGACTGTTTTGGGAGTGCTGAACTCATTCAAATGAAGTTCGTAGTATCGTCGAACTGCCCCGGGGTCGCTCGCCAGAGAAGTCGCGACCCGGCCGCGGGCCAAATGCTCCCAGTAGAAACGATAGAGGTATTTGTCTTTAAACTCCTCCGCCCATTCGTGAAGCTGGGGCTGCTTGTCCAGGCCTTGGCGTATCGCTTCATTGGCGAATAATGTCCGTTCAGTCCATCGTCTCAAGATGTTCTCCAGACCAGATGGAGTCTCAGAAGCCTCTTGCCACTTGGGGGGCAGTGTTTTCAGGACAGTCGCTAAATCGGCCTGCGTTAGAATCTCTTCACCTACGGAGGCCAAAACGGTTTCGTCCGTGGCGGACTTGGCACGCTCCGGGTAAAGCCGGATCGGGGAAGAGGCTGCAAGGCGGTCGAGGAGATTCTGAATTGCATCTTCGTCTGTTTGACGATTTAATTTGCTGTAAATCTTCTGGGAGCACCTCTCGAAAGGAAGTATGATTGGCGCGTCTGGATCAATCATCTGGAAGATCTCGTATCCATGCCGGGTCTGCACCACGGGGCTGATTTCGCCGGGCTTGAGCCGCAGAACAGCTTCCTCAATCAGAGGGGAGATCTGCCCCTTTGGATACGGGCCCACCGAGCTCACTTGAAAGAAATCCTGCTCTGAGGCTTCGGCGGCGAGCTCTTGCCAGTCCAAGCCCTCGAGCAGACGCGTGCGCACCTTCCCGGCGCGTGCAAGGATGAGCTCTCGGCTGGCTTCCGGTATCGCCTCATCAGCAGGGAAGAAACAGTGCCAGAATCGAAAACCGGTACCAGTAGAAAACTCTTCTCTGTGAGTCTCATAATACTGCTCCATATCCTCGTTGCTGACCGCCGGCCGACGCTTCTTCGCCTGGGAGATCAGTGCCTGCTGGGTCAGCCACCCCAGACGTTCCCACGACAATCGTGCCTGGTAGGTGGGATGGTTGATGAACTCCCTTTCCCGGGCTTCGGCATCGAGGACACGACGTACCAGAATCTCCCGAAGGACTTCGGTTTGGAAATCTTTCCAGTCAGCACCAGGATCATTTGGAGTGGTTTCGTAGAACTCTCGTTGGGCAAGGTGGGCTCTCATGTCGCCCAGCGTGATTGATCCGCCATCGTATTTGGCAAGCACACGCTCTGCCTCGCCGGGATAAAGGAATTCCACATCAGTGCTCGAAGCCATTTGGGGGCATAGGCTGCCGACCAGAATCATTGCCAAAAAGCAGATACCGACTGAGGCGATGTTCCTCGGCAGCCGGTTGGGTTTCCAGCAAGTTGCTGCTGAGTCAAGGGGAATTTGTCTTTTCTCTTGCTTCATCTTTCTGCTGCGTGTCTCGCCTCGGTCAAGCGTGAGACGAGGAAGAGGTTCCGCTTAATATAGAACAATGGGGCGCCTGAAACTGCTTCAAGCGCCCCACATGATAGCACACTTTGCCTGCGACGTTTAATAGTCTGACTAAGCTCAATAAAGCATCCAGTCGTTCACATTGCTCGCGGTGTAATCGGCCCGGCTGACAAGATAGTCCGAAGGCTGGTTTGTCCAAAGCATGCCGGTGTTGGCCGAATTGGGATCCGGCTCGCCATCGCAGATCGTTAAGGTGGTGGAGACACCATCCGTGAAGACCATGGTGTCGATCTGAATCCCACGCTCCGTGTTTGACAAACCGCCGCTGAAGGGAGAGTCTGACAGGTCCCAACTGAGACCCTGGTAGTTGGCTCCTGACTCCATTGAGCACTGCCGGGTCGCCCAGTTCAGCGGAGGCTGAGTCGCGGGATTACCCCCGAAATAGCCCCACCAGCAGCCGGGAGGGTTGTACCACCCGTAGTCCGTCCGCTCCAGCCAGAAGGCGATATCCAGCGAGTCGGTTGCATCCCCGGGAGCGGTTCGCCAAGTCCACTCGAAAAACGGATAAAGCCCCCCGCTGGCTGATCCAACCTCACTGCCCCAGTGAAACCGGCCGTTAGCCTGCTCATCATTCACATTGAACATCATGTCCAACTGGACAACGCTGCCAAATGTGCCTCCAACGACCACGCCGTGCGGGTTCGCGGTGGCCCACCAACCGGCCGACCGGCCAGCCCACTGCCGGCTGCCGTCGTCTGCCAGCGGGAAGTCCCAGCTTGTTGCCCCGTTCCAGACCCGGATATAATCCAGGTCAACTCCTAGGCGGTCCCCGCTGGTTCCTGACGTGTTGTCATCCAAAAGAATGCCAACCATAGCGCAGGCTTCCGTAGCACCCAAGCTTCCACTGGCAAGATTCAGGGTGGATGTTCTCCAATTCAGATCGTTCATCTGGCTGATCTGATCGTTGAGCCAGTTTTCCCCCCTGAGAGCGGACGGGGAGTTGTAGTCGTGGAAGGCCACCGCTCGCAGCGTCAGATTTGGCGAGGCCGAGAACACATCCGTCGGCCGATACCGAATCTCTATCGCCGTAACGTCTTGCGGAGACCAATTGAAGATCCAGTCCTGGCTTCCCCCGTTACCATCGCGCGCGACATACAACGTGGCATAGCTCGTCTGTGCGAAACTGTTTCCCGATAAGCTTGCGAGCAAGAGCACAACCCCGAAGATCTTCAAAACACCATATTTCTGTCTTTCCATTTCCTTCTTCCCTCCTTTCTTTTTGGGCGTTACTATCTATAGCAAGTCCACCCCGACGACGTCCCAGCGACAATGGGCGTTGGAGTGGGCGTGCCCTCCACGGAGAACGAGGCCAGATGATCCCATCCTGTATAAGGTTGATCGGTCCAAACCGATCCGGTGTTGGCGGCGTTCGGATCCGGTTCTCCGTTGTGGACGACTATCGTGGTCGCGCCGTCAGTGAATGCCATGGTGTCGATCTGGACTCCGCTCAAGGTATTGACCAACCCACCGCTGAATGGGGAATCGGAGAGGTCGAAACTGAGGCCGATATAGTCCACCCCTGACTGCAAGGTGCACTGTCGGGTCTCCCAATCCAGCGGCGGTTGTGTGAGCGGATTGCCCCCGTAGTACCCCCACCAACATCCCGGGGGGTTATACCAGCCATAACTGGTGTTCTGGAACCACAGGGCAATGTCCAGAGCATCCGTAGCATCGCCAGGGACGGTTCGCCACGTCCACTCAAAAGTTGTACTTGCGATCGTTCCGTGGATGTCCTCCCAGTAATACCGCGAACCAGCATTCTCATCCCCCCCGTTCATCGTCAGGTCAAGTTGAGTTACGGTTCCATAGGTCCCGCCAATGACTTCGCCGTGTGGGATGGACCAAGCCCAGGCGCCCTGTGTCCAGCTTGTCCAAATCCTGCTCCCATCGTCCTGCAGGGGATAGTCAACGGTGGCCGTGCCATCATAGATCTTGATGTAATCCACATCGAGTCCCACTTGGTCACCGCTTCCTGTGGTATGATCGTCGATCAGTAAGGTGAACCCGCAAATGTTATTCGTACTGCCGTTCGATCCGCTGCCTGGATAGAAGGTGGCCGTCACCCAGTCCGTGTTCTCGGGTTGAATCACATTATCATTCATCCAGTTCTCCCCGGGAACTGCTGCATTTCCTTCCACCGCAGAAACACAGCGATAGGTAACCTCTGGACTGACCGAGTTGACATTCGTTGCACGGTAACGGACTTCGAAACTAATGACGTCCTGGGGTGGAAACCAGAAGTTCCAGTCCTGACTACCTCCGTTGCCATCTCGAGTCATTGTGATGGTAGCGTAGTCAACTTGGGCCTGGGATAACGGCCCGCAGCTTAGAACCACTGCACCAACCGTCAGAACTATAAACAGTCTCATCTCTGCCTTTTCTCCTTTACGGTTTAGTTTATTGAGGGAGCAGCCAAGCGCTCCTTTGGTATCTTCAGGACATCTTGACTCAGAGATACGCGGCGGGTGTGCAGGCAAGAGCAGAGGCCTACGTTCAAATAGGATAGGAAATCATGCGAAACTCGTTCTCCTTCCTGGGCCGAAGAGAAGACTAAAGCCGCAGCCGCTTGGCTCGCCTCCATTCTTTGCCGACCGCTCAACCGGTTCGCCGGAGGGTGCCGCGTTCCCATGGTATCATCGGTATCAAGCCGCCGCGATCTCTGCTCCCCTGTGAGCATGTCCTCAGCCTTTCCACATCGCGAAGCTCGCCGGGTTGATTAAAACGATTACACTAATAGCAGAGAGAATACGCAGCGATGTAGACCTTGTCAAGCACTTTTTTTAACCCAACCCCTCGTGGCGTTTAAGGGATCCTCGACTCTATCTATATATATATCAATAGGTTATACGAATTCTCAAATTTCTGGGTATGGATGATTTCAATAAAATGAATTTCAAAGGGGATGTGTAATCGTTATTTCAACAAGAAAGTCCCAGTCTTATTGAAGGAATTCCTTGAACAGCTGTAGTTGTGGAGAACCGGTTATCCTTTCATTCCCGTCAGGGTAATGCCCTCTATGAAATACCGTTGAGCAAGAAAAAACAACATCAATAATGGTAGCAGCATGAGTGTGGAGACCGCCATCAATTGGGACCATTCGGCGGTGTGTTCCCCGAAGAACACCTGCAAGCCAAGGGCCAAAGTTTTCTTGCTTTCGCTGTTGAGGTAGATGAGCGGTCCGATGAAATCATTCCAAACACTCATGAAAGTGAACACTCCCACTGTGGCCAGTGCCGGCTTCGACAAGGGGAGAATGATGTGCCAGTAGATGCCCAGCCAAGGACAGCCGTCCACCCGAGCGGCGTCCTCCAAGTCCCGCGGGATAGTGAGAAAAAACTGGCGGAGGAGGAAGATGAAAAAAGCATTCCCGAAGAAGGCTGGAACGACCAAAGGGAGAAAAGTGTCTACCCAGCCGAGGTTCTTGAACAGGATAAACAGGGGAATCATAGTGACCTGCGGCGGCAGCATCATGGTCGAGAGCAAAAGCAGAAAAAGAGGATTCTTCCCCGGCCAGCGTAGCCGAGCAAATGCGTAAGCCACCAGAGAGCACGAGAGAATCACTCCAACGATGTTGAAGATCGTGATGAAGATGGTGTTTCTTGTGTACGTCCAGAAGGGCAGAGCGGCTATGGCATCCGGGTAGTTGGACCACTTGATGGGTTCGGGGATCCACTTGGGAGGAAACCGAAGAATCTGATCGTCAGGCTTCAGTGATGTCGATATCATCCAAAAAAAGGGAATCAGGAAGACGAGACTCAGGCTCAATAGCAAGCCGTGGACAACCGCCGTGCGAATGGTAGGAACGAGCTTCATGCCTAGCTTTCCTCGACCTCGTAGTAAACCCATCTCTTGGCTAGGTACATCTGGACCAATGTCAAGGTCAGGATGATGGCAAACATAATCCAGGCCATTGCGGAGGCATAGCCCATCCGGAAGTACTGAAAAGCGTTTTCAAATAGATACAGGGCGTAGAAGCGGGTCGAATCCATGGGCCCCCCGGTCGTCATGACATAGGCCTGCGTAAAAATCTGAAACGACATGATGACACCCATGACAAGATTGAAGAAGATAGCGGGCGTCAACATGGGAACAGTGACATGGACAAACTGCTTCCAGGTACCAGCGCCATCGACCCGAGCCGCCTCATAAAACTGTCGCGGAATTCCCTGTAACGCTGCCAGGAAGATAATCATCCCCCCACCCACACCCCATAGGCTCATGATTACCAGGGCTGGCTTGGACCAGTGAACGTCCGTTAGCCACCCGGGACCGGTGATGCCTAGCTTGGCCAGAGCCGTGTTTAAGAGCCCGTATTCAGGATTGAGAATCCAAACCCATAGCACGCACACGGCAACCCCCGAAATCACCGAAGGGAGATAGAAGAATGTGCGGTAGAAACTGATTCCATGAACCGGCTGGTTGAGGAGAATTGCCAGCAGAAGGGCCGTCATAATCCCGAGAGGCACTGCGAAGACAACGTAGTAAATTGTATTGTAAAGGCTTTTCCAGAATAGGGGATCCTCGGTCAACAGCTCTTGGTAGTTCTGAAATCCCAGCCAGCGAGCCGGACTCAGGATGCGGTACTCACAAAAACCGAAAACAAAGGAGACAAAAATCGGGCCGGCAATGAATATTACGAATCCTATCATCCAAGGCGAGGCGAACAGATAAGCAGCCAACGCCTCCCGGCGGGCAAAGGGCTTGCGGACTAGCCTGCGACGAATGAGAAGAACTGCCCAGAGGAGTGCTCCAATGAAGACGCCTATCCCAGCTATCCCTGGGTAGAACCAACCGATAACCGGTAATTCCTCACGGGAATAGTACCGGTCGAGAGCGGCCTGAACTTTGGCAACGGCATCGTCCAATGCCTGCTGTGCCGGTTTACCCCCGTAAATTGCGGCCTGCATCGCCCGGTCTACTTCATCCCACAGGATGTTCAAGACAGGCGTTTTGGGCAAGTAGTAGCTTTGGGACATCATCTCTGCGGCCACCCGCCATTCAGGCGATTTTGAATACTTCACCGCCTCAATCGCATCCTTTCGGGCCGGGATGTTGTCAATTTCCGCCATTTCCACTTGGCGTTCGAAAGTGGTAGAGAACTTAATGAAGTCCCAAGCGGCTTCGATGTTTTTCGCATTACGGGGAATGACCAGAGCAAAGCCCCCGCTCCAGGTTGCCCAGGTGCCATCCTCAGGAATCGGCGCTGGCGCAACCCCGAAATCCAGTTCGGGGGCGTAACGACGCCAAGTTTCTGGCGCCCAACTGCCGTCAACGTACATGGCGACTTTGCCGCAGACGAATGGGTTGAGGCTTTCGGCACCCAGACTGGCGTTAAATGCGGATAGGGACTCAATATCGTATTTGTCGCCGAAGCCGATGATCCATTCTAGGGTACGCACGGCCTCTGGCGAGTTGAAGATAGCGCGTCGGCCGTCTTCGCTAAGAAACCTTACCCGCCGTTGATAGGCATAAATGAAGAACCAGTTGTTTCCCCATAGCCGACCTGCGGTGGACAGAGGATAAAAACCGACTCGCTCCAGGCGTCCCCGTTCGTCATATTTGGTCAGCTTCTCTGTGTACTCCTCCAGCTCCTTCCAAGTGTGAGGGGGAACGTCGGGATCAAGCCCGACTTCCCGGAAAAGGTCCTTGTTCCAATAAAAGATTCGATCGTCCGTGTTAAGCGGAATGCCCCAGACATGGTCGGCAAAGACGCACTCATTCCAGCAGGCTTCAAGGAAATCCTCGGCCCGGATGCCATCCCGTTCGATGAGTTTGTCAAGCGGAGTGAAAGTGTTTTCGGAAGCCCACTTTGCGGTTCCGGGGCGATTGAAGACAATAACGTCCGGTGGAACCCCAGCTGCAACGGCCGGCAGAAGCTTCTGGGGCATCTGGTTGACGCCCACGAGAAGAGTTTCAATTCTCACACCGGGATGGCTTTCCTCATAACGGCGAGCAAGAGTCTCCAGGTATTCTCTCCCTCGCAGCGTCCATTCATGCCAGAAGCTGAGATGAACCTGATCAATTTCGCTTGGCATTGCCTTTGGCGCGAGAAGAAAAATAACGCTGATGAACAGCACACTCCGCTTAGACATCTTACTACTCCGAAGGCATTCGCAAGGGCTTGATGACTAGACATCAGGACGCCCAACAGGGAAGCCCAGGTCGGGTGCCCCAGGTAGGGTATCATGACACGCAGGTTAGACTTCGACTAGCCCCGGATAGCAATTCCTATCAAAATCCGTACTGCGGGTTGTTGAATCCAAATCCAGGCCCGAAATAGATAATGTTCCCCCCACTAACAGTGCCGTTAGTCGGGTCATATAGAGTCCGGTAGGGAGGATTCATGTTGAACTGGCTGAGATCGGGCCCGTTTGAAGCGATCACCCAATATGGGAACCCTGGCCCCCACGCAGGCCCGCGCATAATGTAGTCTGCATAATAGTTCCAATAAATGTAGCCGTCAAAAGGGTCTTCCCATTCGTTGAAGGGGTCGCGTTCCGGCATCCGCGTGAGATAATCAATAGGGGTTGTCAGAATGGGGACCCAAACGCCATTAACCGGCTCATAAATGACGTATACGTTGTTATCTTCGTTGTCTGGATACTCATTGTGGTCCACTGCATATTGCTCCAGAGCTACTGCGATGGAGTTGATGTCCGCGTATGCCCTGGAGACCTTGGCTCGAGTCTGAGCCATGAGAAAGTTCGGGATTGCTATAGCGGCCAAGATACCAATAATTGCGACAACGATGAGCAATTCAATAAGGGTGAAGGCACTGTGTTTCTTCATGATACGTATCCTCCCAACAGATATACTTTCCTTGGGTCGACGGAATACCCTTACCCAAGGTAGTCACTCAACTTGGAGTGCCTATGCGTTCTCGTGAAAGTCACCCGGCAACAAGTAAATCCAAAAGTACGTGAGAGCAGAATTTTTATCTTGAGAAAACACCGCCTTCGTGCTTCAATATGTGTATACGATTACATTATAAATTCTATACCTTGTCAAGGGTTATTTTGGGTGCATTATATAAGTCTAGTGATATCAGTATGAAAAAAAGCTGAAAATCGTTTTGTCTTGAGCCATAGTAAAGCGAAATCGTTTTTACTAATTGATTGGAGACTCGAATATGGTCAAGAAACACCACTTCCTCTACATCACGGCATCCCACCTGGATTTGTATTGGCTGGGCACTCCCAAAACGTGCCTGGAGCGGGGCGCCCAGGTTATCCGGGCGTACCTAGAAGAATGTCGCCGAAACTCCGAGCGGACCTACCTGATCGAAACCACCATTTTTGCTGACTACTTCCTGTGGCGTTTTCCTGAGTACAGGAATCTGTTTATGCGGCTATATCGGGAGGGACGCCTCGAGATAGGAGCCTGCTACGTCGATCGATACGAAAATGGCACCAGTGGGGAATGCCTGGTCCGGCAGCTGCTCGCAGGGCAATCCTGGTGCAAAAGGGTTCTGGGTGATTATCAGCCTTTTGTTACTCACCCCGACCTGCCCGCCTACACGCCTCAGACCGCTCAAATCCATGCCAAGTCTCACGTGCAATTGTACCTGACCTCGCGCAAGGCTTTTCCTAAAGGCGGCGTCTTTCGGATGCGCGCTCCTGACGGAACGGAAACTCTGCACTGCCACTTCGTCCGGGGATATGGCTTCTTTGAGCTGGAGGACCTTTCCTGGAAGATGTCCGAATCCTCGAAGGGTTTTCCCGGCGGACCTGCCGTGTTGGCGGGGGGGGCAGCCGACTTAGCCGGACCGGAAACTTTTGTTGAGCGCTTCGGCAGACCGCTTGAGGCGTTCGTCGAAGGCTATCGCAAGAAGTACCCGAACTCCACCTTCTCTTACGGGTCACTCCGTGACATCCTAAATCACTTTGGCAAGAGACGTTTGCCTGTTAGGTCGGGGGAAGTTCCTTCAGTTTGGGGTAGTCTAAAGCCGCTGTTCCCACAATTCGTTGAGAAGCAGAAACGCCTTGAAAACACGCTATTGGAAGCCGAGTTTCTGGAATGTTTATGCACAACACTGTTGGGCCGCAGCACCGTTCCCAAACACAAGCCTTGGCGGGCTCAATACGATGAGCGTGTATTCTTTGGCCGCCGTCACCTGATTCCTAAAGGTCACGAGCTGGACGAACTTTGGAAGATGCTGCTCATGACCCACGATCACAACAACGCCGGCTGGGAAGGCGACCTGTCAGATTACCAAAAATTAGAGATGACCGACCGTGGCCAGGATTACGCCAACCAAATCCGGAACCACGGCCTCAACCTCCTGGCGGATGACTTGCCCCGGCAAAGGGGCAAGGGGCAGCCCTTATTGCTTTTCAACTTCTTGCCTTGGGATCGAGGAGATATTGCCTATTTGACCTTGAATAAGGATCAGTATTCCCCCGAGCGAATTGAGTTAAGGCACGGCGCGAAGGGGAAACGTCTATCGGTTCAACTGGAAAGTGAAGACCGGACAACCTTTCGTATAGCCGTTGATGTGCAGAGTGTGCCGTCCGTGGGATTTCTCCCGCTACGGCTCGTGAAAACCGCTTCCCCTAGCGGGGGCGAAGTGGGAGGCGGCGAGATATCCGAGTCACCCGACGCGATAAGGATTAACAATTCGTTCACGGATTTGCGATTCACCAATAGCGATGGCAGCTTGATTTCGTGGATGGATCGTTCCCTTCAAGAACAACTCATTCATGAATCAGATTTGCCTTTCGCTTCGCTGTTGGGCTTCAGGGAGTCCGGATCGGACGTCAGTTTTCGTGTGGATGAAGGTTGTCCTCCGGAACGAGAGAAGGTTGAGAGGGTATCGATTCTTAATCATGGCCCGCTGTTCACAACCCTTCGAGTTGAGGGACACATCTATCAGAGCCGATATGAAAAGGACATTGTGGTCTATCATACGCGTCGGCGGGTTGACATTCGCTTGGTCCTTCATTGGAGCGGAGAGCAGATGGTCCAATTGCGGATGCACTTTCCGTTCAACCTTTTCTGCAAGGACTTGCACTACGATTGCGCGTTCTACGTCAATCCTAAAGACAATCTCATGGCGGGCGCTGGTCCCTTTCAACCGGATGAAGTGGAGCCGGACATCTTTCAGCGCATGCGCGAGGCAGTCAACTGGTTGGACGTGGCTTGTCCCGATTTCGGGGTGACCGTTGCTTCAGCCCGCACGGCTTATCTAATCAAAAACTCAACTGTGGAGCCGATTCTACTGCGCTCGGTCTGGAGCTGCGGGGACCCTCGGTATTTTTATCATCGCGGTGGCCGGGAAGAGTGGCGCTTCGTTTTGATGCCCCACCAGGGCGACTGGCAACGAGGCGGCGCGTTCTACCGGGGAGCGGAGGCGACGCATCCGCTGGCAATGCATCTGACCCGACCAAGACGCTCGTTCACACGCGCAAATGTCCCACGCTCGTGCGTTCGGCTGACGCCGACCAACGTTGTTCTCAGCGCCGTCAAGCCTGCCGCAAATCGCCAAGGGGTGGTCCTTCGATTGTACGAGCTGGAGGGCCGAGCGGCACAATGCAATCTGAGGTTGTGGAAGGAATTCAGACACGTGTGGGATGCAGATATGCTGGAGCAGCCCCAACGGCTTCTTAAGGCGAGAGGACGTTCGGTCGTCTTTAGGGTTCGACCTCACGAGATCAAGACTCTGCTGTTGGAATAGAATATCGACATCGGTCAAGGGGCGTAGTCGCGATCTACCGGCAGTGCCGGAGACAGGAGCCCGGATTCCCCAGGTAAAGGTGGTGTGTTTCGTGATCCCTTCAAGAAGCGGTGAATGCTCTCAAATAATCGCCTTGGACATCGGAACGACGATCACCAAGGCTTGGGTTATTGACCATGAACGCCATGTGGCCGCAGCGGCCCAGGAAGCAACCCCCTTACTAAGACCCCGAAGGGGATGGGTTGAGTCTGACATGGAGCGTCTTTGGGAGAACTGTTGCATTCTGATTCAGAGATGCCTGCGAGAGATGGATCCGCCTGGCGGGGCAATCATGGGCATTGGCGTCACCGGGCAGGGCGACGGACTGTGGCTCATTAACTCGCAAGGACAGCCTCTGGGTCCAGCGGCTCTGTGGTGCGACGCGAGGTCTGCCAACATTGTACGGCGGTGGCAGCGTGAAGGTGTTACCGAGGATGTCGAGAAGCTGTCGGGCTCCACGATCTTTCCCGGCAGTCCCCCCAGCTTGCTGCGATGGTTCTTAGAGAACTCACCAGCTCTTTTGGCGAAAGCCAGCTATCTACTCACGGCAAAAGATTGGATCACCTTCAAATTGACCGGCGAGGTAACCACCGACTATAGTGGCTTATCGGCCTATTTCTGGCAGCTTGACCAATTCGTTCCCAACCCATCACTTTTTAGCCTAGTCGGTCTGGAAGACTTCCAATCCTTGCTTCCAAGGTGCATTCCACCAGCGAGGCCCGTCGGAGCCGTCACAGAATCGGCAAGCGGGAGCACTGGACTACCCAGCGGTACCCTTGTCTACTCGACTCCGTACGATGTCCCCGTATGCGTCCTGGGAGCGGGAGGGCTTTCGCGGGGACTTGCGACGGTTGTTCTCGGCAGCGCCCTGTGCAATGCGCTCTTTCTTGAACGAGGACCACAAAACCTTGGCGAGACCGGCTTGACGATTGCCTTCGATACAAATACTCCGTCAGTGCGGCTTCTGCCAGCTATGGCCGGAACGTTAAACCTTAATTGGTTCATGCAAAACCTCTGCACGAGTACAGCAAACTTCGATATTCCGGCAGTTGAACGGGAAGTTGAAAAAGTCAGTTCAGGCAGCAACGGCTTGCTCTACTTGCCTTATCTCAGCGCGAGTGGAGAGAGGTGCCCATTTGTCGAGGACAACGCGCGTGCAGAGTTCTTCGGCCTCAGTCCAATCCATACAAAGTGGCATCTGGCTCGGGCGATCTACGAAGGCGTTGCCTTGGCATCACGGGATTGTCTGAACCACTACCTCTCTCAGTTCGCCGAAGTTCGCCTTGGCGGGGGAGGTGCAAAAAGTCGCATCTGGCCCCAGTTGATCGCCGATTGCCTCAACCGTAAAGTGGGCATCATAGACATCGAGGAGATCGGGTTGTTGGGGGCTTCGATGACCGTCGCTGTTGGTTGTGGCATCTTCGCCGATTTTCACGCTGCTTCGGCGGCGTGGGCCCGACCAGCACGAGTGATTCTGCCGTCCGCTGCGAGCAGTTTGTATGATCAAGCGTACAGGCGCTACCGCCTGCTTCGCGACGCGTTGCTTCCGCTATGGAGTGTACAAGATGAGTAAGATTCGAGGAGTCCCTGGGATGAAGCTACTCATGACGGCTGAGTTCGACCCGGAACAGCTGCGCCGTTTAGAGCAACATTTCCAAGTTCGAACAGCAGGCTGGGGGAAAGAGCGCCGTTTACTCAGTGAAGAGGAACTGATAGATCTTTGTCAAGATGCGGAAGTACTTGTTGTGGAAGCGGAAAAGGTGAGCGAGGTGCTTCTCCGGCGTTGTCCCACACTGCGAGCTATCGGAGTCTGCCGTGGAAGTCGATTGCCTATCGATCAACGGATCCTTTCTGGTCGTGAGGTCGTTGTTTTTTCCGCGCCGGGTCGTAACGCCATCGCGGTAGCCGATTTCACCATCGGTCTCCTGCTGGCTCTGTGCCGTCATATAGGGAATAGCTGGTATCTTCTTAAGCAGGGAAGATACCTCAACCCTGACCCGGTGTGTCCTTCAGACTGGACGTTCAACCCCGAAGCCCAGGAAGTTACTTATGAGCTGTTCAAGGGGCCTGAGCTGGAGGGAAAGTCGATCGGCCTTATCGGCTTCGGTAATATCGGCCGCCGAGTCGCCCAGCGCGCTTCGGGCTTTGGCATGAGCGTTCTGGCCCACGACCCTTTCCTCAGCGAGCACTCAATCCGGCAAGGGGGGGCGCTGGCAGTGTCCATGGACGAACTTCTGCGCCAAGCGGATTTCGTGTCGCTGCATGCCTCCTATGTTTCGGAAAACTTTCATCTCATTTCTCACCGTCAGTTGCAGCTCATGAAACCGACAGCCTTCTTGATCAACGTATCCCAGGGTAGCCTGCTGGACGAGGATGCGCTTTATGCCGCCCTCAAAGAACGTAGGATCGCCGGGGCGGCGCTTGACGTCATGGAGCAGGAACCGCCGCGGGCGGATCACCCTCTGCTTAGGCTTGATAACGTCCTGATTACTCCCCATCTGGCGGGCGCTAGCTGGGAGGTGGTCAAGCACCATTCGAAGATGATTACGGATCAGCTACTCGCATGGATGGAGACATCCTAGGAATAATGACTCCTTTGTAGCACAGCGGGCGCAGTATTTTGGGACACGTACTTCTTACGGAGGATCGTAGTGGTGAAAACCGCTCCGGTACACGAGGGACGAACGCCAGAGGATTCGATCTCGGACTCAGAAAGGAATAGGTGATCGAGAGATGTCCACCAGTTTATTCGAAGCAAAGAACTTGATTTGCGACGTCGGCAGCCGGCTATACAAGCGGGGGTTAATTACTGGAGGTGAGGGAAATATCTCCTTCCGATTTCAAAACGGCGAAATCCTCACCACGCCCAGTGGTGTCTGCAAAGGGTATCTGGAACCTCACATGCTAATCACGGTCGATCGGGCGGGAGAGCAAGTGCGGGGAGAGGGGAAACCGTCGTCCGAACTGCCGATGCATTTGCAGATATACAAGCAGAGGCCGGACATCAATGCTGTAGTCCATGCCCACCCGCCGAACTCGACGGCGTTCGCCGTTGCCGGCATTCCTCTCGCCCAGTGTGTCACGCCCGAGATCGTGCTGACGCTAGGAGCTATTCCGCTCACGCCGTACGGGACGCCTTCGACGGACCAGATCCCAAGGATGATCGCGCCGGTTGTGGAGAAAGCCAATGCCTTTCTTCTGGCCAACCATGGCGCGGTGACTCTTGGTAGAGATCTTCTGGAAGCGTATTATCGAATGGAAAGCGTCGAGCATTACGCTGGAATCCTTATTCGCGCGCGCATTCTTGGAGGGGTCAATCTCTTGAGCCGCGAGCAGGTGGAGGAACTTAAAACGATTCGGCATCGCTTTGGCGCAGACTTTACAGGTCCCGATTGTGAAACATGTCAAAGCTGACAGCTGAATTCAGGAACCTGATTCCAGACTGAGTACCATTTGCCTATGGGTGAATGTGCCGGAACGTATATTCATTTTGCGCCAGCACCGTGTGGGGGGTGCCGGCTCTTTCCAAAGTGTCTTTCGTGGACCTTCACTTACGGCATTCGATATTACGTTCCAGTTACCCGTACGCTGCTATGTTGTAGCACAACTTTTGAAACACACGCTCCCGATGTCAGTTATCACTTAAACCCAGCCAGCGATTATCGGTTGATAACCAGCCATTTCGATACCCGGGTCGGCGGGCCGACAGAGCCTTTGCGAACCCTGCGGGGATCGATCATCGGCAAGCTGGACCAGGGACTGTCGGCCCAGTCCCGATAGAATCGGGAGCAGGACTTGAGGAGTGAGCACGGCTTTGAGGGCAGCTATCAATCGGTGCAGCGGTTTGTGCGGCGGCTGCGAGCGACGAGTCCGCTGCCCTTTCGACGCATGGAGTGCGAGCCGGGGCAGGAAGCGCAGATCGACTTCGGCAGCGGTGCCCCGGTGCAGGGACCGGACGGCAAGAGGCGCCGCACCCACTTCTTCCGCATCGTCCTGAGCCACTCGCGCAAAGCCTACAGCGAGGCGGTGTACCGGCAGACCACCGAATCGTTCATCCGGCGCCTCGAGAACGCCTTCTTTCACTTTGGGGAAGTCCTTGCCCCCCTGGTGGTGGAATATGTTCCGCGACACATATTCTACCTTCTGTGCCCCATCTTGATGTGTTCCCTCGCTGGCCAACACGCTCTTCAATAGTGCCGAAGCAGCTTCATTTGGGCGTATAACAAAACATCTTCGAATAGCGATAACCCCGGCGGATTTCGTTCCCTTGCCTCGGTTTGGTTTACCGCAGCAACGCATTCAGGGCGGTTCTTGCGTCGGTCCTTTCGTCCCGATATTTCTTGATGATCAACGCATAGGTGGCGTGAGAACCGTCCCGGGCCGGCAGGGAGCCTGGGACCACGACCGCCCGGCGCGGGATTCGCCCATGGGTGACCTCTCCGGTCAGGGCGTTGAAGATCTTCGTCGTCGCGCCCAGGTAGCACCCCATCGCCAGCACCGCCCCTTCTTCCACAATGGCTCCCTCGGCCACCTCGCTGCGGGCGCCGATGAACACACCGTCCTCGATGATCACCGGGGCGGCCTGGAGCGGTTCGAGCACGCCTCCGATCCCCACGCCGCCCGAGAGGTGGCAATGGCGGCCGATCTGGGCACAACTGCCCACCGTAGCCCAGGTGTCCACCATCGTGCCCTCGTCCACAAAGGCCCCGATATTGATAAAACAAGGCATCAGCACCACCCCGGGGGCCACATAGGAGCCCCAACGGGCCACGGCCATCGGCACCACCCGCACCCCCCGGCGTTCAAAATCCCCCTTGAGGGGAATCTTGTCGAAGAACTTTACGTCTCCGGCTGCAAAGGGCCGGTTCCGGTGATACCGAAAGTACAGCAGGATCGCTTGCTTGACCCAGGCATTGACCCGCCAGCGGCCTGGAGCCTCGCGTTCGGCCACCCTGACCCGCCCCTGGTCAAGCAGGGCCAAGGTCTGACGAACCAGTTCGAGTGCGCCGTTCGAGAGACTCCTATCTTTCTCTTGCCATGCCGCTTCAATCGCACTCTGATGCTCGGCGTAAGGATGACTATCCATCGCTCTGACCTCCCGCCCGGAGAACCTCCAGCATCGAGTAGGTCCGCCCCCGAACCCCGGCGGAAGAGCGCTCCGCCACAAAGCGAACCGCCCTCAGCGCACCCTCGACATAGGTCTGACGCCCGAGCACGTCATGGCTCAAGCCGAGCTGGACCGTTCCGTCGGGTGAGCGCAGCCTGTAATTGTGATAGGCGTGGCCGCCCAGGTAAGCTTCGGGAACCTTCAACTGAGTGCGCTGGATGTGCGGACCTCGGATCTTCACAATCCGCTCGACATCCACGTTGACGCCAAGCCTTTGAAGAAACCTAACCATGAGCTTGGCCGTGCCGCTGGTATCTTTCTTCCCGGCCTGGTGGCTTTCGACGATTTCGCCTTCCCACCCCGCGAGGGCGCCCGGGAAAGTCTCGCTCAACTGCTCCAAGGCGGCCACCCACAAGAGGACGGGGACGGACATATTCGGGGCAGCGACCGCGCAGACGGGCGAGCGTGCCACTCGCTCCCGAACCGCCGCATCGTCGCCGCCCGTTGTTCCCAGGACGAAGGGCCAACCTTGCTCGCAGTAGTAGGCCACATTGCCCTCGACCGCTGAGGGAACTGTAAAATCCACGGCCACAAGCCGGCGACCGGGAGCGACCCAGCCCGGCCTGGGCGGTCGCTTGGCCGGAGGAATCAGCTGAACCGAGACTCCGGCCACCTCCTCCCGCTCCTTTGATACCTCCGCGCCGGTCAGCGAGAAGGGAACCAGCGAGAACTGATCCGGCTGATGAACCACGGCTTCGGCGACCGCCCGGGCCATCCGCCCCGGCAGTCCATTCACCATGACGGCAATCGTAGAATCCATGATCGAAACCTCCTAACCCCTCGCCGGGGTTGTCGCCCGCTCCCGGGCCACGTGCGGAAACGACTCGAGGGCCAAGGCCGCCCGGATCAGCCCTTCGGCTTTCTCTCGCAGGGCCTCGCTCAGCTGGGCAACGCCCACCAGCGGCAGGCGCACCTCACTGTTCAACATATGAGCCAGCGGGATCGGGTTCTTCACGCTGAACACCGCCTGGCAGCAGGGCAACAGGGCCGCCTGGAGCTCCTCCGCCGCGCTCCACTCCCCCTGGAGGCATAATTCGCACAGCCGCTGATACTCCCGAGGCCAGCGGTTCGCCGTGGCCGAGATCACCCCGGTGCCGCCCCGGCGCATGATCTCGTACACCAGGTGGTCTTCCCCCGAGACGACCCGGAACTCGCGGGGATCGGTGCCGGCGAGGATCTCCTCAATCTGCTCCAGGTTTCCCGAAGCCTCCTTAATGCCGATGATGTTCGCATGGGCCGCCAGGCGCACGACCGTCGAGGCGGCCAGATTACTGTTCGTCCGCCCTGGAACATTATAGAGAATGACGGGAACCCGGTGGGCCTCCAGGGCGGAAGCAACCGCTTCAAAATGGGCTTGCAGGCCTTCTTGCGGCGGGTTGTTGTAGTACCCGGTGACGTGAAGCAGGGCATCAATGGGCGCCGCCTGCACGATACGCTCCGACAGCTCAATCGCCTCGTGGGTGGCGTTCGAGCCGGCTCCGGCGAGCAGTTGGACCGAGCGGCCTTGCTCGTGAGCGTACCAATGGGCGTAGGCCGCTCCTTTCGTGGCCACCTCGACGTGCTCGTTATGGGTCAGGGTGGCCGATTGTCCCGTGGTTCCGGCAAAGAGCAGCCCCGCCACGCCGGCGTCAATCGTTCTTCGGATGAGTTCATACAGGCGTTCGTAGTGGACTTGCGGCCAGGGATTGCCCTCTTCCCTGGCCATCGGGGTCATCAGCGCGACATAACATCCTTCAAGGTCTTTTGCAGTCATCATGGTCTATCTCCTCCTGGTTTAAGTCGAAGGCCGTTGTCCTCCGGATAGAGCTTTCCCTGAAGGGCCTCGGGAAAAGGGTCCCTCTGCCTCACAGTCCGAGGAGCGGTCTCCGGTCGAATCAACGCTCCGCTCGACGCACAGCGTCAGCCGCCGCGGATGCGTCAGAAACCCATGATCATCTTGAGAGAATCAGGATTCGTGCGCGCCTAGGCGCGCTTCTTGAGAGGCTTAGCGAGGGGTTGCTTCAAGGGGCGAAGGGTGGAAGGGAATCGCCAGGCGTTTCGCCGGCGGCTTTGCGGGAATGTCCCCCAGGGACTACATCTGAGTAACGCTGACATGGGCCTTACCTCCTTGGAGAATGAGTGAATGAGCGCGTATCATGCATAGAGAAAGGACGTTGTCAAGCAAAAACTGCCCCTTTCATTTATTCTGCCATTCCTTTACCCGACCAGGCAAGAGACTTCCCGGCGACCGCAGAACTCTGGCTGATACCGCTCCTCAGTTCGACGAACTGTCCCAGGGGCTTTACCGGTTGAAGATCATCTTTGTAAGAGCCTCATAGGCTCGGGCACCTTTGCGTAGGAGAAAAAAAGCAGGGGGCAGGCTTCCCGGGAGGGTATCCCGTGGTGATATCGGGATGGAGGGATGGCCTGCCCCCTTCAAGACTTGAGGCGGGAATGGATAGGTGGGATGGGTTGGAGGGAGAAGCCGAGGGGCTCAGAGGAATCGGATCGTGACTTCGATCTTCTCTGGCCGCTGACCATTCAGAGCGAACTTCTTGATGTACAGGGAATCAATGGGTGCTGAGTCGTTTTTCTCATCGGCGTTGTAGCGAACGGTGTTGCGGGTTTCTTTGGCCAGGGCCAGGAGCACTTTCATGGGCTCGTGTTCAGGCATCGGGAATCACCTCCCTTCCACTTCAGGCTGGGGCCGGCGATGTGAGTCCGGCTGCTGCCGCTTGGGCTCTCTCGCCGGGATCAGGAAAGATGAAGCGGCAGCGTGGGGGCTGCGCTCTTGCTCTCTTCAGCGGGTTCCCAGTCCCAGTCCGGATGGCGCCGGCGGAGTTCCTCCTCATCCATTTCGTGGCACTCGTCCCGGATGATTTTGCCATCCCTTGCGACAGCCTCGCCGGCAAAGCACATGCCAGGTTCTTCGTACTCGAGGTGGAGCGTTAAGGAGGGGAACTGCCGTGCCGCTTTGGCCAGCCAGCCGAGGGGTGGAGCCCAAGCCGTATCGAAGGTAATCATGAGCGTGGGAGGATCCCAGTCAGGGTGTTTGGTCACCCGAGCGCTGCCATCGATGTCCCATTTCGTACCCCAGGTGTTCAGGCACCAGGGATACCAGCGCTCCATGCGCTTCTGAAGGTCATCGTCGGTCTCCCGGCCCAAGGCATGGAGGAACAGGCTGTTGAGCTTGCGGCGAAGCGAGCGGGGTTTGCCCTGCAGGAGCCGGTGAAAAAAGTTACGGAGTTTCCCGCGCCGCTTTGAGTAACGGCGTTCGAGTTCCTGCCTGGCGTTGACATGGTCGCGCAAGACGTCTTCCGGGATCGGGCAAAGTCCCGAGAAGCAGAAGCAAGGCTTGCTCCGCCGCTCTTCCTTAGCCCACCCATGCGTGTAGTAATACTCGGGGAGGGTCGAGGATTTTGCCATGAACCGCTCGAGGTCTTCCTTGGAACCCTCTACCACCAAGGTGTTTTCGCACCAGTTCGGCATAGAATTCACCTCCCTTCCGGTTTTCAGTGTCTTGTGGAGTCTGCTTCAGAGCCACCGGGTTCCGTCTTCGTCAATGCACTCCTCGGGAATCACGTCCCCCGGCTCAAAGAGGCATGAGCAGAACGCCATGCCGCCATAGCCGTCCGCCTGGATGCGGTCGTCGTCCTCGGGCGCCTGGCCGTCGAGGTCATAGTCCGTCAGAGTGATCAACAGATCTTCGGGAACGTCTTTGCCGAGTCCGATCTGCTGGACAATGCCGCCGTCGACCACAATGCGAATCTCGTTCGGTTGGACCTTTTCCATCAGGGTTCTCTCCTTTCGTCGGATAGGGGGTATTGGGGCGGAACCCAGTAGGCTGAAGCGTGAACTCTGCACTTACGTGTGGAAACAATCCATTGTGACGAGGTCAAACTGAAGGCGAGGCTCGGGTGCTTGATGCATCGCCCAGCGCTTGTAGAGGGCGCAGAGGATGGCCGCGGCCATGGAGGCGCAGTAGATCGTCGCCCGGGCGGTGCAGGACTCCCGGAAGGCCTCGTGGGAGGGAAAGAGGGACGCGCTGTAGGCGCTCAGGGCCTCGGCCTGCCGCTCGACGCAGAACACCTGGAGGGATTCCGCCGCCATGCGCCCGTCGAAGAACACCGCCCAGTCTTTCCGGCAGAAGTGGCGGAAGAGCTGCCGGCGGACTTTAATTGAATCGACGCAGCAGAAGACCGCCGCCTGGGAGGGAATGGCCTCGGGACGGTAGGCCTCCGGGAAGGTCTCAACGTGGGTTTCCCGCTGGATGGCCTCGAGGCGGGTTCTGACGGCTTCGACCTTGGGTAGGCCGACCTCGGCTTCATAGAAGCCTTGGACACCCAGGTTGACCGTGTCCACCTCGTCGAAGTCGACCAGGGCGAACCGTAAGACACCGAGTTTGGCCAGCATCTCCGCCAGATGGGAGCCGATGGCCCCGACGCCGATGATGGCCACCGGATGTTGGTTAATGCTTTGTTGGTCGATGAGGGAAGCGCCTCGCAGGTGCCGCTCGTCAGAACCCATCCTCGTCGAGGGAGCAGAGTCCGGCCAGTTCGAGGTCTCCGGGGGCGGGCCAGTAGCCGAAGACCGCCTCGTAACTGGTCGGGTCGCTAGGGTCGAGTCCGTGCCGCTCGCAGACGTCGGCATAATCCGTCACCTCCTTCAAACCAGAATTCAGAAGACAGGAGTCAGAATCCAGAAGATCTTTCTGTTTTTCAGATTCCTTCTTCTCCCGGGGCTTTCGGGCGTAGGACCATAGCCTGGCGGCTTCGCTGACCCGCTCCTGGAATTCCGCTTCCCAGAGGGCCAGGGTCTCCCGGGTGATGGGCGGCTCCTCGGCCTGGTTCCAGGCGACCTTCACCTGGAGGGGAACCTGAAAGCGAACCGTGCCGCCGCCCGGAAACGCGTGCTGGAAATCCAGCCGGGCATAAAAATACCCCTCCTTCGTCAGAATCAGCATCACGGCAAAGTCCCAGGAACCGAAACTCTCCTGCATGGTCTCGTCATCCGTGGCCGAAGGCCGGTTGATACCCGCGGGGTGGGTATGGAGCCAGATCGAGCTTTGCCAGGGCTGGACGCCCTGCTGCTCATAGAGCTCGGCCTGCTTGTCCGCCCACCACGCCATATCCAGCTCGACGTGGGCCGTGGAGACTTCCTGCTTGACCAGGACCACCTCCTCGATGCGAAACTCTTCGCTCTCGGCCGAGAGCAGGCCCATACAGGAAACCTCATTCTCACTCCGGTGACACAGCCACTGCAGGTGCCAATACGCCCGTGGCGTCATGAGTAGCTTCATCGTCTTCTTCCTCCTTCCTTCGTAGGTATTCCTCGTAGCAGTCTTCACACAACAGCCGAACCTCAATGCCTTCCTCGCCGGGAACCTCGACCGTGTACAGGTCGTCATTCAGGCACTGCTCGCCGCACTCGGAGCAAGCGCTCGTGTATTCCTCGGCGCACCACTTGCACATCTCCCAGCCCCGGTCCAGGTCGCACCGGTAGTCCCGGTAGTGGACATACTGGTCGCACCGCTCGCAGTAACTCCGGCACTCCGGGCAGAGCACGTCCGAGAGGGACTCGACATAGACCAGGTCGTCCTCGGGATACCGCTCCCCGCAGACCGCGCAGCAGTCCCCCAGGCCGTTCTCCCAGTCCTCGAGGTTGATGTAGGGCGAGGCCGGGTTATAGGTCTGGAGCAGGTTGGTGATGAGGTCTTTCAGGGCCAGGAAGTCTCCGCTCCGGTGGTAGGCCTCGGCCTCCCGGTCATAGCCGTTCCAGCAGATGTCCCCGCTGGAGTTGACGTGGGGGTGCTGGTAGCCCCCTCTCGGCTCGGTGTCGGCCGTGCGGTTGTAGACCCGGACTTGGAACTCTTCCAGGTTGAGCAGGATCTCCAGGTCGCCGATCCAGACCCCATCGAGATAGAGGTCCGGCAGGAGCCAGCCCACCTCGAAAGGAGCCTCGTGGACCACCTCGGTCTCTTCGAGCAAGCCCTGGAGATTAGCCAAGGTAGGCGCGAGGCCCTGCCGGCGAAGCTCGCGCCATTCGGAGCGCAGTTCCAGCAGCCTCTCCTGGAGACCGACCCGATACTCCCGGGTACAGGGGGCCTCGTAGTGGCAGAACAGCCCGTGGTGAGTCCGGGAAAGGTTGTATCCCGGCTCTTGGAGGCGCTCCTCGGCCAGCCGAAGCCCATGACGGCGGGCCAGAGTGAGAAGCCGGGCGCGCTTTTGGCGGCACCGCCGGGCCGCCTCGAGCTGCTCCCGCGCCTTCCGCCAGAGCCAGAGGTGACAGTGGAGGTGGCGCCTCCACAATCGAAGCGCCACCTCCCGCAGCTGTCCCTCGCCTAGCATCGAGCGCCCTCGATCTTCAGAGGGACGCAAGACAGGCGGTCGCCCTCCTGAAGGCGCTCGTCGGCGGTCGGGGTGAAGCCGCCCTGGCTGCCCCGGACGATGCGAATGGTGAACTCATCCGGACTGATCTGCTGCTTCTCCAGAAACTCCCGGATCGTGGTGCCCGCCGAGAGGGTGTGGCGCTCGGCAAAGCCGCCTCCCTGGCGGTTGAGATAGGTGACCGTGATGCTGCCGGTGGTTTGGGGATTGCTCGCGTTCATGATTCTTGACTCCTTTCAGAAATAGATGGAGCCATCCCGGTTGGAGATGGCCTGTAGGGAGGGGGAGTTGTCTCCCCTTCCAGGTGTTGCGGTTGCTGCAGGGTTCTCGTTTGTGGGACGGTGTTCCACCTCCTTTCTCTTCAGTAGTTGCCGGGGAGGAGGATGGTCAGGACGTCTTCCCCCTCAGGGCCGGCTTGTTCGTCCAGGATGGCCCAGACCACGTGCTTGCCGGTCTGGTGCGTCCAGAGATTAGGGCTCTCCGGGTCCGGGGTCTTGGACTTCTCCTGCAAAGCCCGGAGGCTTCGCTCGAGTTCCTCCGGACTCAGGGCCTTCTGCACCGCTGGCGTGATAACGTTCAGCACGGCACGGCTTTCGGCTTTAGCCATCAATCGGGTTCACCTCCCTTCTCAGTGGAATCGGGCTCAGAGTTCAACCTTCAGGTTGCGGGGTAAGAAAAGATAGGAATCATCAGGCTCTACTTGCGGGGCTGGGTCTTCTTCTTTGCCGGGTTCACGGTAAAGCGCCGACCGCACGCCTTGCAGAGTCGCAGGGGCCGGTTGCCCAGGGTCGCGGTCTTCCGGTAGCCCTTGGAC
>Ga0209164_1001267_pt1 | contig 34495 bp, 29 predicted proteins | sample MTBNYHSulfiMetaG_FD_187458 | JGI IMG/M metagenome (GOLD analysis project Ga0209164, IMG submission 187458) | Enrichment culture microbial communities from rom New York Harbor, USA that are MTBE-degrading - MTBE-NYH (New York Harbor Sulfidogenic)... | ecosystem: Environmental > Aquatic > Marine >... | reverse complement strand
CCTCCTTGACCGCTGCTTCGTGATCCACCGCGCCGGCCAGGCAGGCGTCCACGCAGCGATAGCACTCCGAGCAGAGCCCGCACGCCAGGCAGCGCTCGGCCTCGCGCGCGGCGCTCTTGTCGCCGTACCCCAGTTGTACTTCTTTGAAATTGCCGATGCGTCCGGCCACCGCGGAATGGCGCATCCTCTGGCGCGCCAGCGGTTCGCGGCCGGTAAGGGGAACGTCTTCGGTCACCTCGATTTTCTTTTCCCGCCCGGCCTTTAAATCGACCCCGCGCATGAAACGATCCATGGAGATGGCGGCCTGTTTGCCGGCCGCGATGGCATCGACCACCGTGGCCGGGCCCCTGACCGCATCGCCGCCGGCGAAGATATCGGGATCATCGGTCTGAAGCGTGACCGGGTCGACGTTCATGGTGCCCCAATCGCTCAGCGTGCAGGCACACTCGTCGGTCAGACAAGCCCAATCGCTCTCCTGTCCGATGGCCGGCACCAGGGCGTCGATGGCGATGGTGAATGCGCTTCCGGCAATGGCCACCGGCCGGCGGCGTCCGCTCTGGTCCGCTTCTCCCAACTGCATGCGGAGGCATTCGATGGCAGTGACCCGGCCGTTCTCTCCGATGACCCGCACCGGATCGGTCAGGGTCAGAATCTCGATACCCTCCTCGCGGCATTCGGCGATCTCGTCGGCGCTGGCAGGCATCTCCGCCTCACTGCGCCGATAGATGATGAACGGTTTCGCGGCGCCGCAGCGCAGGGCGGTCCGCACGGCATCCATGGCCACGTTGCCGCCGCCGATCACGGCGACGCGATCGCCCAGACTCACCGATTCGCCCAGGTTTACGCGGCGCAGGAAATCGACCCCCGGCACCACGCCCTGGAGATCTTCGCCCGCGATGTTCAGAGCCTTGCACTCCTGGGATCCCACCGCCATAAAAAAGGCCTTGAAACCCTGGTCGCGCAACCGACCGATGGTCAAATCCTTGCCGATGGTCACGCCGGTCTTGAAAGCGACGCCCAGGTCGCGGATGGTCTGGATCTCGGCGTCGATCACATCGCGCGGCAACCGGTACGCGGGAATGCCGAGGCGCAGCATGCCGCCCAGCACCTCCTGCTGCTCGAAAACCGTCACTTCGTAGCCTTCGATGCCCAGAAAATAGGCGCAGGTCAGGCCGGCCGGACCGGAGCCGATGACGGCCGCCTTGATACGATTGGCGTCCTTTCGTGCCGGCACATAGGGGGAAGCGGCGCGCCGGTCCAGGTCGGCCAGGTAGCGGTGCAGATATTGGATGCCCAGCGGCTGGTCGAGCCGGCCCCGGGTGCAGGCTGCCTCACAGGGGTGATGGCACACCCTGCCGCAGACGCCCGGAAACGGGTGTTCCTTCTTGAACAGTGAGATGGCTTCCTGGAAACGGCCCTGATTCATCAGGGCGATCCATCCCTGGACGCTTACCTGGGCGGGACAGGCGCCCTTGCACGGCGCCGTGCCGCGCTTTTCGATGGCATAGGCGCCGGGCATGGCCTGGGGATAGAGCTTGTAGGCCGCCTTGCGCTGCCCCAGGCCCTGGTCGAACCGGTTGGGCAGGCTGACCGGGCACACCTTGGCGCACTCGCCGCAGGCCGTGCACTTTTCAGGATCGATGAAGCGCGGCTCGGTCCGCAGCGTGACGCTGAAGTTTCCCGGTTCGCCCTCGACGCGGTGGACTTCGGTCAGGGTGCGCAGGTCGATGTTCAGATGTCGCCCGGCCTCCACCAGCTTGGGTGATATGATGCACATGGCGCAGTCGTTGGTCGGAAAGGTCTTGTCCAGTTGGGCCATGGTCCCGCCAATGGCCGAGTTGCGATCGATCAGGTACACTTTGTAGCCCGATTCGGCCAGGTCCAGGGAGGCCTGTATGCCGGCGATGCCGCCGCCCACCACCATCACTGCACCAATGGCTGATTGTGTCATGGGTTCCTCCTTCAAAGATTACAACCAATGCCGATAACTTAAGGCGTTTGGTTTTCATCCGGGCGGGGTTAAACCCCGCCCCTACACCGTCCGGGCATGGCAACTGCTTGTATGATAGCAAGTTCTCGTAGGGGCGGGCTTTATGCCCGCCCGCAACGCCCGCTTAAGTTAATGGCATTGAGATTACAAGCCCAGCGCCGCCAGGTCCGGCCCCAGATAGGTGCGTTCGTTTTCTCCCAGGATGCCCATGGCCAGGCAGATGAAGGTCCAGATGTGCGCCACGTGGTAGTTGCCGCCGTAAAACGCGCCGATATCTTCGATCTGGGCGTGGCAGTTGTGGCACGGCGCCAGCACGTAGTGCGCGCCTGTGGCCTGGATCTGGTCGAATTTCACCTTGCCGTAGGCCCGCCGCTGTTCGGTATAGCCGGCCTGCAGGGCCCCGCCCCCGCCGCCGCAGCAGTAGTTGTTCGAACCGCAGGGCACCATGTCGACGAAGTTCTCCTCGCCCACCACGGTCTTGACGACGAATCGCAGCTCCTCGGCCATCTCTTCGCCCCAGGTTTTGCGCACGATGTTGCAAGGGTCCTGGACCGTGAACTTCACCTTCAGATCCTTGTTCCAGGCCGAATCCACCTTGAGACGCCCCTCGCGGATCCACTGGGCGTAAAGGTTGATGATGCTGGTGAACTCGAACTTGTGGGGAATGTTGAATTTTTTCAATCCTTCCAGGATTGCGAAGAACGAGTGGCCTCACTCCGTGTTGACCACCTGCCTGCACCCCAGGTTGTGGTCGATATGGTGGACGAACTCTTCCAGGATGTAGCGCCACCCCTCGTCGTCGGCCAGAAAAAGGCAGTAGTTCTCTCCGGCCCACATCACCGACGGATAGGTCCAATCGGCGTCCACGATGTGCAGAATCTTCCACAAGGGGCCCAGCTCGTCCGGCTCGGTGACCGGCTCGCGCGAGTTCTGGTTGATGGCCATGTAAGCGCCCTTGCGGTCCACGGTGGCCTTCAAATCTTTAAACCGGGGTTGTGAAACGCGAATCTCCTCGGCCACATCCTCCACGGTCCAGACAAAGTCGTCGGTGGGCACACCCATGGCGTTGCCGGCCCGGATATGCTGGTCGCACGAGCCGCGGATGCCCTTGGGCCGCTTGTCCCGGGGCCAGCTTTGACGCAGGTTGTAGACCAGCCTGGGAATGTCGATGGACATGGGACACTGTTTGAGACAGCGGGCGCACATGGTGCAAACCCAGGACCAGGGCGTCTGCTTGACCTCTTCGTCCAGCCCCAGCACCAGCAGGCGCACCAACTTGCGCGGGTCCATGTCGAAGAGCTCGGAAGCCGGGCATCCGCCGGTGCAGGTCCCGCAGGTGAAGCACAAATCAAATGCGCCCGCCGGAATTTTTTCCGACAGCGCGGCTTTAAACTCGCCTTCCAGTTCATCGAGTTCGATGGGGGCCGTCATTGGTTTTTCTCCTTTTCTTCCGGGGCGGAAGGTCTGCCCCGATGATAGAAGTCAAAGCCATGTCGATGTGATGGGGGCGGCCGGGGAACAGGAATCCGAAGAGAGCATTGTCGCGTAGGACCAGGCGGGGACAGGAGGTTCAGGGATGAAGCAGGAACATGCTACCGAAGCCCGGCGGCATCCAGATAGGGCTGCAGTCGATCCTCGCCGCCCATGGTGATGATGTGCACCCCACGACAGATCTCCTTGAGGCCTTTGACCAGGTCGGCGAACAGCTCGATGCTGGCCTGCCGCTTGTCGGCCGCCTTGTCGAGTTTTTCGATGACCCAATCGGGCACCAATCCGGATTTGAAGTGGCGATTGATAAAACGGGCCATGGCCGGATTTCTCAGCAACAGCACCTCGGCAATCACCGGCACCCGGAAGGTGTTGACCTGGCGGGTGAACTTCTCGAACTGATCCAGGTCGAAAACCGGAGTGGTCAAAAAATATCCGGTACCGATCTCGCGCAGGGTCTCCATCTCCTCCATGCCCTTCTTGGGGACATTTCTGCCCCACAAAGACTCGACCCCGGAGCCCAGGGTGAAATCCATGGGCTCGGCGAGATGCTCGCCATCCACGGCGCGTCCCTCGCGGATGTGCTGCAGCACGGAAGCCAGCTTGCCCGAATCCACATGGAAGAACATGGACTCCTGCAGGCTGTCACCGGAGACCCGGTAGTCTTCGGTAAAAACCAACAGGTTCTCCACACCGGCCTGGTGGGCGGTGGCCAAATCCTTTTGCAGCTGGATGCGGTTCTTGTCCCGGGTCGTGGTCTGATAGATCGAATTGAAACGACTCTCCTGGAGCAATTGACAGGCCCGAATGGTATCGCCGACCACGCCTGCGAGCTCCACATCGCTCACCGCAACGCCATCCACCCGGCCGCGCACGCGCTGCAGGCAGGCCACCAGGTCCTCTGGAGTGGCGTCGAACATGGGGGCCTGGACCTCGGATGTGACGATGAACTTTTGGGTCGCCAGCGCTTCTTTCAGTTTCATGGTGTGCCTCCTTTCTCGAAATCCCAACGCGGCCAAACGGGCTACGCCCGCTCCAACAGGCGGGCCACCTCCTCCTTGAGCTGGGGCAGCGGCAATGGTTTGGAAAAGCACATGTCGGCGCCGTAGGCCTTCATCTCCTTGAACTTGTCGTCGTCCAGATAGGCCGACAGCACGATGATCTTCGTATCCCGTGTGTCAGGGTTCTCCTTGATCTTGCGACACACCTCGTTGCCCTTGATGTCGGGCATCATGATGTCCAGGATGACCAGGTCGGGCCGGAAGTGGTTGACCTGCAATCCGGCTTCGAACCCATCGGAGGCAGAAATCACCTCGTAATCGTGCTCGTCCTCCTCCAGGGCTTGCACGATCGTCTCCACGATGATGGGGTCGTCGTCCACCACCAGAATTTTGCGCCGGCTGTTGGCCGGCAGCTCGTCTGGCACGGGCATGCCCTGGCGCTGCATGAAGGCGACCAGGTCCTCCCGTTTGATGCGGCGGTGGCCGCCGACAGTCTTGTAGGCCTTGATGTGACCCGCTTCGATCCAGTTGATGATCGATTTGGAGGAGGCCTTGCACATCTGGCTGGCCTTGTAGACGGTAAGCGTGTCTTCCATGGCGAGTTCCTCCTTTCTTTCCTTTGGGGGCTTATGATGTTTCCTTACGACGACTCGGACGACCTGTCAACTATATTTTTTATAATTTCTATAAAATCTGTATTTAAAATCCCTCGAGACAATTTCGCAATGATCCGCGAAGATGCTATCCGGAAGGAGAGAAAAACATTTAATATATTAATGTAATTGGAAATATACTTTCAATAGGCGGAGCGAAACGGGTTTCGGTCACGGACATGAGTTTCTCATCTATATAGTTATTTTATTTATTTTTGTTTTTATAGTTTTAAAAATTAACACGCTCTGCCTGAAACCCGGCAATGCCGGGTAAGCTTCGGACAACTGCCGTTTCTATGGTGTGTTCGAGAATGCGCAGGGGGTATTCAGAAACCGAAAAGGAAGGGCGACTTCAGGCGAGTGCACCCGGTTCCGGGCAGGTCGATGGCTCGCTTTCATGGGTGGTGGGCAGCAGGATGGTGAAGGTGGTGCCTTTGCCGACCTGACTCTCCACCTTGATGTCGCCGCCGTGATCCTTGATGAAGCCGTAGCAGACCGAGAGGCCCAGACCGACCCCCTTGGCGCTGTCGGTCTTGGTGGTAAAGAAGGTGTCGAAGATTTTGTCGAGGTGTTCGGCCTTGATGCCCGCACCGGTGTCGGCGATCTGTACCCGGACGGTCTCGCCGTTGCCGCCGGTCTCCACGCTCAGGACGCCTCCTTCGGGCATGGCGTCCTTGGCATTGGCGATCATATTGAGAAACACCTGACGCAATTGGTTTTTTGAGGCCATCACGGGCCGAAGCCCTTCGGTGAAAGCGGTCTGGATCTTGATGTCCACTTCGCGGAACTGTTTTTCGTGCAGCAGCAGGATTTCATCCAGTATGGTGTTGACGTCCACGATGCAACGCGCCTCCTGGTCCGGCCGGGAAAAAGAGAGCATCTTGCGCAGCATGTCGGTCAGACGAATGGTTTCGGACAGCGCCATGTCGAGCAGTTTGCGGCGCTTGTTGGTGGGCGGTATCTCGGTCTTCATCAGCTCCAGGGTGTTCATGATGCCGTAGAGCGGGTTGTTGAGTTCGTGGGCCAACTGGGAGGTGAGCCGCCCCATGGCCGCCAGTTTTTCGGACTGCAGAAGCTGCTCCTGGGTGCGATGCAGCCTGCGCTCCATCTCCAGCCGTTCGCCCAGGTCCACGAAAAAACCGGCCGAGGCGACCTCCTGCCCTGTTTCATCGCAGATGAGGCTGGCCGACAGGGTGCCTTCCACCAGTGTCCCGTCGCGGTGCCTGAAGGTCATGGGGTAAGCGCGCAGCTTGCCGCTGCCGCCATACTCCCCGCTGCGCATCTTGCGCATCATCTGATAGGCCTGGTCACCCTCGTAAAGCTCGCGCACATCCATCCGGTTGACCACATCCTTGGCCGCATACCCCAGGGTCTCTTCGGCGCCCCGGTTCCAGATGATAATCTTGCCTTCCATGTCCGCCCCGATGATGGCGTTGGGCGAACTCTGAATGATGTTGTTGAGAAAATCGAGGGTCTTCCGGACCTCGCGCTCCAACCGTACGATCTGGCTCTGATCCATGCAGATGCCTTCGTATCCCGACACCTGGCCCGAAGGATCGATGCGCAGGTTGGCGGTCAGCAGCACCGGCAGGCTGGTGCCGTCCTTGCGTTTGAAGTCCACCGGGTAGTTGACGACACGGCCCTGGCGCTCGATCATGCGCTGAAAGGCCACCCGGTCCTCGGGCCGCAGGTAGAGGTCCTTCTGAAGACTGATCTTCAACAACTCCTGCCGGTCCGAATATCCGAGCATCTCCATCAGGGCGGGATTGACATCGAGAAAACGCCCCTCTTTGCTGCTCACATAGACACCTGCCCCCACGTTTTCAAACAGGCGCCGGTAGCTTTGTTCCGTGGAGCGCAATTTCATTTCCTGGTCGCGGCGCCGGGTGATGTCCCTGTAGATATTGAGTTTGGACAGGGTGCCGTCCAGGTTCCGAATGGGCACTTCGATGATGCGGTAGGTGCGGTCCAGCCGCGGCATGTAGACTTCCGAATGGGCGCTCTCCCCGTTTTCAAACACTTCGCGGGCCTGACACCAGGGGCACATCACTTCGGAGTCGTTGACCACCTCGTAACACTTCCGGCCGACGGCCTCGCCGAACATCGCGATCATGGCGCGATTCATGAACTCGACGGTGTAATCCTCGCGGGTGATGTAGATGCCGTCTTCCATGGCATCCAATATGTAGCCGAGATCCTGAATGGTATTCATGGTATCCTCGCTCGTATCGTCGAGAAGGTCGCCTGACAGGCCAGTGCCGATCCCGGCGGCAAACGCCAGGATCGGGCCACGAAAGAGGTGCCGACCAGATAACTATCCTTATGATTACACCGGGAGATCTGTCAAGCGATGGCCCGAATAGCGGCTCGTCGATGCTTTGGAAACAGGTCCAACGGATATCGTCCGTCGGACTCGCTGCCGCCTGGCAGCAATTCTAACTGGATGTGATTCACCTTGAAGGGAATGCATAACTGAAGGCGTTTGATAAAAAAATTCGCATCGCAACGGTCATGGCAGGCGTGGGTGGGGCAGGTGGCCAGGGCCACGTGAGCCATGCGGGTTAGTGCCGGTTTAATGAATAGCATTCAGTTAGAATCCCTGACCGCCTTGCAGGGCGCTTGGCATTCGAACCCAACTTGTGTTAGAAATGCAAAATTTGAGCGACATGAACGTGAGCCGTTCGACAGCGTTTGGTAACGACGAACCGACAGGAAAGGCTTCTCTGAAATGGTGACGACACAGTTCCCGGCGAAATTTACGGCCGTCCTGGTATACAGCAGGCCCTTTCTGGTCTTCGGCGGGATGGTGTGCGCCCTGGCGGTGATCTGGGGAAAGGATCCGGCCGTTTATACGCTGGGGATATCGTTTCTGCTGATCTCCATGACGTTCGACCTCATCGACGGCTGGTTCGCCGCCCGCTTCCGACCCCAGGCACTGCTGGCGCCCCTGGCCGACCGGATCATGGACAAGCTCGTCTTTTCGATCATCTTTCCGGTGATCGCCGTCGGCACCATGTGGCGGCTGGTCGGCACCCAGCCCACCCGCGCCCACCTGCTGCACGCCATCTTCGTGCTGCTGCTGTGCGTGACCGTGCTGATTCGCGACAATTTCGCGGGATTCATGCGCGGCTTTGCCCTGCGCCAGGGCAGCGAACCCGAATCCAAGGAATATACCCGGCTGCGCACCATCGTGGCCGCTCCCATCAGCGTACTGCTCTATGCTCACGCCTTCTACGTTCCCGAAGGGCCATCCTCCTGGATCTACCACTGGGTCTCCTGGATGGGCACCCTTCCGTTGAGGACCTTTTTCTTTATCGAAATACTTTTCATGATCATCAACTTCGGCTCCATAGCCGCCTATTGCCGCAAATACGGCACCGTCTGCCTGGATGAATTGTGCCTCGGCGATCAGGTCCTCAGGCGCAAAATCCTGGCGGTGCTGCCCAATGCGCTCACGGTGATGAATGCCATGATGGGGATCATGGGGGTGATCTTCGCCTATCAGGGACGTTTCCGGGAGATGTATTTCATGCTGATCGGGGCCGCCACCTTCGACAAGCTGGACGGCGCCGTGGCCCGCCGCCTGGGGCTGACCGAGCCGCTGCCCGAGGAAGAGAACGAGTCCGGGCGGAAAGTGAACCTGGGCAACCTGATGGATGACTTTGCCGATGCCATCAGCTTCTGCATCGTGCCGGCCTGGATTTTCTACATCGCCCTGACCGATTTCGGATACGGCCGTTTCAACTCCACGGCCATTGGATGGATCGGCGCGATCTACGCCCTCGCCGGCTTGGGCCGACTGCTTTATTTCACCATCGATAAACACCCGATCCCCGGGTTTTTCAAGGGACTGCCCACGCCGGCGGCCGCCCTGCTGGTGCTCTCGCCCATCGTCATCTATGGACACGCCCTGGAAGCATTTCCCCAATGGATCGGATTCTGGGGATATTTCTCTATCGCCCTGATGCTCTTCAACGCCGTCATCATGAACTTCTACCCGATCCACTACATCCACATGGGCCGAGCCATGAGCCGCAACCCCTGGTTCGGTCGCGTGACCGCGCTCACCGTGATCGTTTTCGCATTCACGCCCTACCTGGGCCAGGCCAGCCTCTGCATCATGACCTTGTACCTTTTCTCTCCATTGGTCACCGGGCGCATCCATCCCGAGGAAGCGGCCAGGGAAAGCCGTGACAACAGCAAACACGCAACCAGACCGTAATAAAAATCCCATAACTTTTCCTTCTCCGGCCGATGCCACCCCAAACGGAACGAAAATGCACCCATTTATCGGTTGGTCGGAAAATGGGATTTTAAAGCAGCCGCGCTATTGCTTGGATCCGAACACCTTCTTTAGGATATCGGTCACCCGGGCCGCCGGATCGGTCCGGATCTTGGCCTCCTCCTGCGCCAGCATGACGAACAGGCCATCCAATGCCTTGTCGGTCACGTATTGATCCAGGTTGAAATCCATCAGGCCCTTGACCGGCAGGACGCGAATTTTGTCTTCCAGGGTCTGGTAGTAACGCGTCACACCGACTTCCGCCATGGCGTTGTGCACCAGCGGTTCGAAGCGCTGCCCCAATGCATTGTAGGTTTTGTCTTTGAAGAAAAGGGTCGCCTCGTTTTCACGGCCGTTCAGAATCTTCTTGGCATCGGCGAAGGTCATCTGCTTGATGGCCCCCACGAAAAGCGCCTTGGCCTCAGGTGCGGCGCGCTCGGCCGCACGGTTCATGCTCTGTTCGAAAGAGGTGACCTGCTGCCCCATCCCCGCCATGCGCAGCACGTTTTCGACCTTGCGGACGTTGTCCGGCAGCGGGATCTTGATTTCCGGGTTGCTGTAATAGCCGTTGAGCTTTGAGGTGACATCCACCGCGTTTTCCGTTCCCACCCGAAGCGCTTCCTTGAGACCGGCGACGATATCGCTCTGGCCCAGGCCCTGGCTGGCTTGCAACTCCCTTGCGACCTGGCCGAGCACACCGTCCATGCCGCCCTGGCAGGCAAAAACCGCCATTGCCAGCAGCAGTGATACCACCGCGCCATATGCCGATTTTCTTCTGGACATGAAATTTCCTTTCTTTTGATGATTCGATCACACTATCGATCGCTTTGGATCGTTTTGAGCTTGCTTCGCGCCTCCCGCAGGTCGGCCGACGCCTTTTTCACCATGAATCCGCTGTCCGTTCCCAGCGTGACGAACTGAAATCCCTGTTCGAGGTATCGTCGGGTGAATGCCGCACTCCAGGTATGAATCCCCACGGCCAGGCCATGCGTGCGGCAAGCCTTGAAGATGCGATCGACCGTCGCCACGTGGGCAGGATCGTCGTTGTCCCCCACCGGCGCCAGACCGATCGCCAACGCCAGGTCGGCCGGGCCGATGTAGATGCCATCCAGGCCGGGCGTCGTCACGATCTCCTCCAGGTTGTCGAGTCCCTGCCGGGTTTCGATCATGCCGATGCAGGCCACCTGTCGATTCGCTTCCGCGGAATAGTCTTCGCCGCCGTAAAGCACCGCGCGAATGGGGCCGAACGAGCGCTGACCATCGGGCGGGTAGCGACAGGCCGAGACCGCTTTCAACGCCTCTTGACGGTTGTTGATCATCGGCACGATGACGCCATAGGCGCCGGCGTCCAGGGTCTTCATAATCGTTGCCGGGTCGTTCCAGGGGACCCGAACCAACGGTATGACGCCGGTGGTGGAAATCGCAGGCAGCATGTTTTTCAAATCCTGGTAGCCGATCATGCCGTGCTGCATATCGACGCACAACCAATCAAATCCGACATGCGCCATGACCTCGGCCGAATAGGCATTGCCGATGCTCAGCCATCCACCGATCGTTTGACGGCCCTGCCGCCACTCCTCGAGTGCCTTGTTCGGTCTCACAGGTCACCTCCTGGTTCGCGCGATTCAATCCATAATATGGCATTCCAACACGTGTTGACGGCAGCCGGATCTCGATCCGGTAGTGGTGCTGCTGTCATGTTTCATCGTTATCCAGACATCCATAGCAAAGCCGTATCGGCGACGCAAGCCAAGCGTCAGCGGAAACAGTGCCCATTGCACGATGGCAGGCAATGGATTATGGGAAGGACATGAACGAATCCATGAAAGACATCCAAGCCCTCGTCGATAGACTCGCATCGCTGCCACAGAGCGAACAGGGCGTCGAGACGCAGGCATTGGCCTTGCTCATCCCCCTTCAACGCGCATTGGAAACGCGCAACACGCCCGCCGTGGCCCGTCTACAGGCTCTCCTGAAGACCTTCTGGCTGCAACGCGTGCCGTGGTGCGCGAGCCTGTCCAGGGAAATAGAAAAGTTATTGATCCTGTTGGAAGAACTCAGCAGTACCCCACCTGCAGGGCCCTTTGATCGGCACCCCTTTGACCGGTAATATCGTCACCATGGTCGATGCGCCCTTCTCCGACTCCGCTCCCCATTTTTCCGTCCAGGCACCGAACATTTTTTGCTGTTGATTTTTGAAGCCCGCTGATGAAAAGAGTATGGGCATAATATCTGATTTTCTTTTTCGACCAGACGGTTCAATTGGAAACCATGCCAAGCTGCAAGCGAATGGAAACGAAAAATGCAAAAACACCTCACCTGTCTCCTCCCAAGAACCTGGACCTCGCGTTTCAACCGGAAGCACCATGCGTTTGGGTGTTCTATCTGCGCAGCGGTGGTCCTTCTCATGCCTTTTTTATGGGGCTCGATCGCTCTCGCCGGTAGGCCGGAAAAACCCGCGCCGCTTTCTGCGGCCGAACCACGGCTCTTCAAACCATCCGTCGATGACCTCAAAAGGCTCACTCCAGTGATGGTGGCGGCCGACCGTTTCAAGCGCACGGCTCGCGTCGATTTCGAAAAATCGCTCCTGATGTTCACCCGCGACCAGGGGCGGGAAAAGATGTGGGCATTGAATGAGGGATGGGGGCCCTATGCACTTTCACAGTGGACCTGGATGCACTTTCTCGGAGCCGCCGTGCAGGTTATGGGCGGCCGGCAGGGTGATTTCGGGCTGGTTGGATATTACAATCCTTACTGCGACGCCTTTCTGATCACCGCCTGGGACCAGAGATCAGGCCTTCCCCAGATTGTCGATGCGGAGATGCTCATGGGCGATTGGGTGCGCAACGACAACGATATATTAGACCCGACCCCGCTCTGGCTCAGAGAAGTGATCCATCGCCCCCTGGCCTTGGGGTTGTCTGTGGCCGAATCCCTCATATCGTTCGAACGCGTGTTCGATGGAGCCACACCAAGCGACTGGCGGACGAAGCTGCCGATCCTGCGAAACGAGGAGGTACTCCACAATTTCAACTATCCGGGCCTGGCCCTGATGCTCAACCAGCATCTCATCGGCATCAATGCACTGCTCGATGCCGATGCCAAAGACCCGGCCCTGGTTGCCTGTCGTCAACTGGCCGCCCGGGTGTTCGAGGAGGCGGCCGGAGGGAGAATCGCCACAAGCCTCTCCACGGCCACCGACACCCTGCCCGATACGACGACCACCCTCTTAGGGACGCCGCCCGACTGGTTCAAAGAGCTAAAGGTGGCGGCCGTGCGCACCGGTACGGATGGCGTCCTGCTCTTCTTCTCTCCGGCTGGGCGCACCACGGCCAGCCTCAGCCTCTATTTCAGCGGCACACCGGAGCGCTATACGCTGCGGCGGGTGGATCTGGTAGACTACCAGACCTTCTACAACCGGCTCAAGTATCACCAATACGAGACCGCGAAAGGAGGTCGGCCATGAAGAGGAACCTTAAGAGGTGGTCCGAACGCCTGGTCATATCCGCGATAGGGCTGCTGGCCTCCGTAATGGCCGCCTCGGCCACCACGAACGATTTTAAATATCTGAGAGTTCCAGAACACTATGAAGACAAAAAGACTGAAATCGAGCACTTGAGTGACTTGCTGGAAGGGTCGGGGCCGATTTTCAACGCAGCCGAGCCGATGGGCGAAAAAATGATCGCTCATTTGGGTAAATTATCGATCCACCAGCGGGTCAAGCTGCTGCAAAACCTGGGAATGAATCAAAAACAGGCCCACGCCATTGCCTCCAACCTGGGTAAAAACATCAAAAACCTCACCAAAAAGCTGGGCCGGCTGGATCAGGCGGCCACCTTGTCCGAAGCCGCCGGCGCCCTATCGGGCGGAGATCTCGTGGGTGCCGGCCAGGCGGGCACCAACAGCCTCTTTTCCGGTGCAGCGGCGGCAGGCGGCGCCTGGCTAGGGGCCAAAACCGGGGCGGCCGTCGGCGCCTTCGCCGGTCCGGCAGGAGCTGCCGTGGGCTGCAGCGTGGGCGCCGTGGGCGGAGCCGTATTGAGCTCCTATCTCTATGATTGGCAGGGTAAGCCGATCGTCGACGATATCGCCGAAATCGTCTCCAACGATATCAATTCGAAACAGGAACAGACAGAGAAATTCCGGCGGCGTGTCCGCGTGGATCTTGCGACCGTCTATCCCCAGGGCATCCGTGTGTCGTCGGAAAACCCACTTCCCCCACTTAGTGAAATTCACCGCCAGGCCCAAGAGATCCGCAGGCAGCGCGTGCAAGAACGGGTGCAACGGATGACCGAAATCGACGAATGCCCGCTCGATCCAAAAAAGACCAAGCCGGGCATCTGCGGATGCGGCCTGGCGGACACCGACACCGACGGCGATATGGTGCCGGACTGCATCGACGAGTGCCCTCACAATCCCAAACGCTACGAAATGGGTCCCGCCGGATGCGGCAACCAGGTGGCGGTGCCCAATGTGACGGGCAAGAAGGTGGATCTGGCGGTGGCGGACATCACCGCAGCCGAACTGGCGCCAGCCGTCAGCGGCGGCGACCCGGCACCCGAAAAAAGCCGTGCCTTCACTATCCAATCCCAGAGCCCACCGGCCGGAACCCAGGCGGACACCGGATCGCCGGTACATATCAGGGTTTTCAGCGAGTACAAACCGACCATCCCCAATGTCATCGGCCTGACGGCCGAAGAAGCCAAATCGGCCATCGCGGCCGTCGGACTGGTACCGGCCATTGTCACCGGAGATGTCGCGCCACGGGCTGAACTGAATGGGAAAGTACAGGGTCAATCACCCGCAGGGGGCAAAACCGCGGATGAACAAACGACGGTCACCTTGACGGCATATGCCGATTTCCAGGTGTCTGCAGCGTCTGCGACCGCAGACAACTGCCAAACGTTGCTCGATCGCTTTCTGGCGGCCATGTCGGCCGAGGATGAAGCCTCGAGCAGGGAGACGCTTTCACAGGCCCAACACTGCGGCTTCTATTCTCAAGGATTGGCCCAGCTGCGAAAGATGGTGTGCATCAAAAACGGCATGGCCTTTCTGGAGGCCATGAAAAGCGGCAACCACGGCCAGGCGCGCGCCATTCTGGCCGGCAGCAGCGATTGTGACCATTACGACCGCTATGCCCAAAAGCTCTCCTGCGCGGAGAACCTGAGCGACATGTCGGCGGCGCTGCAGGCCAACGATATCCATCGCTACCGCGCCCTTTTGGCCCAAAGCCGCAACTGCGGCTATTACGCGTCCCTGTCGGCGGCACTGCAGGATGCGGAGCGTCAGGCTGCCGAGCAGCGCCAGCGCAACGACCAGCTGGCCCATACGCTCGGTCAGATCGTGGGTGGTGCGATTCGGGAAATGGCTGCGGGATCGGGTTCGGGGTCTAGGTCAGGCACTACCGGTAGCTCGAGAAGCGGCACGCCCGCCGGGCCGCCGGTGATCAAACACGGCACCTGCAACGATGTGCGCAAGGCCGGTGCCAACCAGCCGGAACGCCATATCATCGACCTGGGGAGCGGCAGCGGAACGTTTGTCTTTGAGTACGAAACTTATACAGAAGAAGATCAGATGATCGTCACCCAGGGCAGCGCCGCCCTGTTCAACAGCGGATGCGTGGGCACCGAAGGGCGGCGCTCGGTTCAACTCAAGAAAGGCTTCGGTTCCGAAGTGACTGTTGATGTGCGTCCCAATTGCGCCGGCGGCACCAGTACCCGATGGGAATTCGTCGTTCATTGCCCAAGGTAGGGGCACGCTCACTGCCGCCCCAGCCGGGAGAGAGCCTCGCGTGCGTTCGCAAACCCCTGCCGCGCGGATAGGCGATACAAACGAACGGCCTCATCCGTATCCTTGACAACCCCAAGGCCGGCCTCGTACTTGGTGCCCAGCACGAATTGGGCCTGGGCATCGCCTTGGTCGGCGGCCTTGCGGTACCATTGGGCAGCTATTTCGGGCTCTGCGGGCACACCGCGTCCCTTTGCATACATGACTCCCAGATTGAACTGAGCCTCGGCATCGCCCTGCTCGGCGGCTGTTCGATACCACTTCAGGGCCTCCCGATAATCCTGGGGGACCCCTTTGCCCTTCTCATAGCAAAAGCCAAGGGTCGCCGCAGAGCGGATGTCTCCCTGGCCGGCCGCCTTGCGGAACCATTGTACCGCCAGTCCGAAGTCCTGATCCACCCCATGGCCATTAAAGTATTTGCGGGCCAGGTTGGCCTGGGCGCTGGCATCGCCCGCCGCGGCCGCCAGCCGGTACCAGCGGATAGCTTCGGCGTAATCGACGGCAACTCCCTCGCCGTTGAAGTACATGAGCCCTATACTGTTCTGGGACTGTGGCAGCCCCTGGTCGGCCGCCTTGCGGAACCATGTCAATGCCTGGGCATAATCCCGATCCAGGCCGCGCCCCTGACGATACATGTTCGCCAGGTTTTGCTGGCCCTTGGCATAGCCGAGCTCGGCGGACCGGCGGAACCACTTGACCGCCTCGGCCGGGTCCCGACTCACGCCCTGCCCGCGATCATAGATGACTCCGATGCTGTACAGGGCTTCGGCCGACCCAGCATCAGCCGCCTCACGGTAAGCCGATAACGCTTGGGCGTAATCCTGGGCGACGCCGTTGCGGCCGTAGTAAAAGTCCTCGCCCCGGCTGTAGGCCGCTTGCGCCGTGGTGGGCTGTAAACCGAGGGTTTGCGGCTGGGCGCTTTGAATGGTGGCCATTTGGCCCACCTGGGGTTGCGACGCCGTTCCCACCGGTTCGGCTTCGATCACTGCCTTGCCCACGAATGTCACCCGCCACCGGCCGTCCAGCGGAACCACTCCCATGCCGGGCACCATGAAGCCGATGTTTACCGGGTCACCCACCTGGGGAACCAGTGCGTCTTGCAGTTGAACCTGCACCGCAAAACCATTTACTGCCGTTATCTTGCCCTTCAGTTCCACCGCCGCTGCCTGCTTTTGAAGGGGCAGCAAAAACAAAACGAAAAAAAGAAGAGATATCCACATGCGATCCGGCTTCATAGCAGCTCCTTTGCGTATCCTGAATAGCCATTGACTTTGCCAGAATAATCCGGTTTGCTGAATTTCACAACAGGTTCGGAGCGAACAACAACGTGGATTCAGCGAAGATGGCAACAGTTACGGACGAAAGAATCATTTCGGCGGTCCATCGATATTTCGAGGGGCCGGACATCGGTCGCAACCTGTCCGGGCTGTGCCGACATCTGCCCGCCGAAGCCCAGGTCGTGGTGGCCGGCGGCGCCATCCGAAACATCATCATCGCGCTCATCCATGGCAGCGCACCGCCCACCCCCGACATCGATATTTTCATCGGGGGGCTGCAACGCAATTTTCCATTGCAACACGCCCTGGCCGGTCAAACCTTCGAACAGACCGATCTAAAAGGGTTTCGTTGGCATCCGGAGGGTTCGCGCCTGCCCTATGACCTGTGCCTGCTCCCGGATTTCGTGATCATCGAAGCCTGCCATCTCGCGCCTACCATGGAGAATCTGTTGAACAGCATCGACTTCACGGTAAACGCCATCCTATTCGATGTGCGCGACCGCTCGCTGGTGGAAAAGGGATGTACGAAGGACATTCGAAAGCGGCGTATCGATTTCAACTGCCATTTGATTCCCAACAGGGAATTGATCGCCTATCGAATCTTGCTGATGGGGCACAAAACCGGCTTTACCCTGTCCGAAGCGGTATTCGAATTCCTCAAACACCGGCTCGAGTTGGACGCCGTGACCCATCTGCTGAAAATTATCCGGTCAAAACTGGATAAGCAGACGGCCGACGCGGTCACGGAGGAATACGACGCCCTGTGCCGCTGCCGCGACTATGACGCCTATCTCGCCGGCCGGGACCGGTGAATTGAACTTGATCCGCAAAAGGAGGCAATCGATGACGAGAAAAAATTTCCCCTTCCTGGCGGCGGCCGTGGCCGTCCTGATGACCTCCGCCTGCCAGAGCGCCTACTACTCGGTGTGGGAGACACTGGGAAAAGAGAAGCGCCATTTGCTACGCGATCAAATCGAGGCGGTCCAGGACGATCAGAAGGAGGCCTCCGAGGAGTTCAACGACGCCTTGACCAGCCTGAAAATGGTCTACAATTTCGACGGCGGCGATCTCGAAAAGATATATAACCGGGTATCGGACGATTACGAGGTCTGCCGGCAGCGCGCGGAAACGATCGACGAGCGCATCGCCAAGGTCGAGCGCATTTCGGACGACCTGTTCAAGGAGTGGCATGCCGAAATCGACCAGATCCAGAACCCAAGCTTCAAGTCCAAGAGCGCTCAGAAACTCAAAGAGACCCAGGTCCGCTATGCCCGGCTGGAAAAATCCATGCACGCTTCGCGCAAACGCATGACCCCGGTATTGACCCGTCTCAATGACTACGTACTTTACCTCAAACACAATTTGAATGCGCAGGCCATTGGCGCGTTGAAAGCGGAAATGAGCAGCATCGAGGCCGACATCGGGACGTTGATCCAGGACATCAACCGCTCTGTCCAGGAAGCAGACGCCTTCCTGGCGCAGCTGGAAGAGTAGATCCAGAGCAGTGCAAACACCAGAAGAACAGATGTCAAAAAAGCGCTCTCCCTTGCTTTCCGTGGTGCGCTGGTTCGATTCCGAAGCAGGCGTGGCGGACATCCCGGTGGAGGAGCAAAAGAGGGTCGACTGGTTCAGGGTCCTCCCCCTGATCGGCCTGCACGCCGGATGTCTGCTGGTTTTCTGGGTGGGCTGGTCGCCGACGGCCGTGGTCACCGCCGTGGCGCTTTACCTGGTGCGCATGTTCGCCATCACCGGATTCTACCACCGGTACTTTTCACACAAAGCCTTCAAAGTCAGCCGTTTCTGGCAGTTCGTGTTCGCGGTCGTCGGCAACATGTCCGCCCAGCGCGGCCCGTTGTGGTGGGCGGCCCACCATCGACACCACCACCGTTTCGCCGATCAGCCATCGGACGTGCACTCACCGAGGCAGCATGGTTTCTGGTGGAGCCATATCGGCTGGCTCACCTCCCGATCCAACTTTCCCACCCGCCTCAAGTATGTGCAGGAATGGGCCCGCTTCCCCGAGTTGCGCTGGATCAACCGATTCGACACAGTCATCCCCATCGTGTTGGGCATTCTGCTCTTTCTGGCCGGCGCGCTGCTGAAACTGTTCGCCCCGGCTTTAGGCACCGACGGGCCCCAGATGCTGGTGTGGGGATTTCTCATCTCAACCGTCGTGCTGCTGCATGCCACCTGCACCATCAATTCCCTGGACCACATGTTCGGCACGCGCCGCTACGACACCGACGACACCAGCCGCAACAACGCCCTGCTGGCACTGCTCACCCTGGGCGAGGGTTGGCACAACAACCATCACCACTACGCCGTCTCGGCCCGTCAGGGATTTAGCTGGTGGGAATTGGACGTCACCTACTACCTCCTGGTGATGCTGAGCTGGGTGGGCATCACCCGCGACCTGCGCCCGGTCCCGCCCAGCGTGCTCAAGGGATAAAAAGGACAGACGAATGAAAATTGCAGTGATCGGTACGGGGATCTCAGGGCTCGTTGCGGCTTATCTGCTCGCCGAAGCGCACGACATCACCGTATTCGAAGCCAACGGCTACATCGGCGGACATACCCATACCGTGGATGTGGCTTCCCCCGGCGGGGCGGTGGCCGTGGATACGGGATTCATAGTCTTCAATGCCAAGACCTATCCCAACTTTATCCGTCTAATGGAAACCCTGGGTGTGGCCTGGCAGTCGTCCAATATGAGCTTTAGCGTGCAGTGCGAAAAAACCGGCCTGATCTTCTCGCCGAGCACCTTGGCATCGCTCTTCGCCCAACGCAGAAACCTGGTGCGGCCCGCTTTTTACAGGATGCTGGCCGATGCCATGCGCTTCCGGCGCCGGGCTGCGGACCTGATCGAACAGGGCGACGACCGGATCACCCTGGCCGCCTACCTGCACAAAGAGAAGTACAGCCGCGGCTTCATCGAACACTTCATCGTCCCCATGGGCGCGGCCATCTGGTCGGCCGACCCCCAACGCTTCATGCATTTTCCGGCCCGATATTTCGTCACCTTTTTTCACCACCACGGTTTCTTGAACATCCGCGAGCAGCCCGAGTGGCGGACCATCAAGGGTGGTTCGAGCCGGTACATCGCTCCCCTCACGCGCAGGTTCCGGGACAGGATCCGGCTGAACACACCAGTTGGCCGCGTCCGACGCCATGCGGACAAAGTCGAGGTGACCACAGGAGACGGCACCGACCACCGTTTCGACCAGGTGGTCATCGCCGCCCACAGCGATCAGGCCCTGCGCATGCTGGCCGATCCCTCTCCTGCCGAGACGCAGATCCTGGGTGCCATCGGCTACCAGGAAAATTTCACCGTACTTCACCGCGACGTTTCCCTGATGCCGTCCCTGCGGACCGCCTGGGCCAGCTGGAACTACCGGATTCCGCGCAAAGCGCTGGACCGGGTGGCGTTGACCTACAACATGAACCTGCTTCAGAACCTTCCACCGCAAGACCCTTTCTGCGTCACTCTGAACATGGCCGATGCCATCGATCCGGCCAAAAAGATCAAAGAGATCGTCTATCATCACCCTATCTACGACCCCGTCAGCCTGGCCGCGCGCAAGCGTCGCGAAGAGATCAACGGCGTCAATCGCACCTGGTACTGTGGCGCCTACTGGGGCTACGGTTTCCACGAAGACGGAGTGAACAGTGCGTTGGCGGTCGCCCGACATTTCGGCATGGGCCTCGATTGACACGTCTTTTTAATTCACTAGCGAAGAGATCTCTTCATCGCAAGTAGCCCGCAACATCTCAAGTCGATAGAATTTCTCAATTTCCATACTTTGGATGCGCATAGACCGGTGCATCTTTGACCACCAACTTCAGCGCCTGCCAGTAGATGAGAAAAACGACTTTCGCCGTCATTGCCGGAAAGCGCAGCAGCGCCCAAGTGAGATTGTCGCGGGTCAAGGGCCTGCGTTTCAGGGAGAGGCTCGCATCAAAGATGCGCTTTTCGTTCTGGTAGTTGATCATGTGGACGCCGAGCCGTTCACCGGGCACCCGGAATCGCCAGTCGCAGCGGATATTCATCTCCATGAACGGTGAGACGTGAAATGCTTTGGCGAAGCGATGACGCCGCCACTCGACGGATGGATGGAGACTTGAATCCGCCGGCAGGACGTAGAGATGCTCTTCGCCCCAGGGGGTGTTGTGGATCTCGGTCACGATGGTCTCCACGGATTCGTCATGTGCATCGTAGCAATAGTAGAAGCTCACAGGGTTGAAGCAGTGCCCGAAATAACGCAGATGGGTCAGGATGCGCACCGGACCGGCCGGTCGGCGGCCGGTACGGGCCTCTACCCGGTCCCGGATCGCCTGGTCCAGGGGCACTCGGGGGTCGCCTGTGTGGTCACGACGCCGGAAATAGGCCAGGTTCACCCCCCGACCCGACCAGAAGGGGTGAATGCCCGAAAGCGCGTCTATGCGGGCCAGGTCGAGAAACACGAAAAAGAGCCGGTACTCGAATTGGTTCTTTACCGGCTGGAACCGGCGGTGCCGGATGGTGCCTTCGTAGAGTGCGTGAGCGGACGCTCGTATGCGGTCCACCATGGGTCAGCTCCTTTCCCCGGCCGTCCGGCCGACCACCGGCATGCGGGCCAGAGGCTTGGTGAAGATCATTTGCACGCTCCCCAGGTATCGCTCTTCGAAGCCGGCCTCGCAATAGTGCAGGTAGTAGGTCCACATGCGCATGAATGCGTCGGAAAAGCCGAGTGCCCGGACCGGGTCGGCGTTCCGATGGAAATTGTCGCGCCAGCGGCGCAAGGTCTCGGCATAGTGGGGGGTCATGTCCTCCAGGTCGAAGAGGCGCAGGTCGGTGCGCCGGGCCGCGGCGTTGCCGATGGCGGCCACCGAAGGGATGCAGCTGCCCGGAAAGATATACCGCTTGATGAAATCCACGCTCCGCTTGTGCGACTCGAAGGCCCAGTCGGCGATGGTGATGGCCTGCAGCGCCATGCTGCCCTCGGGCTTGAGCAATCGGGCGCACTGGGCCATGAACGTCTCCAGGTAGTGATGGCCGACGGCCTCGATCATCTCGATGGAGACCAGTTTGTCGTATTGGCCTCGCAGCGCGCGATAGTCCGATTTCAGCAGGGTAATCCGATCTGCGACGCCGGCCGCGGCGATCCGTTCCCGGGCAAGCGTGTGTTGCGCGTCGGAGATGGTGGTGGTGGTCACCCGGCATCCGTAATGCTGCACGGCGTGCAAGGCGAAGCCACCCCAACCGGTGCCGATTTCGAGCACATGATCCTTTTCCGAGAGGTGAAGTTTGCGGCAGATGCGGTCGTATTTGGCAATGGAGGCTTGAGCGAGGGTGGCGTCCGGGGTTTCGAAATAGCCGGCCGAATAGGTCAGGGTCTCATCGAGAAAGAGGCGGTAAAAATCGTTGCCCAGGTCATAGTGGGCCACGATGTTCTTGCGGCTGCCGGAAACGGTGTTGCGCCGCAGGCGGTGGAATAGTTGGTAAAAGGGGGTAGCCAGTCGCGCCAGGCCGTTTTCAAGCTCCCGGAAAACCACCTGGTTGCGCAGCACGATGCGCACCAGGGCGGTCAAATCGTCGCTCTCCCAGTCGTGCTGCATATACGCCTCGGCCGCGCCGATGCTGCCGCCGAAGACGATGGCGGTGTAGGCCCGTCGGTCACGAATGCGCACTTCCGCTGCGAGTGGAACGTCCAGCGCGGCGTGCCCGAAGCAGCGCCGGATGTCTCCGTCGTAGACGCAGACCTGGCCGTTTTCCAATGTGGACAAGAGCCTGAACAAGATCTTTCGGGCCAGGCCCGCAACTGGGGCCGCTGAGGCCTGCACCGGCCAGCGCGATTGATATGGCATCAAGGTTTCGTTCATACGCACCCCCTGTTCGGTCGATGGGTCAAGAGATAGTGGGAGACCAGCCATTCCCGGCCCCGGCGGTATCCCCAGAGCTCGGCGCAGGCCATAAAAAAGATGCGCCAGCGCTGATACCACATCCCGGCATGCTCACGACCATAGGTCGCTTCCATGATCGGCATGACCAGCATCTTGCCGGCGTCCAGATGGGCCAGCCAGGCCTCGGCCGTCTTCTGGTAGTGGCGTCCGTCCAGGCGCCAGTGACGCTCCACCACGAGATCCTTCTGGAAGTAGAGCAGCAGGTCGTCCGAGGGCATCATTCCGCCGGTGAAGAAGTAGCGCCCCATCCAGTCGTCGGCGCTAGTGGTTTCATAGAGATAGGCCGCATCGCGGTGGGTGAAGATGTGGATGAACAGGCGGCCGTCGGGTTCGAGCCAGTCGGCGATCCGGGCCAGCAATTTTTCCCAGTTGCGCATGTGCTCGAACATCTCCACCGAAACGATGCGATCGTAGCGTTCCTCGTCCGCGAAATGGTTCATGTCCGCGGTCACCACTTGCAGGTTATCCAGGTTGCGCCGGCGAGCCTGCGCCGTGATGAATTCACGCTGGGCGGCAGCATTGGACACGGCCGTAATACGGGCGTTGGGAAAGCGCTCGGCGGCCCACAGGGAAAACGATCCCCATCCGCAGCCCAGTTCCAGGATGCGCTGCCCGTCGGAGAGTTCGGCGCGCCGGGCCACCAGCTCGAGGGCCCGCGCTTCGGCCGCGTCCAGGTCCTCGACCCCATCGGGCCAGTAGCAGGCACTGTATTTGAGGTGCTTTCCCAGCACATGGCCGAAAAAGTCCGGCGGCAATTCGTAATGCTGCGCATTGGCCGCGTCGGTCGCCAGCGCGATGGGGCTTTGCCGCATCGCTTGTATAAAGCTTTGCTTACGGGCCATCTGCCGCTCCGGGCCGCCCTTGCCTTCCGCGGCCAGGCGCTGGAAATCCAAAAATTTAATCCCCAGCCGTATCAGCGGGTCGGGCAGCCGGCCCTGGTCCGCCAGTTCAATCAATGTTTTCATGGGCATCCTCCGTTGGTCGTCGGTGGCGGGGCAGCCAGGGAACGAAAGCCGGCGTCCGTTCGATGTAGCGTCGATAGGCGGGCCGCTTTTCGATCAGCAATTTTTCCGTCAGCGGCACACCCGTCATTTTGAGCAGTACAATGGTGATCACCAGGGGACTGATGATGGTCCACCAATTCTGAATCTGGGACAACCCGACAACAAACACCCCCCACCACACCAGGCATTCGCCAAAGTAATTGGGGTGGCGGCTGTAGCGCCACAGGCCGCGGTCCATGACCCGACCCCGGTTGGCGGGATCGGATTTGAAGCGGGCCAACTGCCAGTCGCCAATGCTCTCGAAAGCGAAACCGACCAGCCAGATCCCGGCGCCGATCAAATCCAGCATTCCCAAACGGGACGGTTCGCCTGCGGCCATGCCGGCCTGGAGCGCTAAAGCGATGACCCAGAGGAACAGGGCCTGCAGCACGAACACCTTGAACAGGCTGGTCCACCAGAAAGCGGCGCCGCTCGACCGGCGCCATGACGCATAGCGCGGATCTTCGCCTTTGCCGCGACTGCGCCAGGCCATGTATGCGGCCAGACGAACTCCCCAAACCGTAGTCAAGCCGAGCAGCAACGCCTGGCGCGGCGCATACCCATCGGTCCTTGACCATGTGAGCCAGGCGATCATAACGAAGCCGAGACCCCAGAGCGCGTCCACGTGTGTCACGTCCCGGCGAACGAGGCTCACCACCCATCCCAGGCCCATCAAAAGTATCGCGGCCAACAAGTTATCCAGATAAAATGAATCAAATACCATATCGATCACCTCCTGCCGCCATCCGGGCGACGCCGAACCGTCAGATGACGCACGCCATCCGGTCACGGCACACCATTACCCCGGGCCGAAGCGGATCCGCCGCCGCGCCGCCCGCCCGGATGCGGTCGATGGCCGCGATCACTTCCCGATGGCGTTCGCCGCTGAGCGGATAACGCAGCGCGATGGCGATGGCCGCGAGGTTGCAAAGCGACGGAATAAGGGCGTAGAAAACCCGGATGGTCCACTCAACCGATGCGCTTTGAACTGCATTGGGCATGTATCCGGCCATCCCCATGGCCGCCAGTCCGACCCCCACCCCCACGGCCGCGGTCAATTTTTTGGCCACGGACCAGAGGCCCATGTATTGGCCTTCGCGACGCCGGCCGGTGATCAGCTCATCGTAATCGATCACGTCGGCCTGCAGCGCCGACGGCAGGGCCAGCACGGCACCAAACCCCACGCCGGACACCACCACCAGCACCCCATAGGCGACCACATCGCCCGGACCGAGAAAAAAGATGCCCATGGAGACGACGGCGTTCACTCCCATGGAAATCAACCAGGCGTGCTTCTTGCCAAGCCTCCCGGCCACACGCCGCCACAGGGGCAAAAAGGCAATGCCAGTGACAAAAAAGAGCAGAAGAAAAAGTTCCGCGCCGGACGTCTGCAGCACATACTGTACATAATAGAGAATCAAGGCCGCCGGCAGGTTGCTTCCCAGGGCGCTGACCGTGAAGGCCGCCAGTAGAATCAGGAACGGCCGGTTGCGCCACATGCTGCTAAAGCTCTCGGACAAGCGCAGCCGCCCGGCGTCGGGCGTCGGCACCCGTTCGCGCAGGCGATAAACGCACCAGGCGCAAGCGCCGACCAAAATAGGCGCATAGAGCAACCCTATGGTCAGAAAGGCCTTGCGCTCCCCGGCTGGGCTGTTGTCCAGCCCCCAAATCCATTTGATCATGGCCGGCGAGGCGGCCGCCGCCAAAGTGCCGCCAATGAGAAACCCGTCCCGCAGCATGAACAGGGTGGTCCGGTCGTCGTAGCTTCGGCTCAACTCCGGTCCCAGGGACTCATACGGAACGGCTGTGACGGTCCAGAATAGAAAAAGCGCATAGATCCAGAAGGCAAACCAGACAGTGTGGGTGGACGTCTCGGCCTCGCCGGGCGGCCGGAATAAAAACAGCACACACACCGACAGCAGCACGGCACCCAAGAGGATGAAGGGTCGGCGCCGGCCCATGGTCGTATCGGCGCGATCCGACCACCAGCCGATCAGCGGGTCGGTGACCGCGTCGAAGATGCGCACCCCGAACAGCAGGTATCCCACCATGGCAATATCCACCCCCACCACGTCGGTGTAAAACTTAGGTATAAAAACATACACCGGAATACCCACCATGGCCAAGGCAAAAGCGGGCATGGCGTATGCCAGCTTCAGGTTCATGGGTAGAACATTCTGGTCGGTGCGCATCGGGTTTCTCCTGCTGCATTCTATTCTGTCCGACGGTTGATCTTCAATTTGCAGAACAAGTTATGGAGCCCCCGTCACAAAAACAACCAGGTAAGACTCGGTGGTCAATGGCAGGATAAAACTACCCATATTGGCCTTGTGTCATGCACGGAAATCCCGTCACCCTCCTGTGCCTTGGCCATATGGATTTGAAAATGAGAAATCGAAGCCTATTTTGAGGGAGCATTTATGAAAAAATGGCAGCGATTCACCTGCCAAACGAAAGGAGCGACACCCATGCCCGTCATCATCGTGAAAGCACGCGAAACCGAAATCGATACCCGAGAGAAAAAGAGCGCCCTCATCGAGGCCCTCTCCGATGCGTATGCCAGGGTCGCCGGCGACACGGAATACAAGGACCAAGCCATGGTCGTGATCGAAACGTTCCCGGATGAAAACTGGGGCCGCGGCGGCGGAAAGCCGCTACCGTAAGGGGTGCCCCCGCAGGGGAATCTCCTCGAGCCAGAAATTGATGAGACATGCCCCGGCAACGACCACCAGGGCGACCAGAAAAACCTGCGATAAAGCCGCCTGAAGCGCCTGCCGAAGGCTCTCTATGGTTGCGTCGAAAAGGGCCGTGGCTTGCGGCCCCAGTTCGGGGAAGAGGCCGCGCAGCAGCTGACGCTGCTCGGCACTGACCAGCGCCTGGGGGTTGCGGGCCAGCGCCAGGGTCGTCATACCGGCCCAATCGATGCGATGGGTTTCACGCTTGGGCCGAACGTCCGGAAAGTACAGCGCAAAAAGCGTAATGATGGTGAAACAGAGCGGAATATTGATGAAAAAGAACCAGTTCCAGGAAAGGGTGTCGGTGATGTAGCCGCCCAGGGTCGGTCCGATGATGGACGACAGGCTATATACGGCGCTGCCCGTGCCGATGATGGTCTGATCCAGGGAGCCGAGAAACATGGCCAGCAGCACCCCGGCAAAGGTCATCGCTTTTTTGCGGCGCGGCAGGACGTGAAGGCCGAAAGGGACGGCATGAAAAGCATCGGAAGGCATGTGTTGTCTCTATTTATCCCTTGAATCCATCGTGAATTTCTTATTCAGCCTATTTCAATATCCACGGCCCTTTTACGAGCCATCGCACCCTGTTAAAAAGGCGTTGACGGAAAAGTCCCGGAGACGTAAACAAAGCAGGTTTACAGATGGTTAATGTTCATCCACTTTTAAGGGGTTTTTCATGAGAGTTCTGTCCGGCATTCAACCTTCCGGTTCACTGCACCTCGGCAACTACTTCGGCATGATGAAAAAAATGATCGAATACCAGGAGAGAGCCGATCTTTTCTGCTTCATCGCCAACTATCACGCCATGACCAGCCTGCGCAACGGCAAGATGCTCGCCCAGGGAACCCTGGAGGCGGCCGCCAACTTCCTGGCCATGGGCATGGACCCCGAAAAATCGACGTTCTGGGTACAATCGGACCTGCCGGAAGTACAGGAGCTCACCTGGGTGCTTTCCAATTTCACCCCCATGGGCCTGCTCGAGCGCTGCCACAGCTACAAGGACAAGGTTGCCAAGGGCATCGCGGCCAATCACGGCCTGTTCGCCTACCCGGTCCTGATGAGCGCCGACATTCTGATGTTCCAGAGCAACATCGTACCGGTGGGCAAGGACCAGAAACAGCATGTGGAGGTTACCCGGGACATCGCCATCCGGTTCAACAACGAATACGGCGAGGTTTTCACCCTGCCCGATCCGGAAATCGACGAAGAGGTGGCCACCGTGCCCGGCCTCGACGGTCAGAAGATGAGCAAGAGCTACGGCAACACCATCGATCTGTTCCTCGACGACAAGGCGCTGCGCAAACAGATCATGCGCATCGTTACCGACGCCACGCCGGTGGCCGAACCCAAGGACCCGGACAGCTGCAATGTCTTCCAGATCTACCGGCTGTTTCTCGACAAGGAGCAGCAGGACGCCCTGCGCCGACGCTACCTGGCCGGCGGCATGGGTTACGCGGAGGTCAAGGAAGAGCTGTATGAGACCGTGCGCGCTTTTTTCGCACCGTTCACGGAAAGACGTCGAGCGCTGCTGGCCGACAAGGAGGGCATCCGCCGCACCCTGGCCCAGGGTGTCGAAAAGGCCCGCTACGTTGCCCGCAAAACCATGGGCAAGGTCAAAAAGAAGGTGGGGATCGTCTACTGAACAGCACTGTTTTTTCCATCCATGTCGAACCAGCTGTCACGACTTATCCCACCGGTACGCCGCGTTCCTTGAGATAGGCCTTGAGCTCTCCGATCCCGATGATGTTGAAATGGAACACCGAGGCCGCCAGCAGAATGGTGGCCCCTGCCTTCACGGCGTCGTAGAAATGTTCGAGTTTGCCCGCGCCGCCCGAGGCCACCACCTCGGCCGAGGTCGCCTCCTTGATCTTGCGGATCAGGGGCAGATCGTAGCCGGTTTTCACGCCGTCGGTGGTTTTGCTGGTGGGCAGAATGGTGGCCACGCCGTAGCCGTCGACCCGTTTGGCCCATTCCACGGCATCCGCGCCGGTGGGCGTGCGGCCCCCGTCGATGTACACTTCATGGCCCGATGGCATGGCGGCATTGACCGAGGCGTCGATGGCCACGGTGACCCGATCCGGTCCGAATTCAGCGACCATCGCCTCGATGATCTCCGGCTTTCGGAAGGCGGCGCTGCTGGTGGATATCTTGTCTGCGCCGGCTTTCAGAACGGCCGCCGCCGAGGCCACGTCATTGATGCCGCCGCCGACCGTAAAGGGGACGGTGGCCGCGTCGGCCACCTTCTTGACCACGTCCAGCATGGTGGCACGACCCTCGACCGTGGCGGTGATATCGAGCAGTGCGATTTCGTCCGCGCCGGCCTGGCAGTAGGCCAGGCAGCATGCCACCGGATCACCGGCATCACGGATGTTCACGAATTGAACGCCTTTGACCACCCGTCCGTTCTGCATATCCAGGCAGGGCATGATTTTTACCGTCATTGTCTTTTCTCCTTTTTCGGGTCCATCTGCAGCCTCAAACCCAATGTCATAGGCTTTGGCGAAGGCAGCGGGCGGGCGTAAAGCCCGCCTCTAGGATGTTTGGTCAGAAATATAAGCCGTTGCGATTTTCGGTTATACCGCCTCTATGGTGGATGGCGGCTTGCTCGTGATGTTATACGTGACGCTCACCACGCCGGCGACCTCCGTCGTGATCCGGTCCGCCATCTTACGGAGCAGTTCAAAGGGAATCCGGGTCGGCGAAGCTGTCACGGCATCCTGGCTGTCCCAGCAGCGGATTTCGATCTGAAAACCATACTGCCGTTTTCCGTCGCGCATGCCGGTGACCCGGTCCTCGTGCAGGATGGCCATGTACTGGAAGGCATCGATGGCTTCGAGTTCCTCTTCGACCACGACAGTGGCCTTTCGGACCAAATCGATCCGCTCCGGCGTCGCTTCGCCGATCACCCGCGCGGCCAGGGCGGGGCCGGGGAACGGCGGCCGATGGTACATCTTTTCCGGCATGCCGAGGGCCTTGCCGATCGTCCGGACGCCTGTCTTGCGCAGTTGAATGAGGGGTTCGATCACGGTGTATCCATAGGCGGCCTGCGTATCGATGCCCAACTGCGCGAGGATGTTATGCTGGCGCTTGATACCGGCCACGGTTTCTTCTACATCCGTGAAGATGGTTCCCTGAAGCAGGAACGGCGCGCCACTTTCCTTGACCAGCCGGCCGAATACGGTTTTGTAAAAGGTGTCTGTAATGGCCTGGCGTTTCTCTTCCGGGTCTGCCTTGCCCTTGAGAGCGGAGAAGAACTCCTGGCGGGCGTCCACCATCTGGACCGGAACGCCCAGCGACTGCATGGCCGATACGACGGCCTCCGGTTCGCCTTGGCGCATGAGACCGTTGTCGATAAAGTAAGTGAGCAGCTGGGACCCCAGTGCGCGATGGGCCAGCATGGTCGTCACCGACGAATCCACGCCCCCCGACAGGGCGTTGACCGCCTTGGAGGCGCCGACCTGCCCTGAAATAAGGCGGCCCTGCTCTTCGATAAAGGCCTGGGGATCCAGATCTTTCAAGAGAATTTCCTGGATGGTCATGATGCAATCTCCTCGTCCCACGTTAATGGTTGTGCGCGTCGCTCGGCAGGGGCGCAACAGCCTTCTCGCCCGCCCGCATCCGATGATCCGTTTCACCCCAGCCGTTCGGCCAGCAGCGCCTTCAGCACCTTGGGGTTGGCTTTGCCCTGGGAGGCCTTCATGGCCTGACCCATGAGGAATCCCAACACCTTGGGATTGCCATTGCGATAATCCGCCACATCGGAGGCATGGCCCGCCAGGACCCGATCGACGAGTGCCTCCAGGTCGCCGGTGTCGGAGAGCTGCCGGTGGCCGCCTTTCTGTATGATCTCCTCCAGGGAGGCCGGGCTGTCCAGCAGCTGAACCAGTAGTTCCCGGGCGGATTGGGTGTTGATGATCTCTTTCTCCAATGCGTCCAGCAAGGCGGCGAAACGCTCGGTCGTCAGTTGGGTCCGGCCGATACTCTGGTTGCGCTCCCGCAGCGCCGGGATCAGTTGCGAAACGATCCAGCCGGCCGTTTTCCGAGGCGGCAGATGCCGCTCGACGACGGATTCGAAAAATTCGGACAGATCCCGCTCGGCACTCATGGCGGCGGCCTCGTCCGGTGTCAGGCCGTAGGCTTCCATGAATCGTGCCGATTTCTGGGCAGGCATCTCGGGCAGCCGGCGCCGGACGGCGTCCAACCAGGCATCGGCCACCTTGATGGGCGCCACCGATGGGTCCGGGACGCAGGGCCCCTCGAACTTGGCCCGCATGGGTGTGGTGACCCGCCGCTCTGGATCCCACAGCCGCGTATGCAACACGATGGGTTCGCCTTTTTCCAGGCACTCGGTCTGGCGGACGATTTCATAGGCAATGGCATCGCCCACATTGTGGATGGAGTTCATGTTCTTGACCTCCACCTTGGTGTTCAGCGCCTCGGTGCCCTCAGGTCGCAGGGAGATGTTGGCATCCACCCGCAGGGTGCCCTGCTCGAGGCTGCATTCGGCACTGCCCGTATAGCGCAACTGAGCCCGCAAGGCTTTGACATATTCCATGGCATCATATGGAGTGCGCATGTCCGGCTCGCTGACGATTTCGATGAGCGGGGTGCCGGCACGGTTGAAGTCCACCAGACTGATCGGGGTTCGGCCTTCATTCTCGTGAACCAGCTTGGCGACATCCTCTTCCAGGTGGATGTGGTGGATACGAAGCCGTTTCAGCCGACCGTCCTCCCCCACGATATCCACCCAACCATCGCGCGCCAGGGGCTTGTGGTGCTGGGAAAGCTGGTATCCCTTGGGCAGATCGGGGTAATAATAGACCTTCTGATCGAAGGCGCTCTCGTTCTGGATGGTGCAATTCAGGGCCAGACAGGCCAGCACCGCCTTCTCCAGGGCCTCCTGGCTCAATTGGGGCAGCGCCCCCGGCAGCCAGAGGCAGACCGGACAGATGTTGCGGTTGGGCGCGTCACCCGGCCGGTTGGGGCAATCGCAAAACAATTTGGTGGCCGCGTTGAGCTGTACGTGGATTTCGAGACCGATGACCGCTTCGTACTTCATGTTAGCGTCCCTCCCGTGTCGCGGATGACAGCTGCAGACCAATGGAGAGGAGTCGGCCGTCGTCCAATCGCCGTCCGATGAGTTGCAGGCCCGCATCCTGATCAGCGGCCAGGCCCGGGTTCGGCACCTGCAGGACCGGATGGCCGGTGACATTGGCCGGCAGGGTCAACGCAAAGGCCGCATAGGTCGCTTCGATCGTTGCCGCCCGCTTCGGATCTGAAGCCGATCGCCGCGTGGGCAGGACGATCAGGTCCACCTGCCCGAGCAGCTTGTCGACGGCTCGCACCAGCCGGCCGCGAATACGGCAGGCGTTTTCGAAGGCAGCGTAGTTCTGAAACTGGAAATAGGCGCCCTGGAAAAGAAAGGGTTTGATCAGCGGCCCGAAACTTTCCGCCCGGGTATTCAGGTACATGTCGTTCCAGTTTTTGCCAAGCGCACTGCGACGGCCGTAACGCACCCCGTCGAATTTACCGGCGCTGGAAGAGGCCTCCACGGCGGCGATCACGTGATGCGTATCCTGAAATAACCCGTAATCGGCCAGACTTACCGTCTGGATGGTGACGCCGGCGGCCTCGAGACGCGTCACACCCGCATCGAAGGCGAGACGCTCCTCCGGATCGAGGCTACTCAAGCTCTCTTCGATGATTCCGGCCGTCAATGATTCTGTGCCGGACGGCAGCGCCGCGCTGAAACCAACTGCGCAATCGTCGGGCATGGAGGGGTCATCCGGGTCTGCGCCGGCCATGACCGCCAGGGCCTCTCCGATCCGGGCCAGATCGGCGGCCACCAGGCCGATGCTCTCCATGGAGGGCACCAGGCCGGCCAAGCCGTGCCGGGAGACGAGGCCGTAACTGGGTTTTAATCCGAACAGTCCGGCACCGGCGGCGGCCAAACGGGCTTCGCCCATGGTGTCGGTGATCAGGGCCACATCGGCATGACCGTCGGCGATCATCCGGGCCGACGTATCACCGGCCAGTCCGAAACCCAACTCGGCCATGTGCGAGCTGCCACTCAATACGGCGCCGGCCTGGACCAGGCGGACGACGACCGTGGCATTCTGCACGGCGGTATAGCCGGACAGGGCACGCGAACCGGCCTCGCAGGGCCACCCCCGCACCGCCAGATTGGGTTGTACCGCCACCCGCAGGCCCGCGAGTATTCCATTCAGGGCGATTCGGGACGGTGACGCGTTACGGTAAGTAAAAACCTCGGGCATCGGTGTGACCTCTCAATCCAAAACCGCGGCCGTCTTGAAGAAGCCGCCCTTTTCTGCGGGTGCGTTTTTAAACAGTTCGCCGTTTTCCGACAGGGGATGGATACGCGCCTCGCGGCCTTCCCGGGTCCGGTTGGACACGGCCGCGACGCGAAAAAGGGGCGCCTCCCGCGGGAGGGCCTGCTGATTGACCCGTTCGGCGCAGGCGACAGCCTGTGCTACTGCGGCGGCGATGCCCGGCCGTTCCGGGTCGCTGATCCCGATGCGCGATACCCATGATAAGGTATCGATCGGGTCCTGCTGCGCATCGGCGCCGGGCAGGGTTCGGCCCCCACCCAGATCGAGCAGGCCCAGCTCCTCGAGCTGCGCGGAGGCTACCGTCGACGGGGCCTGAGTCAGCGGGCAGTATGCGCTGCGATTCTTTGGAAAGGCGATCACTTCGCGGATCGAAGCGGCGCCCAGGATCATGGCCACGACCCGGTCGATGCCCAGGGCGATGCCACCGTGCGGTGGGGCGCCGAATTCCAGCGCCTTGAGGAAGAAACCGAATTTTTCCGCCACCTCCTGTTCACCCAATCCAAGGGCCTGGAAAATACGCTGTTGCAGGCTGCGATCATTGATGCGGATGCTGCCGCCGCCCAGCTCTTCGCCGTTCATCACCAGATCGTAGGCGCGCGACCGCAGGGCGAGCAGCTGGTCTATGTTCCCGGGGTCGAAATCGGTGCGGTCCGGCATGGTGAACGGATGGTGGCTGGATGTGACGCCCTCGTCCGCTGCCTCGAACAGGGGAAAGTCGGTGACCCACAGCGGCGCATGGACCCCTGAGGGAATCATATCCAAGCGATGGGCCAGGTGCAGCCGGAGCTGCCCCAGGGCCGTGCAGACCAGGGACCAGGAAGGATCGGCGATCATTAAAATGACGTCACCCGGTCGGGCGGCGAAGCGCTCGAGAATGCCCCGGCGCTCCTCTTCGCTGAAGAACTGCACGATGTTGGATTCCAGACCGCCGTCCATCACCCGCATCCATGTCATACCCTTGGCGCCGAATCCCGGCACGATCTCCTTGGCATATTCGTTCTGCAGCACGTTCTTGCTCAACCGTTCGGACGCGCCCTTGACGTTGATGCCCTTGATGCAGCCGCCGCGTTCGAGAATCTGTTTAAAAATACCGTAGCGGGTATGGGTGAAGATATCGGTGGCGTCCTGGAAGGTCATGCCAAAACGCAGGTCGGGGCGGTCCGATCCGGTGCTGTTCATGGCATCCTGCCAGGTCATGCGAGGGAAGGGCCGCGGCAGATCGATGCCGCCGATCTCGAACATGCGGACGGTGAGCTCTTCGAAAAGCGAGTAGATATAGGCTTCGTCGATGAACGAGGCCTCCAGATCCAGCTGGGTGAATTCCGGCTGCCGGTTGGGCCTCAGATCCTCGTCCCGGAAACACCGCACGATCTGGAAGTAACGCTCCATGCCGCTCACCATGAGCAGCTGTTTGAACAACTGGGGCGACTGGGGCAGTGCATAAAAATTTTTCGGAAAATGGCGGCTCGGCACGAGATAGTCCCGGGCGCCCTCGGGCGTGCTTTTGGTCAGCATGGGCGTCTCCACCTCGATGAAGCCCTGCTGGTCCAGGAAATCCCGGATGGCCTTGACGATGCGATGACGCCGGATCAGGTGGTCCTGCATGGTGGGGCGCCGCAAATCGAGATAGCGGTACTGCAGCCGCAAATCTTCTCCCACCGCCTCTTCCCGATTGGCGGCAGCGCCAGCCACCATGGATTTTTCCGATATCTGAAACGGCAGCGCGGCGCAACGGCCGAGAATGTCCAGCTCCGCGGCCACCACCTCGATGCGTCCGGTGGCGATACCCGGGTTGTCGGTGCCTTCGGCCCGCTGGATCACCCGGCCGGTGACCTGCACGCAGAACTCGCTTTTCAGCTCGGCGGCCTTGTCGCAAACCGCCTGGGGTGTACTTTCGGGGGTAAACACGACCTGCACGATGCCGCTGCGGTCGCGCAGGTGAATAAAGAGAA
>Ga0209164_1001265_pt1 | contig 34572 bp, 27 predicted proteins | sample MTBNYHSulfiMetaG_FD_187458 | JGI IMG/M metagenome (GOLD analysis project Ga0209164, IMG submission 187458) | Enrichment culture microbial communities from rom New York Harbor, USA that are MTBE-degrading - MTBE-NYH (New York Harbor Sulfidogenic)... | ecosystem: Environmental > Aquatic > Marine >... | reverse complement strand
CGAGTGGTCCGCAAGGGACAGCCCGGCCAGATCCCGCCACCCCCTGAAGACCGAGGAGTAGCTCGCTCCCTTCCCGCGGCTGTTTTCATCGAGAAGCTTGGATAGCACCTCCTTGGCTTGCCTCATGCCCGTAGGAGCTCCCCGCCCGCAACCCGGTAAATTCGTGTCGCGGCGCTCCGATAGGCAAGAAACTGCTCGTCCGGCAGGAAGGTGAAAAAGGCCTGGTCATAGTCGGGCAGGGCCTCCAGAAAACGGTCCCGCTTGCCCGAATCCAGCTCCAGGAGCACGTCGTCGAGGAGCAGGATCGGGCGCCTTCCGGTCTTGGCCGCGACAAAGTCGGCCTGCGCCACCCGCAGGACCAGGGAAGCCAGACGCATCTGCCCGGTGGAAGCCTGGGTTGCGAACTCCTTGCCCTCCTGGGACACGACAAAGCGGTCCCGGTGCGGGCCGGAGGTCGTGGTCTCGAAGGCCAGATCCCGCGGGCGGGTCCGGGTGAGATGTTGGGTGATGTCGGCGACCTGGCTGCCCCGCCTCCAGGAAGGTCGATAGGTGATCGCCGTGCTGGCGCCGGCGGAGCCGGAAACCCGCGAATACAGGGGGGAAAAGGTGCGGTTGAACTCCTCGACGATCGCCTCCCGACGGCTCTGGATCCGCTGGCCGATTTCCGCCAGATTGCTGTCGAAGGCCTCCAGAAGGCCGGTGTTCCGCTCCCTGAGCAGTACGTTCCGGGAGCGCAGTACTTTTCGATAGCTGCGCAGCAGATCGATGTACAGGGGATCGAACAGGCTCTGGGTCTGGTTGAAGAAACGCCTGCCCATTTCGGGTGGTCCGCTCACGAATTCCAGGTCCTGGTGGGAGAACACGATGCAGGGGGCGTTTTCGATGAGCTCCGAGCGGTCGCGCACGACCCTGGAGTCCACCCGAATCTCCTTGCGCCCTCCGCGCTCGACGCTCACCGACACGTGGCGGGAAACCCCTTCTGAGACCTCGATGCGTCCGCGAACCAGCGCGGAGTCACTGCCGTTGCGGACCAGGGTGGATTCCCGCCGGGTGCGAAAGGAGCTGCCGAAGCACAACAGGTACAGCGACTCGATGAAGTTGGTCTTGCCCTGCCCGTTTTCTCCCACCAGAAAGACCTCCCGGGCATCCAGGTCGACCTCTGCATCCTCGAGATTCCTGAACGCCCGATGAGCGCTCAAGAGGAAGCCCATCAGGCGATTTGCATGGGCATGATGACGTGAAAGTAGTCCTTGTCCGGTTCCGGGCGCAGGCTTATCGCCTTGTCAGGCTCGCTGAACTCGAGGGTGAAGCGCTCCTCCGACGCTTCCCGCAGGGGCTCCAGCAGATAGGTGTAGTTGACCGCGAGGGTCATCTCCGGCCCGTCGTACTCACAGGGGATTTCCTCCCGCGCCATGCCGATCTCTCCCTCGGAGGAGCTGACCACGAGCGCCTCGGGCTGCACGGTCAGTTGGATACGCCGGGATTTTTCCTCGACGAGCAGGGAGACGCGCCGCAGTGCCGCGAGAAGGGCCTCCCGGTCCACGCTGAGGCGGTGTTCCTGGCTCTGGGGGATGACACGCTGGTAGTTCGGGAACTGAGCGTCGATGAGACTGGAGGAAATCCTGTGCTGATTGAAGCGGACGAAGAGGTTGTTGTCCGCGATCGCCAGGGAGAGATTGCCTTCTCCTGGAGCCAGCTTGCGGACCAGGTTGAGTATCTTGGGGGGGATGATGATCCCCTTGAGATCCCCAAAGGGAAGCTCCGCGGTTTTCGCGATGTGGCTGAGCCGCCGGCCGTCGGTTGCCACCATGATGAGCCGCCCGTCGGTGCATTCGAAGTACACGCCGTTCATGAAGTAGCGGGTCTCATCGCTGGAGACCGCGAAGAGGGTCTTGCCGATCATGTCCAGGAACTCTTTCTGGGGGAAGTCGAAGAAGGTCTCCTCCCCGACCTGCTTGAGCTCCGGATACTTGTCCGAAGGGATGCTCTTGAGCTTGAAGTCGATCTTCTGAAACACCGGACGAATGTAGATCATCATGTCGTCCTCGAGCTTGAGCTCGATTTCTCCGTCCGGAAGAGAGCGAAGAACCCCCAGCAGCTTGTCGCAGAAGACCGTGGCGCTGCCCGGGCTCTTGGTCTCCACCGCGATCTGGGTCTGGAAGCTCACCTTGAGATCCGTGGCCCTGATCGTCAGCATGTTGTCTCTGCTTTCCAGCAGTACGTTGGAGAGGATCGAGAGGGTGTTGCGGGAAGAGATGATTTCCTGTGCGATCGCGATTTCCCGGGCGATCAGCTCTTTTTCACAGGCGAAGTTCATGGCCGTCTCCTTAGAGTATGTCTAGTAGTGGAGATGGTAGGCCCTGTGGACATGTGGAAACCCGCCGCAAGCCCTTTACGGAGTGCGAGATAGGCCGCTGGATAACTCGGGCAAGCCTTCCACAGTCTACCCACATATTCGAGAACCGCCCCCATTATGCACCGGTTGTCCACCAAAGCACAACCGGTTTTTCGCGGCCGGTGCGTCCATGCCGGGTGCGCTCGGGTGTCTACGCCTTGAACTCTTTGACGGATCGGGTCAGGTGCTGGATCGTCGGTGAGAGCGTGGCATCGGTTTTCATTCGGTCCTCGATACGCTGGCATGCATACATGACCGTGGTGTGGTCGCGACCGCCGAACTCCAGACCGACCTCGGTCGTCGAATACTCGGTAAGGGCACGGGAGATGTACATGGCGATCTGTCGGGGGAAGGCGATGGCCTTGCTGCGCTTCTTGCCTTTGAGATCGTTCGGGGACAGAGCGAAGTACTCGGCAACGAGCCGCTGAATGATGTCGATGGTGATGTTTCTCTGTTCGTGATTGGAGAAAAAGTCCTTGAGCTGCCGCTCGGCGGTTTCGAGCGTGATGGTCTTGTCCACCAGCTCTGCGTAGGCGATGAGCTTGGTCAGGGCCTTCTCCAGGTCCCTGACGTTGGTCTGGATGTTCTGGCAGATGAGCTCGATCACCGCCTCGGGTATCGAGGCGTTCTTTTCTTCGATCTTTTTCTTGAGGATCGCGATCCGAGTTTCGTAGTTCGGCGGCTGCAGATCGACGTTCAGGCCGCGCTCGAAGCGGCTACGCAGGCGGTCGGAGAGTCTCTTGAGCTCCGAGACGGGCCGATCGCTGGTGAACACCATCTGCTTGTTGGCATCGTAGAGGGCGTTGAAGGTGTGGAACAGCTCTTCCTGGGTCTCGACCTTGCCGGGCAGAAAGTGGACGTCGTCGATGAGCAGCATGTCCACGGAGCGATACTTGTTCTTGAAGCGGTGGCTGGTGTTCTCCTTGATCGAGAGAATGAACTCGTTGGTGAAGGTCTCGGCGGTGACGTAGACGACCTTGATGTTGTCGAACTCCCGATAGGCGCTGTTGCCGATGGCCTGGAGAAGATGCGTTTTGCCCAGGCCGACTCCTCCGTAGATCATGCAGGGGTTGTACGCCTTGCCGGGGTTCTTGGCGATGGCGTAGGAAGCCATGTAGGCGAAGTCGTTGTTGTCCCCCCGGACGAAGCGCTCGAAGTTGTACTCGCCGTTGAGCTGGCCGTGGGGTTTCTTGGGTTTCTGAGCCGGCGGGGCGGTCCTGGCGCTGCCCGCACCCTTCTCCTTGCCGCCTGGGGGTGCTTCGCGCTTGTCCACCCGGAAGTCGAGAGCGATGTTGTGTCCGGAGAGCTCCAGGAGCTTCTGCTCGATGGCCCTCTGATAGCGCTGGCGGACCTGGTCACGGAAAAAGCTCGAAGGTACGCTTACCTCGACCTTGGACTCCGCCGAGGAGGCGTAGTCCATGTTGCGGAACCACATCAGGTATTCCTGTTCGCTGATTTCCTGCTGGATCTGGTTGATGGTTTCTTTCCAGAACACCTCGTAGTTCCAGGCGGCCTCGCTCATCTGGGTCCCCCATCTATCCGCAAGATATCCACATTTTGTCCACAATTGGTCGAACTGTTTGTGCCCAAACGAATTACCGGTAAACGCCCCCGCGGGGAGAATACCCGGACAATGACCTTGTATGTATTTATCAGAAAAGGAAATAGAGATCGATTTCTGTGAACCGCCGGGATGATAATATCAGAGCGATTAACCCATATTTGTGTAGTACAATCCGGAGACTCAATCATGATTATCCACAGGTTATCAACAGAGCGCCAAGGGAGTATCTTACCCCGGTACGGGGACGGGACGCAAGGGCTGGGGGCCTCCCGGCTTTACTTTTCCCGCCGAAATTCCTATAATCTCTCCATCGGCTGAGGGCAGCCGAAGGCCAATTCCGTCAGGAAACCATCAATGCAGGACAGTTACAGCGCTCAACACATCCAGATACTCAAGGACCTCGAGCACGTGCGCAAGCGGCCGAGCATGTACATCGGCTCCACCGGGCCCGATGGGCTTCATCACCTGGTGTACGAGGTCGTGGACAACTCGATCGACGAGGCCCTGGCGGGATACTGCTCGAGGATAGCCGTCACCGTCGAAAAAGGCAACATTGTCCGGGTCGAGGACAACGGCCGCGGGATCCCGGTGGACAACCATCCCGTGGAGAAGGTCAGCGCTCTGGAAGTGGTGATGACCAAGCTGCACGCGGGGGGAAAGTTCGACAAGTCCAGCTACAAGGTCTCCGGGGGGCTGCACGGCGTGGGGGTGTCGGTCGTGAACGCCCTGTCGGAGTGGTGCGAGGTCCAGGTCTATCGGGACGGCAAGGTATACTTCCAACGCTACGAACGGGGGATTGCGGAGAAGAAGGTTCAGGTCACGGGCAAGAGCGAGAACAGCGGCACCGTCACCCGCTTCAAGGCGGACAAGCAGGTGTTCGAAAACCTGAACTACAGCTTCGACGTGCTGTCCAACCGGCTGCGGGAGCTGGCCTTTCTGAACAAAGGCGTGGAAATCTCCATCGTCGACGAACGCTCCAGCAAGGCCAAGAGCCACGTCTTCAAGTTCGACGGGGGCGTGCGCTCCTTCATCGAGTATCTCAACAAGAACAAGAAGCCGGTCCACAAGGACCCGATCTACTTCGAAGGCGTTCGCGACCAGATCTGGGTGGAGACTGCGCTCCAGTACAACGACGGCTACACCGAGACCTTGTTTTCCTTCGCCAACAACATCAACACCCGCGAGGGGGGGACGCATCTGATCGGGTTCAAGTCGGCCCTCACCCGGACACTGAACGACTTCGTCAGGCGCTTGAGTCTGGGGAAGAAGCTCGACGAGAACCTGAGCGGCGACGATGTCCGGGAAGGGCTCACCGCGGTGATCTCGGTCAAGATTCCGGAGCCGCAGTTCGAAGGCCAGACCAAGGCCAGGCTCGGCAACAGCGAGGTCAAGGGAATCGTCGAGTCCATGGTCAACGAGATGCTCGGCACCTACTTCGAAGAGAACTCCGGAGTGGTCAAGGCCATTCTCGACAAGTGCATCGTGGCGGCCAAGGCCCGGGCGGCCGCGCGCAAGGCCCGGGAGCTGACTCGCCGCAAGAGCCTGCTGGAGTCCAGCGGATTGCCAGGTAAGCTGGCGGACTGCTCCGAGCAGGATCCGCGCAAGTGTGAGCTGTACATCGTGGAGGGAGACTCCGCCGGGGGCAGCGCCAAGATGGGAAGGGATCGCCAGTTTCAGGCCATCCTGCCGTTGTGGGGCAAGATGCTGAACGTGGAGAAGACCCGGATCGACAAGGTGCTCTCCAACGAGAAACTGCTGCCGATCATCACCACCCTCGGAACCAGCGCGGGCAGCGCCTTCGAGCTGGCCAAGCTCCGGTATCACAAGGTCATCATCATGGCCGACGCGGACGTCGACGGGTCGCACATCCGCACTCTGCTCCTGACCTTCTTTTTCCGGTACATGCAGGAGCTCGTCGAGGAACGCCACGTGTACATCGCCATGCCGCCGCTGTACAAGATTACCATGGGCAAGGAGGTCACGTACGCCTTCACCGACGGCGAGCGGGACAAGATCCTCAAGAAGCGCGGCAAGAGCGAGAAGCAGGCCGCAATCCAGCGCTACAAGGGCCTCGGGGAGATGAATCCGGACCAGCTTTGGGACACGACCATGAATCCCGAGAGCCGCAACATCATTCAGGTCACACTCGAGGACGCGGTCGAGGCCGACGAGATCTTCACGACCCTGATGGGCGACGCGGTCGAGCCGCGTCGCAGGTTCATCGAAGAGAACGCCCTCTCGGTATCCAATCTGGATGTGTAGGCTCCAGATGTACAAGGTCCAAGGGAGAGCTCTGTGAGCAACGGACACGGACAGGTCATTCCTGTCGCCATCGAAGACGAGGTCAAGGAATCGTATCTCAACTACGCCATGTCGGTCATCGTGAGCCGGGCGCTGCCGGATGTGCGCGACGGCCTCAAGCCCGTGCACCGGCGCCTGCTGTTCGCGATGAACGAGATGGGCCTGCGCTACGATCGGGCGTACAAGAAGACCGCCCGGATCGTGGGGGATGTGCTCGGGAAGTACCACCCTCACGGGGACCTGTCGGTCTACGACGCCCTGGTTCGCCTGGCCCAGGATTTCTCCGTGCGCTACCCCGTCATCGACGGCCAGGGAAACTTCGGCTCCGTGGACGGCGATCCGCCGGCGGCCATGCGTTACACCGAAGCGCGCCTGGCCAGGATCGCCGAAGAGATGCTCAAGGACATCAACAAGGAGACCGTGGACTTCGGGCCGAACTACGACGACTCCATGCAGGAGCCCCTGGTACTCCCCGCGGCCCTTCCCTTTCTGCTGGTCAACGGGGCCAGCGGCATCGCCGTCGGCATGGCGACGAACATGCCACCCCACAATCTCGTGGAGATTGCCAATGCGATCGTCTCGGTCATCGACAATCCAAAGCTGTCGTTCAAGGATCTGTGCGGGATCGTCAAGGGACCGGATTTCCCAACCGCGGGGATCATCTTCGGGACTCAAGGGATTCTCGACGCCTTCGCGACCGGGCGCGGCAAGATCGTGGTGCGGGCCCGCATCGCCCTCGAGACCTCCAAGAGCGGCAAGGACCAGCTGATCGTCAGCGAGCTCCCGTACCAGGTCAACAAGGCCAACCTCATCGTGCGCATCGCGGATCTGGTCAAGGAGCGAAAGATCGACGGGATCTCGGACCTGCGGGACGAGTCCGACCGTCACGGGATGCGGGTCGTGATCGAGCTGCGCCGCGGCGCAATCCCGAAGGTCGTGCTCAACCAGCTCTTCTCCCATACGCAGCTGCAGATCAACTTTGGGGTCATCAACCTGGCCCTGGTGGACGGGCGTCCTCGAGAGCTCCCGCTGCGCGAGATGATCGACCTGTTCGTCAAGCACCGTCAGGAGGTGGTGACCCGGAGGACCCGCTTCGAGCTGCGTAAGGCCGAGGAACGCGCCCACATCCTGGAAGGACTGAGGATCGCCCTGGAGAACATCGACGAGGTGGTGGCGATCATCAAGAAGTCCCAGAACGTGGACACCGCGCGCGCCAACCTCATGAAGCGCTTCAAGCTCAGCGAGATCCAGGCACAGGCAATCCTGGACATGCGTCTCCAGAAGCTCACCAGCCTCGAGACGCGGAAGATCATCGAGGAGCTCAAGGAGGTCCTCGAGCGCATCAAGCATCTCAAGAGCCTGCTGGCCAGCGAGAAGAAGATCCTGGGGGTCGTCAAGGACGAAACCCTGGAAATCGCCAGGAACTTCGGGGACGAACGGCGGACCGAGATCATGGTCGAGGAGGTCGAAGAGATCAACATCGAGGATCTCATCGCCAAAGAGGACATGGTCATCCTGATCTCGAACAAGGGGTACATCAAGCGGGTTCCGGTGTCTGCCTACCGCCGCCAGGGCCGGGGCGGCAAGGGCTCCTCTTCCACCAAGCTCAAGGATTCGGACTTCATCGAACAGCTGTTCATCGCCTCCACGCACGACTACATCCTCTTCATCACCAGCGAGGGCAAGGCGTACTGGATGAAGGTCCACGAGATTCCGGAGTCCTCCCGGGCCGCCAGGGGACAGAACATCAAGACCCTGCTGGCCATTTCGAACAATGAAGAGATCACGGCCGTGGTGGCCCTTTCGGAGTTCACCGACAGGGAGTACCTGTTCATGACCACCCTCAAGGGAGTGGTCAAGAAGGTCAAGACCGCGGACTTTTCCAACGCCCGGGCCAGGGGGATCGTGGCGATCAACCTCGACGCCGGGGACAAGCTGGTCAGCGCCATGCTGACGCGGGGCGACGGCCAGGTCGTACTGGTTACCCGCAAGGGGTACGCCCTTCGCTTCGCTGCGGACCTGGTGCGCCCGATGGGAAGGGCCTCCCGGGGCGTGACCGGAATCCGCCTGGCTGCCGGGGACGAGCTGGCCGGTGTGGCCACCGTGGAAAAGGGCGCGGAGCTGTTCCTGATCACGGAGTTCGGTTTCGGCAAGCGCACGGAGTTCGACAATTTCTCGCCCCACGGGAGGGGAACCCGGGGGCAGACCTGCTACAAGCTCAGCGCCAAGACCGGGGAGATCGTCGGCGTGCTTGCCGCCCACAAGAAGGACGACCTGGTGTGCATCACCTCCCAGGGCAACACGATCAAGCTGCGACTCAAGGAGATTCCGGTTCTCGGGAAACCCGCCATGGGTGTCCACATCGTGAACATCGAAAAGCCCGACCAGGTGGTCGGGGTCGCTCGGGCCGCCAAGGAGGCCTGAGCTCCAACGGGCCGCCCGCGGTGCATCGACTTCGCCGGTGAGTGCAGGGGATCGTTTCACGTGAAACCCTGCGGCGGCCGAGTGTTTCCCGTGAAACAATGGAGCGCCCGGGGCAGCTGGATTTCTTTCCTTCTTTCCTCTAAGATCACAACGATCTGGAAATCACCGATGTTTGGCTGTAGGACCGAGATGAAGAGATCCGTCGTAGCGGAGGCACAGGGGGCTTGGCGGGACGCGGCGATCGCCTGCCGTTCGGACGGCGGGCGGTGCGGCGGGCGCGCTGATGGCCGCATGGAAATGCGCGTCGGCGCGCCGGAGACCGCGGCTTCATGATCGGCAAGGCCATCGTTTTCGCGAACCAGAAGGGCGGGGTCGGCAAGACCACCACGGCGGTGAATCTCGGTGCGTACCTGGCCGAAGCGGGGAAACAGGTTCTCCTGGTCGATTTCGATCCCCAGGCCAACACGTCCTCGAGCGTCGGCGCCGACACACAGGGGCCCGGGGTCTACGATCTGCTGATGGGACGATGCACTCCGGAGGAGGCAATCCAGGAAACATCGGTCCCCGGCCTGACGATCATTCCATCGAACATTCATCTGACCGGGGCTACCGTGGAGCTCATCGACGCCAAGGAGCGGGAGTACCAGCTCAAGCGGATCGTGGAGCCTCTTCGTTCGCGTTTTGACTTCGTGTTCATAGACTGTCCCCCGTCCCTGGGGCTCCTGACCCTGAACGGACTGGTCGCGGCCGACTCGGTGATCATTCCCCTCCAGTGCGAGTACTTTGCCATGGAAGGGCTGAGCAAGCTGATGCAGACCATCAGGCGGGTCCAGGAGCGGTTGAACCCAGCCTTGCAAATCGGGGGTATCCTGTTTACGATGTACGACGCCAGGACACGTCTGGCCCACGAGGTCGTGGAGGAAGTGACCGGCTACTTCAAGCAGAAGGTGTTCAGAACCATCATCCCCCGGAACGTCCGCCTCAGCGAGGCCCCGTCCTTTGCCCGACCGATCAACCAGTACGACCCGCAGTGCATCGGGGCGGTCAGCTACAAGCGTCTGGCCGAGGAGGTGCTGGCACATGGCTAAGCGCTCCCTTGGACGCGGAATCGACGCGCTACTCTCAGGAGAGGAAGAGGCCGTCCAGGCGGCGGGAGTAACCACGGTGCCGACGGCGAGCCTTTCGGTGGGCGCTCATCAGCCCCGCAAGCGCTTCGACGAGGAGGCCCTGGCGGAGCTGGCTCACTCGATCGAACAGAAGGGGGTCCTGCAGCCGCTGCTCGTGGAGCCTGCAGCCGCGGGACGCTATCTGATCGTGGCCGGAGAGCGGCGCTTCCGGGCGGCTCGTCAGGCGGGGCTCAAGGAGATCCCGGTGATCGTTCGCCGGTTCACGGATCTCGAGAAGACCGAGATCGCCCTGATCGAGAATCTCCAGAGGGAAGATCTGACCCCGGTGGAAGAAGCTCGAGGGTACAAGACCCTGATCGAGAAGGGGGGCCTCACCCAGGAAGAAGTGGCCCGCAAGGTCGGGAAAGACCGATCCACGGTCGCCAACAGCCTCCGGCTGCTCAAGCTCGAGCCGGAGTACCTGGAAGCCCTGGACCAGGAGCGGATCTCCGCGGGGCACGCCCGCGCCCTGCTCTCGCTGGTCAACCCGGCGGACCAGCAGCTGCTGTTCCGTAGAATGCTGCAGCAGGACATGTCGGTGCGGGAGGCGGAGCAGACCGCCCAGCGCATGGGCCAGGGACGGCGCGGCACAGCCAAGGCGGCTCGGGGGCCCAAACCCTCCAAATCCGCGGGCGTGGGGGCGCTGGAGCAGCGGCTGATCGAGCGGCTGGGTACCAAGGTGACCATCCGGGGCGACGAGCGCAAGGGGCGCATCGAGATTTCGTACTACTCGATGGATGACCTGGAGCGGGTCCTGGGACTCATCGACGGCGCGGGCTGAGGTGCCGGCAGCCCCGGGCTGCCCGGCCCAGCCTCGACTCGATTGACAATATGAACCCTCGTGAGTATCATCTTACTCGCTTGGCAGGTGCTGATCCGGGGATGGCTGTGCCTGTGCGGCTGGAACGCGGGGCGCCGGCGACGCGGGGCGGTGCCTTGGCGGCCGTCTCGTCGGTCGATGCCGCCGGGCGGGGGCTCGCCGCGACCAGCCCGGGGTCGAGGAAAGAGGAGAGGTGTCCGAGCGGTCGAAGGAGGCGGTCTTGAAAACCGTTGAGCCGCAAGGCTCCGGGGGTTCGAATCCCTCCCTCTCCGGGATCAGCAGCCTGGGTCGTTACGGAGAGGTGCGAGAGTGGCCGAATCGGGCTCCCTGCTAAGGAGTTGTACCTAATTACGGGTACCGTGGGTTCGAATCCCACCCTCTCCGCGTATGCAGGTGCCTCGAGGTGGATCGGGGTTGCCTGCGTGGGCGTTGCTACGCCTGGGGCTACCGGGGAAGACCCCTGAGAATACCTTGGTGTTCGGCGTCGAAACGTAAAGGAAGCGTCTCTGACGAGCGGCTTCAGCTCCCAGGGCGCGTTGCCGTGTGTGCCCATAGCTCAGGTGGATAGAGCGTTAGATTGCGGATCTAAAGGTCGGAGGTTCGAGTCCTCTTGGGCACGCTTCGATGAGATCGAGGAGAGATGCGAGAGCGGTTGAATCGGGCGGACTCGAAATCCGTTGAGCCGTTTTTCGGCTCCGTGGGTTCGAATCCCACTCTCTCCGGGAGCAGGTCCTTGGCGGTCTGGCGCAGACGCCACCCGCCGGCTGTCGGCGGCTTCGCGGCTTCTTGGTCCCGGCGAGGTCGTGCACACAGATTGGAGAGATGACCGAGAGGCCGAAGGTGCACGCTTGGAAAGCGTGTGTACTCTAACCGGGTACCGAGGGTTCGAATCCCTCTCTCTCCGTACCCCCTTAGCGATGATGGTCGGGCCATACGCTATCAACGGGTGCCCAACCCCGTCAGGACCGGAAGGTAGCAGCGGTAAGTACCTGCTTTGATGAGATGTATTCGGCTTGGCCGGAGCTAAGGGGCTTTTTTTTGTCAACTCGACGACGGGATTGTCCATGACCTACGAAGTCACGGCGATACGAAAGCGGCCGCAGTCTTTCGACGAACTGGTCGGCCAGGATTTCATCGTTGCCACGCTCAAGAGCTCGATCGTCCAGGGGCGCATAGCCCACGCCTACCTGTTTTCCGGCCCCCGGGGCGTGGGCAAGACATCGGCGGCCAGGATCCTGTCCAAGGCCCTGAACTGCGAGCAGGGCCCCACCGATACACCCTGTGGCGAGTGCGCATCCTGTCGGTCGATCGCACAGGGCAACGCTCTCGATGTGATCGAGATCGACGGTGCCTCCAACACCAGCGTCAACGATGTCCGGGAGATCAAGGACGAGGTTCTCTTTGCCCCGAACAGCTCCCGGTACAAGATCTACATCATCGACGAAGTCCACATGCTCTCCAACAGCGCGTTCAATGCGCTGCTCAAGACCATCGAAGAGCCCCCTCCGTACATCGTCTTCGTGTTCGCCACCACGGAAGTGCACAAGGTCCCGGCCACCATCCGCTCGAGGTGCCAGCAGTTCAACTTTCGCCTGATCTCCACGGACCAGATCGCCGCAATGCTCCGCCGGGTTCTGGAGGAGGCGGCGATCCCGGCGGAGGATTCCGCGCTGCTGTGGATCGCCAAGGAAGCCACCGGGAGCCTCCGGGATGCCTACACCCTTCTGGACCAGGTCGTGTCCTTTTCCCGGGGGGAGGGCGGTTCCGACAAGGGGGATGGAATCACCCTCGAACGGATCCGGGACAAGTTGGGGCTCACCGGGGTCGAGCAGATCAGTCGCATCGGCGAAATTATATCGCATAGAGATAAAAAAGAGATCCTGGAATACACGGAGGAGGTGCTGGGACACGGGGTATCCGTCGAGCAGTTCGTCACGGACCTCACGGACTATTTTCGCAGCCTGCTGTTCCTGAAGTGCGGAGTCCAGAAGCCGTCCCTCTTGTCTTTCAGCTCACAGGCGGTACCCGCAGGGGTGCTCGAGGCCTTCTCGGTCGGGCAGCTCGAGAAGGCGCTCGAGCTGCTGCTGGAGCTCTACAGAAGGCTCCGGTACTCCCTGCAGCCCCGTTTCGACCTCGAGCTCGTGATGTGTCAGCTGGCGAGCCTCCAGGATCTGATTCTCCCATCCGAGCTGTTGAACGGCATACGGGCCCTCAAGAGCGAGCTGGAGTCCGGGGAGGCAGCGGCTGCGGACGCTCCGGGCGGGCCTGCCGACATCTCCGACCGGGGGGCGAGGCGTACCGAGGCGGAGGCTTCCGGCAGAAGCAGCCCCGACCCCGGCCCCAGCTCTGACCCCGGCCCCGACCCCGGTCCCGGGACCGACGCCGATGCGGCCTCCGCTTCGGGGGTTTTCGGTGCTCCGGGGGATCGCCTCCAGGATCTCGTGGAAGCGGTCCGCAAGGACCGCCTGGCCCTGGCCACGTCCCTCGGCAAGGCCGAATCGTGGGAAATCGCCGGGGGGGAGCTGCGGCTGAAGTTCAAGGAGCGGGATCGGTTTTCCGGGGAACAGGTTCTGCGGGAGAAGGAAGCAGTGCTCCGGCGCGCGCAGGAGATCTTCCCCGAGATCGGGGTAACCAGGATACGGGTGCAGTACGCCGGCGCCGCCGGCGCCTCGCTGGCGGCAGACAACGCCAGGAACCAGGTCGAGATCGTGAAGAAAATCTTCCGCGGGGAGATCGTCGAGGGAGAGTAGACATGGCCGTGAATCCATTTGACCTGTTGAAGCAGTTCGGGAACATGCAGGAACGCATGGGCGAGATCCAGGAGCGCCTTCGGCGGCTGACCGTGACCGGTTCGGCCGGCGGGGGCATGGTGGAGGTCGAAATGAACGGCCACATGGAGGTCCAGCAGGTCAGGGTCTCCCCGGAGGTCGTGGACCCCGGCGACATCCCGATGCTCCAGGACCTGCTGCGGGCTGCCTTTTCGGACGCGATGTTCAAGATCAAGGAGAAGATCCGGGAGGAGGTCTCCAGCCTGACCGGGGGGCTTCCGATACCCCCGGGGTTGATGGGGATGTAGCGTGACCGCTCTGGATCGGCTGATCGATACCCTGACCCGCCTCCCCGGCCTGGGAAGAAAGAGCGCTTCCCGAATCGCCTACTATCTGCTGAAAGCCGAGCCGGTGTTCGTGCAATCCCTGCTCAGGGACGTCCGGGAGGTCAAGGAGAAGGTACGGCCCTGCCCGATCTGCGGGAACTACACCGAGGCGGTCCCCTGCGGCATCTGCACCGACCAGCACCGGGATCGCCACAGCCTGTGCGTGGTGGAGCAGCCCAAGGACCTCCTGTCCATCGAGAGCACACACCAGTTTCACGGGCTGTATCACGTGCTGATGGGAGCCCTCTCGCCGATCGACGGGGTCGGGCCCGAGGACCTGCGCATCGACAGCCTCCTCAAACGGGTCCGCGACGAAAGCATCCGCGAGGTGATCATCGCGACCAACCCGACCGTGGAGGGCGACACCACCGCGGTCTACCTGGCGGGGCGTCTCAAGGAGTCCGCCCGGGAAGGGCAGCTGGCGAGCGTGACCCGGCTGGCTCTCGGGTTGCCCGTGGGGGGCGACCTCGAGTACGCGGATCGCCTGACCCTGGCCAGAGCCCTGGAAGGGCGACGCAGCGTCGAATAGCCGCCCCTTCCCGCACCGGGGTGCGGCCCGGTTCGCCCGGGCGGGGCCCTTCGGTCAGAGCTCGTATATGGTGTTCAAATCTTGTCGATCAGTATCGAGCACTTGCCCGAGGGGATCGGCAGGGTCTTCTTCTTGTCCCCCAGAATGTTGATCGTCAGGTAGTACAGCTTCTCGGACTCGAGGCGGATCTCCCAGCCACGCCCGCTCTTGCTGCTCAGGATCGAGATGGTGTTGCGCTTGAGGTTCATGTCTTCGATGCCCATGAGCTCCATGTTGGGCACGATCCAGTCCACGGTCTTGCGGGGCAGGCTGATGTACAGCCCGACCACGTTTTCGATCATGAGCGCCACGGTCGACAGGGCGGCGTAGGGGAGAAACATCGGGCGCGGAAAGTGAGGATGTCTCGGCCAGACCGCCGGGCCTTCCTGGGCGGCGGCGTAGGCCTCCCAGAGAGTTCCGTTCAGGCCTTCCTCCGTATGCAGCCCTTCGAGGACGTAGTAGAGGTGCTTGACCGAGCACTCCCGGGCGAGCTCGAACTTCCCGTACTTCTCCAGGCCTTTCACGATCATGTAGGTGATGAAAGGGAAAACCGACCCGTTGAAGCCGCCGCCCCGGGGGTCGAAGCTCGGTTCGCTCGCCGCAAGCGACGGAAACGGGTTCTCGAGGCCGAAGGTCGCCGGGTTCGTGATGTGGCTGATCAAGGCTTCTGCCCTGATCTCGTTGGGTATCTCTGCAAGCAGCGGCCAGAACGAGGCGGCCGTTTTGACCTTGAGCTGTTTTTCGTCCCTGGTCAGATCATAGTACAGGCCATCCCGATCGTTCCACATCAGGGAGCTGATTCGGGTCTTGAGGGAGAAGTACGCCTTCTTGTACCGATAGGCGATCTCTTTGTCGTTCAGGATGTCCCCGAGGGCCGACATGTACAGAGCGTTGAGCGCCACCTGCGCGTTGAAGTCCACCGGGTAGGCGGCCTCCCCGCGGGGTGCGTTGACCATCACGGTGGCTTCCAGCGGAACCGAGAACAGGCCGTTGTCTTTCTTGAAGGTCTTCTCCAGCCAGGAAAAGTGGCGTTCCAGGATGGGCATCACGTCCTTAATGCGCTTCTTGAGCCCGATCTTGTGATAGATGTTGTGTTCCGCCCAGGCGAACAGCGGCGGCAGCGCCCCCTGAGGGTTGGCCCTGCTCAGGATGGCTTTGCCGTTCTTCTCACTGTACTCGCCCCGGATGGCCCCGTCGGCTTCCTGCTTGGCGTAGAAGTTGTCGAGGGCGGAGAACACCGGGAAGATCCGGTTGGAGTACACCAAAAAAAAAGTCGCCATGCAGGCTTCGAAGTGGTTGATCCGATCGCTCTGGGGGTAGTTGAAGTACCGGGACTGGAGACCGTTTTCGGGCGTTCCCCGCTTCCAGGCTTCCTTGAGGCGCTGGAAGGTGAAATCGTACATGTCCGTGAGGTCGTGATCGTAAAAATGTACCCTGGGAAACTCCTTCTTGCCCACTTTTCCCCTTTCCAGAGAGCGGATGGGTCCTATTGTATCATCACTGCCTAGGCCGTCAAATTTATTTTGTTCTGCTTCGTATGGGGTGGTGAACAATACTTTCGTCCCGTGCGGGTCGATCCGAGTTTCTTTCCTGCCGACAGAGGTCGCAACACCCCTGTCCCGGCGTATCTTTCTGCCCAAAATATAATTACGGCGCGGCCCCGAGGTCAAGCGAAGCGGCGTCTTTCAGTCCGCCGTGCAGTCGGCCCTGCGCCTTGACACTGCCAGGGCCGCCGTGTTCAATGGCAGCGCGCAACAGCCATGGAAAGGGATGAACTGAATATCACCGCCCAGCTGGCCCGCCTCGAGGTCTCGGAAGCGGACGCCCGGCGCTTCGAGGCGGCGGTGGCCCAGATGCTCGAATACTTCTCGAAGATGAGAGAGCTCGCCGTGGACGGGCTCGCCGCGACGACGCAGCTCGTGGAAGAAAACCGCACTCGCCCGGACGAACCCGAAGGGTTCGGGGGTGCCGACGAGCTGCTGGCCAACGCGCCGGAGCGCGAAGAGCGCTTCATCGTCATTCCGAACGTCCTGTAGCTCTTGCCTGACGCGAATCATGAAGAATGGGGACCGCTGGGCTGCTCTGTTTTCCCGCACTGAGGATCTCGACCGCTGGGAGGCCTGGGCTCGCCGCGTGGACGACAAGATCCACAGCTTCCTCGAGCTCGAGCCGACCCGGACCCTCGAGGAGCAGCCCGTGGTCGACGGGCCTTTGAGGGGCACACCGTTTGGGGTGAAGGACAACATCGCGGTCCGGCCGTTTCGCCTGAGCTGCGGCTCGCGCCTGTTGTCTTCCTTCGTTTCCCCGTACACCGCCACGGCGGTGGCACGCCTTCAGGGGGCCGGTGCCGTGCCGGTCGGCAAGACCAACCTCGACGAGTTCGGAATGGGCTCCTCCACCCAGCTCTCGGCGTTCGCCGAGACCTGCAACCCCTGGGATGCAACCCGGGTCCCCGGAGGCTCCAGCGGCGGTTCCGCTGCGGCGGTGGCCGCGGGGCTCGTGCCCTTCGCCCTGGGCAGCGACACCGGCGGCTCCGTGCGCCAGCCCGCCGCCTTCTGCGGCGTGTACGGCTTCAAGCCCACCTACGGCAGCGTGTCGCGGTACGGCCTGGTGGCCTACGCCTCATCCCTGGAGACGATTGGGGTCATCGCCAAGGAGGTTTCCTGGATTCGCAGGATTTTCCCGGTAATCCGCGGGCTGGACCCCCGGGACCACTCCACCGTGGAATACCGGCCCCGCGAGGCCCGGGAGTCCAAGGGCCGTCCCTTGACCGTCGGAATCCTGAAGCTCGGCGATTCAGGGGGCGACGCCGCCCGCCTGAGCCCGGAGGTCCGGGCCGGCTGGGGCAAGGCCCTCGAGGCCCTTCCGGCGCTGGGCTTCCGGCTCACCGAGGTGGAGCTGCCGACCCTGGACTACGTGGTGAGCGCCTACTACGTGATCGCCTGTGCCGAGGCCAGCGCCAACCTGGCGCGCTTCGACGGGGTGCGCTACGGCGAGAGGGCTCCGGAGGCGGACAACCCCGAAGAGCTCGTGCGCCTGTCCCGCAGCCGCGGCCTGGGCGAGGAAGTGAAGCTCCGCATTCTCCTGGGGACCTACGTATTGCGCTCCGGGTTCCAGGACCAGTACTACCTGAGAGCCCAGCGCATCCGCACGGCGTTGCGCCGGGACTTCGAACGGATCTTCGCCGAAGTGGACCTGATCCTTCTGCCGGTGTACCCCTGTGCCGCCTTCAAGCGCGGGGACGAAACCATGGATCCCTTCACCCAGAAGCTCTCGGACGTGTACACCTCCCTGGCCAACATGGCGGGATTGCCGGCCATGAGCTTCCCGGTGTCGATCGAGAGCGGCCTGCCGGTGGGGATGCAGTTCATGGCCCCTCCGTTCGCCGAAGAGCTCCTCTTCGAGGCCTGCGGGCGCTACGAGGAGCATTACCCCGCCCCGGACAGCCCGCTGTTCAGCCGGGACTGGAGAGCCTGATGTACCAGTCCTTCATCGGACTCGAGATCCATATTCACCTCCTCGCCAAGACCAAGGTCTTCTGCGGCTGCCCGGCCGCCTTCGGCGAGGAGCCCAACACGAACGTCTGCCCGGTCTGCCTGGGCTACCCCGGGACCCTGCCGGCCCTGAACGAGGAGGCGGTGCGCATGGCCTTCCTGGTGGCCCGGGCCCTGAACTGCTCCTTGAGCCAAGGGGGGGTATTCGAGCGCAAGAACTACTTCTACCCGGACATGCCCAAGAACTACCAGATCTCGCAGTTTGCCGCCCCCTTCGGGCAGGACGGCTTCCTGGACGTAGAGTTCCACAAGCGTCGCAAGCGGGTCGCCATCAAGGACGTGCATCTGGAAGAAGACGCGGGCAAGATGATCCACCTGGGGGATCTGTCCCTGCTGGACTACAACCGGGCCGGCACTCCCCTGCTGGAGATCGTGACCCAGCCGGACCTGGAGGTGGGCGAGGAGGCCGAGCTGTTCCTGCAGGACTTCCGCCGCCTGGTGCGCTACCTCGGGGTCTGCGACGGCAACATGGAAGAAGGATCCCTGCGCTGCGATGCCAACGTTTCGGTCAACCGCCGCGGCGAAGGCCTGGGGCGCAAGGTCGAGATCAAGAACCTCAACTCCTTCAAGTTCGTCCGCAAGGCCCTGAACTTCGAGATCGAGCGACAGAAGGAGATCCTGGAACGGGGCGGCACTGTGACCCAGGAGACCCGGCTGTGGAACGAGAACCGGGACGTCACCGAAGGCATGCGCTCCAAGGAGAGCGCCCTGGACTACCGCTACTTCCCCGAGCCGGACCTGCCCCCCTTCCGTCCCACCCCGGAGTTCCTGCAGGGCATTCAGGAGGCCCTGGTCGAGCTTCCCGCCGCCCGGCGCCGGCGCCTGATCGACAGCTACGGCCTCAGCGAGGCGCAAGGGGACTTCATCTGCGAGGAGAAGTCCACGGCGGACTACTTCGAGGAGGCGGTGCGTCTGGGGGCCGACCCGCCGAGCGCTGCGCTCTGGCTGGCCGCGGACGTGCAGAAGATCCTCAAGCGCGAGGGGCTGGCCCTCCGTGACTGCCCCCTGAGCCCCCCGAGGCTGGCCGGGCTCCTGGAGCTCATCGCCTCAAGCCGGATCCACGGCAAGATCGCCAAGCAGGTGCTGGAGGTCGTGTTCGGCGAGGACAAGGACCCGCTGGCCGTGGTCCAGGAGAAGGGCTGGGAGCTGATCACCGACCGGCGGCAGCTCAAGAGCGTGGTCGACCAGGTGCTCGAGGAGAATCCGGCGGCGGTCGAGCAGCTCAAAGGGGGAGACTCCAGGCCAATGGGCTTCTTCGTCGGGGAGGTCATGAAGAAGACCTCCGGCCGGGCCGAGCCGGGGCTGGTCAAGGAGCTCCTCAAGGAGAGCTTTGCCCTTCGCTTTGTCCAGGTGCTGTCCATGGGCGGGGCCATCACCGGCTCCAGCGGCAGCGACGGGGAGGTGTCCCCCGGGGAGCTCCACGGCCTGATCGACCGGCTCGCCCAGGAGCAGGGGCTGCCGGATCACCTGCGGTTCGAGGAGATCGAAATCAGCCGCATCCTGAGCGAGGAGATCCTGCCCGAAGACTGGGCCGCCCTGATCACGACCCTCGACGGGCACCTGGCCCGGGCGGGCGCCTCGGCGATCGTGGTGGCCCACGGGACCGACACCCTGGCCTACACGGCCAGCCTGCTCTTCTGGCTGTTTCCGGACCCCCCGCTGCCCGTGGTGCTGACCGCAAGCCTGGCCACCCGGGACGCCGCCGGGGCCCTTCGGGAGGCAATCCTGGCGGCCGTCAAGGAGCCCCCGGGCCTGTACGTTTGCCTGGAGGGCCGGCTGCTGTCTCCCTTGAACGTGAAGTTCGAGCGGGTGGCCGCCGGGGCCTTCCGCAACTGGAACCTCCCCGAGCCGCTCTACCGCCACCGGTCGGTGGTGCTGCCCGCGTTCTCCGCCCCCCGGCGGGAGACCCTGACCGCCCGCCTCGAGGAGGCCCTGAACCAGGTCTGCATCCTCAAGGTCTATCCCGGCATGAAAGGGGATACCCTGATCGCACTCATGGATGCCGGCGTCCGGTACTTCGTCCTCGAGCTCTACGACACCGGCACCGCCAACCTGAGGGAGTCCCCCTACTCCCTGCGCAAGGCCTTTCTGGAGGGGCGGGAACGGGGCGTGCAGTTCTTCTGCACCTCCCAGCAGGAGGGGATCGTGGACTTCGCCGGCTACGTCACCTCCCACGAGCTGTGGCGGGAGGGGGCCGTGCCCATGGGTGCCCTGACCACCGAGAGCGCGTACACCCGTCTGCTGGCGGGCCTGTTGGTGAGCGCCGGGGAGCCTGACGAAGCCCGGGCGGAGCAAGTGCTCAAGATCATGGAGGAAGCCAATGCGGACGTTGCTCGCGGAGATTGACCGGCACCTCGGCGAGGAGGTCACGGTAGCCGGCTGGGTGCACCGAATACGGGAGCTGGGGGCGATCTCCTTCGTTCTGCTGCGGGACTCGAGCGGGCAGGCCCAGCTGGTGCTTGAGGGCAAGGCACAGCTCACCCAGGAGTCGGTGGTACGCGCCGTGGGCACGGTGGCCGCAAACCCCAAGGCTCCGGGGGGCTTCGAGGTCCAGGTCCAGAGCCTGGAGGTGGTTGCCGCTGCGGAACCCGACCTGCCCATCGCCGTGAACCAGGACCCCGAGAAGCTGTCCCTGGAGGCGGTGCTGGACTACCGCATGATCTCCCTCAGGAACCCCAAAATCCTGTCGATCTTCCGGCTGCAGTCCGGTATCCTGAAGCTCTTTGCCGAGCACATGCGAAGCGAGGGCTTCACGGAGGTCAAGACCTCCAAGCTCATCGGCACCGGAACCGAAGGCGGCACGGGCCTGTTCAGCGTCGAGTACTTTGACACCAAGGTCTTCCTGGCCCAGTCCCCGCAGTTCTACAAGCAGGCCATGGTCTCCTCGGGCCTGGAGAAGGTCTTCGAGATCGGCTGTGCCTACCGGGCGGAGAAGCACGAGACCCCCCGGCATCTCAACGAGTACGTCTCCCTGGACGTGGAGACCGCCTGGATCGACAGCGAGCAGGACCTGATGGACCTGGAGGTCCGGATCCTGAAAGCGGTCTTCGCCGGCCTGGAGCAGGAGTGCGCCGCCGAGCTGGCCCTGTGGGGGGCCGCGGTGCCCTCGGCCGAGGAGGTGGAGCGAATCCCCCGGGTCAGCCACGACGAGGCCAAGGAGACCATTTCGAGCCGCGGCGGGCGCAAGGTCTACGAGATCAACCCGGAAGGAGAGCGCCTGCTGTGCGACTGGGCCCTGGAGAACCACGGCGTGGAGGCGTGCTTCATCTACGCCTGGCCGCGGAAGAAGCGCCCCTTCTACACCTACCCCCGGCAGGACGACAAGCGCCTGACCATGAGCTTCGACCTGCTGTTCCGGGGCCTGGAGGTCACCACCGGGGGCCGGCGGATCAACGAGTACCCGATGCTGCTGGAGAACATCGAGCTCTTCGGGCTGACGCCGGAGGGCCTGGCGGACTACATCCAGATCTTCAAGTACGGCTGCCCGCCCCACGGGGGCTTCGCCATCGGCCTGGAGCGCCTGACCCAGAAGATCCTGGGCCTGGCCAACGTCAAGGAAGCGAGCCTCTTTCCGCGAGACCGAAAGCGTATCAGACCGTAGAGCGGGCCGCTTGTCTCGCGGGCTACGCCCCGCGAGATCGAAAGCGTATCAGACCGTAGAGCGGGCCGCTTGTCTCGCGGGCTACGCGCCCGCAGACGGGGCATTCGAGCTCAGCTGGCGGGCGGTTTGGAATTGCTGTGCTTCAGCGTATACTCGGTTTGTGGACGCAATGGACGACACCAGGGTTCGGGAGATCGTAGAAACCGCCCGGAGAGAGAACCAGAAAGCCGAACAGAGGACACGGGAAGCTGTGAAGCTTGCCCGCGCGTTTCTCCCGGAGCTGGTGAAGGCGTTTCGAAGGATCGACCCGGACCTTCGCCTGATCGTGCTGTTTGGATCCCTGGCGGAGGGAACCGTGCGTGGAGAGCATTTCGACCTGGATATAGCCGTGCGCTCCGAGCGTTATCTGCAGCTGGTTGCCTGGGGGTTGGACCAGGACTACAAGATCGACGTCATCGATCTGGACGCGGTGCGGCCCCACATCGCTGAACGCATTCGCTCGAGGGGGGAAGTCCTCTATGCCGCAGAAGATGGACTTTGAGACCCTGATCGCCGAGCTGTCCAAGGACCGCCAGATTCTGGATGGTCTGCGGGAGGAGAATCTTCGCGCCTGGGGAAGGATTCAGGAGGGCGCCAACGACAGCCTGGATTTCGCGGCCCTGGCCTACACCCTCCACAACATCTACTGCCTCCTGGAGAACGACTTCCTGCGTGTCGCCAAGTTCTTCGAGAACGCCCTGGAACCGGACACCTGGAATCGAGATCTGGTCCGGCGAATGGCGCTGGAAATCCGGGGCGTCCGGCCCGCTCTCCTGGATGACTCCCTGGCAGCCCGGATCGATGAGCTCCGGGCCTTTCGCCACGTGTTCCGCAACGTGTACCAGACCTCCCTGGACCCGGAACGCGTCCGGGCGCTCCAGGACCGCCTGCCCGAGACGATGAAGGGGTTCGCAGCAGCTCACGGTCGTTTTCTCGAGCAGATCCGCACGATCGCCGATCGGGTGTGATCCGCAAATCCGCGCGGGCGAGCAGCCCGGTGTTCCTTTGCGGTGGGAGCGAAGCCGCGCAGGCTCTGAGATAGTGCTCTGTCCCATAGAGAGCTCTTAGCTCTTGCGGGGAACCAGAGACAGCGCAAGCATCACAATCAGCAACGGCACAAGGATGTAGCTGGCGACACCGCCGGGCGCAGTCCCCTCAGTGTGAAGGGGCAACCATGTGAATCAGACTTCGGACGAGGGTCGTTGCGGTGAGCAGGACGAAGAAAAATCAAGCGCGATTCGAGTACCGGAGTAGTCATTGCTGATGGAACGCGGCAGGAGTCCGATGCGCGAAGTCGCTGATGACGTGTTCCGGTTCCTGTCTGGTGAGCTCATTCGGATTCCCTCACCCGCCCTATCGTGCGGGCGTTGATTCAATGAAATCGATCATGAGCCGGGCGATCTCTTCGCCCTGGTCATCCTGAAGGAAGTGACTGGCTTCCGGCAGCCTCGTGTGCGGCTGTCCGGCTGCACCTGGGATCTGGTCGATGAGCAGTTGTTGTGCCTCGTGCGTCCCGAGCTGACCCGGGTCGTTGGAGGCCCAGATCGTGAGGAAGGGCTTTCGGAAGGAACGCAAACCTTCCCAGGGTCCAGCGGTTACTCCTCCCAGCGTGTTGACCAAACCCGGGAAGCTGCGCGGCCCGGCCATGGCGATGCGCGCCGGAAAGGGTGCATCGTAGGCGTCGATTTCCGCCTTTGTCAGCGGGAAGTAGGTCATTGCCTCCACGATCAACGAGGCTCGGAAACGCTCATCGTTGCGGGAAAAGAGGATCCAGTTGCTGAAGTAGCTCCGGTCCGCGGTCGCACCGAAACGACGCTTTCCTTCCTCGTCAAAGAACCGGGGTTGCTGCGCCGGTATTCGGCTGATGCTCCTGTAGAATCGGTCTTGCGCCGCCTGCGCATCTTCGGGCAACTCGAAGGGTACGACACCCTCCGGTATCTCCGGCAGCGTGCCGTCTCCCACGACAACCCGGTCGAACCACTCCGGGTTCAGGCCGATGACGTATAGACCGATGAGGCTGCCCCAGTCCTGCACGAAGGCCGTGACGTTGCGGAGCCCGAGCTCCTCGATGAAGGTCTCGAGCCTGTGGGTGTGGTTGAGAAAGCTGTGATAATCGACATCGATCGGTTTGTCGGACCTGCCCATGCCCAGGTGATCCATCGTAATAACTCGGTAGCCAGCGTCAGCAAGAACCGGAATCATCGTGCGGTAGAGATAGGACCACGATGGCTGACCATGCAGGAGAAGAATCGTCTCATCGGCATCGGCCGGACCGACGTCGACGTACGCCTGGCGGAGACCATCGATCTCGACGTAGTTGGCCTCGTAGGGCCAATCAGGCAGTTCATCAAAGTACCGGTCCGGCGTCCGCACGAACTGAATGCCGTCGGCCGTGGTCATGATCGGAAACGCATCGTCTCGCATCGGGAACGATGAGGGTGAAGTACTGGCACAACCGGTAATGAATGCCATTGCGAGCATGCCAACGATACCAGTCGGCAGCCACCGTCTCGATACTCGGTGATCCATCATGTTTTGTCCTCCTGGGTGTCAATATATATTGTGGCACTCTAGGTGTCAATATGAATTGACATGATTGGTGCCATTTTCTACAATTGACGCGTGGAATCCCCTACGGCAAAGCAGGACGGCAGACATGCACGGCTGGAGCGGAACAAGACGCAAGTCGTGCGGGCGTTGCTCGCGCTCATTCGCGAGAGCGGTGAAGTCCCCAGGGCGGAAGAGCTGGCAGAGCGGGCTCAGGTCTCACGACGGTCCGTGTTTCGGCTCTTTGACGACAGAGCCTCGTTGTTGCGCGCCGCATCCGACTTCATGTACCGGGAACTGCTCGAGCGATTCCCGTTTCCCGATCTCTCCGGGCGCCCTATTGCGAAGCGAGTGGTTCTGCTCGTTGATCACCTGGCTTCCGTGTACGAATACGTCACTCCGATCAGGCGTGTGACGGAGAATGCGAAAGAACGAGACGATCTCGTCGACAACGAACGGGGCCGAATCCAATCGCTGTACCTACAGCAAATTCGGACCGGATTCCCAGATGTCGTCCCGAAGGAGGCAACGATCCCCGGCATCTCCCTGGAGACGATGCAGCTGATCCTTTCGTGGAAGGCCTGGGACTACCTCAGGCACGAACGGAAGCACTCGATCGAGCGCGCAAAAGCCGTAGTGGTTCACGGGCTCAGGTTGCTGTTGAGCCCAACGGGCGTTGTCGCCTGATTCACGACAGGAAACCGACCCCGCCGAGAAGCTGGTGGCGCTGCTGGTGGCGCTCATGGAGGAGCTCCCACAGTTGCTTCCCCGCCTGATCGGGGGAGCGATGACGGCAGGGCCAGTCGCCCTCAGGTCTTCGGCTGCGCCCAGGCGTGGAGCTTGGCGGCGAAGGCAGCTGCCTGCTCCAGCGCCCCGTCGACGAGCGGGCCGGGTATGGCTTTCACCCGGCCGGAAAGCCACTCCGCGTACACCTCACCGATCCCGCCGGCTTCGGACAGGTGCCGCTGGAGACGCTGGACTCTGCCTTCCAGCATGGCATCGGGCATCATGTGGGTGAAGAACACCGCCGTGCGCGGGATCCTGCCGTTCTGCCGCTTCAGCCCCGCGGCGAGCCGGGAGATCCACTTCTTGGTCGGCGGGCTCGTCACGAACTTCCGAACCGCTGTTCCCACCACGAGCAGATCCGGGGGATTCGCGGCGACGCGCTCGGGGGTGAGCTCGGTGCGGTGTCCTACCACGACCTGGTCTCCCCGCGAGGTGAACTCCGCCGCCAGCCTCTCGGCGATCTGCTTCCCGTTGCCCTTCTGCGAATCGTGAACAATGTGGACGTTCATTCAGTCTCCTTGGACCGATTTTACCCTTTGCACGATTTCTGTCAACGCAGACGCCGGCGGTTCCGTCCTGGTCAGACTGGATCCCGTCAACACCGCGGCAGCCCTGACCAGCCAGTGATAGTGGAGCTTCCATAGTCCGAGCTGCTGGCCCTGTGGGGGGCCGCGGTGCCGCCGGCCGAGGCGGTGGAGCGCCCGCAGACGGGACCAGGGGACCACTGCAACCCAGGCGGAAGTACCAGGTACCGCCCTTGCCTCCGCCGGGGTGTTCGACTACTCTCGATGCAGAGGCCTATGGACCGTCAGACGGCCCAGGGGATTCTCGAGGATAGCTCTGCCCCCGTTGTGCTTCGGAGGAATCCAGACATGAACAAGGCAGTCGGTACCATCTTGATTCTCGGCGCTCTGGCGGCCGCGATGCCCCGCGATGCGGCAGCCCAGGAAGCGCTATCGCATGCTGCGGGAAAGCCGGGCCCCGGCGAGCTCGCCGCCTTCTTCGACGAAGCCGTTCCGGAGTTGATGGAGAGATTCCACGTGGTCGGCACGGTGGTCGGGGTGGGGGACGGCTCGGGGGTGCTGTTTCTCCGGGGCTACGGCAGTGCCGACCTGGAAAAGGGAACCGCGGTGGATCCGGAGACCACGCTGTTCGCCGCGGGATCCATCACCAAGCTCTTCACCTGGACAGGGCTCATGCAGCTGGTCGAGCAGGGACTTCTGCGCCTGGAGGACCCCGTGGAGGAATACCTTGACTTTCCCCTCCCGGGCGCCTTCGAGGAGCCGATCCGGATCGTTGACCTGATGAATCACACCCCCGGCTTCGAGGACCGTCTCATCGGGCTGATGGTCAAGGAAGACAGACGCCGGCAGAACCTCGGGGACTCGGTCCGCCAGAACGTCCCGCGGCGCGTGCGTCCCCCTGGGCAGGAGGCGTCCTACTCCAACTACGGGACCATGCTGGCCGGCTACATCATCGAGCGCCTGTCCGGGATGCCCTACGAGGAGTATGTCCGGCGCAACATCCTGCAGCCTCTCGGAATGGAGCGCTCGAGCCTGAACCAGCCCCCACCCCCGGACCTGGCAGCGGACCTCGCCGTTCCCTACACCTACAGGGCGGGAATCCACGTCCGCGAGAAGCCCGAGCTCCTGAATGGCGCCCCGGCTGGAGCACTGGTAACCACGGCTCCGGATATGCTGCGTTTCTACCGGGCATACCTGAACGGCGGAGAGCTGGAAGGACGTCGAATCCTGGAGGAGCGGACCGTCCGGAGGATGCAGCAGCCTTCGTTCCGCCACGACCCGCGGGCGGGCGGCTTTGCCCATGGCTTCTTCGAGATTTGGCACGGCGAGCTTCGTGGATTCGGCCACGGCGGCGACACCATCTACTTTCACAGCGATTCCGGCTATCTGCCGAGCCCGGGCCTCGCCTACTTCGTATCGACCAACACCGCAACCGGCATGCAGCTGACTCTGGAGCTCCAGAAACGGTTGCTCGGGCGCTTCTTTCCGGTACCCACCGGGCAGGAACTGGCCTCCAAGGCGGGTCTCGACCCGGACCTGGAGGAGTACACGGGGTTCTTCGCCATGAACCGCCGCTCGGAGAGCGACCCGACCCAGGTCATGGGAGCGATGACGCTCATCCGCCCGAAGGTGAGTGATGACGGCGAGGGGCTGTTTGTTGCCTCGATTCTGGACCCTGAGGGGAGCGTGTACGTGCCGGTCGAGCCTGAGATCTTCCAGGCGCGAGAGGGCAGCATGCGCCTCGTGTTCCTTCGGGACGAGCGCGGCAGGGTGCGGTCGCTGTACTCGCACGAGTTTCCCGCTTTCCTGTTCTCCAGGCCTCCGCTGCTCGAGCACCCGGCGGCAAGCATTGCCGTCCTGATCGTGGCAGTGCTGCTCCTGCTGAGCGCAGCGGTCGCCCCGCCCACCGGGCTGCTGACCCTGATTCGCCGCCTGCGCCCGGCCGCGGCAGCGACCCGCGCTTCAGAGGGCGGCTCGAGTCGGACCGGCTTCGTTCGGCTGCTGGCGCTGTGGAGCGGCAGGGGGTACCTGCTTCTGGTCGCGGCGCAGGTCGCGGTCGTGGCGAGTCTGGGGAATCTCGTATTCGCGCCTCTGGGCGCTGTCCACGCGATTCCCTTGTACCTGGCCGCGGCTGCTGCCGCCGCCATGCTCGTGGCGCTCGTCTTTGTCTGGCGGAGCGGGCTCTTCCGGCGTCTGGGCAGGGTGCACTACACTGCCTTCACACTCTCCCAGGCACTGCTCCTGGCCTGGCTCGGGCACTGGGGGTTCTTCTTCGTGTGAGGTCGTGACCCGCCGTTCAGCGGGTTGCAGTGGCGGGCGGCTCTCCCCCTTTTCTACGGCCGCATCTCCTCGGCCAGCCCGCGCGAATCCAGGACGCGGCCGAACTTCAGGGCGAAGTTCTTGAGGGTGGCCGCGTGCATCTCCGTGTCATAGGAAGACACGCCGTCGCTCAAGACCACGGTCTTGAGGCTCAGGTGGAAGGCTTCCCGGGCGGTCTCTTCGACGCAGATCTGGGTCACGGTTCCGCAGACGACTACCGTGTCCACGTGTTCAGCCAGCAGGATGTCATAGAGGTTGGTGCGGAAGAAGGCCCCGTACCAGTACTTGTCCACGACGTAGTCTTCGGGCTCGACGGGGAGCTCGTCGATCACGGCCACGCAGTCCAGCTCGCCGTCCGAGTCCTGGTAGCGGCGCAGGAACCCGGGGCGGCAGCAGTTCACCGGAGGGCGGAGCTGGGGCGACCACTTCCACAGGAGGGTCTCTCCGGGGCCGGCCACGAAGCGGGTGAAGACCACGGGCCGCTGCAGGCGGCGGAACAGCTCGATGGTCTTTCGGATCGGATCGATCGTACCCCGGGCGTCGGGCACCTCCAGGGGGGCGCCCACGCGCACGAAGTCGTTCTGCATGTCCACCACGATCAGGGCAGTCCGGGAGGGGTCGATGTCGAAAGGGCGCTCGTTGGGCATGGCGGCTACCCCCTGCGGGAAATGATTCGGATGATTTCCTCGGAAGGCGACACGACGCCGTAGTGGTTCTCGATCAGGTACAGGCCGTCCGCCTGTAGCTGCTCGGCGTGCCGGCGGTCGTGCTTGGAGAAACACGAGAGGCAGTCGGCCACCCCCACGACGTGGTAGCCCAGGGCGAAGGCGTGGTGCAGGGTGTCCCCCGCGCAGATGTTCAGGTCCGTGCCCGCGATCACCAGGGTGTCGATGCCCCGGCTGCGGAGCATGACGTCCAGGTTGGTGCCCACGAAAGCCCCGTAAGCGTACTTGAGGATCACCGCCTCGCCGTTCTGCGGGGCGAGCTCCTCGATGTGGGCGGCCCCCCAGGAACCCGGGAGGGTGACCGCCGGGGGCCCCCAGAAGGAGGTCCAGGCGGCGGAGTTCTGGCCGACTTCGTTGATCACGGCCGTGTGTATGACCAGGTAGCCGCCCGACCGTGCCGCCTCCAGCAGTTGCCGCATCGGCTCGATGGAATCCCGAACCGTCCCGATCTCGAAACCGAACTCCGCCATTTTCCCCGTGGGGGAGACGAAGTCATTCTGCATGTCGATGAAAAGGAACGCCGCGCGGGCCGGGTCCAGTCGCTCCCGCAGCTTGTCCTCTACAGTCGGGTCGTCACTCATCGGCCGTCACCTCGGTCCTCAATCTACCGGAGGTCCACCACGCCGTCAAGGTTTGCGGTTCGCCCTTGCGGTTCGCTCTCGCTGCCTGCCTTCTTGGTTTGCCCATACGGCTTGCCCGCGCCGGCGCCCGTTCCCCCCTGGCCATCCCCGATCAGGCGCCCTCGTGCCGCCGGCTCTCGACCTGGTTGTAGGCGATCACGATGGCCAAAAGCAGCACGGCTCGGACGATCTGCTGGTAGAAGATGCCCACTCCGGAATGCCCCAGGACGTTCAGAAGCATGATCATGAGCACGATCGTGATGAGCGACCCGCCCAGGCTGCCCCTGCCCCCGGCCAGGGTTGCCCCGCCGATCAGACAGTAGGCAATGCTGTCCAGGGTCAGCCGCGGATCGACGATGGGCTCCGCGCCGCCGGTGCGGCCGAGCATGTAGAAGGCAGCCAGGCTGGCCACCACGGAGCTGATCAGGTACGAGCTGAGCTTGGTCAGGTCGACCGGCAAGCCGGACCAGGTGGCCTTCAGGTCGCTTTCGCCGACTGCGTACAGCCGGCGACCGAACCGCGTGTGCCTGAGCAGCGCAAAGAAGCCCGCGAACAGCAGCAAAGCGAGGAACACCACGATGGGAACGCGGAACAAGGTGCCGTTGGCCAGGGTTTTCAGCAGCTGTGGGGCCGGCGCGATGGGTCTCGGTGTGAGGATCAGCGAGATGCCCTGCAGCACGATGCCCACCCCGAGAGTCGCAACGAATGCATTGATCCTGCCGCGTACGGTGAGCAGGCCGTTCAGGAGGCCGATCACCGCGCCGGCTGCCAGCATGGCGGCCAGGCACAACACGACCGACCCCGGGAAGGCGTTGTAGGTCTTGATCCCGATCACGCCGATGATCGTCATAGCCGCACTGACCGACAGGTCGATGCCCCCGCAGATGATCACCGCCAGCTGCCCCGTGGTCAGCAGCAGGTACACGAATGACTGCCAGGCCAGGTTGCTCAGGTTCATCCTGTTGAGGAAGAACGGCGAGCTGAAGGACCCGGCCAGGAACACGGCGGCCAGCAGGATGGACAGCACGGCGATGCGATTGTCGGCGGAGAAAAGCGACCGGGCCAGGTTGGACAGCAGGCCCCGGGCCTGGACCCTATCCTCCCGCAGCCGTTTCTGCTCCGTGCACAGGTGCAGCATGGCCGACTCGTTGATGTCCTCGCCGCTCAGCTCCCCGACGATCTGTCCGTCGCGCAGCACCAGGGCCCGATGGGCCAACTTGACGATCTCCTCCCAGTCCGAGGAGACCAGGATCACCCCCTTACCCTGCGCCGCGGCCTCTTCGATCACGGCGTAGATTTCCTCTCGCGCCCCCACGTCCACGCCCCGCGTGGGCTCGTCGAGCAGCAGCAGATCCGCCTCGGTCAGCAGGGCCCTTCCGAAGACCACCTTCTGCTGGTTGCCGCCGCTAAGGCGCTCGACCGGATCGGCAAGGTGTCTGGGGCTCAAGGCGATCCTGCCGGCCATGCGGGCGGCTCGGGTCTTCTCCTTCCTTCGGTCGATGAGACCCAGCAGGGGCCTGTTGGCCACGGAGCTGGCATTGAGGTTGCAGGTCACCGTCTCCCCGAAGAACAGGCCCTCCTTCTTTCTGTCTTCGCTGACAGGGGCGATGCCGTGCCGGATCGCCACGCGGGGGTGCCTGACCACCACTTCCTCTCCCTCCCGGCGCAGCACTCCCCGCGTCGGGTGGAGGATGCCGTAGATCGCGTTGAGCAGCTCGGTTCTGCCCGCACCTACCAGCCCGGCGATGCCCAGGATCTCCCCGCTGCGGACCTGGAAGGAGATGCTCTCCAGCTTGCCGGCGACCGACAGGTCGGCGCACTCGAAGACGACCCTGCCCTCAGCCGCTCTCCGGCCCGGATCCCTGACGCCCATGGCGATTTGCCGGCCGACCATGTGCCGGATGATTTCGTCCTTGCGGATCTCCGACCTGTCCAGGGTGGCCACCATGCTGCCGTCGCGCAGGATCACGCAGCGGTCGCACAGCTCGGTCACCTCGTCCAGGCGGTGCGACACGTAGAGGATCGAGGTGCCGGCAGCAGCCGCCTCTCTCACCTTCGTGAACAGCCAGGCGGTCTGGTCTTCCGACAGGGAAGCCGTGGGCTCGTCCAGGAGCAGTATCTTGGGCTTCTCGGCCAGAGCTCGCACGATCTCCACCAGCTGCTGCTGGGCGACTCCCAGCTCGCTGACGGGCCTGGCCGGGCCGATCTCCAGCCCGTTGGCCTTCAGAACCCGTCCGGCCTCCTCGCGCATCGCTTTCCAGTCGATGAGCCCGACGCGGTTCCGGAAACCCTCGTCGACGAAGATGTTCTCCGCGACGCTCATGTTCAGGAACAGGTTCAGCTCCTGGAAGACGCTGGCGATGCCCGAGGCCTTGGCGGCTTGAGGGGAGGAGGGCCTGTAGTCCCTGCCGTACAGGAGCATGCTCCCCGAAGAAGGCGGCAGCACTCCCCCGGCGATCTTCAGCAGCGTGCTCTTGCCGGCGCCGTTGGCGCCGACCAGGCCGACGACCTCGCCGGCAGCAAGCTCGAAGCTTACCTGGTGCAGGGCCTGGAAGTCGCCGAAGCTCCTGCTGATGCCCGAGAACGACAGTACGGCAGCGCTCATGGTCACGGACTCCGGGTGACCCGCCCCCCGGCGTTACGGCCGGGGGGCGGAATCGGGAGACTTACTTGTAGAACTCGCTGATCCGGTCGGCCGGGATCTGCGAGGCCAGCCAGTAGGAATCCGGCAGCGAGGTGTCGATCGTCGTGGCCAGCTCGGTACCTTCCCAGATCGTCGGGGGCCGGAGGTCGTCCTTGACCACCGACTCGCCGTTCAGCAGCTTCATGGCCACGTCGGCCGTATCCAGGGAAAGCTCCTGGCCGGAGTTCACGACCATGTAGTTGGTGTAGTCCAGCGCCCGTGTCTTCTTCAGGAACCCGAACCAGTCGTCGGCCGAGGAGGGGGGGAGCGGCCGCTTGGCGTCGACGAACGCGTCCAGGGCACCGAAGTTCATCAGCCCGCCGTCCACGATCAGGCCGTCCACGGGCACCCGCTTGGCGAAGTAGCTCTCCACGATCTTCTTGGCCTCCGCCGGGGTGTACATCGCATACTCGGTTCCGAGCACCTTGATGTCCGGGTAGTTCTTGAGGGCCTCCTGGACCCCCTTCAGCACGTTGTTGGAGTACCCGGAGCCGGGGTAGCCCATGATCACGATCACGTTGCCCTTGCCGCCGATCTTCTTGGCCACCCAGTCGGCGAAGGCGTAGCCGGTCTTGATGTGGTCCCTGTCGACGTAGGCGTCGTACTGGTCGGTCCCGCACAGTCCGCCGAAGATGACCACCTTGACGCCGGACGCCTTGGCCTTCTCGATCACGCCGGCGGCCGAGGTCTCGCTCACCGGCTGGACGATCAGCAGGTCGATGTTCTTGGTCAGCAGGTCCTCGATGTCGGCGATCTGCTTCTTGTCGTCGTAGCCGGACTCCCCGTAGTACACGTTGGCGATCTGGTCCGCGTAACTGGTGCCGAAGGCATACTTGAAGTGGGAATAGCAGGAGGCCGCCCAGTCGTTGTTCGAGCCCTGGATGCTCACCCCGATGGTGTACTTTTTGGCCTCCGCGGCCTCGGGCTCCTTCTTGCTGCAGGCGCTGAGTACCAGGCCCAGGGTGACGGCGAGCGCCAGCAGGACGACCGCCCCTCGGTTGAACCCTTTCTTTCTCATACCAACACTCCTCTCTTCGAACGGATATCTCGAAACCGCGTGAGCGCCGCAGGCCCACGCGGACTTCTCCGAACTCAAGCTCTCCCTCGTCGCCTGTCGAAGAAAACCGCCGCGTAGGTCACCGACAGCAGCAGCACCCCCTTGACCACGTACTGGAAGCGGATGTCGAAGCCGAACAGTATGACGATGTTGATGATCAGGGTGATGGCCAGCGCCCCGCCCACGGCGCCGACCACCGAGGCCTTGCCCCCGCCAAGGAAGTTGCCGCCCAGGACCGCCGCAACCAGCGCGTCCATCTCCATGCCGCTTCCCAGGGTCATCTGGTCGGCAAAGCCGATGTAGCCGGCGCTCATGATGCCCGCGGCGGCCGCCAGAACACCGTTGAAGGCGAAGGTGACCGTGATGGTCCGCTCCACGTCCACACCGGCGAAGTGCGCGGCCGTCTGGTTCAGGCCGATCAACTCCACCTTCCTGCCCCATACCGTCCGTCTGAGCAGCACGTGGGCGGCGACGGCCACGACGATGAAGATGAGCACGGAGTTGGACATTTCCCCGATCAGGCTGCCCTTGATCGCGTTCACCAGCGCCGCCGGGGGCACCCCCATGGGGGTGACTCCCATGGACAGCCGCATCACCCCGCCCAGGATGGCTGCGGTGAACAGCGTGGCCAAGAAGGACTGGACCCGGTAGCGGGTGACGATGATGCCGTTCACGGCTCCGATCGCCGCTCCGAAGGCCAGGCTGGCCAGCAGGCCGTAGGGGAGGGCCCCCTGGCCGAGTCTCTTCACGAACACCATGAAGATGCCGATGGACATCTGCAGTATCGCCGCCACGGACAGGTCCACACAACCGGTGGCGATGACGAAGATCGTGCCCATGGTCACCACACCCAGGGAGGACGCCTGGCGGAGCATGGTGTTCACGTTGACGAAGGCGAAGAAGCTGCGGTTGTTGATGAATGCGGCGACGCAGATGACGAAGAGAACCAGGTAGACGCTGTTGTACTGGGTGATCAGTCTTCGCGTTCGCATGCAGGCAGTTGCACCAACCTTATAGACGGCACGGCGGTCATCAGGGACCCGGACTGGCCTCTGGGGGCGGGGGCACAATTGGGGCCTGGGTCACCCGGGATCATAGCATCCCTGCGAACGCGTGGGCAAGGTGCATGGCGATGATGCCGGTGCAATCCGAAACCCGGTCGATCAGACAGACCGCAACGGCCCCCTTGCGGGGGCGCGCGGGCCCGAAGGCGTGCTCACACTTGCTCTCGGGGGCGCTTTTCCGGGCTGCGAAGGTCTTCCGGGGTGTACGCTGCCCTCTTCCTGCGCAACGCACTGATTCTCTCCGGTGGGTAGCCGAGTGTATCGCGCAGGACGCTTTCGGTGTGCTCGCCCAGGAGGGGAGCCGGTGAGCGGACCACACCCGGCGTTTCCGAGAGATGGAAGGGCGAGCCGGCGATCTTCATCTTTCCGGCTCCGGGCTGGTCGATTTCCACGATCATCTTCCGGTAGTTGACGTTCGGGTCCTCGACGACGCGGTCGATCGTGTTGACCGGAGAGCAGGGCAGCCGGTGTCCCTCAAAGACGGCCATCCACTGCTCCGTGGTCTTCTTCGCCATTTCCTCCTGCAGGACGGCAACGATCTCGCCCCGATGCTCGGTTCGAAGCTCGTTCGTCCTGAACCGGGGATGCTCGGCCAGATCGGGACGTTCGATTGCCCGGCAGTATGTCTTCCACAGGGAGTCGTTGCCCACGGGGGTGATGA
>Ga0209164_1001264_pt1 | contig 34588 bp, 27 predicted proteins | sample MTBNYHSulfiMetaG_FD_187458 | JGI IMG/M metagenome (GOLD analysis project Ga0209164, IMG submission 187458) | Enrichment culture microbial communities from rom New York Harbor, USA that are MTBE-degrading - MTBE-NYH (New York Harbor Sulfidogenic)... | ecosystem: Environmental > Aquatic > Marine >... | reverse complement strand
TCACCCAGAACGGCGGCCTCGGCGGGGCGGGTGGCGGCGTCTCCCTGTGCACGGGCTCGGACGGCTACAGCCTCGTGGAGAACTATATCTGCGGCAACTTCACCCTCGGCCAGGGCGGCGGCATCGGCCACCTGGGCCTCAGCGACAACGGCCTCATCGCACGCAACACCGTCCTCTTCAATGAATCCTTCAACCAGGGGGTGACGGTCATGGGCGGCGGCATCTTCGTCGGCGGGCAGGCCCCCCTTGGCGGCCCGGGCAGTCTCAGCCCCGGGTCGGGCAGTGTCAAGGTGATCGGGAACCTGATCCAAGGCAACGCGGCTGAAGCCGGCGATGGGGGCGGCATCGCCGTCCAGCGCGCCAACGGTCAGGATGTGGCCGACAATTTAAAAAAGGCCGACCAGTGGCACACCATCGACATCCTCAACAACATGGTGGTCAACAACCTGGCCGCCCTGGCCGGGGGCGGAATCTCGCTCTATGACGGCGCAAGGGTGAACATCCTTCACAACACCGTGGCTCACAACGACAGCACGGCCACGGCAGGCGAGGCCTTTTCGCCGGGCAACCCGAATGTGTCGAGCCCCCAGCCGGCCGGCATCGTCTCCCGCGCCCACAGCCCTGAACTGGCGGCATTGGGTGTGGCCGGGGTCTTCAGCAACCCGCAGCTCGCGAACGACATCGTTTGGGAGAATCGCTCGTTCTACTTCACGGGAGACCCCAATGATGCGGATCCGGTGTACACGCTGCAGCCCGCACCCGAACCTCACTGGGATCTCGCCGTGATGGGCGCCGCCGGAAGCCTGGATCCGGCCTACTCCATCCTGACCGACGCCACCGGATACGACGGGACGAACGTCAGTTTGGACCCGGGGTTCGTATTCCCCTATCTGAACGGCGGCAGGGGGACGACGGTCGTTCCGGGCGAAGGCACCACGGCGCTGCAGCCCGCTCCGGCCTTTGACGAGGGAGGAAACTTCATCAAGGTGCGCTTCGGGCCCCTCACCCGCTGCGACGATGCCGTCCCTGGAGATGGAAACCCCGGGGTGTGCAGCGATTACCACATCCAAGCAGGGTCGCCTGCCGTGGGTGCAGGGACCCCTCTTAGCGGGGCCTACCCGGATCTTGCCTGGGATTTCGACGGCGAGCTCCGAACCGCTCCGGTGGATATCGGCGCAGACGAGCTGCTCCCGTAAAGAGAACCCGCTCTGCCTTCCGGGGATCGCCCCGGCAGGCAGAGATCCAATGAAAGGAGAAACGAGATGAAGCAGCTTTCAAGATATGCGGCTCTGCTTGCCATGGCCTTTCTGCTGCTTGGCGGGTCGGTGCCTGCGATGGCCCAGATCCTTGTCCAATGCCCCGGTGACCTGAACGGGGACAGCATACCGGACCCGTTCCTGCTTCTGCCGAACGGGAAGCCCAGCAACAAACCGAACCCGGAGTATGACCCGGGCGTCAAGTGCATGCACCTTTCAGCCGGAGACGGGTACATCTCCATGGCCGACGGAAGGTCGATGTACATGTTCGGCTTCGGCGACGTGACGGGCATCCCCGAAGACAGGGTGATGGAGGAAGGGATGATGTCGGCCGCTTTCCCCGCCCCCACCATCGTGCTCGATGAAGGGGACCGGTTTTACCTGAACCTCACCAACGTCGGGATGATGATGCGCCCCGACCTCTTCGACCCCCACACGGTCCACTGGCACGGTTTCCCGCAGGCCTCCTCCGTCTTTGACGGGGTGCCGGATGCCTCCATCTCGATCAACATGGGGGCGACCCTCACCTATTTCTACCACGTGGTGGAGCCCGGCACCTACATGTACCACTGCCACGTGGAGGCCACCGAGCACATGCAGATGGGTATGCTCGGAAACCTGTACGTCAGACCGGCCCAAAATCGGCTGCCCGCCGGGCAGGACCTGAACGGCTTCATCCACCAGGCGGGATATACATACGCCTACAACGACGGGGATGGCTCCACCTACTACGACGTCGAGTACCCGATCCAGATCGGGTCCTTCGATTCGGCGTTCCACGATGCAAGCGAATCGGTCAACCCCCTGCCCTTCGCCCTCATGAGGGACGATTATCCCATGCTGAACGGCCGGGGATACCCTGACACGATCGTGCCGGGTTCGCTGACGCCGCCCATGGAGAACATGGGAAGGGTCTCCCAGCCCGTCAGCAGCCTGATCGAGGCAAGCCAGGGCCAGAAGATCCTGCTGCGCGTCTCCAATCTGAACGTGACCCGGTTTTACACCCTCGCGAGCCTGGGCATCCCGATGAAGGTGGTCGGGTATAACGCCCGGCTCCTGAGAGGGCCGAGCCCCGACGGGATCACCCCCGGGAAGGACCTCTACTACACGACCCACTCGGTCACACTGGGCGGCGGGGAGGCCCTGGACGTCATCCTCGACACGGCGGATGTGGATCCGGGAACCTATTTCCTTTACACGACCAATCTCAATTACCTCAGCAACGATGATGATCCCTTCGGCGGCATGATGACCGAAATCCGGATCCAATAAGAATGGAAGGAGGAGTAGCCATGAGACTACGATCCATACACGCGGCGAAGCTGCCCATGGTGCTTTCGGTTGCCCTGTGCCTGATCTTGTGGGGCGGCCCGGCCTGGGCCATGATCGACGGCATCCCGGGGCCCAGCTTCAGCCTGACCGCAAAAGCGGATCACATCAGCACACCGGACGGGGGGAGCGTCTATTTCTGGGGTTATGCGGACGGGGATGGGCGGGCCCAGTATCCCGGACCGACCTTCATCGTCAACCAGGGGGACGAGGTGACGGTGACCCTGACGAACCAACTGCCTTACGGGCAGAATGCATCCATTCTGTTCCCGGGGCACGTCGTGTCAACGCAGGGCGGCACTGCCGGCCTTATCACCGACGAGGCGCCGCCGGGGGGCACAGTGGAATACACCTTCACCGCCACCCACGCGGGGACCTACCTCTACCACAGCGGCACCCACCCGGAACTCCAGGTGGAGATGGGGCTCCTGGGGGCGATCATCGTGAGGCCCACCGGCTTCGATGCCTCCCATCCCACGGCGTACGGGCACCCGGATTCGATGTACGATCAGGAGTACCTTTTCCTCCTGAGCGAGATGGACCCGCGGCTTCACCAGCTGGTCGAGTTCCAGGGGCCGGCCGCCCTCGAGGACACCAACTACCTCTCGGATTACTTTCCGAACTACTGGTTCATCAACGGCCGGTGCGCCCCCGACACCATGCTGATGCCCGGTGTGGATTGGCTGCCGACCCAGCCCTATGACAGCATGCCCATGATGCAGCCGGGGCAGAGGCTGCTGCTGAGGATCATCGGCGCGGGAAGGGATCTGCACCCCTTCCACCACCACGGCAACCACTCCAGGGTGATCGCGCGCAACGGGAGGCTGCTGCAAAGTGAGGCCGGGGCCGGAGCGGACCTGAGCTATGAGGTGTTCACCTTGCAGTCGGTGCCGGGCGAGACGGCCGATGCCATCTTCGGATGGACGGGCAAGGGAATGGGCTGGGATATCTATGGAGATCCCAACGACCCCGACTACGCGCACATGTGCATGGACATGGACGGTGACGGATTCGACGACAACACCTGGGAGTGGTGCGCCGACCACGGAAAACCCTTTCCCGTCGCCCTTCCTCAGGATCTGGATCTCACCTTCGGCGGCTTCTGGAGTGGTTCGCCCTTCCTAGGCCGGATGGAGGCCCTCCCCCCCGGTGAAGGAGGCCTCAACCCTTACGGCGGATTCGTCTACATGTGGCACTCTCACACCGAAAAAGAGATGGTCAACTACGACATTTTCCCGGGCGGCATGATGACGATGCTGATCGTCAATCCCCCCGGCGCCCCCATGCACTAGGAAAGGAGGGACGAACATGAAGCTCACCAGACCAAGGAACAAACCAGGATGGCTTGCATCGATCCTTCTCGCCGTCCTCCTGATGGCTGCGCCCTCCTTCGCCGCGGAGTACAACCTGACGGCGGATGCCACAACGCTCACCATGCCCGATAGCACGGTCATTACCGTGTGGGGGTTTGCCGACGCGGATGCGGGGGGAGTGGTGACGGTGCCGGGTCCGATGCTGGAGGTCCTTCCGGGGGATACCACCCTCACCATCCACTTGACGAATAACCTTCCAGTACCGGTTTCGATCGTGATCCCGGGCCAGGCCTCGGCGCTTTCGCCGGTGGTCGACGGCGGCAGGGTCACCTCCTTTACCGGCACCGTCGCGGCTGGCGATACAGGCTCCTACACCTGGACCGGTATGCGGCCCGGCACGTATATCTACCACAGCGGCGCCGACCCGGCCCTGCAGGTGCACATGGGGCTCTACGGCGGGGTCAAGGTGGTGCCGGCTTTAGGAGAGGCCTACCCTGGAGTCCCGTATGACGCAGAGCTGGTCCTCTTTTACAGCGAGATCGATCCGGCTCTTCACGACCCGGCTCCCCTCCAGGCCCAGCCCTTGAGGTACGACCCGGCCTATTTTCTGGTCAACGGCCAGCCCTATCCGGACACTCCTGCCCTGAATACGGTGAGCGCGAATCAGCGGGTCCTGATCCGCCTCCTCAACGCAGGGCTCAAGAACCATGTCCCCGCGCTTCAGAACGGGTGGTGGACGGTCGTCGCCGAGGACGGAAACCCCTACCCTTACCCGAGGGAGCAGTACTCCGCGCTCCTGCCGGCCATGAAGACCCTGGACGTGATCTGGGTGCCTGAAGCCGCCGAAACCTACGCCGTTTACGACCGGATGCACCATCTCACCAATGCCGGTGTGAGCGGCGGGGGGATGCTGGTGAATCTCACAGTCGGATGGGGCTCCACCCCCGCCGTGAACATCCTTTCGCCGCTCGACGGGGCTTCGTTCGTCTTGGGCGAGACGGTGGCCTTTAGCGGGACCGCAATGGATGCGGAGGACGGCGACCTCTCCGGGACGCTTTCCTGGACCTCGAGCATCGACGGAAACATCGGCACCGGCGGCTCCTTTTCGACCTCGGCGCTGTCCCAGGGGACCCATATCATCACCGCCTCGGCAACGGACAGTGATTCGAACACGGGCAGCAAAGCGATCACCGTCTATGTCAATTCTCCGAACTCCGCCCCTGTGACGGCCATTACCGCGCCAGCGGACGGCTCCATATTCAATGAAGGCGTGTCCGTCACCTTCACCGGCACGGCGACGGATGCGGAAGAAGGCGACCTCTCTGCGGATCTTTCCTGGACCTCTACCATTAACGGCCTTATCGGCACCGGCGGCTCCTTCTCGACCTCGGCGCTTGCCCCAGGCATGCACATGATTACGGCCTCCGTGACGGACAGCGGGGGCCTGCCGGGCTCCGCGACGATCATGCTGACCATCGAGGATGTCAACGATCCTCCCGTGGCGGTGGACGACTACGCCACCACGACCCGAAACACCACCGCGTTCGTCTACCTGACGGAGAACGACTACGATCCCGACGGCGCCATCGATCCGGATTCGATCGTCATCGTCACGCAGCCGACCAGGGGAGGCACCGTGGAGGTGGTGTCCAACGGCGTGGTTTTTACCCCCAGGAAGAACTTCCTGGGCACGGATGTCTTCTCCTACACGGTCAGAGACGACGACGGTGCGACTTCCAATACCGCGACCGTACGGGTCAATGTCGTGAGAAACTGAGGCGGCGGAGCGTCGACCCTTTTCTCCTGAAGAGCGGAAGAGGGCCGACGCCTCCCGCAGCTGCCAGTGCACTCCGGCACCATCGCCGGTCCCCGCACCCGAAACGGCAGCGGACCGGCGGAAATGGCCCGGATCGTTTGAAGAGACGAAAGGGGAATTCGATTCATGACTCTATCACGGCTGCACAGATGGCTGCTTCTGTTCGCTTCGGCATCGATGCTGCTGGCCGCCGGGGCCTGCTCGGAGAAAATCTCTACCCCCGCGCTGGAGGAGGCCTCCCCTAGCGGTGAGTCCGGGGCCATGCAGATGGATCTAGCTCAAAACTGGGGCATCGAGATCGTCGGGATCTGGATGAGCGCCCGGGGACATATGGTTGACTTTCGGTACCGGGTGGTGGATCCGGTCAAGGCCGCTCCGTTGTTCGATAGGAATGTGAAGCCCTATCTCGTGGATCAGGAAACCGGCAAGGTGCTTGGCGTTCCGATGACCGCAAAGGTCGGCCCTCTGCAGGGCACGTCCAACGAGCCTCAGGAAGGGCGGATTTACTGGATGTTCTTCGGGAATCCGGGGCTCGTCAAGTCGGGGAGCGAGGTGACGGTGGTGATCGGCGACCTCGAGGTGAAAAACTTGATTGTGCAATAATCATAAGGAGAAAGCGATGGGCCTTTTAAAACCGGTAAACATGGTGGGATCCGCCATCCTGGCAGCGGGTCTGCTCCTGTTGTGCGCTCTGCCTGCCAGGGCCGGGGTGATCGGGGCGGAGCTCGAAGCGCTTCTCCCTTCGCTCGGTCCTCAGGAAGAGGTGGCTGTGATCGTGACCATGCTGGACAAGGTTGAGTTGCCTGCCTTCTCGGGCAAGGACAGGGGCCTCAGGAGGAGGAACCTCATTCAATCCCTCAAAAACAAGGCGGATGAGACCCAGGCGCCCGTGAAAGCGCTCGCCCGGGCGGGAGGTGCAAAGGGGCTCAGGCCGCTCTGGATCGTCAATGGGCTGGCGCTGACGGCGCGGCCCGCGCTGATTCGCGCACTGGCCAGACGGCCGGACGTGGAACGGGTGGAACTGGACAAACACTTCGAGGCGCCCGTCTCGACCGCCGATGTCCCCGCCGGCCCCGAATGGAACATCGCCCGGATCGGGGCCCCGGAACTCTGGAGCCTGGGCTACACCGGCGCAGGGGTTGTGGTGGCTGCCATGGACACAGGGGTGGACGTCAACCACCCGGACCTCGCCGATCGCTGGCGTGGGGGTGCCAACAGCTGGTTCGACCCGTACGGTGAGCACCTGACCCCCTATGACAGGGATGGGCACGGCACCCAGGTCATGGGCATCATGGTCGGTGGGTCGAACGGGGGCACGGCCGTCGGGGTGGCACCCGATGCGCAGTGGATTGCCGTCAAGGTCTTCAACGACCTTGGTGCTGCCTCTTACAGCGCCGTGCACCTGGGATTTCAATGGCTCCTGGATCCGGACGGAGACCCATGGACGGACGATGCGCCTGATGTGGTGAACAATTCCTGGGGGTTCGACCAGGAGGCCGATCGCTGTGTCACAGAATTCCGGGAGGATGTCCAGATCCTCAAGGCCGCCGAAATCGCCGTGGTTTTTTCAGCAGGAAACGGCGGACCCTCCGATTACACCAGCGTCAGCCCGGCGAATTATCCTGAAGGTTTCGCAGCGGGCGCCGTGGACGCATCCGACAGCATCGATCTCTACAGCAGCCGCGGCCCGTCCGCATGCGATGGAAGCATCTACCCGGAGGTGACTGCGCCGGGAGTGAGCATCAGGACCACCGACCTCACCTTCGGCGGCGTGATCCCGGATTCCTACGCGTATGTTTCGGGCACCTCCTTCGCTTCGCCCCATGTGGCCGGGGCCATGGCGCTCCTCCTGAGCGGCATCCCAGGGTTGACGGTTGCCGAACTCGAAGGCGCCCTGAAAGAATCGGCTCTTGACCTTGGATTCGCAGGGCCTGACAACGTCTACGGTTACGGTCTCTTAGACGTCCTAGAGGCGTTTTATCTGTTGGACTCGCCCTTCTCCTGCACGGATGCCGACGGAGACGGCTATTACGCCGAGGCGGATTGCGGGACGGCCTCGGACTGCAATGACCTGGATCCCTCCATCCATCCCGGTGCGTCCGAGATCAAGCACGACGGGCTCGACCAGGACTGCAACGGCTGGGACCTGACCATCGAGGTGCTCGAAGCGGTGTACGTGCGCAAGAAAGACTCCCTCGTCGTGGAGGCGACAAGTGCCCTGGGAAGCGATGCATCCCTGGAAGTCGGGGGCTACGGCCCCATGAAGTGGAACCGCAAGAGTTCCAGTTGGACCCTTTCCCTCAACAGGGTCGGAGGAAACCCGGGGGAGATCTCCGTGTCGGGCAAAGAGGGATGGGAAATAACGACGGTTTCGGAAAAATAGGGTCGCATCCCACAGGGGATCGAGCAGGAGGGGAATCATGGAAAAGTCAATTGGTCGATTATTCATGGCGTTGGGTTTGGCATTCGGTTTGATGTTCAATGTGTGGCAGCCATTATCGCCGGCAGAGGCCGCACCTGATCCGCCAGCTCTCACCGATCTGGAACTGCTCGGCAAACACCTGTTTTTCGACACCAATCTTTCAACGCCGCCGGGGATGTCCTGCGCCACCTGCCATGATCCTAAGGTGGGCTGGACCGGGCCGAACTCGGAGATCAACGCGGCCGGCGCGGTCATGCCCGGGGTGATCCATACCCGGGCCGGAAACCGCAAACCCCCCTCCGCAGCCTACGCCGGGGAGAGTCCGGTTATGTATTATGATGAGGTAAAGGGTTTGATCTTCGGAGGCATGTTCTGGGATGGCCGGGCCACCGGCTGGACTCTAGGTGATCCTTTGCAGGAGCAGGCCCTGGGACCTTTCCTGAACCCGGTGGAAATGCATAATCCCAAGGAAATCAAGGTCGTCGTCATGGCGCTTCTCAGATCAGAGTATGCTGATCTGTTTGAGCAGGTCTACTGGGATGAGACCGGCGAAATGATTGATCACGGGAAACTGGATGTAGACGCTCTATACCAGGTGATAGGCAAGGCCATCGCAGCTTATGAACGCTCGGACGAAGTCAATCCCTTCGACTCCAGGTTCGATGAATTCTGGCGGGCGGCCACGGCGGCTGGGTTCAAGGTTGAAGACATCAAACAATCCAACTGGGCGGGCTATAAACCTTATGCTGACGGCATCTTGAACGATACCGAACTCTTCGGGCTGGCCGTTTTCAACGATCAAGCCAAGTGCTCGACCTGCCACGTTCTCACGCCCAGCGGCGCGGATGGAAATAAACCTCCGTTGTTCACGGACTTCAGCTATGACAACATAGGGATCCCGAAAAACCCCCTGAATCCCTTCTATACCCAACCCCGAAAGATCAACCCCGATGGAGAGCTTTGGGTGGATCAGGGTCTGGGCGGTTTTCTGGCCGCGACCACGGATACCGCCTCGGATGGTGAGACTTACGCGTCCAAGGCCCTGGGAAATTACGGCAAGCACAAGGTGCCGACGCTGCGCAATGTCGCCAAGCGGGTCAAGTGGAACGGTACGGAGTGGGTGGATGATCCGGAGTGTGTCAGGGCCTACGGCCACAACGGTTACTTCAAAAGCAACTTTCAAATCCAAGATGGCAGCTTCTCTTTCACGCAAATCCACCCTCTGCAGCACATCATGCACTTTTACAACACCCGGGACGTTCCTGGCCAAGGGTGGCCTCCCCCCATGCCCGTCAGGGTGCCCTGGCCGGACCCGGAAGTTGCAGCGAATATGAATACCACCGAGCTTGGCAACCTGGGCTTAAACCCATCATTGGGCCAGCCGGTCCTGCAATTTCTGTCCACCTTGTCGGACACATCAACCCCGACGCCCCCCTGAGGGCTGTGCGCAAGCCGGCGGCAATGCAGTTCATGGGCGCTGAATGGGCGGAGGGACTGAGGGCTTTGATCCTTTTTCCCTCCGCTGGATTTCAAATGCTCAGCACAAGTTTGCCAAAAATTCCAGACTGGGGGTTATTTTGGCCCTGAAATCAGCCTATCTTCAGGAATAAGCATTAGATTTTTCAGCAGGAATGTGTCAATGAAAATGAGATACGCCATGCCGTAAATACCTGTACCCCCCCATCGCTAGCCGACGTTTTCTTGATCCATACGGCGTAGGGTAAGGGGGGGGTAGGTAGAGGGTTGTGATAGAATGCCCTTGAACCGTTCGGGAAAGCGCTGGAAGGCTTCAAAGAGGACTTCTTGGCGTTGTTTCTGAATGGTTCGCGTTATCGATGCTACGGCTGTGATGCGCGGAAGCGGGGGAGACCTCGTCGGCGGGGTGTCGGCTCATCCGAGTTCGTCGGGGGGCTGGGTTCGATGGTATTTACCCTGATCCGTAAGCCCTAATTTTCCTGCTTGCAGTATGCGTATATATTTTCAGCCTCCGCCCGCACTTAAAAAGGACTCACGATTTTAGGCCGTAAGTCCTTGTTTTTACCATGGTGCGAGAGAGGGGACTCGAACCCCTACCGGTTTCCCGACTGGATCCTAAGTCCAGCGCGTCTGCCAGTTCCGCCACTCTCGCGCCTGTGGAAAATCCTTATGAGCGGCCTCAAAATAGACCATCCCTTCTTTGCGGTCAACTTTTTTCTTGGGGTCGGACCAAGATATGTTGCTGATTTATAAACATAAACTTCTAAAAAAGGCGCTCCTGGAAGGCTTAGAACAGGGTTTTTGGGGTCAAAAAGCACTGCCATCGGAGGAATTTGGCAGACTGCAAAAAGAGCCGCACAAGGGCGATTGAAGCGGAAGGGAAGGGAGGTTCCTAAAAGGAGAGGATCATGCAGGGAGGTAAAGGCCTCTGCCCTGGCGGGGGAGCCTAAAAACAGGGCCTGGAGTTGGTGAGAAGGGCGAAGACGGCGCCGAAAGCCTCGTCGCAGTCAGGGCTCGTCTGCTGGAGGAAAAGGGAAAAAAGCGGCGGAAGGGGGGGGATCACTCGATCCGAATAATTTTGACTCTCGAGCCTACCCAGTCCGGGGGGAGGTAAACGCGTCCACTGTTGCTGCTCTGCTTCACGCTCTTTTCCAACATCTCTTCCCCGTAGACCTCAAATTTGACCTTGGTTTTCGTCAGCGGCCTGTTTGGGAGCGATTCGCGCATGTTGACCTTTTTTGGGGCGTGCCTCTTCGAAACGTTGTCAGGGATTGGAGTGATCATGTTTCAAACTCTGTCCTTTGGTGAATTTCCAACCCTAAGTCCAAGAAAACACCCCGGTCGAAGCGGCACAACCGGGATTCGAGCATTTTCCTGTCCTTTGGTGAGGCGCTGCGCATCCATTGGTGCACGGAAGCCGCATCACTGAGTGAAGCGTTGGCGAGAAAGGCGATCAAGGAAGCGATTCGTATCTTGCGCATCCGGATGGATTCAAGGTAGTTTTCCGAAAAACAGCCGGCATCCTCCATCTGCTTATACAGATATGGCAGAAGCGCTTCCTTTTTGAGCTCGAGGATCGTTTCATTTTTCAGCCAGTCGATGACGTCGCTGGTGGAGCATCCACGCCGGCCAAACTGCTCGGTCAAGGCTTCGTGGCGGTGTTTGACGATCGGATAATCCTCGCCGCGAACGTGAACGTAGATGACACGCGGGTTCAGAAGCAGGTCGCCGACGAGCTGGAATTCACAGGCGTCGGCGTAGTTACCTGCGCACAGGAGGGCCAGTTCCGTCAACCGGGCGATGCTCAGCCAGTAGAGATCATCCTTGGTCAGGGCGCTCCTGTCGAGGGTCGCCAGCCGGTCCTCGAGGAACGGTTCGTTGAGTGCCGTGCAGTCCGAGGCGGACTCGAGTTCGCTGTTGAATTCCCGGATGAAAGCGGTGTGCTCCTGCCACGGAGTGGGGTCGGCAGGCTTTCGGGGTGTCAGGAAGACGAAGGCCGATTCCTGCAGATAGAGATGGAACAGCGGTCCGGTCTGGGCCTCCGGGCCCACGGGCGACGAATGATAACCTTGCATGATGGGGGTCCTCGGTTTCGAAAACGCAGAAAAACAGGTTGACAGATGTATCATGGCTGATATAAGTCTTTTCAGATATATGGTCAATACGAATGCCTGTCAAGAAAAATGTCCTTGCCGCAATGCTTTTACTGGGCGGAGGCTGGGCTTTCTCTGAGAATATGAGGGCCCGAGCCCTGGGAAGGTCGTCAGGAAAGATGCGGGGTGTCGGACGCCGGAGGCGGGCTGGCCGGCCGGAGTGCGCGGCTTGCCTATGCTGGGCGGCTCGCTGTATTGAATGGGTTATGAGCCCCGAACGACAGAGATGGGAAAGACGCTTTTTGGAGGGGTTGAAGCGGTCCAATGAAAACCTTCATTTTCCCGGGGTACGTCTCGATCTGGGTTGCTTACGCCGCGACGCTTCTAGCCGTCTGCCTAGGGTGGAATCGCCTTTCCAGATTCTTGTCCGTGGCGGGCGTCGCTTTGAATGGATGTGTGCTCGCTGTGATTACGGTGGTCTCCGGGGTCGCTCCGGTCTTCGAGATATTCAGCGGAATCCTCTTTGTAACGTTTTTTTTGGGGCTGCTGGGCGTCTTTCTCGCTGCTCCCGAAAGGGGCGGGCTGGGCGTCGGGATCTGGGTTTGGATCGAAATGGTGGTTCTCCTGGTGGTCACTCTGTTTTTTCCGAAAGAGCCACCCTCCTACAGGCTGCACCATGCGGATTGGTCGGTCGTCATGTTCCATGGCTTCCGGTGCCTGGCGTTGGCTTCCGCCTGTTTCGCCGCAGCCCACTTCTTCGTTTTCAGGTCGCGGCGCGGCGAGAGAAAAACCCTCAGGCCGGTGTTCAATCAGGGGCGTAACTTTCTTCTACTGAGTGCGCTTTTCTTCCTTTGTGCGGAATACGCTGGGATCCTATGGTGCCAGAACGGCTGGGGGGATTTCTGGCACTGGAGCACCGCGTTCTTCCAATCCACTATCATCCTTCTTCTGCTGATGGCTGCGTTTCATCCCCCCGGGAAGCCCCCCATGTCTAATGATATCCAAGCCCTCCTCGGCATGATGATCCCCATGGTTATGCTCACCGTCACGATCGTGAAGGCGCTGTCATGAAACGAACCTTCGAACTCCTCTCCTCGATGCAGTTCACAACGGTCATCCTCGCCGTGCTCGTTTTCTGGTTTGCATGGGGGATTCTTCTCGCTGAATCGCCCTTCTACGAAGGCGGGTTCAAGATCATGAACAGCGCACTCGTCCCTGTCTGGTTTTCAGGCGATAAGCAGCCGCCTTTGCTCCTGAAGGTCTGGTTCGTCGGGCTTTGCTCCGCGATGCTCATCCTCGCCGTGAACCTCGTCTTCTGTTCGTGGAACAAATTGATCCGGCTCATGAAGGGGAACGTTCTCCGTTCGAGGATGGTCATCCTGGTCATCCATGTGGTGTTCGGCCTGGTCGCGCTCGGGCATTTCGGCAGCTTCCTGCTCGGATACAGATATGAAAACATCCTGCTGAGAAAAGGTCAGTCTTTTTCGCTGCCGCAAGGCTACACGCTTGCTGTCAGGGAGATCCATTTCAAAGACGACATGAAGCTCCTGAACCAGAGCCCGAATGAACATGTCCCGCTCGCTGTGCTTTCACAAGGCAATTTCTCCGAGGTGGCCTTCTTGCGGAACGGAGAAACAGAGGCACAGGGCAGGGCCTATTTCATGAAACCCTTTGTCTGGAAAGACATCCAGGTGACCTTGAAGCGGTTTACACCGCCAAAGGAGAAGAAAGGGCCGGAGTTCGTGCCCCGGACGCCCAGCGTCCGGCTGATTGTCAGCAGAAACCCGGTCAAGGGGCTGGTGCTTTTCCTCTTCCCCGTGATGATTGCCGGAATTGCTCTTTACCTGATGATGACGTGGCGTTCAGGGGGCGGTGGCAACAACAAAGCCCCGTGGCAAGAGCCTGGAGGCCATGGAATGTAAACAAAGGACACCGCCACGAAAGCTCGCTTCTTTTTTGACCTGCCTTCGAGCCGGGTTTGGGACGCCGGATGATATCCCTCCGGCCACGTCGGCGGCATAGACCTCCTGCCCAACGGACCCACCTTTGCCACCCTTCCGGCGCGCATGGATTTCAAGCGCGAGCTACACGCTGAAGGCCGCTTTTCAGGCTGTTTGCGTCATGGCCTCAATGGATGACGTCCGGCAATGGCGCCGCATGTCCAACCCGCCCGCCCTTCGGGGCGGCTAAACAAGGTCTGCGCCTCGGTGGCGCAGTTTGATCATTCAGCGAAAGGAGTGCGAGATGAACGTGATCAAGAATTGGGCGATTTTTTGCTTTGTTGGTGTGCTTTTCCTATTTTCCAATGCATACGCGGAGGATAAAGAACTGCTTTTCCATGCCGGTTTGGGGCAGAGGGGCGCCCTGAATGAAATCAAGGAGATTTTCGAAGAGCAGAACCCGTCCATCCACGTCAATTTTTCCTATAAGGGGTCCGGCTACTTTATCGCGGATATCACCCGCTCAAAGCAAGGGGACCTCTTCATGCCAGGCGAGGAGTTCTATCTGCTCCAGGCGGTGGAACGGGGGTTTGTGACCGACTATCATCCTGAGACGGACATCCCTGCCTATTTTGTGACCGTGATCATCACGCCTGCCGGAAACCCCAAAAACATCACTTGTATAGAGGATTTCGCCAAACCCGGTATAAAAGTGGGGCTCGGCAACCCGCGCTCCTGCGCCATCGGAATCTGGCATCAAAAGACCTTCGAAAAGGCGGGCATCTGGGACAAGGTCAAGGAGAATGCCACCCTGAGCGCCAAGTGCATCCCCGAACTGGGGAATGCGGCGCAGCACCGGGCGATCGACTGCACGATCGTCTGGGCGACGACGGCGGTGCTTTACCTGAGGGATGCGGAGATCATCCCGATCGAACACCAATACCGGGGGATTGTCCGGCTGCCGATCGGCATCCTGAAATTCGCCCGGTACGAAGAAGACGCGCGAAAACTGATGGATTTCATCCTTTCGAGCGAGGGCCGGGCCGTCTTCCACCGGCATGCCTATGCTATCAACCCTGTGATCCCGGTGGACGAGCAGGGCTTCTGCCTGGATGGGACGACCGATCAGGACATGCAATATCTGGTCAACGCCGCCAAGGCCGTCAAGGATGATTCGTTCCCGGTCAATGAGGAAACGGTAGGCGATCTGACCAGTGAGGTCTTACGGCAGAAGAAGACGAAGCGGGCTGGAGATTAGCTCGTTTCCATCCGGAAATGGTCTTTTTGGCCAATCTCGGCGTCAATCTGCATGTTTGCTTGTGCGGCGACCACCAGGTCGCCTCAGCGCAAACGCTTGATTTCATTGATATTGGCCAAAAATCCTCATTTCCGGTTTGGAAACTGGGTTCTACCGGGAAATCATTTCCGGATGGATAGCTTATTTCCGAATGGGAAACCGGGTTGTGCCGGGAAATCATTTGTGTATGGACACCTGGCCCGTTTCCATCCACAAAACGGTTTTTCGAACCGATCCGTCGATCCTGCTATTCCGGATCTTCAGAAAGGACCCGGAGCTTCCAAACAGGGAGGAATCAGCATGACTCTGACGTCTCGCGGGGGATGGTGGCCGGCCTTGTGCACCACAACGGTTGGCGCGGTCCTGGCGGTCTATGTTTTGCTCGTGGCGAGCAACTGGATTTACCTCGGCTGGCACGACACCCTCTATTTTTTCTCGAAATCCCGGATGTGGGAGCGCTTCTGGCTGACGGTCTGGACGGCGACGGTTTCCACTTCCTTCTCTCTGATCATCGGGATACCGGCGGGATACGCCCTTTCGAGGTTCCGATTTCCGTGCCGGCATCTGTTCGCTACGATCATCGACTTGCCGATCGTGGTTTCCCCGGCGGTGGTCGGTGCATTCCTATTCGGCATTACGACCCGCTTCCCGTTCGACTGGATCAGTGAACATTACACCATCTACATCGGCCGGAACGTATACGGCGTGCTCCTGGTCCAGTTTACGGTGACCGCCGCCTTTTGCGCCCGGCTCATGAAGGCGACCTTCGACATGATTCCCGTCAAATTCGAGATGGTTTCCAACAGCTTGGGGGCATCGCCCGCACGGACCTTTTTCAAGGTCATTCTCCCGATGGCGAAGAACGGCATCATCGCCAGCATGATCGTCGTCTGGGCAAGGGCCGCCGCCGAATGGGAGGGGTTGATGCTCTTTGTCGGGGCGACCGAGGGAAAGACGGATATCATGCCTTTCGCCATTTACCTGGACTGGAACGGAGGAATGATGGGATGGGTCACCTCGATGAGCATCGTCTGCATCCTGATGGCGGTTTCCGCAATATCGGCGATGAAATGGATAGGAGGGAGGAGCAATGTCTGGTAAAAGGCGCAGCCGCAGCCTGTTCAACCTGTTTTTCACCTGTTTTGCCGGCCTGCTGTTCTTCTATTCCGCCTACCTGTTCCTGAGCAACCTGGATCAGCTCTTCGTGGATCAGGCAGCCGTGGAAACCCGTGAAATCATCGAGGTATGGGGCGAGGACCGGGAGATTATGAACGAGTTCGGAGGCGGATTCTGGAAGGATGCCTATTTCTGGAAGTCGCTCAATCTGACCTTCGCGATCACGGTCCTTACGACCTTCATCGCGGCCGTGCTGGGCATCCCCGCAGCCTATGGGCTTTCCCGGTACAAGATCCCCGGCAAATCCTTCATCGATGTCCTTTTCTCTTCCCTGATGGTGATGCCCGGTTCTGTCATCGGCATCTGCCTGATCGTGATGTTCAACTACGGCCCCTTGTGGAAATTGCAGCAGGCCCTGGGCTTCAAGTTCGCCCACAGCATCTTTCCGGGCATGGTCATCGCGTCGCTGGTGCTCTCTTTCGCGTTCGGAATGAGCGCCTGGAAGGCCGCCTTCGACAGCGTCAATCCGCGCTTCGAGCAGATCGCCCGGTCGCTCGGCAGCAACCGCTACCGCGCCTTTCGCACGGTGACCCTGCCTCTGGCCAAAAGCGGGATCGTCGCCGGGATCATCCTGGCGTGGACCCGGGCAATGGCGGAGTTCAGCGCGGTCCTCTTCTTCTGCGGGACCTTTCGGGAACTGCCTCCGTCGCGGTTTTCGGACCTGACCAAAATGCTGCAGATGGATCAGGCCGACTGGGTCTCGGTGGCCGTCTGGGCCCAGGTGGAGTTCGGCAATGTGGAATACGGTTTTGCTCTGGCCTTTGTTCTGGTGCTCGTGGGGGGGATTTCGGTCTACGCCATGCACCGCATCGGGGCAAAGGGCTATGTGTGGTAAGGAGATCAAATCATGCTTGAAGTCAAAAAGCTCGGTGGAAATCTGGGGGGGTTCACGCTCCACGATATCGATCTGAAGGTGCCGAAAGGGGAGTATTTTTCGATCCTCGGCTCGACCGGCGCCGGCAAGACGGTCCTGATCGAGTATATCGCGGGGATTTACAAGCCGGATAACGGCAGCATCCTGGTGGGTGGGGAGGACGTGACACCCCTCTATCCAGAGGAGCGGAACATCGGGTATGTCCCGCAGGACTATGCCCTGTTCCCCAATCTGACGGTCGAAAAGAACATCGCGTACGGCCTGGAGGCGAGGAGGATGCCTGTGGATCAGATCTCCCAGGTCGTTTCGCAGATGATCTCACTGCTCCGGATCGAGTATATCCGTCATCGCATGCCCCTCAACCTGAGCGGCGGCGAGAAGCAGCGGGTCGCCCTGGGGCGTGCGCTGGCGACCAGTCCGAGGCTGCTCCTCCTGGATGAGCCCCTGAGCGCATTGGATGAAAATCTGAGGGGAGAGATGGCGAGGGAGTTGAGGCAGATCCAGCGCGAGGTGAATGCGACCTTTATCCATGTCTGCCACAACTTCGAAGAGGCCGCCGATGTCTCCGACCGCGTCGCCATCATGGACGGTGGACGAATAGTCCAAATCGGCACGCTGAAGGAGATCATGGCCAGTCCGAAGAATGCCTTCGTGGCGAGGTTTGTAAAATCGCAAAACATCTTCCCGGCTGAGAGCGACGGATCGGAGATCCGGATCGGCGAGCATTGCTTTAGGAAGAAAAACCCGTTCAAGGGAAAGGTCATCGCCGTGATCAGGCCGGAGCACATCGAGGTTCTGGAAAATGAAAACGGCAACGAAAAACAAGGCTCTGTCGTGACGGTCATCCGCACGCTCGAAAAACCCTATTTCAACGAGATCACGGTCGATGGCGCCATGCCATTGGTCATCCACACATCGACCGATCGGGTATCCCATACCGGAGATCGCATCAGGATACATATTCCGCCGGAACATATTGTGGTGATGAATGATTGAGAAACGTAAGAAAGGGGAGATTATGCCGTCGAGACACGCAAGAGTTTTCATGATTTTTCTGGTGCTTCTGTTTTTCGGACCCTTGATGGTGCAATCCGAGGCGAAGGCCGATTGGCTGGACGATCGGTTGAAGGGGATCGAACTCGGCCCCGGCAGGCTCGATTTGAGCGCCAATGTCCGTTTCCGGTACGAGTATATGGACCAGTTCAACATCCAGACCTACGGGACGGGCCGGGACGACGAGGTTTTGCTGACGCGTGTACGGGTCAACCTGGGGTACACGCTGCCGCAGAAGATAAACTTTTTCGTGCAGTTTCAGGACGCGCGCTTCTTTCTCTCCGACCTCGACAAGGATGATTTCGGGCGGAGCTGTCCCTATCTGAATGAGCTGGACCTTCGGCAGGCCTTCGTGGAATGGCGGGAGATAGGGACATCCCCCTTGGGTTTCAAGGTGGGAAGGCAGGCTATCAAGTACGGAGACAACCGGATCTTCGGTCCCGGAGACTGGGGCAACGTCGGCCGCTACACGTGGGATGCCGGAAAGCTGCTGTGGCAGAGCAAGAGTGTGGATGTCGATATCTTTGCCGGGGAGCGCATCTTCTACCTCAAAGACGAATTCGATGACGAACACTATCCCTACAAGGCGTACGCAGCCTACGCACAGATCAAGGCGGTCCCGGGGAACAAACTCGACCTCTTCTACGTCGTCAAACACGATTCGGATGAGACCACCAAGGGCGAATCCGGGCTCGGAGACCTGCTGGTCCAGACCGTGGGTTTTTATGCCAAGGGGAAGTGGAATCGGCTGGACTACGCCTCAACCTTCGCCTACCAGTTCGGGGATTATGGCCGGGACAGCGTCCGCGCCTTCGGTTTCAACGTCGAGGGCGGGTACACCTTCCCGGCGCCTTGGAAGCCGCGTCTCGCCGCCGCGGTCAGCTACGCCTCCGGAGACGATGACCCCAAGGACGGGAGACACGGGACGTTCGACGGGGTGTTCGGCGCCATCGATCTGTACTACGGGCGCATGAACCTGTTTTCCTGGATGAACCTGGTGGACCTCCAGGTCGGCGTGGGGGTGAAACCGGCCGAGAAGATGAAACTGTCCCTCGATTATCACCACTTCCGCCTGGCGGAGGATCGGGATGCCTGGTACTACTGCACCGGAAAAAAGATGCGGTGGGACCCGACCGGCTCCTCCGGCTCGGAACTGGGAGAAGAGATCGATCTGATCTGGAAGTATCAGGTGTGCCCTCGCATCGGGCTGATGGCGGGATGCGCAGGATTTTACCCGGGCGAGTTCGTCGAAAAGACCGGCAGCCATGAGGATGCCTATTGGGCCTTCGGCCAGATCGAAATCAAGATCTGATCCGGGGGCGCAGGACGATCCGCCATCCTGGAATTCTTGCTCTTTTGCCCGGAGAAGGTTATGTTAGGGGCGCATGACTGCCTTGATCGAAACGGACGGCCCCCGCCGCCGGCGGAGGAGCCGGTCCGGATCTTTCGCGGCACGCAAGCGATGCGTGAAGAAATGAGTGTCACCGTTAACTTGTTTCGATCCGGAAATGGTTTCCCTGGTACAATCGAGTTTGCAAATCGGAATTGAGGGCTTTTCTTCACACCCTTCGGGTGCTCAGCCCCATCCCGCAGGGATGGGTCCTGGTTTCTTCACTCCCCCCGGGTGCTCGGTTCCAGCGCTTCACTGTGGGTCCAGATTTGCCGATTTCAAGGAAATCGAGCGTTCATGTGCCGGCGGCCTGGGAGTCGCCGCACAAGCAAACGTGCAGATTGACGCCGAGATTGGCAGAAAAAGGACCATTTCCGGATGGAAACTTACTAACCATCGCGTAGAGGAGGATTTCTATGGCGGAAAAGCCGAAAGTGGGCTGTGCGCGTCCAACCGGCGGTTTGGTCGGACAGGCAGGTGAGGCCAAAGAACCGCAACCTTCGACACCGGCAAAGGAGGAAAGAAAGATGATCCAGGTGGGAAAACCAGCCCCCGATTTTGTCGCCCCGGCCTATCACAAGGGCGAGTTCACAGCCGTAAAGCTCTCGGAGTGTTTGGGGAAATGGGTGGTATTGTGCTTCTACCCCGGTGATTTCACCTTCGTCTGAGCGACCGAGATATCGGCGGTCGCCGATCGATATCCAGAGTTTCAGAAACTGGGGGTCGAGGTCCTGTCCATGAGCGTTGACAGTGTCTTCGTGCACAAGATGTGGAACGACTACGAATTGTCCAAGATGGTCAAAGGAGGCGTGCCTTTCCCAATGCTTGCCGACGGTGGGGGGAAGGTCGGGCTGGCCTACGGGGTGTACGATGAGGATGCCGGGGTCGAGAACCGCGGCCGGTTCATCATCGACCCGGACGGCGTGATCCAGGGATACGAGGTCCTGACGCCCCCGGTCGGGCGCCATGTCGCCGAGACCCTTCGCCAGATTCAGGCCTTCCAGCACGTCAGAGCGACCAAAGGGGCCGAGGCCACCCCATCGGGATGGCGGCCCGGCAAGCTCACCCTGAAGCCTGGGCCGGACCTCGTGGGGAAGGTCTGGGAGGTCTGGAAACCGGAAATGGAGCGCGAATAGCGCATTTTGAAGGGGCTGCATCCCCGCGGCCCTGCATCAGCCACATCCCTTGCCGGCGGCGGCCACCGTTCACGAAACGGTGCCGCCGCCGGCGTCTTCGGGCTTTGCCCCCGGCCGGTGCTCCCGGGGCCGAGCCGGGGCCGCTGCGCTTTTCATGGGCCTTTGCTGCAGGCGCCCTGGGCGCTCCTTTGGAGGGAGGCGCCTCCGGGGCTTTGGCATACGTCCTGCCCCCTGCCTGCGCGGCTCTTTGCGCTCTCAGATGGAGCGCAGGCGCTGGTCGTAATCCTCCGCATACCGCCGGATCTGCCCCTGGTCTGCGAAGCTGTAATAGGTGTTGTGTCCGATCACGATGTGGTCGAGGACCTGGATCATGAGGAGCTTTGCGGCCCAGACGAGGTCCCGCGTGAGGCGCTGGTCCTCCGGGGAGGGGGAGGGGTCGCCGGAAGGGTGGTTGTGGACGAAGACGAGAGCGGCCGCCTTGAGCTCCAGGGCCAGCCCCATGATCTCCCGGGGATAGACGGCGCTTCCGGTCAACGATCCGGCAAAGAGGTCCCGATCCTCGATCAGCATGTTCTTGCGGTTCAGAAACAGGACCTTGAAGACCTCGCGCTTGAGGTCCCGCATGCTGTGAAACAGGTAGTCGAAGATGCATTGCGATGAGGAGAAGAAGGGCTGGGCTGCGGCCCGGTCCCGAAGGTAGCGCGCAGCGGTCTGGTGAACGAGTTGGAGATACAGGGCGTTGCGGGCGCCGATCCCGGGTATGGCCGTCAGTTTTTCGAGGGGCGCCGAAAGGACCGCCGACAGGCTCCCCAGGCGCTTCATGGCCTCCCTCGCCGCCGGTTTGAGGTCCCCCCGGGGCGTTCCGAGCGTCAGCAGGAACTCCACCACTTCTTCATCCGAAAAGCGTTCGAGCCCGCCTTCCACAAAACGTTGACGCAGCCTCTCGCGATGGCCTTCGACGCGCCTGCGCCATGCGGCTTCGTCCTTCATGACCTGCCGTCAGAATCAAAAAGGGTTGAGGGTTTTTTCCTGGGGCCGCGAAGGGCTTTGCCTGAAATCGAGGAAAAGCTGGTCCGGGGGGGCAGCGCAACGGAAAGCGTAAAACCGGCCGCTTCGGGAAAGGGGGATTGCCTTGGGGGCCGTCGCGATGATAGAATAAAAAAAATATCCTCCGGAGTCAATCCACCTTATAGACACCCTCGGACTCCGCTTTCTTTTTATAGATTTCCTCAGGGTCTCCGCCGCATGGAAAAGCAACCGCCAGAATCTTGCGCACTCGAAGTCAACCTGGCCTGCACCCGCGTGGATGTCACCGTCGACGAGCGCTACCGGGTGATCGAACGGGTCATGGCGAAATACCCGGGTCTGAAGGAAGGCCTCGAGACGTACCTCGAGGAGGTCTGCCACCCTTACCGCAACTGGGCCTTTATCGTCAAAGAGACCCGGGGGTACGCGCTGAACTATTTCCACGCGTTGAAGACCCACCCCGAGGGGGTCGAAGCGGCCGGGGTTTACTGCGACATCTTCTTCATGGCGCTTGGATCCGCGGGGACCAAATCGGTCAAGCAGGATGCCGCGGACAACCTGCTTGTGCTGCTTCAGAAGATCATCCGGGAAGGCGTCCGGGAGGCCCCGGCCTTCTATGCGCTCCTGGACCGCGTGTTCGAATCGATCCGGTGCCTGGAGGAGGGCCTCTTCCGGCGCTTCGTCCGGAGTTTCTACCGCATCAACCGCCTGGGGCGCGAGCTGATCGACGCGGGGCCCCCCGACTGCACCGTCGCCGCCCTGCGCCGCCTTCTGGCGGATTATTACCGGGCCGCCTATGACGAGTGGATGGCGCAGCCCGATCCACTGGAATGGTTTCGGGCCGAGGCGGCGCCGGACACGAAGGCGGTGCCCGAAGACGCCTTCGCCGATCTCCAGCATGCGAGGCTGGCGGCCGCGCGCGAAGACCTCGAACAGGCGCTCCGCTCCTCCGAGGAGGACGGCCTGAAGCCCGTCGAGCGCATCCTGGCGCTCCCCGGCTACGGGGAGATCGTAGCCGCCTATGAAGCGGCCCCGAGGGCGATCGAGGAGGCGGGCGGCGGCGGTGAGACGGGCCGGATGTGGAAGCTCTGGTTCCTGCTGCACATGATGGATCTGGAGGGGCTCGCCGTTCTGCACGAAGAGATCCTGCGCGAGATCAACCGGACGCTCGTCCGCCTGATCGAGCACGAGGGCCCCGAGCGGGTCCGGGAGGCCCTCGAGAAGACCTTTACCATCCTGAAGCGCATGGCGGGCGCCTATCCGGGGACGGCCCTGACCTGCGTCCTGAATCTCGGCCAGGCCGTTTACAAGACCGGGGACTGCGGGCTGATCCTCTTTTTCCAGGACCACGCGATCGGCATGGGCTTCGAGGCGCCCGATTTCCGGGGGGTCACCGACGAGTGGCAGCTCCAGGCCAACGATGCGCACGTACAGAACATCCGCACGTGGCTCGGGTTGATCGAATGCGAGCCGCGCTGGAGCAGGCGGTTGCTGTCGGCGCTGATCGTCCACTTGGGGCTGAGCGGCGTCCTCATCCGGGACACCGACCTCTTCCCCCGCGACATCACCGCGCTCCTGAACAGCGGCGTTCGCCCCGTCTACAATCTCGTCAAGCAGTTGGCGCGTCTCTTCCCGTCCTATTTCAACGACATCGGCGCCGAGGGCCCCCTGCGCGACGTGAGCACGCGCCTGGATGAGATCACGCGCCGCGACGACGCGCTGGTCCATTTCGTCCGCAAACAAAGCCATGTCGAGAGCAGCAACCGGATCGTCGGGCTGATGGAGGGGCTGCTGCACTACTGGCTGACCCGGGAGAAAATCCCCCTCGAACCCTATGTCCCGCTAGGCCTTTATGAGCGCCTCGGCAGCGAAGGCCCTTTCCTGGACGGCGTTCATGCGGTCCTCAGCCAGGCCGCCGAAGCGGCGGGGGCGCGGGGTGTCGAGGACCTGCTCGAGATCCCGGATGAGACGATCGCCGAGGCTTCCGATGTCGACCCCAAGGAGGCCGAACGGGTGCGGCTCGCGATCCGCCTCTACCGCCTCCTTTTTCAAAAATACGAACACGGCTACACCGACCTCGAGTCCTATCTCGGCGTAGTCAGACCGGGGGTCCTGCCCGGGGTGGAGCGTCTTAGGGAGGCGCTCCACGTGGCCGATCCGGTCAGCCAGCTCGAAGGCCTCCTCGACCACCTGGAGGAGCTGAAGGACCTGATCCTGTCCGACGAGCGCTTCGAGGCCCAGGAAGACATCTATCACAAGCGGCACTTCGCGGTGGACATCCCCTCCACCTACGGGAGCTACCACGAGCCGAAATTCGATGCCCTCGGGCTGACCTTCAGGCTCGAAGCCCTGGTCAACGTGCGCTTCGAAAACCTGCTCGAAAGGATCGAACTCGGATTCGTCACCCGTGGGGGCTTCCGGGAGATCCGGAACACCCTGCGCCTCTTCACGCGCGCCCTTGCGGTGGACGGCATCCTGAGCCAGGAGCTCGAACGGCAGCTGGACCTCCTGGATCATTCCCTGGCGATCCGGGGGTTTTCGGCCGGCCAGTATGTGGACATTTTTCAGGGCTTCTCGCGGGCCGTCGGGAACATCGTCCAGGACTATTTCAACAACATCCACCAGGAAAACCTGCTGAGGGCGGCCTCCGAGGTCCCTCTGACGCGGATCCTCCCCCGTTTCAGGGACCCGCAGGAACCGGAAGGCGGGGAGGCGGACCGCACGCGGCTTGCCCAGCGAATAAGCGAGATCTTCCTGCGCGATCGGATCGCTTCTTCGCTCGGCCTTCAGCCGTTGGATCGCCTCATCGGCCGGATTCTCGACACGCTCAGGAAACAGGCGGCGGAGCTGCCGCCCGAGTCGCTTCGTCTGCTCCTGGACTATGAGCCGCAGCGCGCTGTGACGCCGTTTCACCCGGTCAAGCCGGAGGTGAAGGACGTCATCCATTTAGGGAGCAAGGGGCTGAATCTCGTCCGCATCCAAGAGCTGGGGCTGCCCGTGCCCCCTGGATTCATCGTCACGACCGATGTCTTCCGCGGCCGGGAGCTGGTCCGGGATTACGAACCGGTGCGCCGGCGCTTCGAAGCGGATCTCCGGCGCGGGATCGCGCGCCTCGAAGAGGAGACCGGGCGGGGCTTCGGCCGGCCCGAGAAGCCGCTCCTCCTGGCGGTCAGAAGCGGCGCGTCGATTTCGCTGCCGGGCATGATGACGACTTTCCTCAATATCGGACTCGACGAAACGATCGTTCAGCGCCTGGCGGAGGAGAGCGGCAACGCGTGGTTCGCCTGGGACACGTTTCGGCGGCTCCAGCAGTCCTTCGGGATGGCGGGGGGCATCGCGCGGGACCGTTTCGACGATCTCATGGAGGAGCACAAGGCCGGGGCCGGCGTACGCCACAAGCGGGAGTTTTCGGACGACCGGATGAAGGATCTCGCACTGGCCTATGCGGCGCTTGTCCGCGGCCAGGGGATCCTGGTCCCGGATGAGCCGATGGAACAGTTGATGGCTGCGTTGCACCTGGTGTTCGATTCCTGGTTTGCGCCGAAGGCCGCCGCATACCGGAAGATCATGGGGATCTCGGATGATTGGGGGACTGCCGTGACGGTGCAGGGCATGGTCTTCGGCAACCGGTCGCGGGATTCGGGCGCGGGGGTGCTTTTCACCCACAGCCCGCGGATGCCTGCCGACATGGTGCGCCTCTGGGGGGACTTCACCCCGGGCAATCAGGGGGAGGATGTGGTCTCGGGCCTGGTGACGACCCTCCCGGTTTCGGAACAGCAGGCAGCCATGGAAGACCGCGCCGGGGAGGGCTCCCTCGAAACCCTCTTCCCGGAAATATATCTTGCCCTGAAGCGCTATGCCGAAAGGCTGATCGATCAGAACGGCTGGACCCCGCAGGAGATGGAGTTCACCTTCGAGGGGCCTCAGCCGGAGCGCCTCTATTTTCTTCAGACCCGCGACATGGGGATCCGCGAGCGGAAGCAGGTCCAGGCCTTCGACATCGCGGACGGTGAGCCGCCGCGGGTGCTGGGGCACGGCGTGGGCGTCAGCGGCGGCGCGATGGTCGGGCGCGTGGTCTTCAAGCGGGAAGAGATCGCAGACTGGCGTCAGCGGGAGCCGGAGACGCCCCTGGTCCTGGTGCGGGGGGACACAGTGCCGGACGACATCGTCGAGATCCACGAGGCCGACGGGCTTCTGACCGCGCGGGGCGGGGCCACCTCGCATGCGGCGATCGTGGCCCATCGGCTCGGCAAGACCTGCGTGGTGGGGTGCACAGCGCTCGTCTGCATGGAAAAGGACAGCGCCTGCTCGCTCGACCGCCAGGTTTTGAATGCCGGGGACTGGATCAGTCTTGACGGGAGGAGCGGGACGGTTTACCTTGGAAAATTAAAGGTTCGAACGGCATAAGGAGGTTGCTATGGCGGATATCATCGGCGGCGGATCCGGTCAGGGACGCAAACTTGGCATCAACGGCCTCGGCCGCATCGGCAAGATGACGCTCTGGCACCACGTGGCCCGGAAATATTTCGGGGAGGTGGTGGTCAACGTCGGGCGCGGTGTGGGCACCTCCCTCGCGGATCTCGCGCACTATATGGTTCATGACTCGACCTACGGGTCGCTCGGCGGCTACCTTTACGGTTATCAAGCGGGCCCGGTGGTCGAAGCGCTCGACGAATCGGCCGGCACCCTGCGCCTGGACGGCGTGCCGGTGAAGGTCCTGCGGGAGACGCGCAACCCGGCCGAGATCGCCTGGGCCGCGAACGGGGTCGAACTGGTGGTCGACACGACCGGGCAGTTCATCGATCCCACCCTGCCCGTGGACGCCCCGAAGGGGAGTGCGCGCGGGCACCTGGCCGCAGGGGCGCGCAAGGTGATCGTGTCCGCGCCCTTCAAGATCAAGGACAAGTCCAAATCCATGCCTGGGGATGCGGTGACGACCGTCATGGGCGTAAACGAGGACGCCTACGACCCGAAGGTGCACAAGATCGTCTCGAACGCCTCGTGCACGACCACCTGTTTGGCGCACATGGTGAAGCCGCTGCTCGATCGCTTCGGGGCCGACCGGATCCTGACGGCCTCGATGGCCACGATCCACGCCGTGACGTCCTCCCAGCAGGTCCTCGACCGGATGCCGGGCGCGGGGGCGACCGATCTGCGGAAGAACCGCGGCATCCTGAACAACATCATCCTCACGAGCACGGGGGCCGCCAACACGCTCGGGCTCGTCATCCCCGAGATGAAGGACATCGGGTTCATGGCGGAATCGGTCCGGATTCCGAACTCGACCGGCTCCCTCGTCATCCTCGTCGTGAATCTGCAGGAGGACCCCACCGGGGAGGGCATCCGCCGGGAGGACATCAACGCTGTTTACCGTGAGGCTGCGCAGCAGGATTCGCGCGGGTACCTCCATTACTCGGAGGAGCAGAACGTTTCCTCCGACATCATCGGGCTGCCGCGCGCGGCGGCCTTGATCGAGGGGCACGAGACGCTCACGCGGACCGCGGAGGTGGCGATCGACCTCGGAAAGGTCTGCGGCATCGACGCGCGCCCCGCAGCGGGCGCGCCGGCCGAACGCGTGCGGATCGCCATCACGCAGGCGGTCATCTATGGCTGGTACGACAACGAACTCGGATGCTACGTCAACATGCTCGGCGATCGGACGGTCTCCATCGCAGAAGCGATGGAATGATCCGTTGGCCGCCTTTTCGGCGGCGAAGCCATCATAAAGGAGTGCAAAGCGACTTTGGGGCGAAAACGGTTTTTTCTGAAGGTTCTGTGTTTTGTCGGACTGGGTACCTTCATTCAATGGCTGCAGGCCGATTGGGCCTTGGCGTGGGGGCCGGGGGTCCACACCCTCACTGCCCTCCATTTGATGGGGCATCTGAAGGAGATCCTGCCGGCCATCGCCGGGGCGGTGACCGCCTATCCCTTCGAATACCTTTACGGCTGCATGGCGGCCGATTTTTTCATCGGCAAGGGGAAGAAGAAGGCCGACGATCATCCGCACCACTGGGAGGGCGGGTTCCAGTTTCTCGCGGAGGCCCGCGACGATCAAGAACGCTCCTATGCCTATGGGTTTCTGTCCCACCTCGCGGCGGATGTCGCGGCGCATCATATCTTCATTCCCAAGATGCTCAGCCTCTTCCCGCCCGGAAACCGGATGGGCCATCTGTACTGGGAGCTCAAGGCCGATTACTGGATCGGGACCGATTATACGCAGCTGGCCAACCGGGTTCTCAAGATGGACCACCAAAACTGCGACGCCATCCTCGGGTTCATCGGCGGGAAGAGCCGGGGCCGGATGAGCGCCAGCAAGCTCCTCTACACCCAGTCGGTCAAGTTCACCGGTTTCGTGAATGCCAACCGCGAAGCGATCTGGGGGATGCGCGCGCCGCGCTGGCCGCTCTTCGAGCAGTATCTGGCGTTGACGCTCGATCTTTCCTGCCGACTGGTGCAGGATGTCCTCACGCGCCCCGATGAGAGCTCCTGCCTTCGCTTCGACCCGATGGGCAAGGTGCCGATCGAGACGGCCTGCCGCAAGTGGTTTTCGCGGCATCTGCGGAGCAGTGCCAAGCGGCCGGCGCCGTTTGTGATCGATCCTGATCTGCTGAAGCTATGAACGTCATCCATGTTTTGCCCCAACGGCTGGCGAGTCAGATCGCGGCCGGCGAGGTAATCGACCGCCCCGCCTCGGTCGTGAGGGAACTGATCGACAACGCGATCGATGCAGGGACCGACCGGGTCTCGGTGGAGATCGGCAAGGGGGGCCGGACCTCGATCCGGGTGGCGGACCGTGGGGTGGGCATGAGCCGCGAGGATCTGGCCCTGTGCGTCGAACGCCACGCGACCAGCAAGATCCGGAGCGCAGAGGACCTCTCCGCCATCCGCACCCTGGGGTTCCGCGGGGAGGCGCTGCCGAGCATCGCCTCCGTCTCCCGCTTTTCTATCACCTCCCGGCCTCATCATGAGATCGCCGCCTTCCGGCTCGAGATGGAGGGCGGGGGGAGGTGCACCATCATCGAGGCAGGCGCCCCGCCGGGGACGACAGTCGAGGTGCGTGATCTGTTTTTCAATCTGCCGGCCCGCCGGAAGTTCCTTCGGGCGGACCGCACCGAAGGCCGCTACGTCGTCGACACGGTGACGCAGATGGCCATGCCTTTCCCCGAGATCGCCTTCGAACTGGAGGAGGACGGCCGGGAGCTGCTGAGCCTCCCTGCTTCGGACAAGCCCGTGATCCGCTTTTCGGCTCTGGTTGGGCGCGACGTCGCTGAAGCGATGGCGGATCTCAAGAGTGAATGGGGCGGCTTCAGGGTCCGCGTCTTCACGGCGCCCGGAGAGTTTAGCCGAAAGCGGCCGGACCGTCTTCTGATCTATGTGAACCGCCGATACATCCGGGACCGGCTGATCCACCGTGCGGTGATGGACGCCTACGGCCAGCGGCTGATGCGGGGCCAGTACCCCCAGGCTCTGGTCTTTGTCGAGATGGACCCCGAAGAGGTCGATGTCAACGTACACCCGACGAAGCAGGAGGTCCGCTTCCGCAATGCCCAGGCGGTCTTTCGGGCGGTCTTCGAGACGGTTCAGAGGTCTTTCGGTGCCCCGTTGACGGCGGCTTTTGCAGGAGCCCCGCCGCCTCGGATGGACGCAGCCCCCCCGCCTGTCGAACAGTCGCTCCGGTTCCGTGCCGCGGAGCCTGAACGCACCTACGGTCCGATGGCCTCGGATCCATCGGATCCGCCGCCGTGGCGTTTCATCCCGGAGGAGGAGCCGGAGGCGCCTGGCGGAGAGGCTCGACCCCTTTCCGTGATCGGCCAGCTGGGGCGAAGCTACATCCTTTGCGAGGCGGCCGAGGGCCTGCTCATGGTGGACCAGCATGCCGCACACGAACGGGTGGTCTACGAGGCCCTCAAAGAGCAGGTCCGGGACGGACGCCTGGCCACCCAGGCCCATCTCTTCCCCCTGGAGATCGAGCTGGGTGCGCGGGAGGCGCGCACGGCGCTCGAGCAGCGGGAACAGCTCCTGCGGGTCGGCATCGAACTCGATCATTTCGGGGGCAACACGTTCCTCGTGAGGGCGGTGCCCGCCGTCTTGAAGGACCGGGACTGGCGAAAGCTCCTGGCGGATCTCCTGGCCCTCGCCGAGGAGGGCCGCACCTTGAGGGGTGAGGATCTTCTCGATCGGATGCTGATCACAATGGCCTGCCACGGTGCCATCCGGGCCGGGGACAGGCTCGTGCGCGAGGAGATGGAGCGGCTGCTCGAGCAGTTGAAGGGCCTCGATGTGCCCGATCACTGCCCCCACGGGAGGCCGGTCTTCCGGCAGATCCGCTACACCGAGCTCGAGAGGATGTTCAAACGCACGGTGTAGGCGTGTCTCGAGCGTTTCCTCGATGGAGGCCGAAGAGCTCGGGTCTCAGGGCATCGTTTATACATGCCGCAATGACGGCCTGAAGGGAGACAATGCATCGGGAACGGTCCAAGGTCATCGTGATCGCCGGACCGACGGCCGGCGGCAAGACCGCGTTGGCGGTCGAACTGGCGCAGCGCCTCGACGCTGAGGTGGTGAACGCCGATTCCATGCAGGTTTACCGCGGGATGGATATCGGTACGGCGAAGCCTTCGCTTTCCGAGAGGGCCGGGGTTCCTCATCACCTGCTCGACGTCGTGGACCCCGACCAGCCGTTCAACGCGGCGATCTTCCGCTCCCTGGCGCTTCCAGCCGTCCATGACATCGTCCGCCGCGGCAGGGTCTGCCTGGTCGTGGGCGGAACAGGGCTCTATATCCGGAGCCTCCTCGGGGGTCTGATGCCCGTGCCGCCGTCCGATCCGGCCGTGAGGAATGCCCTGATCGCGGAATGGAAGGATGGCGGCCTCGAGCGCCTCTATGCGAGGCTCGAACGACTGGATCCCGAGGCTGCCGCGAAGATCCACCCGCACGACGGGCTGCGGATCACACGGGCCCTGGAGATTCTGGCCCTGACCCGGCGGAAGGCCTCCGCCCTGGTCCGTGCCCACGGGTTCGGCGACAGGACGCTGAGCGCCCTGAAGATTGGTCTGGACGTTCCAAGATCGAAGCTTTATGAGAAGATCGATGTGCGCAGCCTCCACATGATGCGCTTGGGCCTGGTCGAAGAGACCGAGGGTCTCCTCCGCAGCGGGTTCTCCCCGGACCTGAAGCCGATGCAGGCGATCGGGTATCGCCATGCCGTGGGTTTTTTACAAGGCCGGTGGTCTATGGATGAAACGGCGGCGCTGCTCCAGCGGGACACCCGGAGGTATGCGAAGCGGCAGTTGACCTGGTTCAAGGCGGATCCGGAGATGCATTGGATGGCGCCCGAGGCGGTGGACAGAGTGCTCGCCGTGATCCGGAGGCACCTCGAAACAGACGACGGTGCGCTAAGAGATTCGAGCGGCGCGAGGGCTGGCTGATTGAAGATGGCCGGTCCTTTGCATCTGGCGGGCATTGAGGTTCAGAAGCTGCAGGCGGCCGGGTTTTCACCCTGAGTCTTTCTGCAGCCGAGGCACGATATCGTTTCAGCAAGGGGAGGGTTGATGAAGTATATAAAGGGAGCAGCGCTGCTGGCGATCCTCTGGACCGCGTTGACAGGAGCCGCCTTCGCGCAGATGAAGGAGCCGCCGGACCGGTACGTGATCGGCAGTTCGTCCATAAAGGCGGGGAATCAGGCGGCAGCCAGGCAGGGGGCGATCGCCGCCGCCCTCGCGAAGGGGATCGAGGCGGCTGTGGCTGACCGCGTGGAGAGCGCGCAGCTTGCGTCCGGGCTTGAAAGGGTTGTCAAGGACGTGCTCCCGAGATCGGCGGAACTTGTCCAGGAGTATGCCATCCTGCAGGAGGTCGCATCGGAAGGGAGCCTCTTTGTGCTCGTCAGGCTGCGGGTGAACGACGCCATGCTCGAGAAGGAGCTTCAGAAAGCGGGCCTCCTCCAAGAAGCGAACGCCCCGATCAAGATCCTGTTCATGGTGTCCGAGAAGCGGGACGGCGAACCGGCCTGCTGGTGGAAAGACCCCATGGCGCAGCCGGCGCTCGACACGACCGAGATCCTTCTGCATCAGACGTTCCAGGATCTGGGTTACGAGCCGGTGAACCGGGTGACCGCCTTCCCGGGCAAAGACATCGCCGCGTCGATGCGGGCTCTGGACCTGCGGGGCGAGGACATCTACCGCTGGGGTGGGTTGTATGGGGTGGAATGGGTGCTCTCGGGCCGAAGCGAGGTTCAAAGCGAGGGGAAGGTTTCCCTCGACCTGAAGGTCTATGATGTGCGCGCTCGGAAGGTGTTGGCTCAAAGCCGCGTCGTCGAGAGTCCGGGGGGTGGCGGGAGTGTGGAAGAGTCCGATCTGGCCGCATTGGACAGGGCGGTCCGGAAGGCGGCCGCCGAGCTTCAGCAGGGGCGTTCAGCGGCCCCGGACCGTGCTTCGGGTGAAGTGAGGACGCTCGAGGTGTTTTTGAAAGGCTTCCGATCCTATGAGGAAGTAAACCGGTTCCAGAGCTTTCTTGCAAGCGGCGTCCCCGGCGTGCAGTCGGTCAAACCCAGCCGCGCCGGGCGCGATGGGGTCGGCTACGAGGTCCTCTTCAGGGGCGACGCGGCGCAGCTGCTCACGGTCGTCGATCAGAGCCCGAACCGCCCCTTCGCGATGAGGGGGGAAACAGGTCCTGACGGTGCGCTGATCTTTTCCGTTTCACCTTCGGGTTATTGAGCGATATGACGGTCCCGAATCTGATCACCAGCCTGCGGGTCATCCTGGTGCCGATCTTCGTCATTTACCTCCTGGATGACCGGTTGACCGCCGCCCTGATCGTCTTTGTCATCGCCGGGGTGAGCGATGGGGTCGACGGCTTCATCGCGCGCGCCTTCAATCAAAAAAGCCAGATCGGCGCCTTCCTCGATCCCCTTGCCGACAAGATCCTGCTGGTGGCTGCCTTCATCGTCCTGGCGGCCCGCGGCTTCATCCCCGTGTGGCTCACGGTGGTTGCCATCAGCCGGGATGTGCTGATCCTCCTGGGGGTCCTCATCCTCTTCATCACCCGGCATGAAGTGGTCATGTGCCCGTCCGTGGTCAGCAAGATCACGACCTTTTTTCAGCTCCTCAGCATATTCGTGGTGCTGTCCGATGAGAAACTCCACCTGCGGGGGTTGGTCGGTGAGCCGGTGTTCTGGGTGACGGGGGCGTTGACCGTCGTCTCCGGTCTCCATTACATGCGTTACTGGTTTAGAAAAATGAGCGAGGAGGAAACGCCGCGCCTCTGAGCGTCCCCCTGGCAGGGGCCGGGCGTTTGCGCATTATGGAGCACCTGCAGAGTCTGCTCGGTTTGTTGACGCTGGTTGCGGCCGCCTGGTTTTTCTCGGAGAACCGGCGGGGGGTGAGGCTGCGCATTGTCTGCACCGGCCTTGCGCTGCAGGTCCTTTTGGCCGTCCTCTTTTTGAGGCTGCCGGGCAGCCGTGGCCTCTTTTTTTCACTGAACACCGTCGTCGGCTTCATCGAGGAGGCGACCCGCGCAGGAACCGGATTCGTCTTCGGTTACCTGGGCGGGGCCGAGCTGCCTTTCGACGAGAAGGCACCCGGGTTGAGCTACGTCTTTGCCTTCAGGGGCCTCCCGCTTGTTCTGGTCATAGGGGCCCTGTCTTCTCTCCTCTTTTACTGGAGGATCATTCCGGCTGTGGTCCGGTCCTTCTCCTGGGTGCTGGTGCGGCTGATGCGGATCGGCGGGGTCGAAGGCCTTGGGAGCGCGGTCAATGTCTTTGTCGGGATGGTCGAATCCCCGCTGATCGTGAGGCCCTATATGGCAAAGGTCTCGAGAAGCGAGCTCTTCACGATCATGACCTCGGGGATGGCGACCATCGCGGGTACGGTGATGGTCCTTTACGCCGGCATCCTCAGCCGGGTGGTGCCGGACATCATGGGGCACCTTCTGACGGCCTCCCTGATCAGCGTTCCGGCGGCCATTACGGTCGCCAAGGTGATGGTCCCGGAGGAGGGCGAGCCGTCCTCCGGCGACATCGCCATCCCGCGCATGGCGGACAGCTCCATGGACGCCATTACCAAGGGGGCGCTCGAGGGGGCGAAGCTCCTCATCGGCATCATCGCGATGCTGGTCGTTCTGGTCGCCCTGGTCAAGCTCGTCAATCTGATTCTGGCGATCGGGCCCGACATCCACGGCAGCGCCTTGACGTTCCAGCGCATCCTCGGCTGGGTCATGGCCCCGGTCACCTGGCTCATGGGCGTTCCGTGGGCCGAAGCGCACATCGCGGGCGCCCTGATGGGCACCAAGACGGTCCTGAACGAACTCCTGGCCTACATCGATCTGTCCAATCTGCCCGAGGGCGCCCTGAGCATGAGGAGTCGTCTGATCATGATCTACGCCATGTGCGGCTTCGCCAATTTCGGGTCCCTCGGAATCATGATCGGCGGCATGGGGACCATGGCGCCCGAGAGGCGGAGTGAGATCGTGGCCCTAGGGCTGAAATCCATCGTGGCCGGCACCCTCGCCACCTGCATGACCGGAGCGCTGGTAGGGATCATCCTCTAGCCCGCCGCCGACACGGATCCCGTTCGGCAAGTGATGGTGGGATGCCCCCCCGTTTGCGGGTGGAAGCGGATGCGCGTGCCGCAACGCACCTTGGGTCGGCAAGACAAAATCGCGCGCAAGCAAGAATTGATCTTGACAAGAACCCCCGGCCCCTGCTATCTAACAAGCTTTCCACAGGCACGTAGCTCAGGGGGAGAGCACTACCCTGACACGGTAGGGGTCCGGGGTTCAAATCCCCGCGTGCCTACCAGAACAAAACCAAAGACTTAGGCCAGAGACTTCATGTCCTGGCCTATCTTTTTTTCGGTCTAAATCTGTTAGCCCAAGTTTGCCATTTTTTTTACCGAAAGCTGATATTTCAGTATGTTAGTCGATTTTATGGTCACTACTCATTTTACGGTCGCGATTTTTTTCGGCATGGGGACCTCCTTTAGCCCGAGGTGCTGAT
>Ga0209164_1001263_pt1 | contig 34591 bp, 31 predicted proteins | sample MTBNYHSulfiMetaG_FD_187458 | JGI IMG/M metagenome (GOLD analysis project Ga0209164, IMG submission 187458) | Enrichment culture microbial communities from rom New York Harbor, USA that are MTBE-degrading - MTBE-NYH (New York Harbor Sulfidogenic)... | ecosystem: Environmental > Aquatic > Marine >... | reverse complement strand
AAATCAGGAAATTCAACGAAGAGCTGGAGCAAAAGGTAATAGATCGTACCTCACAACTTGATGCCTCAGTTAAGGAGCTTCAGGATTTCACCTATTCAGTATCCCACGACCTGCGTGCGCCGCTCCGGCATATCAACAGCTATGCAGAATTGCTCAATGAGAGCCTTTTCGGCTCTCTTGATGAGAACGGACAACGTTACCTGCACGTAATCTCTGATTCCGCAAAACAGATAGGCGTATTAATGGATGCGCTTTTAGAATTTGTGCGGATTGGCCGTGCAGAAATGTCAAAAACAACAGTCAATCTTGATCAGCTTGTGGAAGAAGCCAAAAACTCGCTGGAAGATGAGACAAACGCACGGGACATTCTCTGGAAGGTTGATCAGTTGCCTGAGGTCTACGGTGATCCTTCCATGCTGAGGATTGTATTTGGAACCCTTATTTTGAATGCTTTAAAATTTACCCGCACACGACCACAGGCAAAGATTGAAATTCGATGCACTACTAAGAGAAATGAACTCATATTCTCTGTGAAGGACAATGGAGTCGGCTTTGACATGCAGTATGCGGACAAACTGTTCCGGGTATTTCAGCGCCTCCATCCTACCAAGGAATTTGAGGGTATCGGGGTCGGTCTGGCGAACGTCCAGCGCATTATCCAGAGGCACAACGGCAGAACCTGGGCAGAAGGAAAAATCGAGAAAGGAGCGACGTTTTACTTTTCGCTGCCGAATAGAAACCAAGAGAGACAAATATCCCGACTGAAGACAGATAGGGAGTAAAAGGTTAGATATATGGCTGAACTGAAACGAATTCTACTTATAGAGGATAACCCCAATGATGCGGAACTGACATTGATGGGATTGGGGAAACACAATCTTGCCAATGAGGTCGTGGTAGCCTATGACGGTGTTGAAGCGATTGATTATCTTAATCGTCAGGGAAAATTCACTGGCCGTCCTGAGGGCAATCCCGCAGTTATCTTGCTTGATCTCAAGCTTCCCAAAGTAGATGGTCTTCAGGTGCTGCGAAAAATCAGATCAGACGAACAACTGAAACTGATTCCTGTGGTAGTTCTTACCTCTTCTCGTGAAGAACATGACATTATAGAATGTTACAAGCTTGGAGCGAACGCATATGTTGTGAAGCCTGTCAATTATGACGAATTCATGGATCTGGTAAAGAGTTTGGGATTATTTTGGGCGATTACGAACGAACCTCCTCCGGGAAGTGCAAAAAAAGAGGCCTGACATGAAACAAAAGATACAAATCCTCTATCGTGATGATTTTTATGAAATGGCTATCAGCAGAGAGATGAGAATGAAAGATTTAAAAGAAGAATTAATTGAATTGGAGAGAAAGCTTGAAAAATATGAAAAGTTAAACATTAATTGCAGAGAACACTTGGAAATTTGCAGCACGGAAGTCAAACAGAAGTATTTTAGAGATACGCATACTGTTCATAGAAGGAAAAAATGTCTATCCTTTTATGAACAGTTTTTCAACATCCTCTGCAGGTAAAGTTTTGCTAAGATAGAAACCCTGTCCCATATCGCATCTTAAAAGACGCAAGAAATTCTATTGCTCCTCTGTTTCTACTCCTTCTGTAATTGTTTGTAAATTAATGGTATGTGCCATATTGATAATAGCCACGACGATTGATGCAGAATCAGGATCCTTCACCATTTCCCTGATAAAGAATATATCTATCTTCAGATTGTCAATCGGAAACCTCTTTAAATATGCTAACGATGAATACCCGGTTCCAAAATCATCAATAGAGATTTCACTCTGAGGTGCCTTGACACTTGGGTTATGCTACATTGAAAAAGCTCCGCAGTAATGCTATAGTTTTCAAAATTGGTCTTCGGTTTTTTAATCCTCGCGTCCGATCAGGTCTATATACCTTAACCATCTCATGCGGGGCATACCGAAGATAAGAGAGAGTACGATGAGAGTAAGCCGTGTTGGCAGACCCTTCTTAAAACGTATAAGCATCCTCGATGCCGTCAACCTCTTATTTCTTGGGATCGTGTTCATTTTTTATCTTCTTGCCTTCACCAGGACGCCCTACCGGGCTCGCCTTCTCGTTTTATACACTCTCTTACTTCTCTTTGTGCTGTTCATGAGCTGGGTCAGGGAATATGTCCGCCGCGAGCGGTTTAAAAAACTCATTCTCTTCTTATACCCCGTCGCCTTCTTGTTCAGCATATTCGAGACCTTTTACATGCTGCTGCCCTTTTTTAATTCCCTTAGGCTCGATGCGTTTATCGCGAACATTGACCGCGCGCTCCTCGGCGTGAATCCGACCGTATGGATAGAGCAATGGGCACGGCCGCTTTTGACCGATATCATGTCCCTCTTCTATCTTTTTTATTTCCCCATGCCGCTCATCATCCTTGGCTGGATGTATGCCAGGGGGAAATGGCAAGAGGTCGAAGAAAGCTTTTTCCAGTATCTGATCTGCTATTACGGGGCGTACATCCTTTACTTTTTCATCCCAGTTGAAGGCCCCCGTTTTTTTCTGCAGGACCTGCAAACCGTCCCTCTTAACGGCGTAGTTATATCGGAACCGATCAGGAGGCTGATCGACACTCTGGAACCGAACAAGCTCGACGCCTTCCCGAGCCTTCATGCGGCTATTCTGACGGTGACGATGATTATAGCGTATCGGCATAACAGGAAACTGTTTTATGCATTCGTCCCCTGCGCCCTCGGGATAACAATATCGCTCGTTTATCTCCGCTACCATTATGTAATTGACGTAATTGTCGGATTCGTCTGGGCGCTCGCGAGTTATCGGATTGCAACAACCGTGTATCATGCAGTCAGCAGAAAAGTCTTTCCTCATTTCGGGAGCGTCGATTCATGAAATCATTAGTCATGAGAGGGACATTCAACAGAAAAGAGATCAATACCTACATCATACTCCTGAGCGCCCCTGTGTTATTGACCGTGTACCGATATCATGGAATGGCGGAACACTTTTACCGATATTTCCCTGATATGCAGGCCGCACCCCTTGCCGGTTTTTACAGCGTTCTCTGGCAATTCTTGTCATTTTTCGTCCTGACCTTTTTTGTTCCGCTCCTATTCGTGAAGACCCGTTTACACCGTCCGCTCGTTGACTTCGGATTTGGGCTCGGTGACGCAGCCTTCGGTTTTAAGCTCCTGCTCATATCTATACCTCTTTTAATCGTGCCGCTCGCCTTCTTCGCATCAGGAATGCCGGATGTCCGGAACGAGTACCCGCTTTCCAGGGCTCTTTTCGCTCACCACGACCTGATCTTCTGGTACGAAGCGGCGTACATCATCTTCTATTACATTGCCTGGGAGTTCTTTTTTCGCGGGTTTCTGCTCTTCCCCCTGGCTGAACGGTTCGGCGGCATGGACGCAGTACTCATTCAAACGATCTCATCATGTCTGGTACACCTCGGGAAGCCGGAAGCTGAAATCATGGGATCGATTGTGGCAGGGATCATCTTCGGCGTTATTGCCCTCAGGACACGATCGTTCTGGTATGGTTTCGTCCTGCATGCCGGCATCGGGGTATTGACTGACCTGTTCGTGCTGTTCTTTCCGAGGTGAAGAATGAAGCTCTTTTTGATTACGGGTGTTAACGGGTTTATCGGCAGCCACACGGCAAAACGACTGTTGCAGGAAGGCCACCTTGTGCGCGGTCTCGTGCGAACAACTTCCAACCCCGAATTCATCAGAGGGCTCGATATTGAACTGGTCACCGGTGACATCGTTGACCCCGGTTCTCTGGAAAAAAATCTGCGCGGTGTTGATGTCGTTGTCCACATCGCCGGTCTCGCCTCGGATTGGGGTCCGTACAAAAAATTTTGCGACGTAAACGTGTGCGGAACCCGGAACGTGGCTATCGCAGCAGCGAGGAACAGGGTCAAGCGTTTTGTCCATATCAGTAGCGCGGCTGTTCATGGATTCGGTGGGTTTCGCAATGCCGATGAAGCGTTTCCCATGACTGATACTCCTTTCCCTTACTGCGAAACCAAAAAGATCGCTGAGCAATGGCTCTTCGATTTCGCACGAACAACGGACATGGAAGTGACCGCAATCAGACCTGGCAATGTCTTCGGTCCGAATGATCACACTTTTATTGAGAAATATCTCGATGCCCTGATTGATCGAAAGATTGCGTATATCGACGGAGGGAGACACTGGACGTGTCCTGTCTACATTGAAAATCTGGTGGACGGCATTATGCGTGCCTGCTTTGAAACGGCCGCAACCGGAGAAGCATTTTTAATCACCGATGGGTTGAACATCACCTGGAAGGAGTTCACCGAGCATTTTGCTGATCAGCTCAAGGTAAAAAGGCGGCAGGTTTCAGTCCAGTACCCCCTTGCCTATGGACTTGCGTTCTCGTTCGAAGTCCTCTATAAACTCTTCCGGGTTTCAACCCCGCCGCTCCTGACGCGCTACCGCATCTCCAACGGCGGACGGGATTACCACTTCTCGATTGAAAAGGCCAGACGGTTACTGCACTATGAACCTTCCGTAAAACTGGATGAGGCCGTTCAAAAGACGGTAGACTGGTATCAGGAGCGGAAGAAAATACAATGCAATGAGAATTTATGATGCCAGACCGTGGATGACGGAGTGAAGCCCAAACAACCCACGACACCTGTCCGAACTGGTCGCAATATCCAAGCGGATATGCGCAGCGTCAATTTGCCGGTTATTTCATAGGCGATCTCTACCGCGTTCCCATTGAGTTGGAAGCCTCTGCAAATGGTTGTGGATTCTTCAGACTTTTTAAATAACGTGTACGGGTAGTCAGATTGATCGCGGCGTACACCTGGCAACCGAACAGAGTCCGTTTCCATGGGCTCATGCCAAAGAACCGTTTTGTTATTGCGCCGAAAGAATAGGCTTGCCTGTTCAAGCGGGCGAACCCGTGAATGAGTTCGTCGGCAGTCATACTCTTCGGTTGGAAAAAGAGCGTATCAGGAGGATATCCACGGAGCCACCAGTCACGCGCGAACAACCTGCCTTCGCTTATGAGACGATCGTATAAACGTGTTCCCGGATAAGGAGTGAGAATCCTTAGCTGGACAGCATCCATATGACTCCTCATTATAAATTCAAGGGTCTGGTCGAATACGTCCCTGTTTTCATGATCAAAGCCAAAAACAAAGCAGCCCAGTATACCGAAGCCTTCGTTATGGAACCGATGCATGGCTTCATAAAAATCGATCTTCAGGTTTTTTATTTTACTCACCTGATCTTGTGTGTCTTTCTGTACAGATTCAAATCCGATCAAAAGCCCCAGGCACCCCGCACGTTTCATCAATGACAGCAATTCCAGATCCTCAGCCAACGACACTGTTCCTTGTCCGAGCCATAGCCGCCGAAGTGGTATCATTTCAGTAAAAAACTTTTTGGCTGCATTCCGGTTTAGTGCAAGGGCGTCATCGACGAAGAAGATGTGACGAGAATCAATAGCCTCTATCTCGGCAATTACCTCTTGGATCGGCCTGGCCCGATATTGACGGCCCAATGTCCGGCCGAGGCAACAGAATTCGCAGTCGTTCGGACACCCGCGCGACGTCTCGACGCCGATCGGGATTGGAATATACCCTTTACCTTTGATTCCGGGGAAGAGATCCCGCCGTGGTTTTGGAAGGTGTTGGAGAGAGGTGCTTTTATCAGCCCGATATACTCTTTGCATTCGCCCCGAGGCTGCATCAGATACAAGTTGTGGCCAGATATCCTCCGCTTCTCCCACAACAACAGCGTCTGCATGCCCTAAAGCTTCGTCAGGCAATATAGTGGGGTGTATTCCTCCCATCACCACCTTCACAGCCTTCCGGCGATAGGTATCACCGATTTGATAGGCTCTTTGCGCAAGTTCGGTCAATACGGTGATGCCCACTAAGTCCACATCTTGATTGATGTCATCAGGAGCAAAAGCTTCCTCGACAATGGTAATCGTGTGGCCAGGCGGGGTGAGCGCCGCCAAAAGAGGAAGATTTACCCTCTGTAGTTTGAAGGGGCTGGATATCGTGTCTTTACGCTGTTCATGGGGTGCAATAAGTTTTATTTTCATGTCTTCATCTCTCCAGTCCTATTTTTCATAAAACCAACCAGCGTCTTTTTACGAAACCTTCTCCCTTGAGTGATGGCGCCAGGGAAGTGCTTTGCTATCATTTGCCCTCTTCCCATTTGGTAGCTACAATCCCCAGGATGAAGACCACGGCTGCAAAAACACCTATGATAGCGGAGGACCTCAGCGCGGCCATGTTGTCTTGAAATACCATGGATGCCCGAAGGCCCTCGTTCACGTAAAACAGCGGCAGTGTCCTGGCGAACTTCTGCAGGAACCCCGGCATCAGCTCGATAGGGAAGAAGCTCCCGGAGAGGAACATCATCGGGAAACTGATGGCGTTTGTCGCGGAGGCGGCGCTTTGCGCCTCCTTCACGAAGCGGGTGAGTATCATCCCGATTCCGACAAACGCGAAGACGTCAAGTAAAATGAACGTAAGGAGCCAGGCGTCGATGTGCAGGCTGACGTCAAACACGGCGTAGCTTACCAGCAGCATCGCAGTTGTGGATATGATTGCGAGTATGAATTGGTACAGGACGTTCGACAGTATCCAGTCGGTACGGGTTATTGGCGTGGTGGATAGCTTCCTGATGATTCCCTTCTGCCGCAGTTCCGTGTCCGAGTCCACCGTGCCGAACAGGCTCAACGTCATCACCGACATCGCGATGATACCGGGGACGAAGAACTCGATGAACCGGTATTTCCTGGTGAGTATCGATTTCTCAGCCGACCGGATGAACGGCGACTTCCCGGACATCTTCTGGTTTATCCCGGCTAACACTGCGTCCAGGATATCCTTCTTCGTGTCCACCGACGAAGAGCTGGGGTCGTAAATATAGGTGATGGTGACGGATGCGTTGAAGTCGTTGAGCATCATCCTCTGCACGAGGGACCTTTCATAGCCTTTGGGAATAACGAGGACAAGGTTCACCTTGTTGTCCCTGACGTACTGGGTGGCGTTGATGACCGGGTCGACCCTGGTTATCTTAAACTTCCCGTTGAGCTCGAGGGTCTTGACGGCCTGTGCGGACGAGTTCGTCTGGTCGAGGTCCTGCACACAAAGGTGGTACTCCACGTTGTCCTGGCTCATGAATATCGTGCCGAACACGAGTATCAGAATTATTGGGAACGCAAACGTGAAGAACATGGTGGTCTTCTCACGGTAAAAGCTCGTGAGCTTCACGACGAGATTTGCACTGATGATGCGTAGTTTCATCTTGCCACCATTTCGGGAGGATCCTCTTGGAGCAACTCACCGGTGAGCTTTAGGAAGACCTCTTCAAGGTTGGGTTTCCGAACGTCCAGACCAAGGTACGACGCCCCGGTATCCGTGATGGCATTCAGTATCTTCTGCACATCGTCGGTGTGCTCCACCCTGATCTTGATGTCTTTGTGGTTGTCAAGGATCGGCTTGAAGCCCATCGTCCGGACTATTTCCACGACTTTTTCATCGACAAGCTTTAGCGTAAGGACCAGGTAATTCGCGGTGCTTTCGATCAGTTCCCCGGGCGAGCCCATGGCGATTACCTTCCCCCTCGAGATTATGGCGACCGTGTCTGCAAGAAGCTCCGCTTCCTCCATGTAATGTGTGGTGAGAAACACCGTCTTCCCCTTCTTCTTCAGGTCCAGAAGGATCTCCCATACCTCATGCCTTGCACGGGGGTCGAGACCTGTCGTCGGCTCGTCGAGGAACACGACCTCGGGGTCGTTCACGAGAGCAATAGCTATTCCGAGGCGTTGTTGTAAGCCTCCGGAGAGGTTCTTGTACTGCTCTTTTGTCTTGTCCTTGAGGTTCACGAGTTCTATCAACCCATCGATATCGGTGTCCGTGCAGAAAAGCCGCGAGTAGTACTGAATAGTCTCCCTGACCGTTATCCTGTCGAACGAACTGAAACCCTGCGGGAGGACGCCGATGCGTGGGACGATGTCGTGCTTCTTCTTCGTAACGTCCATTCCAAGAAGGGTCACTTTTCCAGATGTAGGCGTGCGGATCGTCTCGATGACCTCGACGGTTGTGGTCTTGCCGGCGCCGTTCGGGCCCAGGAAGGCGAACACTTCGCCTTTACTGACGGTGAACGATATGTCGTTGACCGCCAGTAAATCACCGTAACTTTTCGTCAGTTTCTCGACTTCGATTGCGTATTCAGTTTCTTTGGTCATGAATCTCCATTTTGCCTGCATGGGGCAACGGCATTGAAACCGGGACATTCGATCCGGCACGAGAGGAGACGGCTGGCCAGAACCTGAGGTGGCTCAGGACCTTATTATTAAAAGCAGGCCATGCTATAAGAAGACGGTCAATCACCGGTTGGCGGTGTTTGAATAAAATAAAGCTTGGTATTAACGTCGCACCCAGATACGCTTTGGTTTTCTCCGCACCCTGGCCCGCGTAATAGAGGGGGATTTTTCGCTCCACGCAGGTGCGGACATTTTCGAGCCAGGACAAAACATACATGTTGTATTTGCGGCCGAGTTCGTGATCCATGCAGAAATATTCATCTACCATCGCTTGTTGTGTTACGACGAGAAGGTTAAAAGCGGCGAGTTTTTCCTGCACAAAATAGAGCGTGTATTCAGCGCCCGGGACTCTCTCACAGATTTTTTCAAAAAATAAACGCTTGTGTACGCCAAACGATACGGGGCTCCGCGCCACTGTTTCCAGATAAAGATTGTAGATCCTGTCCAGAAAAGGAGAAATAGTGCGGCTTCGAATTACTTTAACTTCGTGGGAGGCACGCATTTTGCGGCGCAGGTCTTTTCTGGCTGCCTTTGAAAAGCGGGCTAAGAATTCCTCCATGCTGATAAAATTTATCGGCAGTCGGGCGTAAGACTGACATTGCACCCGGTTGAATTTTTTAAATACTTCTCCGGGAAGTTTGCCGTAGTGATTAAAGTTGTAAAGCGCCACGATGTCGCTGTTAAGTTTGGCCGAAAGCTTTTGCAAACCGCCAAAGGCCATTTTGCATGCTGCATCGAGGGTGCCCTTATCGATTTGGGGATCAATCCCGATTTCACTCCATTCCCCTGCCAGCAGCCCCACGCTTAAAACACGGGGTTGAAAAAGTGAGGGGATGAGACGGCCTGCCACTTTCAGCGATATCTTGATCCACCCCTCCACAAAGGTGGACAAATCAAAACGGGTTTCAAACAACGGCAATAAGAGAATAGGAACATTATCTTTTAACACCACGATGCTCCGCAGGTTAAAACCGTCTATGCCCGATTCTTGCAACAGAGAAAGAAAAGGGGCGGTTATAGAAGGCTCAGGGAAAAGCCGTCCAAGTTCTGCCGCCGACACTCCGTCTAACCGCGGTACGCAATAGCAGGTAAGGTTATTCATGACCTGTCGGCCTCCGGCTCAAAAGGGCGATTGAAAGCCACGTCTTTTTCTCAGGAAGTGAACGTACCCATAGAGACCCACGCGCAGCTATGGGAAACCGCACCAGGGCCTTCCCTGATAAGCCCACCGGAAAGGTATACCCGCCGTCTCCCCCTGCTGGTGGAGAGACAGAGATTTGCCGCGGATCTACGAGATGGAATGCACATCCCAGGGCCTTTACAACAGCTTCCTTGATAGACCAGAGCAGGGCCGATGCCTTTCCCAAATCCCTGTCGGCCAACCCCAAGGCATGGTGAAGCTCCTGTGGATGGAAGACCCGATGAACAGGGTATCCTCTGTGGAATTCATCAGTCCCTGCTACATCGATACCGATATCTGATTCATCTCTACAGAGAGCTGCCCAGACTTTTCCTCCGCCCTCGCTAAAAGAAATGGCCGGCCCCTCACATTTTCCCAGTAATAGGTGCGGCCTGCCAAGCGGGTTGTGGACCACCTGAATTGGCAGATCTGCTTCATTTGAGTAACAATAGTCTGCCATGGGAGAACCTTTCATCTCCACAAGATGCTTCTGCAGAATAGATACCAAATGAATCTTTTCTGCCATACGGCGTACGCTGTGACCTGCGATAGGTTCAGTCTCATATGGCGAGCACGCATAGAAGACAGTCCCTCTTTGATGAGGAAAACTTACGGCTTTGACGGTTATTTCCCGGCAATCCTTTATCACATCCGCTCTCATTTTTTCCAAGCTACGCTTTACTCCGAAACTTTTTGTAAGCGCATACCAGACACCTGCATGATGGTGCAGCCTTCATCGTCAATTCCTCTGGCGTCCCAGACGAAGCCTTTTTCATCCTCTATCCGCATTCGGGCCTCAAGGGTTATCTGTTCTCCCTCCTGGCATTTTCGCAAAAATCTCATCTCGCCAACATCTACGGGAATCATTGCCTGTCCCTGCGTTGGGGCCTTTGCAGCTATGTAGAAGCCAACCAACTGCATTAGCGCTTCGAAAAGATAAGGTGAGTATTGGTACTGCGCGTTTTGCAGATGTGCGAAATCAGTCATCTGCCGGTAGGTGGTTTGGCCCCGCACCACCCCTGTACCTGCGCCTTCAAGAAAGCCTATCACACGGTACCTGCCTTTGAATCCACTGCAGTCTGCGTACCATTGAAGCACCTTATTATGATCCATGGGCTGCGTCTGCAATTCGTCCGGCCGGACCGGGAAATCAGAGGACCCTTTCCCTAAATTGCCCTGGCCGCCATCGAGTATAACCTGGCCTAAGTAGTGCGGTGTAAAGTGGTCTGTCAATCTTCCTGTTGGGGACAGCTCCTGTGCTGAAAGAGAAACTTCGCACAACGCCTCTCCAGGCAAAGCATCGACCCGGCGAGAGGATATCCTGCAAGGCCGCACAATCCCCGGAGGACATTGTATCATATCCATAAATCGCACCTGGCGAACCCCTCGCACCTGTAGGTGAGGATACAGGATCCGGGCGGCTTCCATGAATGTCTCCAGAACCATCGCAGATGAAACCAGAGGATGCTTGAGGAAGTATAAAGGCTTGTGGTCTGCTATCCAAAGGTCCTTCTCCAGAGAAAACGACATCACTGCTTCCAGTTGCCCCTGACGCATGTCTATGCTTGTGATTGCCTCTATCATGGGAAAATCCTCGGGGCTCAAGGTCACAGTACCTCCATCCAGTTCCCCACTGGGTAAAGGATAAATGGTATCATTGATACGGGCCGTCTTCACGGCCGGCAGTCTCCTCATAAACATTACCCAATCGTTATCGGAAGACGCCACAAAAAGCTCTCTGCAGAAGAGTCCCGCAAGTTCATTTATATGGATGTAGCCTACACCCTTTCGCTTCAACATTTCGCGGACTTCCGGATCCTCGGCCATGCCGGCCCCTTCGATGGGGGGAAGCATCAAAGCCTTGAACCGGATGGCGCTGTTTTTCCCGCGGAGGGTTCTGAGTAATGCAGACATCATCCGGTTGGCTGCAGCGTAGTTTGTCTGACCGGGATTGCCCTGTATTGCGGCCACTGAGGACAGACCCACAAAAAACTTCAAACCCGCCTTCTCTGCTGCCGAAAATAAATTCCCAGCGCCGAGCAACTTGACGTCCGTGACCATGGAGAAATCATCGGGGGTCATTTGGCTTAAGAGACCATCCCTGAGGACTCCGGCGCCATGAATGATCCCGTCGATCTTGCCATAACGGCTTACTACCTCGTCCATGATTGAGCGGACTGCTTCGGGGTCTGTCACATCGCAGGTATGGTACGTTGCCTCGATCCCTGAGGAGTGCAAATCCGCCAGTGTCCGAGCAATCTCCGCTGCTCTGTGGCCGGAAGTATTCGACCCAGAAAGCAGCGGCCCTGATGCCGTCTTTGCAGCATTGATCGCGGTATCTATATGAGTCCTTCCCAGAAAAACTATACGCGGCCTAAAGGGCACGAGGCTGCGAGCCAGGTGCGCGCTGATACCGGATGCGCCACCGGACATAACTATAACGTTTCCGGGACTAAGCTTCAGACTTAAAAGATTTCTGAAGATCGACGGAGTCACATATCCCTCCGGGGTGAAAACCTTTCCATCACGATGAATCATCTCCACCTCGGTGTATCCTCTGTCCAGAGCGGTGCGTAAGGCAGCGCGAAGATCGGCAGCTCTGTCGATTTCCAGAGTACGAAACTGAACCGAAGGGTATTCCTCCGCCGCACTCAGGAACATTCCGAGCATTCCCTCTGCTAGCAGCCGACCGGAAGTTTCGGTATCATCTTTGCAATGAATAAGAAGAACAAACTTCTTAGCCGGTGACTGGAGAAATGCCTTCAGTGGTAAAAGTAGTCCCCTCAAAAGCCGCGAAACATCCGCTATGCCTTTTAATTTTCCCGACCAGCCTTTCGGTAAGGTGATAACCATCCCCGCCAGGGATGATAAACCCGATATTCTCCCTGATACCTTATAAGACTCTTCATCCGTCAAAATATCATACCCTTCTTGTCCGGTACCTTTCGTCTGCATAAATAACAGTGGAATTGTGTCAACCCCGTAATCCTGCCGGAATATATCTCCAACATTTTTGGCAATCCCGTCATCCCTGTCAGGTGAGAGAAAAAGCACTGACTCGCCCGGGCTCAATGGTGTTGGAGACGAGGCTGATAGCTCCATAGGAACGCTCCTGAATACAAGCCGCTTTACGCCAGCCTCATCCCCTAAGGGCTTAAGGGTTTCATCTTGGACGAAGCCCTGTTCCGCCGCCCCAGTGGCCGGGGGTAGGTTGGTATCTTCTTTTCTGGCGACAATCTCAGAAATCTTCTGGGCGATGTCCCTCACGGTGCGGAGACCTATAAAATCCTCTAATTCGATAGTGATCGCGAACCGGCTTTCCGCAGCATCCATGATAATGGGGAGACGGCTGGAGCGGATAGAGAGATCCCTTCTGAGGTCCATATCGGGTTGTATTTCATCCCTGTTGAATCCTGTAGCGTCCATGATGATTTGAATAAGCGCCTCTATATGGTCCTGATGCGCAGACGTTTCGGCTGAAGCAGGGGAGGCCTGTCCGTTCGGTATGTAGGGGTCGGATATGGGAGCCTTTCTGAATGCAGAGGGGGAAACAAACCTTTTTTCTCCTTCTGTATTCAGATGACCTTGAACAAAAAGCTGAGCAAGAGCGGTCTTGTAAGTGATGCGCTCTGCAGGGGGTATGCAGGTCTGGATGCATGTTGAGTCAGGGAGCGTATCGGTGATGAGATTGCTTAATATATCGCCGGGGCCCACTTCCACGAAGAGCCCGACTCCGTAGTCATTCCAAAGGGTCTGAATATTATTCATCCAATGGACGGTAGATTCAAGGTGGGACATGAGGATTCGTTTGATCTCATCGGGATCAGATGGATACGGCGCCATGGTCGTATTGGAGATGACGGGAATTTGCGGGGAATGAAATGGAATGGAGGAAATGTATGTTGCGAGTTCGTCATGGATAACCCGCATGATAGGAGAGTGGAAGGCCATACTGACCTTCAAGAGGGTGCATCGGTATCCCATCTCTTTCAATTTCACGCCCAGATTTTTAATCGCCTCGGTGCTGCCGCTCAGGACAACCTGATTCGGTGAATTGATATTGCCGATGTGGATATCCTGCTGTCCATGGATCATCTCTTTCAGCAGATCGAGGGGGACATCAACGGCCGCCATGACTCCGGGTTCAACGTGCATGCCGGCGGCCTTGTCCATGCAGAGGGCCCGCTTGTTCACGATTCGAAACCCGTCCTCCGGGGAATAGACACCGGCCAGACACAAGGCGGTCAGTTCACCCAAACTATGACCTGCCATGGCCACAGGGCGGATACCGAGTGTCGTAAGGTATTGGGCTAGGGCAAGTTCCATGGCGAACATGGCAGGCTGCTGCCACCGGGTCTTCTGAAGGTTCTCCTCCCGATCGTGGAACAATAAGTGAAGGAGGTCGAAGTCCGCTGCAGCTGCAGCCCGATCCATCCACTCCCTGATGACGGGAAAGAACTCGTAGATCTCCTGCCCCATGCCTCCATACTGTGACCCCTGCCCGGGAAATACAAAGGCGAGCGGTGTGGTTGGCAAATCCTCGCGGCTCATGAAAATTCCCTGCTGCGCCAGGGATCTTGATACCTTGTGTGAGGTTATCCCGGCTTCGGCAACAAGGGAGGCCGACCTCCCGATGACCGTGAGTGCCTCCTCTTCGGATTGCGCCACGACGGCCATCCGGCAGTTATGTCCGTCGATCTCGGTTCGGAAGAAGGAAATGCCATGTAGTATTGGAGAACCAACCTCTTTCTCTCTGTCGAGACCGGATTCAATACCCGGTGAGACTAGGATTATATCCGCCTCGTCCATTGCCTGCTCCACCTGTACAACGTAGTTTGAACCTCCAAAACCGAAGGCGTTGACCTGAAGCCTTCCCGGCACGCCGGTCCTGCACTTCCAATCAAGCGGTTCAGGGTTGATGATGAGGCCCGATCCTTCCAGTCCGATTTCCGGGTCCGGATGTATATAATTTAGGGTGAGAGGAAAAACCCCGGCCTTCATGGCCGTGACTCCCCGAATGAGGCTGTTAATGCCCGAGGCGCCCAGCGTGTGGCCGATCTGGGACTTGAATGAGGTGATCACAGTGCGCCTGGAGGAATTGAATATGGCCTTCAGGGCGCGGACCTCCTCCACGTCTCCTTGCCGGGTGCTCGTGGCATGGCATTCCACCAGGTCCACTGCATCGGGCCCATAGGGTAACCCCCGGAAAGAGGCGCGGATGGCCATCTGTTGGGGTATATTTGAAGACTCCACCATGCCCAGATGATTGTTGCTTGCTCCTATGCCGGTGATGACAGCGTGGAGACGTGCCCCTCTGGCACGGGCCAGGCTTTCCCGTTCGATGACGATCATTCCCCCGCCTTCGCCGAGGACCATCCCGTCTCTTTCCGCATCGAAGGGACATGAGGCCTCGTGAGCGGGTCTTTCCTTTCCGGACAGTCCGTAAAGTGCGCCCAGCGCGGAGAATTCCAGAAAATGCAAATGGGTGAGATTTTCTTCACCTCCTCCGACGATGGCTGCATCGATGATGCCGGTCCTGATTAGCTGGATGGCGCTGTAAAGCGCGACCAGTGAGGTCGCGCAGGCTGCGGAGACCGCGTAACTTGGCCCCATAAACCCGTACCTGTTGCAGATGAAGCCTGCCGCTGCGCAGTTGAGTCTGCCCATGAGTGTGGTGTCATCAGGGGCCATGCGTCCGGACTTGACCTCTCGTTCGATGGCGATCTTCTGATCCGGCGTAAGGTGAACGACCCTTTGGACAGCGCCAAGGATATCATGAACGTACTCCCTGATGTGCATATCGATGAGGGTCCCCGCTGCCTCTCCCGAGTTTTGGGAGATGAGGACTCCGATTCGCTCGCGCGGGATGTTCGAATCCAGGATGCCTGATGTCCGAATTGCCTTGTCCGCCAGCCACATGGTGAGCTTTGTCGCTCCGGTCATGGTCCGGAAATCATGGGGAGGTATCCCAAGTTCATTGCGGGAGATAGGAAAGTCTACGAAAGCTCCCACCTTGCAGTAAGTCTTGTCCGGAACCTGCGGACGGGGATCATAAAAAAGCGTATGATCCCACCGCGAAGGCGGGACCAAGGTAATCCCGCTCTTCATGGCCAGGCTTGCAGCCCAGACTTCCTCCGGACTTTTCCCCAGGGCATTGAGTATGCTCATCCCGGTGATGGCAATCCTTTCACGATCGTCTCTGGGGGGGGCGACTTGATTCAGTTCACTGCCGACCCTCGGGAATGGAGTTTCCGGGGTTTTCCCGATCGACCCCACAACGGGCTGATGCAGCAAGAGAGGACCTTCGGCCAGTTCGCGGTGAAAGGACTGCAGATTCCGGACCTCACGGATGAGTCCGGCACAGGCCCCACTCATGAATTGCCCGCGCTCCAGACAGTCCTGCTCATCCAGAGGAGCATCGCCTCGTCTGTCCATGCCTCGGGCCGCAGCGCAGAGACTCCCTGCGGCCATCTCCTCAACTCTCTTCCGGAAGGAGAGCTCGTCTTGCCTGCCTGATGCAAACTCCCTTTCCAGTGATAGAATAGCTTTCACTCTCGGGGTCCTCAGGGACCGCACCCGCAGTCCGGTGTGCTGTCCCGTAATGGCCGTTCCCCCCGGAGGCGACTTCAGAATCATCCGCTGATAGAGCGCTGTCAAAGCCCCCGTTTCAACGATCTCCCGGGTGGCCAGATAGGCGGTGCCCATCTGGATGGCGTCCGCACCGAGCATGGCTGCAAGGAATGCGGTCTCCCGATTAAAGATTCCCCCTGCAAGGACCACACGACAGCTTTGGAAAAGAGATGGCGTGCGCCGTTTCAGATCCAGCATCATTTGAGCAAGAGTGAGTGTACTATGCTGCCCAACGTGGCCGCCAGCCTCATACCCCTCGCAGATCACGTACCGGACGCCGGCTTCAATGGCAAGCTTTAAGAGCGATTCATCAGGAGCGATATAAATCACCTTTATGCCGCATTCTATCAATTCTCTTAAGGAGGAGAGATCACCACCTGCAATCACTACAAAACGGGGTCTGTGTTTCTTTATCCAAGCCAGATGCAGCTCCCTGAAAGGGTTCTCTGCCAAAGAGACGACATTCACTGCATAAGGGCGACCTTTCATTATCTCCGGCAGGCGCCCCAGCTTACGGTCAAGTGCCTCTGCGTCCATCAGGCCAAGGGCGATGGTAGGCAATCCCCCGGCATCAGCAACCCTTGAAGCAAATTCCGGGACATCTGTGATCCAGGACATGGCCCCCTGGATAAAGGGATATTTGGTTCCCATCTCTCTGGCTACAGGGCTGTCTAAAAAGCAATTCGTTTTCGCCTCAGCCATGTGGCATAAGTTTCGAATATCGCTTATAAAGGCTTTTACGGCCTCCTCTGTTCCGGCCCCAAAACGTTCAACAAACGACTGAGCAAAGGCAGCTTCCACGCCCAGAGGGATGATTTCGTCCTGGTTGAAATAACTCTCCAGAGGGTGGAGGGCCTTTGTATTCACCTGGCTTACGAATAATCGGCGGCTTTCTTCTGTGATCTCTGTTCCGCACAGCGAGTCCTCGAGCGTCTTGATTTCCCTGAACACGCGAGAGTTTCCCTTGTTGAAAAGGCGACAGGGAACCTGCAGATCCAGTCCAACCAGTTCAGTAGAATCCAGGCGGAGCCTGGAGAGTCGCTGGCGTTGAACATCATCAATGGCAACCAGATCTGTCAGCCAATGGACGCTCTCGAAGACGATCCCTGCGGCCCCGGTCGACAGGAATGCCGCTGCCGCCTCAGGTGTGGAGACGCCTCCCCAGATAAGGATGTCTGGAGGCTTTGAGGATGTGCGCAGCACTTCCCTGGCCATCGAATAGAGAGCCATGGTTGTCTCACCGCTCACAAATCCGGAGGCCTCGCATCCTTTCAGGACGATGCGCCCGATGCCCGATCTATCCTTCAAAATCGCTGCCAGGAGATCAATGTCACCGATGATTGGAAAGCAACAGTGGTTTTCCGACAATTCCCTCAATTTCTTTAAAAAGATTGAAGGATCTTTTTGAAAAAACTGTGGGTGGAACTCTACCCAGATGTCGTGGATCCCTGTTTCCTTCAATAACTGCCCCAAAGATGGATCCATCAAGGCAGGGACAGAAATCTTGATATCCCGAACGTGGCGAGCAGGGTCAGCCTTTCGTAAGAAAGAACGTAATTCATCCACTCCCATCATGGAAACATCGAAGACGGCTCTGCTCCCTGTTCGCTGAGCCATTTGAATCACCGATGGAATGATCTCCTCAGGCCGCCAGACGAAGCCGATGAGAGAAACCGGATGCCCAGCCACTATGTCAGTCCTCTGTTTAACGCCATATATTCACCTTTTAGTGACAATTCGACAGTTACTAGATCAATCCCACACGATACGCACGGGTATCAGCGTGATCGTTACTGATTCAAACCCAGGTACCACTCCGTGACATCGCTCCCGATTCCTAACCGGGCAAGCTGGCGCAGATCTGTTTCCAAAACGTCGGGCGTGCTGTACTCCAGTATGCGGTATTGGGGATCCGTCCAAACACGCACCGTCTGGCCCCAAACCTTCGTTTCCGGCGGTAAGATGAGTTGAATGCGGTGGATCAGGTTGATGCCCGCCAGCGCCGCTGCTTCTATCACCATATCGGTGCAGTTGTGGGACCTCACGCCGAACTGGTCGTACTTCCGCTGCATCACGTATTCATAGATCAATTGATGCCGTCGTTTGGTAATCGGCATTCGCCAGACGAATGTAGGGGGGCGATTAGGTTTACCGATCTGGAATTGGCCATCGGACATCGTCTGCCACAAGTAAGCGATAGGATTGGGGTCTCCATTTCGAATTCCCTGAAATACGCCGTCATGGAAACGTGGTTTTGTTAGCCCGAAGTCGCCGGTGTGGCCGCATTCCAGACGATCCCGGGGACTTTCCAGGATGAGCCAACTATGCGCCCACGGACGCTGCCGAATTGAAAGGAGAAGCGACTTCGTATCGCTGTAGTCCCAATTGGCAGCTTCGTTCAGGATATAGAGGTAATATCCCTCGTCGCCCACGGGCGTTCCGGTGGCGGGGTCCAGGTCCGCATCGGGAGCAAAACGGCATGAGATCGCGATGGGCTGTACACTCCAGCCATCGGGTTGCATAGGAGCATAGAGCCTGGGCGTTTGATGGGCGCAGCCGGTCACAACCCCCGCCAATAATAACATCACCATGAGGAGACGCGCTCGATATGCTCGTTCGGTTGCTTTTATATTCATAAGGACTTTCTGAAGATCCGATATCTCTTGTATCTTTTTGCGCCAGTTTCCTCTATCAAAGAGTTGATTGACTCGTTGTCCTCGAGGGTCCAGCCCATCTCCAGATTCTGATATTTATTTTTTTCCCTCCCAATCTCATAGATGTGGTGAAAGGCCAGCATGGGAAGCCCCAGTTGTCGATACTTCTCCTTGATCCCGAACATCAACAACCGCAGTCCCTTGATCTTTCGCCAACAGATAAGTACCTTGAGGAGACCGAGCGGGCTGATACGGCCGTTAAGGCATTTGAGCAAAGGGTTGACGTCAGGAAAGATGACGCAGACCGCCGCTGGTTCATTATTATAATACATGAAGAACACCAAACCCGGGTCTGCAAAGGGCTTCACACTTTTTTGAATGTCCCGCATCTCATGAGTAGTCAGGGGGACAAAACCCCAGTTGCCGGACCAGGAGTCATTATAGATCTCCCTGATCAGGTCGAACTCAGCATCCATTTTCTTCGGATCAACGTGCCTGATGCGGACACCTTTTTTTTGAGCAGTCCGTTCCGCAAGACGCTCCATCCAGTCAGGCAGCCGGTACTCGCCATCTATCAGGAAGGCCAGCAAGTCCTTCTCTTTGGTGAGGCCGCACGATTCGATTAGCCTCAGGTAATACGGCGGGTTATAAGTCATTCCCACAGCAGGCGGATAATCGAGGCCCTCTATGAGCAGCCCCGACTCATAATTCATCGACGGGCTGAGAGGGCCTCTCAGAAAAGTCATCCCCTTCTGAAGAGCCCACGTCTCAACGGAGGAGAAGAGAGCTCGTGCAGCCTCCTGATCATCAACGCATTCGAAAAATCCCCAGACACCCATCTTTTCGTTGTGGCACTGGTTGTAATTACGATCTACAATGCCGACGATCCTTCCCACCGTTTCCGAACCGCGGCGTGCCAAAAAGAGGATGCGCTCGGAAAACTCCCAGAAAGGATGCTTATGGGGGTCCAGCATCCGGCGAACCTCCGCCTTGAGGGGAGGGACCCAGATGGGGTAATCAGCATAAATCTTCCATGGCAGGTCAATGAAGTCTTTTAATGCCGATCCCCCTTCGACCGCAATAGTCTCTATTCCGGTCATAAACCTTCCCGTCGAGAGGTTATCAGTAAAAATGAAACTCTTTTGATAATCATTCTGTTATCAAATTATATTTCAAATAAACCATCCGCGCAATATGGCAATGTCACGACATAATGTAACGAGAGTAGTATGCTCACGCTGTAACGTAGCTGTGAACGTTGTGAAAACAGCCGGAACGTGATAAAGTTCTAACATAAATGGATTCAACGGCAAAAGACAATCCTTTCCTGTCCTTTTTTCAGTTCATTGGTAAAAAGACACTGTATATTATTAACAATCTTGGCGCTATTGCCATTTTTTTTACGCTTGCTTTTCTCAAGATATTCCGGCGCAGACAGTTCAGGGAGATTGTTCAGCAGGTCTTCTACATCGGAGCCAGGTCATCCAACATTGTGATTCTTGTCGGCCTCTTCACTGGCATGGTCCTCGGTCTTCAGCTTTTCTATACCCTGAATAAATTCGGATCCGAAGGGGTCCTCGGTTCAGTCGTCGCCTTTACGCTAATCAGGGAGTTGGGCCCTGTCCTTACGGCGATCATGATAACTGCGCGAGCCGGTTCTGCAATGACAGCCGAAATCGGTGTCCTCCGCATCTCTGAGCAGATCGATGCCTTGTATACCATGCGGATCGATCCGCTTCAGTATCTCATCAGCCCACGTATCGCAGCTGCGATCATCAGCTTTCCCCTGCTGACCGCCTTTTTCGATCTGGTCGGAATCTTCGGCGGGTATGTCACCGGTGTTCTCCTCCTCGGCGTGGATAAGGGCGCCTACTTTTATAGAATCCACGCATATGTTGCGATGGCAGACGTAAGCGGCGGGTTTATCAAGTCGCTCGTATTTGCCGTGCTGGTGTCTACAATCTGCTGCTATCAGGGATATTTCGCCCACCTTCTTACGGACAGCCATGGCGCTAAAAGTGTCAACCTTGCAACAACGGCTGCGGTTGTTTACTCCTGTGTTATGATCCTAATCTCAGATTATGTTGTGACATCTTTTCTGATGTAGAGGTGCATGTGGAAACGCCATTGATAGAATTCAGAGAAGTGACCAAACGCTTTGACGACAAGACCATTCTCGACAAGATGAATCTCACGGTCTATGAAAACGAGATTACGACGGTAATAGGAAAGAGCGGCAGCGGCAAGAGTGTCCTCCTGAAACACATTATCGGACTGCTTTCACCCGATGCAGGGAGTATCCTCTTCAGGGGAAAACCTTTTGATGAGATGAAGAAGGGAGAGTGGAACAAATACAGGAATAAGGTCAGCTATATGTTCCAGAACAATGCCCTCTTTGATTCCATGACGGTCTTTGAAAATATAGCACTTCCGCTGAGGCAGACGACGAAGCTTAAAAAGAAGGACATAGAACAGAAGGTGATGTCGCGTATCGAGCAGATGGAACTGTCTGACGCTGTCAGAAAGTACCCTTCAGAGCTTTCCGGGGGGATGGAAAAGCGGGTGGCCCTGGCCCGGGCACTGGTGACAGACCCGACGATCGTGCTCTTTGACGAACCGACGACCGGCCAGGACCCTATCAGGAAAAATATCATCCTGAGCCTGATTTCCCATTACAGAAAACAGTTAGGCTTTACCGCTGTTCTTATCAGCCATCAAATCCCTGATGTCTTTTTCATTTCTGACCGGATACTCATCCTGTGGGAAGGCAAGATCGCCTTTCACGGCACTTATGAGGAGTTGACCAGGCTCAGGAATCCCATGATCGATGAATTCCTTCAGAGCCTGGATGGCCTCAGGGACGAACTCACGGGCCTGCTCTCCAAGGAGATTTTCAAGTCCCGCTATGCCCTTACGCCTAGCCGCGGAAGTGTCGATAACACGGTCACAGCAGTGCTCTTCAGCGTCAGTGTTGACCAGATTACTGCTATACCCGGAGCTCAAACTGCCATGGAGGTCCTCAAGACCCTTGGTGCGTATGTAAATAAATATTTTGTTCCTTTAGGGGGTTTTTCAGCACGCCACAGCAGGGACAGAATTCTGACAATTCTGCCTCATACAGGGCTTGAAGATGCAAGCAAATTGGTTGGTGATATTGCTCAGGAGCTTCAACAAAAGGACCTGCCGGAGATGAATTCAATCGTCGCCAGGGCGGTGGCCGGCGGTTGTTTCGAAATATCGGTGACTGCCGGTATAACTGAAGCCAGCTCCGCTGATGACATTGAACAGATTATGGAACAGGCAAATACAAAGCAGAAGATAATCGCAAGATATCAGTGTGGTAAGGAGGGTAGTTCAAAATGAAGAAGTATTCGCTTGAAACTATTGTAGGCATTTTTGTGGTCGCCGGTATCCTGTGTGTGGCATACATGACAGTAAAACTCGGCAAGGTTCCACTGACAGGAGATGAATATTATTCACTGTATGCCAGGTTTGCTTCAGTGTCCGGACTGCGGGTCAGCAATCTAATCGAGATTGAAGGCATTGAGGTAGGACGAGTGGAACGCCTGAGCATAGACCAGGAAAAACAGATGGCGGTAGTGGAACTGAAGATCAGGAAAGACATTAAGGTTTATGATGATGCAAGTGCGTCGATCATGACAGCCGGTTTGATCGGCGATAAGTTCGTTAAGATTGAGCCCGGAGGCGCCGGGGGAATTCTGAAGCCCGGCGGGTTTATCACCGAGACAACATCGCCGATGGCTTTAGAGGAACTAATCGGTAAATATGCGTTTGGAGACATCAAAAAGGACGAAAAAAAGGAGAGCAAATGAGCTTTCAGAAGGAGGCTTTGAAAAAGTGCATCGTTGGGATGACATTCATCCTGTGCCTCATCTTTCCAGTTTCTTCCTTTTCCGGTCAGCCTACCGAGGCAGTAAAGGATAACTTGGACAAGGTGCTAAATGTACTGCGCGACCCATCCCTCAAGGCCGAATCTGCCAAGAAAGCCAAGAAGGATAAGATGCGGGACATTTCGGAGAAGATGTTTGACTTTACCGAACTCTCGAAGAGGTCATTAGGCAAGAACTGGAGCAAGTTCAATCCCGATCAACAGAAGGAGTTTGTCGGGCTCTATAAGTCTCTCCTCGAGGATGCCTATGCAGATAAGATCATGTTGTACGCAGATGTAAAGATAGTCTTCAGCAAAGAGGTTGCACTCACAGAAAAGACAGTGGAGGTACAGAGTACAGTCCTGAGAAAGTCCGGAGAGATACCGATTTTCTATAGGGTAATTATGAAGGACGGCGTGTGGAAGGTCTACGATGTCGTTATTGAGGGGATAAGCCTTATCAATAACTACCGCTCTCAATTTAAAGAGATACTCGTAAACAAACCGCCGGAGTCATTACTTGAAACCCTGCGAAAAAAGGTAGACAAGGCTTAAGCAGTTCATAAAAAACAACTAAAAGTGAAGGAACCCATGAGACTCAAACATACTTTTATACATAGCCTTTTACTGTCTGCTGTTCTTATGACCTATCCAGTCATTCTCCCGGCAGATACGTCTTCAGCAGCCCCTGATACTGTGCAATCTGATGGCCGGAAGATGCCCTGTGAGCCACAGGTCTTATCCGAAATAGATGAAAGTGCGCAGAAACCATCTGCTTTTACTCCTCCGCACACTGTTTCTATGCCTTTCCAGCAACCCTCACATTTGCCCGATATTCGGGATTCGCGGGATCAAGAGGCCATAACCATATTGACGCAGCAAAACGAGGCTGAAGCAAAAGAGGCGCAGGAGGCAACGCCCGTTGAAAGCAAGAATCTTAACGAGGAGGCCGAAGAAGAGATTCAGCAGATTCCTGACCCCTTAGCTCCGGTGAACAAGGTGATGTTCTATGTTAATGATAAGTTGTACTTTTGGGCGCTCAAGCCCGCGACGCAGATATATTCTCACATCGTTCCCGAAGACTTTAGAATCGTATTCAGCAACGCATATGACAACCTCTGGGCTCCTGCCAGAATTGTGAACAACCTGCTGCAGCTCAGATTTAAGTCAGCAGGGAATGAACTCATCAGGTTTCTCTTTAATTCCTTTGCCGGAGTCGGCGGTCTCGCCGATGCTGCCAGGGATGCCCTCGGCATTAAGAAACAGGAGGCTGATTTCGGCCAGACACTGGGCCATTATGGCGTAGGTCATGGTTTCTATCTTGTATTGCCCGTTTTCGGACCGTCTTCCCTCCGTGACGGGGTCGGTCTGGCAGGCGACTGGTTTATGTATCCCCTTACCTATGTGGGCACTTCCCACCTGACCTTCGGCCAGTCGGCTGGAATTTCTGCCCACGAAAAGGTGAACAACTTATCCTTCAGGCTCGGAGATTATGAGTCTTTGAAAGAGTCTGCCATCGATCCCTATGTTTCGATGCGTGACGTCTACGACCAGTATCGGAAAAAGAAGGTGGAAGAATCAAAACAGTAAACAATGCCCATCACAAGAAGAGAATCATTTTAGAGGTTGCTTCACAGAACCGTTATAAAAAACTTCGCATCTGCCGTCTTGAAGAAAGCGCTTTGCCTTTCTGTAGAGATTAAAGATTGGACTGGCAAGGGACTCGACTGCGCTCACCGCGCCGACTTGGGGACTGCCGAAGGAACCGCTGATGCTTTGTTTGAATTTTGCGCATCCCTTGTCATCGAGAAGTGCCACTACTACATTATCATATCGTCCGCCGACAAGATCGAGCTTGCCCTTAAGGGCAACCCGATTGTGGTGCGTCGATAGGGCGCAGTCCGTAGCGTCTGCCATACCGTACTTGATCTTCCAGTGGGAGATGAACTGTGTGATGGTGCCCTGTCCTCTCCGGGTCTGGTTGTAAACGTCCCCATAACGGTACCCCTTAAGCGCAACGGTACTGAGAGGGCCGGCGATGAAGAAAGCGCTGAGGTCGACGAGGTTGAACTTCTGGCTTGTTTCAAAAGATGAGAGGACCTTATCGAGGTCCATCGTATACATGATGAGATTGTCACCACGGAGAGAAAAAGTGCCATCCATGCTGCTCATCAGATTGCGATTTCCTTTTTCTTTCATCGTCAGGGAAGCATAAAGATCACCTTTCCCGCCGATAACCTTTTTTGTTCCGAAGGACTCCTGAAGTTTTTCGAAGTCCAGCTTCGATACCTTCAAATTGATTTTATACACAGCATCGATTTCTGACTTGTCTGCCGTGGCATCTCCCTCAGCCTTCGCGCCAAAGATATCCATGGTAAGGGGTGTGAGGTAGATTACTCCCTTCTCCGCTTTCATAGGACACTTGATGTTGTCGATCTTGAGATCCTTTTTCCGTACCTCCTTGCAGTCCATATTTCCTGTGAATGAGATGTTCTTTATAATGCCCACCGAGGTATCCACTACCGAAAGATCCTTGATAGCCAGATTGAAATTATTAAACTCCGTTTTTTCCCCAGTCTTCTTGTCGAGATAGACAAGTACTCCTTTGGATAGCTTGAGATCATTCAAACTGAAGGCCGCTCCCGGCTGCCCTTTAGTCGATTTCTTTTCAGCGCTTTCAAAATTATATTTCCCATCGGCGTCCTTCACGATAGTGACGGCAGGTTTGACAAGCTCGCAACTGGTGACTTTTAGGTGCTTCTTCAACAGGGGTATCAACTCCGCCCCCAGCTTGAGGTTTTCGAGGGAAAGGATTTCGTCTCCCTTGTTGGCCACGTGGATATCTTTAGCTGATATGCCAAAGGGAAAAAAAGAGAGCCCTATCTTCCCATTGATCCTGACCTCCAGGCCGGTCGCCCCGGAGGCAGCAGCCTCGATGCGGGGCTTGTAGGAATTTATGTCGAAGGTGAGGGTGAAAACGACTACTATCAGAACAAGGGCTGCGGTACCGCCACTAAGGATAAAAAGGACTTTTTTATTCTTCGCATTCATGAGAGGAATACTATGCTGACTGCCCACAAAAAAAAGTCTGGCCCTTTCTGCGCATCTCAGCCTCCATGCAATTTATGAGTTTTGATGTAAGGCTATCACACAAGGGTGTACACGTCAAATGACTGGCAAGCCATCAGAAGATTACACTTGAAGTGTAATCTTTTACGGTTCATGGTTTGAATCAATTCCATCAAGGTTCTTCGAAAATTGTCAGGTAAGAAAGTCCCTATAAAATTGACAAAATCGTATTGACAACCAATCAATTTTATTGATAATTAGATACATATAAAATATCAATACAAAACAAAAGACCAACGTATATAATGAATTAGCAGAACTGCATCAGCATAGTGTGGATTTGGAAACAGAAGCAACCAAAAATAAGTTTTTGAACTTCAGGTCGCAATCCAATAGTTCAGGGGATAACAACGAGAAAGAGAGTACGGGATGAAATCAAAGAAACCGGAACAGAAAATGCCTTCTGAGCTTCGCAAAGGAGCAGAGGAAAAATTAAAGGCAAAAACAATCCCATCCAAAGTAATGTCTGATAAGGAAAACAGGCAGTTAATCCATGAACTGCAGGTGCATCAGATCGAGCTGGAGATGCAGAATGATGAGCTTCGTAAGGCACAGGCAGAAATTGAAGAGTCTCGTGCCAAATATGCTGACCTCTATGACTTTGCTCCTGTCGGCTATTTCACCCTTGATAAACATGGGCTGATACTGGAAGCAAACCTGACCGCTGCAAAGGCGTTAGGTGTGGAAAGGAGCGGGCTTATTGATAAACCATTTCGAACTTATATTGTTACAGAAGACAGGAGTATATTTGATCAGCATTTTCTTAAGGTTTTCAAGAGCAGCAACCGTCAGACATGTGAGATAAGGCTGAAGGAAAAAGATGGCAAAGAGTTTTATGCACAACTGGAAAGCATAGCAGTGAATGATTTGAAGGGCAATTCTCTGTGCAGGTCTTCAGTAATTAACATCACTTTGCGTAAACAGGCAGAGGAGGAGTTGCAGAAGGCATATGATGAGTTGGACCTGCGCGTGAAGGAACGGACTGCGGAGTTGACCAGGGCAAACGAGCAGTTCTTGCAGGTAATAGAGGACCGCAAGCAGGCGGCAAACTCACTCAGGGAAGCGCTCACGATAATCAAGCAATTAAAAGACCAATTGTATGCGGAGAATATCTACCTTAAGGAAGAAATTAATCTGATGCACTCACATAAGGATATCGTGGGCAACACTGAAGCGATCAAAACCGTTTTGAATCAGATAGAACAAGTGGCCCCGACAGACTCGACGGTTTTGATCCTGGGTGAGACAGGCACAGGAAAGGAATTACTCGCTCATGCGATCCATAACATGAGCGCCCGCAAGTCCCGGCTCATGATTAAAGTCAACTGTGCCGCCCTGCCGCCGACCCTTATCGAAAGTGAATTGTTCGGCCGCGAAAAAGGCGCATTTACCGGTTCGCTGTCAAAGCAAATAGGCCGTTTTGAGCTTGCGGACGCTTCAACGATTTTTCTGGATGAGATCGACACCCTGCCGCTGGAACTTCAGTCCAAGCTGCTTCGGGTACTGGAGAGCGGCGAGTTTGAGCGTTTGGGCAGTCCCCGGACCGTGAAGGTCGACGTCAGAATCATTTCCGCGACAAACCGCGATCTTGCCGGGGTAGTCAGGGATGGCGGGTTCCGGGAAGACCTCTACTACCGTTTGAACATTTTTGGGATTACCGTGCCGCCCCTTCGTGAGCGGCGGGAGGACATATTGCCGCTCGTATGGTCTTTTGTACAGGAGTTCAGCAAGAGGATGGGCAAGAGGATCGAATCAATACCGCAGAAGTGTATTAAAGCCCTGCAAGCTTATCCCTGGCCGGGCAACGTAAGGGAACTAAGGAATATTACCGAGCGTGCAATGATCATTACCACCGGACCTGTGCTGAATCTGGATGTACCGCAGATTGTGCAGTCAGGTGCAAACCAGTCCGGGACTCTCGAAGAGTTAGAGAAACAGATCATTATCAAGGCTCTGAACACAACCGGATGGCGGGTAAGCGGCAAGGGCGGTGCAGCAGAGATTTTAGCCGTCAATCCAAAGACACTTGAATCGATGATAAAAAAACTGGGCATCGAAAGAAGCAAGAAGAATTCCTGATATATCAGGAGACTCCTGATATATCAGAAGCCATCACCTTTCAAAGTATCGTTCCCTCATTGTAGCTTTCGCTGAAATCTCAATATTATCAACAGCATAGAGACTCCTGTCCCATCAACAACAATCCTGGCATACATCCTGCAATTAAATACAATAGCAAACACCAAAGCATATTCCCTTTTGACGCGATAGGTGCATCAAAAAGAGCATTAACATTTATCGAAAGGAGAGAGAAATGATAAGGAAGATGAAAAAGTCGTGTTTATTGGTTATTGGTGCCCTGCTTTTAGTCTTAACAGGCGCTGAAGCCCAAAGTCAGGCAGGGGTAAATGTGAATATAGGGGTCAATCTTCCGGCTTACACGTTTGCTGCTCCGCCTGAGGTGGTTGTGATACCTGGAACATATGTTTACATGGTACCTGACATTGATGTAGATGTTTTGTTTTTTCAAGGCTACTGGTGGCGTCCTTATGAAGGGCGCTGGTACAGATCCCGGGATTATAAAGGGGGGTATCGTTACATAGAGCCCCGGAGGATTCCCCGTGGATTGAGAGCGCTACCACAGGACTATCGTCATCGTTTATCTCCAGGATACGAACGTATACACCAAAAAGACGTGCAAAAGAACTGGAAGAAATGGGAGAAGGAAAAATATTGGGACAGGCGGGCTAAGCAAGGCCATGGAGGACGAGATAAACAAAAGGGTCGGTATTAACCGTATAGACATGACGACTGCAGAGAATTTGACGATATCGTTAAGGCGATGACGAATCGGGATCCAATGACAGAAGCTTGGTAGGCAGGAGGCGCCGTGATACTCTCGACATTAAAAATGGTTGTCCAGCCCGAAAGGAGGAGAGACCTTTTAAAAGCGATCCGGGGGATGCTCGAACCCGCGCGGGTCGAAAGGGGGTGCCTGAGTTACCGTCTCTATGAAGATGTAGAAGACAGAAATACCTTAGTCCTGGTGGAGGAATGGGAGACACAGAAAGATCTTGAGAACCACATCCACACAGAGAATCATCGGCGGCTGTTCGCTCTCATGGACCTTCTTAGCGAGCAACCTGAATTGCGGTTCAACACTGTGTCACACACGGCGGGAATGGATCTTATAGAAAATGTCCTCAAGACAGATGGACCGGGATGAGATGAAGGGTAGGGCCCTTTCCTTTGGGGGAAGGATATGTTGCGGGGGTTCGATGTCCGCACGTGAGGCAAGGACTCATATAACAAAAGGAGGTTGCTATGCTTTGGACGATCTTTGTGATACTTGTGGTTCTCTGGCTGTTGGGGCTGGTGAGCGGTCACACGATTGGTGGATTTATTCATATTTTGCTTGTCATCGCAATCGTTGTGGTGCTGATCAGAATCATTCGGGGACGCAAACCGTTTTAACTGTCGGGATCAAAGAAGGCAAAGCAGTCGTTAAGGGGGGTGAGAACAAGAAAAGAAATTTTTTAATTATGGTGAGTTTGTGAAAACAAAAAATTCATGAAGGAGGTGTAATGATGCAAGCAATAGTTACAAAGAGAGTGGTCTTAGTCGTCATCGCCGTAGTGTTTTCCCTGAGTTTAATGATAGGATGCGCGGGCAGGGAGTACGCACACAAAGATCCCTATCCATGGAGTTATTATCACAAGGAATTGCCGGAGGCAGATCGGGCTGTTGAAGCAGCGCGTCGAGCAGGCAAGGACAGGGAATGTCCCGCGGAATTCAAAGCCGCCGAGGATTTAAAGAACAAGGCATATGAAGTGTATGCGGCATGCCATACCGATGAGGCAATCGCTATGGCTAAGGAGGCAACTGCGAAAGCAAAGGCCCTTTGTGCGGCGAGACCAAGAGCTGAGGTGAAGCCTGAGCCGAAACCTGTGACAAAGCCGGAACCGAAGCCAGAGCCGAAGGTTGTGGAGAAGGTAATTCTCCTTGAAGACGTACATTTCGATCTCGATAAGTCCACACTTACAAAAGAAGCGCAGACGATATTGAAAAGGAATATCCAGGTTCTGAAAGAAAACCCTAACATTCAAATCCGTATTCAAGGGCATACCTCTGCTATCGCCACAGAAGAATACAATCAGTCATTGAGCGAAAGAAGAGCAAAGTCTGTCGAGGAATTCCTCGTCAAAGAAGGAGGCATTGCACCAGGCAGGCTTTCCGAAATCGGATATGGTGAGACAAGACTGGAAACGCCTGAACCGAACCCTGAGCTCAAGGAATCAGCGGCAGCACAGACTAACAGGAGAGTTATTTTTAAAGTCATCGTGAAATAGGAGCACGAGGTCAAGGGGTCGGAAAGACTTTACGTTGATCCGGCCCTTTGCCCCTGAAAATCCTTGTCCGGAACAGGATAAGGATTCAGGGAAATGACAAGGTATGAGTTGTTTTTATTAACGTTGCAATCAGAAGACAGGAGGAGAGAAATGAAGAAGGTTATTTTATTGTCAGTGCTAGTGGTTTTCGGATTGGCCTTGTTTTCGGGTTGCGCCTCTATAACAGGCAGAACTACAGGCGAATATATCGATGACGCAAGCATTACCACACAAGTGAATGGGGTAATCATCAAGGAACCGGATGCGGGTTATTGGAAGATCGATGTTTCCTCTACACAGGGGAATGTTGTTCTCGATGGGTTCATACATGACAAAAAGGCTGAGGAGCGGATCATAGCAAAGATCAGGCAGATCAACGGCGTGAAATCCGTCAAGAGCAACTTGAAGGTGGAAGAGAAAAAGTAGATGGATAAGGAGCATTCCATGAAAGCGCTTCTCATATATCCTGAATTCCCGGATACCTTCTGGAGTTTCAGGTATGCCCTAAAATTCATTCATAGAAAGGCGAGCAGTCCACCTCTCGGATTGTTGACTATTGCGGCAATGCTTCCTGAAGCATGGGACAAAAGACTGGTCGACATGAACGTAAAAAGCTTGGACGACGAAGCCATAAGGTGGGCTGACCTCGTTTTTATAAGCGCGATGTCTGTCCAGAAAGAATCGGTAAAAGAAGTGATTCAGAGATGCAAAACCGCCGGCGTCAGGATTGTCGCCGGCGGTCCTCTTTTCACGACTGAATATGAGGCTTTTGGGGCGGTAGACCATCTGGTGCTGAACGAAGCCGAAATCACCCTGCCGCGTTTTCTGGAAGATTTCGAGAAAGGTGATGCAGGCCATTTTTATACCACTGATCAGTGGGCGGACATACGGAAGACACCTATTCCGCTGTGGGGGCTTATTAATATGAAACAATATGCCTCAATCAATATCCAGTATTCCCGGGGCTGCCCCTTCAACTGTGAGTTTTGTGACATTACCCTGCTCTGCGGTCGCACGCCGCGCACAAAAGATAAAGGCCAGATTATCAGAGAGATCGAGAGTGTTTACGCGTCAGGGTTCAGGGGACCGGTCTTCTTTGTTGACGACAATTTTATCGGGAACAAGAAAAAGCTGAAAGGGGAGGTCCTCCCCGCCATCATCGAATGGATGGACAGGAGAAAGCATCCCTTCTGCTTCAATACGCAGGCGTCCATAGAACTATCCGACCATAAAGACCTCATGGAGATGATGGTCAGGGCAGGATTCGATGTCGTCTTCATCGGCATCGAGACCCCTCATGAGCAGAGCCTGGCGGAATGCAACAAATTCCAGAACAGAAACCGCGATCTCCTCGCCAGTGTCAGGAAGATACAGAAGTCCGGCCTCGAGGTGCAGGGAGGATTCATTGTCGGTTTCGACAACGACCCTTCCACGATTTTCGACACCCAGATCAGGTTTATCCAGAAAAGCGGGGTTGTTACTGCCATGGTCGGTATTCTCACTGCCCTTCCGCGTACGCAACTGTACGAGAGACTCAAGAAGGAGCAGCGGCTGGTGAAAGAGACCTCGGGGAACAATACGGATTTCGCGACCAATTTTATCCCCAGAATGGACTATGACCTGCTGATCAACGGCTACAAAAAGGTCCTTAGCACCCTCTATTCGCCCCAACATTACTATGAAAGGATCAGGACATTCCTGAGGGAATACATCCCCCCAAAGAAAAAGAAGAAGGCTTTTCGATTTCGGCTAAACTATTTCAGCGCGTTCTTCAGGTCAATTGTTGTTCTCGGGGTAGTTGGGAAAGAACGGTTCCAGTATTGGAGGTTGCTGCTCTGGACTGTGATCAGCCGTCCCCGCCTTCTTCCTCAGGCAGTCACCCTCTCGATCTACGGGTTTCATTTCCGAAAGATCTTTGAAAAACGCCTTAGTTTGGGTACTCAATGACAACATAAGACACTACAGGAAACACTTGAAGCCGGGCTTGAATAACCATCTTTGACGGTGAACAGGCAAATTTTGAAAGGAGAAAAACTATGCCGTTGATTCAATTAGTAATTGTTTTGGTAGTCGTTGGGGTAGTCCTATGGGTAATTAACAGCTACATACCGATGCAATCTACCATAAAGAAAATTTTGAATGTGGTAGTGATTATTGGAGTGATCATCTGGCTATTGAGTGTCTTCGGACTAATAGGGAACCTCTCAACAATTCGTATTGGGAAGTGAAGCTTCGAAAGGAGAAAGTGCATTGAAAATGAAAGCAATATATTTTGCAATTCTGATGGCGGCCGCGCTGTTGTTGGTAAGCGTCCCTATGCAAGCTTCCACGCTGGACGATCTCATCCGGGCATCCGCCGAGAATTCGTATGTATTCAAGACCTACCTTCAGGGGGATGATATTAATATCCAGTCCGAGGATGGCGTCGTCTCCCTGACGGGGACTGTCTCAGAGGAATCCCATAAATCATTGGCCCAGGAGACCGTGGCGGGCCTGCCAGGGGTAGAAAGCGTGGACAACAGGCTGGAAGTCAAAGGTGGTAACCCCGCCGAGAAGTCAGATGAGTGGCTCAGTGATAAAGTGAAAACCACGCTCCTGCTTTATCAAAACGTGGGCGCTGTGACGGAGGTTAGCACCAATGACGGAATCGTGACTCTGCAAGGCGATGCCACCAGCCAGGCACAAAAGGACCTGACTACTGAATACGCCAGGGATGTCGAGGGGGTCAAAGACGTAAAGAATGAGATGACCGTGTCGAATACCGGGGAAAATACAACCCGGACAATAGTTGAAAAGATTGATGACGCTTCCATCACCGCCCAGGTCAACATGGCCTTGCTGTTTCATCGCTCTACCAGTTTCCTCCACACCACGGTCACGACGAAAAGTGGCGTGGTAACTGTGGGTGGCAAAGCTAAAAATAGGGCCGAAATAGACCTGGTCAGCAAACTCGTCAACGATATAAAGGGTGTAAAGAGCGTAAGTAACCAGATGACCGTCGAGGAATCCAGATAAACACTGGATTGTTTGCCCCACTGTAGTGGGGCAGTGAACCTAAAGCGAACTGAAAGGAGGATGTTATGTTGTGGATGATTGCTGTGATACTTATAGTCCTGTGGGTGTTGGGGCTGGTGAGCAGTTACACGATGGGAGGGCTGATTCACGTCCTGCTGGTAATTGCTGTTATTGTGATACTGGTCAACATTATTTCGGGACGCAGAGTGGTAGGGTAGTTGCCTGCAGGAGGCAATCTACCCATACCGGAGTGAAACAGAAAAGGGGGATCAGAATGAAAAAATACACGTTGACAGGCATCATCCTTATCGTGGTCGGCATCATCGCGCTCGCGTATCAGGGCATCACCTACACGACCAGGGAGAAGGTCGTCGATATCGGTCCGATCCAGGTGTCTGCTGATAAGACAAAAACGCTTCCTCTGCCACCGATTGTGGGCGGGGTTGCGCTTTTGGGCGGCATTGCATTGCTGGTCATAGGAAACAAAAGAGGTTGAGAAAAAGCAGAACGTTTCAACTACGAGGAGTTTACTATTGTGGAAAAACGAAAAGCATACGAAGAAAAGCTCGAAGCGCAGTTGGAGGAATGGAACGCGCAGACTGCTCTTCTCAAGGCTAAGGCGGATAAGGCCAAGGCCGAGGTGAAAATCGAATACTACAAAAACATCGAAGCCTTGCAGCGCAGGCATGATGAGGCCGGAATAAAGCTGCACGAGTTGAAGACCGCTGGAGATGAGACATGGGAAGACCTCAAAACAGCCGTAGAAAAGGTTTGGGATGAAGTCAAGACAGCCTTCCACACAGCGGCCTCAAAGTTCAAATGAGCAAGGACGCCGGACCCATCGGTCTGCCTTCTTATTTGTGTAAAAAAAAAATGAAAAAAAGCGGAGGATAAAATTACCATGCTGATACGTATCACCACATGTTTCAAGGTTGTCTGCTTCCAGTGCGCTGTCGTTCTATGGCTTACGCTTTTTCTCTTGGCTTCCCCGGCGTTAGCTACGGACAGGGCCAGCGATGAATTTCTGACCGGTTATATTGTCTCCATCCTGGAGCGGGACATGCATTGGGAAAGAAACAGCTATCGGCTGAAAGTTGAGAGAAGGGTTGCCACGATTACCCTGGTTAAAGATGACCCGGTGCGAAGGGAGGAGGCTGAAAAGCAGTTGCGAACTATCGACGGATTACAAGATGTGTCGATTGTGGTGGAGCCTGCAGACAGAGGCAAACCGGGAGCGGTAAGCAGGGTTTTGGGTCTCACCGGCGAAGGGAAAGTTTTTCCGGTAGGTAACCTGTTCCGGCCGCTCCTTGCCGACCCGAAGCAGCCGCAGTTCTTTGTCAGCATCAACCGCTTCAAATCATCGGGTGTTCGATACACCGTGGCGTCAGTCGGCTTCGG
>Ga0209164_1001262_pt1 | contig 34604 bp, 31 predicted proteins | sample MTBNYHSulfiMetaG_FD_187458 | JGI IMG/M metagenome (GOLD analysis project Ga0209164, IMG submission 187458) | Enrichment culture microbial communities from rom New York Harbor, USA that are MTBE-degrading - MTBE-NYH (New York Harbor Sulfidogenic)... | ecosystem: Environmental > Aquatic > Marine >... | reverse complement strand
GCTGGGATTGTAGAGCGCCCCGGTCAGGGTCACCTCGACGTCGATGGCCGGGTACCCGTAGCTGATCCCGGCGGACAATCCCCCCATCACGCCCCGCTGGACCGCCTCGGCCACCTCCCTGGGCAGTACCTCGGGGCCAACCTCGCTCACGAACTGGTTTCCCTGACCGCGCTCCCGCGGGCGCACCCGGAGGGTGATCTCGGCGATGTTCTCCTTGCCCGCCAGCACCTTGTGATAGCGCTCCCGGTGGACGGCTTGCCTGGTGATCGACTCCCGGTAGGAGACCTGTGGGGGGCCCACCCGGGCCTGCACCTTGAAATCCTCGATGACCCGCGTCACCAGCACGTCGAGGTGCAGCTCCCCCATGCCCGAGATGATCAGCTGACCGGTTTCCTCATTCTCCTTGACCGTGAACGTGGGGTCTTCGCGTTCGAGCTGGTTGAGAGCCGCTTCGAGCTTGCTGCGCTCCGACAGGGTTCGCGGCTCGATGGCCACGGAGATGACCGGCTCCGGGAAATGCATCGGCTCGAGCATCACCGGGAACTGATCGCTGCCGATTGTGTCCCCGGTCTGAGCCAGCTTGAACCCTACCACCACCGCTACATCGCCCGCCTGTATCTCCTCGAGGGACTCGTGCCGATTGGAGTGCATGCGCAGAAGGCGATTGATGCGCTCGCGCTTGTTCTTGTCGACGTTGTACACGGCGGCTCCGCTTCGCAGGACCCCGGAATACATCCGGACGAAGCTCAAAGGGCCCGCTTCCCGATCGAACTGGATTTTGTATACCAGCCCTACGGGTTGGGCATCCACCCGGATCGGGATCTCCACGTTCTTCTCTTTCTTGGTGTGAAAGGCCACCGGCGGCAGAACTTCATCCGGGGCAGGAAGGAAATCCACGATGGCGTCCAGAAGGGGCTGCACGCCCATGTTCTTGAGGGAAGCCCCGCACATCACGGGAACGAAATCCCTGTCGAGCGTGCCGCGGCGGATGGCGTCCCGAATCAGCTGATCCGGGATCGGGCTGCCCTCCAGATAGAGTCCGGTGAGGCTGTCGGCGATGTTCTGGTCCGAGATCGAAGAAAGCTGGTCCAGCAGACGCTGGCGGAAACCCTGCACCTCTTCCATGCGGGAGGGGTCTATGTCCGTCTCGACCACGGTGGCGCCGAAATCCTCGAAGTTCCAGCGGATCTCCCTCATGGAGAGCAGGTGAACGATACCCTCGAACTCCGACTCCCGGCCGATGGGCAGGGTCAGGATCAGGGGCTTGGCCGCCAGCTTCTCCCGCATTTCCTCGACCACTGCGAAGAAATCCGCCCCGATCCGGTCCATCTTGTTGATGTACGCAAGGCGCGGAACGCGGTAGTGGTCGGCCTGGTGCCACACCGTTTCGGACTGCGGTTCAACCCCCCCCACTGCCGCGAAGATCACCACGGCGCCGTCGAGCACCCGGATCGAGCGCTCCACCTCGGCGGTGAAATCCACGTGTCCCGGGGTGTCGATGATGTTGATCTGCTTGTCCTTCCAGTAGCAGGTGGTGACCGCGGCCGTGATCGTGATGCCCCGTTCCTGCTCCTGCACCATCCAGTCCATGGTCGCCTCGCCATCGTCCACCTCGCCGATGCGGTGGCTCTTGCCCGTGTAGTACAGGATCCGCTCGGTCGTCGTGGTCTTCCCGGCGTCGATGTGGGCGATGATACCGATGTTGCGTATAGCTCCCAGCGTGGACATGGCTCGCTCCAGGGATAGTGCGGTTGTTCAACCGGACGGTTGTTCAACCGTTTGCTAACTATATATAATCAATCGAAGAACTTATGAAAAGGGTATGGGTCCCCGCCCGGCGCTGTTTCATCGTCCCTGCCGTGATGCTTACCTGCGTCTGGAGGCTCTACGGCGACTGCCCGCAGTCCGCGGGCCGGGAGATACTCGCGTGGGTCGCCGCCGTCCGCGGCGAGGCCGGGTGCGCTGTCCTGGCGACGGACCCCGTGCTCGACCTGGCGGCGGCGGAGTACGCCGCCGAGCTCGCCGGGCGGGGCGTGTTGTCCCATCGGGGCCGCGACGGGAGGAACGCCCTGGACCGCGTTCAGGCGGCGGGGGGAACCTCGACCCTCGTCGGGGAGATCCTCGGCAGCGGGACCGGCCCGGGGGAGGTATGCTCCGCCTGGAGCGCCAGCGCGGGACACCGGAGCGTGGTGGAGAGCCCGCTCTGGACTCACGTCGGTGCTGGCTGCGCCCCCCGCGGGGGCCGTCAGGTCTGGGTCGTGCTGTTCGCGGTCCGGCGGGTCGCAGGGCTGGCGATCGAGGCGATCCCGAATGAAGCCGCTGGGAACGGCTACAGGGTGTCCGGGCGGCTCGAGGCGGGTGAGGGGGTGAGCCCGGTGCTGCTTTCGGGTCTGGGGCTCCTCGAACCGGAGGTGTGGCTTCCCGGCAGCGGGCGCTTCGTCTACCTGATCCCCAGGGGCAACGAGACCCTGTATCACCGCCTGGGTTTCGAGGATGCGCAAGGGGCGCTCACGATCACCGACGCCTTCTACCCGCAAGCGGTCGCTACATCCTCTCCAGAAACGGAACCCCGATGAGGCGCATTCCGTTGTAGAGGACCTGCCGGACGCCTCGAGCCAGGGCGATTCGGCTGACCACGATATCCGCATCTTCGTTCTGCAGCACCGGGTGCTCGTGCCAGAACTGGCTGAAGGCCCTGGCCAGCTCGTACAGATGCCCGGTCAGCACCGAGGGGTTCAGCTCCTCGGCAGCCAGGAGCACGACGTCCGGATAGGCGCTCAGGCGCTTCATGATCTCCCACTCCTCGGGCTCCTTGAGCAGCTCCGGACGGAAGCTCCCCCCCTCGAAACGCTCGCGGCGCTCACCGAACTTGCGGAGCATGCTCGAGATGCGGGCGCCCGTGTACTGCAGGTAGGGACCCGTGCTTCCCAGGAACGATATGGACTCCTTGGGGTCGAAGATCATGTCCTTGTAAGGGGAGGGCTGGAGGAGATAGAAGTGAAGAGCCCCCAGGGCAATCTTGCGGGCTGCGGCGGCCAGATCGTCGATTTCCGCCTCTCTGCCCTTCTCGCGGATTTCTTCGATGGCCAGAGCCTCCATGCGCTCGATCAGGTCGTCGGCGTCCACGACGGTGCCTTCCCTGGACTTCATTTTCCCCTCCGGCAGATTGACCATGCCGTAGGCCAGGTGATGGAGGTTCCTGGCCCAGGGGTGGCCCAGCATCTCGAGGACCTTGAACAGGACCTGGAAATGGTGGCGCTGCTCGTTGCCGACCACGTAGATCATCCGGTCGAAGGGCCAGTCCCGGTGACGCTGTACCGCGGTGCCGATGTCCTGGGTCACGTACAGGGACGTGCCGTCGCTGCGCAGCAGGACCTTGCGGTCCAGGCCTTCCGCGCTCAGGTCCACCCAGACCGAGCCGTCGGGGTCGCGATGGAAGATCCCCCGCTCCAGTCCCTCGAGGACGACCTGCCGGCCGAGCAGGTAGGTGTCGCTCTCCCGGTAGAGGCGGTCGAAGCTGACGCCGGTGGTCTCGTAGGTCTCGTTGATCCCCTCGATGGCCCAGTGGTTCATCTTCTCCCACAGGGCCCGGACCTCGGGGTCACCCTCTTCCCAGGCCGCCAGCATCTGGCGGGCCCTTTCCTCGGCCCGGGGGTCCTCTTTGGCCCAGGCGGCGAATCGGACGTAGAAGTCGCCGACCAGGTGGTCCCCCTTCTGCCCGAGCTCCCCGGGAGTCGCACCGCCGCCGAACTCCTGGTAGGCGATCATTGACTTGCAGATGTGGATTCCCCGATCGTTGATCAGATTGACCTTGAGCACCTCCGCCCCGACGGTCTGCAGGATCCGGGCCGCCGCCATGCCCACGGCGTCGTTGCGAAGGTGTCCGAGATGCAGCGGCTTGTTCGTGTTGGGGGCAGAGAACTCCACGACGATTCTCTGCCCCTCGTAGGCCTGGCTGCGCCCGTAGAGATCCACGGCCTGCAGTATCGCCCCTAGGGTGCGCTCGGCGACCTCCGGCCGGTCGAGGTGCACGTTGACGTAGGGCCCCTGCGCCTCGGCGCGGCCGGCAGCACCCCGGGCGGCAACACCCCCGGCAGCCGGTTCTTCACGGTTGAGACGAACCGCGAGCTCTTCGGCGATCTGAGCCGGAGAGCGGCGCAGCATCCGGGCATAGGGAAACATGGGAAACGCGATGTCCCCGAGCTCGGCCCGGGGCGGAGTTTCCGACACGACGGACTGCGGATCCACGGCCTGTCGGGCCAGCTCCTCTATCTCTTCCCGGATGACGCTCTTCCACATCTCCTGGTATCGTCTCATCCATTTCTCCTATGCGGGTGCGGCCGATGAACGCCAGCATATGGGCGAACCCGGGTCCATCGCGCCTGAATGACGATAGGGCCGGGGTGCAGGCCGTGCAGGCGCGCACCACGGCCACGTCTTGGACGCCCGCCCTGCGTAGAATCTCCAGGTTCGCTGCCTGGAGGTCCAGAAAACCCTGTCCCTGCCGCCGGCGCACGCTCTGGGCCCCGAAAGAGCGCAGGAAGACCGCGCAGCGCTCCTCCTCCACGGCGTAGCAGCAGCTGCCGATTCCCGGCCCCAGAGTGACGGCCAGGTCGGAGGCCCGACTGCCGTCCTGCCTCAGCATCTCCAGGGCGGTGGAAAGGATTCCCGTGCCTTTCCACCCCGAGTGCAGGATGCCGAAGGATCCGGTGGCCCTGTCTGCAAGGAAGATCGGGAGGCAATCCCCGACGGTCACGCACGCGATCTTATCCCATCGCCGGGTCAACAGCCCGTCGGCTTCCCTTTCCGCGCACCCCGAGTCGCCGTGGACCCACAGCACGGTACGAGAATGGACCTGCCGGCAGTACACCAGCCGGTCTTCCTCGATCCGAAGCCGCCGTAGAAACCGCCGCCGGCGTTCTCTGCAACCGTCGGCAACGTCGCGCTCCCCGGGAAGGGCGTGCCGCTCCGGGTGGCAGAGATCCCCTGCGGCCCGCAGGCTCAGTCCCGCCTGCAGGCCCTCGAACGCCTGACCGCTGCCCAGTGGAAAGCGGGCTGCCAGGCCGTCCGCCGACCCCAGGGGTACCTCGAGCATGATGTATTCAACCAGAAGCGGCGGCAGAGAGTCAATTCCCACGCACCCCGGGGCGTGGGGGGACCGAGGGCGAAAACCGGAGTCCACGTGCGCAGGAGCGACAAAGCCTTGACAAAGCCCGCGGAGGCTTCATCATGGAACAAGGATCACCTGCGCAAGCCCCTGCGCGCCCGAACGGCGCCGCGTTTCCAGGGGGAATCACGCCCGGAGGTAAGGGGCGGAGGATCGAAGGATCATGAGCATTGTCGAAGTCACTGTGCTGGTGGACGACACGGTCCACGTGCCGAGATTGCGGGGCGAACACGGGCTGTCCCTGCTGGTCGAGAAAGACGGCCGGCGTCTGTTGTTCGATACAGGGGCCTCCGCCCTGTTTCTCGGCAACGCCAAACAGATGGGGCTGCGCCTGAGCGGCCTCGACGCCGTGGTGCTCAGCCACAATCACTACGATCACACGGGGGGAGTCGAGCACCTCTTGGAGCTTTACGGCCAGGCGCCCCGGATCGTTGCCCACCCGGAGGTGTTCCGGCAGTCCTACACCCGGTCGAAACAAGCAGGGGAGGCGAATCGGCGAATCGGCTTTCCTTACGCCGGGGGACCGGAGGATCTGGAGCGCCGCGGCCTCCCACTGGACCCTGGTCGGGAACGCCGGGAGGTGCTTCCGGGCGTGCACCTCAGCGGCGAGATCGTGCGAGCGTGTCCGTTCGAGGACACCGGCGGAAGCTTCTTCCGGGATCCTGAGCTGCGGGAGCCGGACGACATTCCGGAGGATCAGTGCCTGGTGGTGGAGAGCGGGGACGGGCTCGTGGTGATTCTGGGGTGCTGCCACAGCGGGGTCGTGAACACCCTGGAAGCGGTGTTCCGTCTGTTCCCCGGCCGCCCGCTGCACGGGCTGATCGGCGGCCTGCACCTTCTCCACGCCAAGCCGGCACGCATCCGCAGCACCGTGGCCTTTCTCAGGGAGAGGCAGCCTCGACTGGTCGCCGCCGGTCACTGCACCGGGTTCCAGGCCCTGTGCGCTCTGAGGTCCGCTTTCGGACAGCGTTTTCAGCTCTTGTCGGTGGGAACTCGGATTCGAATGCCCCGCTGATTCGGGGGCGCCAGGCGCGGGAACCCTACTGCTCGGAGCCGAGCTTCACTGTCTCGCCGCTGTGTTTCCCCGCCAGGATGTCCTCGAGGCTGATGCCCGCCAGGTGGTGCTCCATGACCTTGTAGAACTCCTGCCACACCGGCGCGATCGCACACTCCGCCTGACGCGGGCAGGGCGCAAGGCGTCCGTTCGCGCAGGGCGCCGGGCTCAGGGGCTCTCCCACCGCGTCGAGTATGGTCTTGATCGTGATCTCCCGAGGGTCACGGTTCAGAATGAAGCCCCCCTTCGGCCCTCGGACCGAGCGTATCACCCCCGCCTTCTTGAGCTTGAAGAAGATTTGCTCGAGGAACTCCGGGGACAGGTTTTCCTGGCCGGCGATCTGGCTGATCGAGACCGGCTTGTCGTCCACCGCGGCCGCCAAATTCACCACGGCCCTGACACCGTAGCGTCCTTTTGTCGTCAATCTCATGATGGATACCCTGTCGCCACGAAGGTTCTGGGGAAGCTCCCGATCCGGCGGTCCCTCAGAACTCCGTCTCCGAAAGCATGCCTCCAGCTGCGCCGCCGGCCCCCGGACCGGCTTGGCGAAGCAAAGCATCGGCTCGCGTCGTGGCGGACGCGCGATAACCGACTTAAATCGTAATGTATCATATCATCAATGTGAAGAAGATGCAAACACATTTCCCGCGGCCGCAGGCTCAGCCTGGGGGGCGCCCGCCGTGCCGCCGGCGCTGCCTCACGACCCGGTCGATGACCCAGACCGCGGCGGTGAACACGAACCCCGCGGCGATGATCGGATCGCGGTCGAGGAGCTTGCCGGCCAGGGCGAGCGATCCGCCCCCGGTGATCGCGGCCAGGACCGCCGCGGTCCCCAGAGGCCTGCCGGTCAGGCCCGCCAGCACCGGGACGAACAGGCCCCCCGAGAAGACCGCGTAGCCCAGGAGGAGCGAGGCGATGATCCCGCCGGAAGCCAGGCCGATCCCGACGGCGGCCGCGCCTACGAGGGCCGTGACCAGGCGAAGACCTCCAAGCCGGCGCACACGGGGCCCCCCCATCAGGTCGAGGGCCGCCACGGCTGCGGCAGTGAGCAGCGTGGTGTCGGCCGAGGAGAGGAAGGCGGCCAGCAGGCCGAGGGCGGCGATGGAGCCCAGCGCCGGAGGGAGGGCGTCGTGGGCCAGCAGGGCGAAGGCTGATTCCGGGGCGGCTCCGGGAAACAGAACCCTGGCCTCCAGTCCGATCAGGGTGATCAGGGCGGCAAAGGGAAGCAGTATCGCAATGGCCAGGATGACGCCCCGGCGAGCCCCGGCGTCGCTGCGGCTGCAGAGCACCCTCGAGACCATGTCGGGGCCGGCCACGTACGTGGACCCCACGACCAGGAACAGCAGCAGCAGGTCCAGGGGTGAGAACCCCGGCGCTACGGGGAAGCCGAGGTGCCCCGGGGGGAGCGCCGCCGCCAGGGCCCCGAGGCTGCCGATTCGGACCAGCCCGCCGGCCGCGGCGGCGGCCGCCCCGGCCAGGATCAGGACGATCTGAACGAGGTCGGTGCGGATCACGGACAGCTGCCCGCCGGAGACGGTGTACAGAATGAACACGCCGCCGGCGGCGAGGCTCCACAGAGCGGCCGGCCCGCCGAGGAAAGTGGAGAGAATCCAGCCGGCGGCCCGGGTTTGGGCCCCGATGATCCCGAGCCAGGCAACCAGAATCAGAACGGCGGCAATCCGCCGGGTGCGAGGGCCGTACCAGCGACCGATCATCTCGGCCAGGGTATAGGCCCGGTGCGCCCGGATTCTGGGGGCAAAGTACAGCAGCGCGCCGAGACCCGCCGCTCCCACCAGCAGCCACCAGCTCCCGGTCAGGCCTCTCCGGAAGGCCAACCCCGCCAGGCCCAGGGTACTGGAGCCCCCAATGACCGTGGCCGCAAGGGTGCCCCCAACGGCAACCCCGGCGGTGCGGCGCCCCGCAACCAGGTAGTCGTCGGCGTCTCTGGTCACGAAGAGGTTCCTGAGGCCGAGTACCACCAGCACCGCCAGGAACACTCCGAGCAGCACCGCGAACAGGAATGTGTCCCGGACGCCGGTCATGCGGGGAGGGTACAGCGGATGGCGTGGCGGGGGCAAGGGGAGCAGCTGCAGAGTCCGCAGGAGACGCCCCGGGCACACGCGGCGGCGACTTCGCTTGACCATGGACAATCCCCTCCTTATAATCCTCGGGAATGCCCGCGTGAAACGCGCTTTTCGAGGGATCCCGATGAAGGTAAGAGTCCGGTACGCGCCGTCGCCTACGGGCTTCCAGCACATAGGCAGCGCCCGGACGGCGCTGTTCAACTACCTCTATGCCCGCTCCGAGGGCGGGTGTTTCGTCCTGCGGATCGAGGATACCGACCGTGAGCGCTACCGGGACGATGCCCTGGAGGACATCTACAGGACCTTCGAGTGGCTCGGCTTCCGCTGGGACGAGGGACCGGACAGGGGAGGGCCTTTTGCCCCGTACTTCCAATCCGAGCGAGCCGCCCTGTACCGGGAGCACGCTGCGGCCCTGGTGGCCAGCGGGCACGCGTACCACTGCTTCTGCTCCCAGGAGCGTCTCCAGGAGCTCAAGGACGAGCAGCGCAGCCGGGGCCAGCCCACGGGATACGACCGGCGCTGCCGGGAGCTTTCCCCGGATGAGCGCTCGGCCCTCGCCGCCGAGGGGAACATGCCTGTCGTGCGGCTGAAGGTCCCGCTGGAAGGCACGACGGTGTTCGAGGACCGGCTGCTGGGAAGAATCGAGACGGCCAACACCGAGATCAACCCGGACCCGGTGCTCCTCAAGTCCGACGGCCTGCCCACGTATCACCTGGCCAACGTGATCGATGACCATGTCATGGAGATCACGGACATCCTGCGGGCTCAGGAGTGGCTGCCCTCGACGCCCCTGCACGTGCTGCTCTACGCGGCCTTGGGCTGGCAGCCGCCGCGGTACTGCCACCTGCCCATGGTGCTGGGCCCGGACGGGCAGAAGCTTTCCAAGCGCCACGGCGCGACGAGGGTCGCGGAGTTCAGGGAGAAGGGCTATCTGCCCGAGGCGGTGGTCAACTACATCGCCCTGCTTGGCTGGTCCTTCGACGACTCCCGGGAGTTCTTCACTCTCCCGGAGCTGGAGCGGCTGTTCGCCCTGGAGAGGCTCAACAAGGCCTCCGCGGTTTTCGACTACAAGAAGCTGGACTGGTTCAACGGGCAGTACATCCGGCGCCTGGCGCCGGAGCGGCTGCGGGAGCTGCTCCTGCCGCACCTCCAGAAGGCGGGCCTCGTTTCCTCCCCCCCGACCGGGGAACAGAGCCGGGTTCTCGCGGGATTGCCCGCCCTGGTCCAGGAGCGGCTGACCGTGCTCTCCGACGTGGTGGAGCTGGCGGCCTTCCTGTTCCGAGAGATGCCTGCACCTCCGGCGGAGGAGCTGGTGCCCAAACGCCTGGACCAGGCGCGAACCGCCGAGGCGCTCCGGCGTTCCTGGGAGCTGCTTGGAGGCTTCGACGCGCGCTCGGACGAAGACAACGAGACTCGATTCAGGGAGCTCGCCGAGGAGCTCGGGGTCAAGCTCGGAGACCTGCTGATGTCCCTGCGGGTGGCCCTGACGGGCAAGCGCGTGTCGCCGCCCCTGTTCGAGTCGCTGCGCCTTCTGGGGGAGGACAGGGCCCTCGATCGCGTCCGCAGGGCCCTGCAGGCTCTGGAGGGCTGAGCCCGAGGATACATCGAGATGGAAGGATCCGTTATGGAAGAAATCGACAACAACCGCGTCTCCATGGAGGCCCTGGTGTCCCTGTGCAAGCGTCGCGGCTTCGTGTACCAGTCCAGCGAGGTCTACGGTGGGCTGGCTTCGGCCTGGGACTACGGCCCCCTCGGCGTGGAGCTCAAGAATCGCATCCAACGGGCGTGGTGGCGGGCCATGACCCAGCTGCACGACAACATCGTGGGACTGGACGCCGCGATCCTCATGCACCCGAGGGTCTGGGAGGCGTCGGGGCACGTGGAGAACTTCACCGACCCCCTGGTGGACTGCAGGAAGTGCAAGTCCCGCTTCCGCTCCGACCAGATCCCCGAGGAACTGATGGCCGCCCACCGCTGCCCGGAGTGCGGCGGGGAGCTCACCGATCCCCGGCAGTTCAACCTCATGTTCAAGACCCACATCGGGCCGGTGGAAAGCGATGCGTCCACCGTGTTCCTGCGGCCGGAGACCGCCCAGGGGATCTATGTCAACTTCAAGAACGTGGTGCAGACCAGCCGGGTCAAGGTCCCCTTCGGCATCGCCCAGGTCGGCAAGGCCTTCCGCAACGAGATCACGACCAAGAATTTCATCTTTCGGACGTGCGAGTTCGAGCAGATGGAGATGCAGTTCTTCATCCACCCCTCGGAGGACGAGAAATGGTTCGAGTACTGGAAGGCCGAGCGCTTCGAGTTCTACAAGCGCCTGGGCATCCTGCCCTCTCGCTTACGCTTCCACCAGCACGGCCCGGATGAGCTGGCCCATTACGCCAAGGTGGCCTTCGACATCCAGTACGAGTTCCCCTTCGGCTGGAAGGAGCTCGAGGGGATCCACAACCGCACCGACTACGACCTGCGGCGGCACATGGAGTTCTCGGGCAAGGACCTGAGCTACCTCGACGATGTCCGTGGGGAGCGTTTCACTCCCTACGTGATCGAAACCTCCGCGGGCCTGACCCGGACGGTCCTGACCGTGCTGGCCGACGCCTTCGAAGAGGACGAGGTGGAGGGGGAGAAGCGGGCGGTGCTGCGCCTGCACCCGGAGCTGGCGCCGATCACGGTCGGGATCTTTCCCCTGGTCAAGAAGGACGGTCTGGCCGAGCTGGCCCGGGAGATCGAACGCCCCCTGAGGGAGGAGTTCACGACCTTCTACGACCAGGGGGGTGCCATCGGCCGGCGCTACCGGCGACAGGACGAGGTGGGAACTCCCTTCGGCGTCACCATCGACTACCAGACCAAAGAAGACCGAACCGTGACCCTGCGCTTCCGGGACTCGATGGAGCAGATCAGGGTCAAGATCGACGAGCTGGCCGACCGCATCCGCCAGGGAGTTCGCGAGTACAGGAGGATGGGCACGTGAGCGCAGGCTTCGACGTCCTGCGCGAGCGGGGCTTCGTCCAGCAGGTTTCCGACGAGGAGGGGCTGCGCGGGCTCCTGGACTCGGAGACCGTCACCTACTACATCGGCTTCGACCCCACCGCCTCGAGCCTCCACGTGGGTCACCTGGTGCAGCTGTTCGCCATGTCACACCTCCAGAGGGCCGGGCACCGGGCGATTGCCCTGATCGGGGGCGGGACCTCCCGGATCGGGGACCCGTCGGGCAAGACCGAGATGCGCAAGATCCTGCCGATCGAGACCATCAAGGCCAACGGCGAGCGCTTCCGCCGGCAGATCTCCCGCTTCCTGGACTTCTCGGCAGGGCGGGGCCTGATGCTGGACAATGCCGACTGGCTGGCGGACCTGAACTACATCGAATTCTTGCGGGACATCGGGCGCCACTTCTCGGTGAACCGGATGCTCAGCTTCGAGACCTACAAGATGCGCCTGGACACGGGGCTTTCGTTCATCGAGTTCAACTACCAGATCCTCCAGGCCTACGACTTCCTGGTCCTGTACCAGCGCCAGGGGTGCCGCCTCCAGATGGGCGGCGACGACCAGTGGGGCAACATCGTGGCCGGGATGGACCTGGTGCGCCGGGTGGAGGGCGCCGAGGCCTTCGCCCTGACCACCCCGCTGGTCACCCGCTCCGACGGCCAGAAGATGGGCAAGTCCGAGAAGGGAGCCCTGTTCCTCGACCCGGAGCTGGTTTCCCCGTACGAGTTCTACCAGTACTGGCTGAACATCCCCGACGCCGACACGGGCAAGTTCCTCGGGCTGTTCACCTACCTGCCCATGGACGAGGTCCGCAGGTTGGACCGCCTGGAAGGACAGGAGGCCAATCGGGCCAAAGAGGTGCTGGCCATGGAGCTCACCACGATCGTGCACGGCGCCGAGCAGGCGGAGAAGGCCCGGGAGGACTCGCGGGCCCTGTTCCGAAGCGAGGGTGTGCTCTCGGACAGCGTGCCCACCGCAGATCTGGACCGCGCCGAGCTCGAGAAGGGAATCGGGGCCCTGGAGCTCTTCGTCCGCTCCGGGCTGTGCGGCTCCAAGGGAGAGGCCCGGCGCCTGGTGACGCAGGGCGGGGCCTATCTGGACGGACGGACGATCGACTCGGTGGACCAGGTGGTGGGGCCCGAGAAGACGGGACAGGACGAGCTGCTGCTCCGCAAGGGAAAGAAGAGCTATTTCCGCTTTCGGATTCGCTGAGTGCCCGGGGAGGGGGTGGCGGCCGCCGCGTTCCCGCCCCGGCCGGGAGGGCTGCATACTGCCGTGGGCTGGACGTACGTCGCCGTATTCCTGATCGAGACGCTGTTTGTGTTCGTCGGGCCTGCCAGGGTCCCTCTGGACAACGTGGTCTACGCCGATGCGGTATACGCCCTGATCCTGGTTGCGCACCTGAGCGTGGGGGTTGCCGCACTCGTCCTGAGGGGGCGGGGGAAGGCGCAGGGCCTGGTGCTGCATTCGCCCGAGTTGCTGTTCCTGATCGTTCTGCTGTTTTTCCTGTTCTCCTACATCTACGCCCTCAACGCCAACATGGACTACGTGCAGCGCTTCATCGCCAGCGGCGGGGCGGTGCGTCTGGCTATCGACACCCGCCAGGAGCGCCTGGCGGCGGTCTTGCGGTATGCCCCGCTCCTGGCGGCGAACCTCCTGTTCTACCTCTACGGCCGCTTGGCACCGGCCGCGGGCCGTGGTGGGTCGCCCGCGGACCGCTGGGCGCTGCCGCTGACGCTCCTGTCCGTGACCTTGGGGGTTCTGGCATTCCCGTCGTTCCTCAGGCTGGAGGGCCTCGGTGTCCTGGCCTTCGTGGCGCTTGTGCCCCTGTTCGTCGTTCTTCTTCGAACCCCCACTCCCCGGGGTGTCCTGTATGGCACCGCCTACGGCGTGCTGCAAGGCATGCTCCTGAACTACTGGCTCGGAACCTACAGCCTGGTCAGCCTGCAGCTGATCTCGCTCGTCACGCTGGTGTATCATGTTCCCTTTCTCCTCGTCGTGCTGTGGCTGGCAAAGCGGCTGCCTCGAGCCGGGGTGCTGATCCTGGCCGCAGGCTGGACGGGTTTCGAATACCTGCGTTCCATCGGCTTCCTGGGATACCCCTGGGGGCTGTGGGGAACCACCCAGATCCAGTTCCCGACTCTGATCCAGATCGCTTCCCTGACCGGGGTCTGGGGGGTCAGCTTCGTTCTGCTGCTGCTGAACGCCGGGATCGCCGGGGTGATCGCTGCCCTGGGCTCCGGGAAGTCCGGAGGCAGGACGCTCCGCGGGATGCCGGGTCTTCTGGCGGCGGCGGCGGTGTTCCTCGCCGCCGTGGTGTTCGGAGGGGTCTCGACGGCGGTGCGTGAAGCACTGCCGATCGACAAGACGGTCCGTCTGGCCCTGGTGCAGCAGAACGACGACCCGAGGAAGCACGACTACGAGGATACCTTCGAAACCCTGGTCCGCCTGACCGACCAGGCCATGGTGCGCTCTCCCGAGATGGTGGCGTGGTCCGAGACGGCATTCGTTCCCAACATCCGCCGCTGGAGCCAGATGGATCCCGAGCAATACCCTCTCGCGGCCCTGGTGCGCCGCTTTCTGGAGTACCAGCGCCGACTGGGCGTGTGGCTGGTCACCGGCAACGACGACTACGAGCTAGCAACCGACGACCAGGGCAGAGAGACCCGCCTGGACTTCAACGCCGCCATCCTCTTCGACCCGGCGGGCAGGCGGGTGGAAACCTATCACAAGATTCGCCTGGTTCCATTCACCGAGCACTTCCCCTGGAAGCGGCAGCTGCCCGCCGTGTATCGCTGGCTCCAGCAGAGAGACGTGTATCTCTGGGAGCCCGGCGCCGAGCGAACCGTGTTCCGGCACCCGAGGTTCTCCTTCAGCACGCCGATCTGCTTCGAGGACGCCTTTCCCGGGGACGTGCGGCGATTCGTGGCGGCCGGGGCGGAGGCCATCGTCAACCTGTCCAACGACTACTGGTCGCTCACCGAGGTGGAGGCGCGGCAGCACGCCGTGAACGCGGCCTTCCGGGCTGTGGAGAATCGCAGGCCTCTGGTCCGGGCCACCGCCTCTGGGCTGACCTGCTACGTGGACACCGAAGGGCGGTTCCGCGGGAGCCTTCCGTACTACACCGAAGGGGTGTTGGTCGTGGACGTGGAGTTCCCGTCCGAAGGCGGGCGGAAGAGCCTGTACACCCGGTGGGGGGACTGGTTCCCGATTGGGGTTCTGGCATTCCTGGGGATGCTGGCCGTGCTGTCCCTGTTTTTCGCCGCCCGGCGGGCCCGTTGAGGCCCCTGCGCCCCGGGGTGGAGCCCGGCGCCGGCGCGCCGGTCGCCAGGGTCTATCGACGGTTGCTCGACCGCTACGGGCCCCAGGGATGGTGGCCGCTGCTGAGCCGGGCCGGCCGGCGGGGATTCGACGACCGGGGGTACCACCCCGGGATCTACCACGTTCCCGCCGGCCGGGCCGAGCGGCTGGAGGTCGTGGTCGGGGCCGTGCTCACCCAGAACACCAGCTGGCGAAACGCGGAAAGCGCTCTGGGGCAGGTCGCGGCCCGGGGGCTCATGAACCGCCGGCGGCTGCTGGCCTGCCCGGAGCGGGAGCTCGCCGACGCCATCCGCTCCAGCGGCTACTTCAACCAGAAGGCCAGGAAGCTTCGCCTGGTAGTGGAGGCCCTCCCTACCGTGGGAGTGCCTCCCCGCAGGGGCGAGCTCATGGACGTCTGGGGCGTCGGGCCCGAAACCGCCGATTCGATCCTGCTGTACGCCTATCACGTCCCGACGTTCGTGGTGGACGCGTACACCCGGCGTCTGGCCGCCCGCCTGGGCTGGGTCGAGGGGCGAGAGTCCTACGACGCCCTGCAGGGCATGTTTGCCGCCCAGCTGCCCAGGGACGCGGCGCTGTACGGGGAATACCACGCCCTGATCGTGCGTCACGCCAAGGAGCACTGCCGGGCCCGGCCGCGCTGCGCTGCCTGTCCGCTGCTCGGCGCTCCCTGCCGGGGGGTCTGCCCCTGATCGTGGGGAAGGGGAGGATGCCACGCACGGGCTCACCGGGGCCGGGCTGGCAGCCGAAGCGGTGGTTGCCGGGCCCCTGCCATCCGGTGGGCGCCCAAGGGACACCCGGACAGACCATAGGCACACCCAAGAGACGCCAAAACACGACTGCACTTGACATCCGGGGAGAAATCTGTTAGTTTCTTGTACGGTTTAAACTTATATTGCGAACGCTTACGAAGGAGATATCTCGTTGTCAGGAAAAGGTTCAGCCGCGAAGCGGCATCGACAGAGCGAAAATCGACGACTGCGGAACAAGATGGTGAAGTCCCGGATTCGAACCGGGACTCGCAAGCTGCTCGACCTGGCGAATGCGGGTCCCGGAGCGGAGGCGGAAAGCCAGTACCGGGAGATTTCCAGCCTCCTGGACAGCGCGGTCAACAAGGGCATCGTGCACCGGAACACTGCGGCAAGAAAGAAGCGGCGGCTGCAGAAGAAGCTGACCGGAACGGGGAGCTCCTGAGAGCGGAGCGCCCGGCGCGTCGACGCTTTCGGAGGGTTCTCGGAAAGGAGTCGCGGTGAGTGGTGAGAAGCTCACCAAAGCCGAGATCATCGAGCAGATCTACCCCAGGGTCAAGGTCAGCAAGAAGAACATCCACACAATCCTGGACTCCTTTTTCGAGGAGATCAAGAAGGGACTTCTCGAGGACAAGGTGATCGAGCTGCGGGGTTTCGGGACCTTCGAGATCAAGCTCCGAAAGGGGCGCAAGGCCAGAAACCCGAAAACCGGGGCTTCCGTGGAGGTGCACGACCACGGAGTTGCCGTGTTCCGGCCCGGCAGAGAGCTCAAGCAGAAAGCCTGGTCCTTGAGGGAATAGTCTTTGCGGACCGCTCGTACCGTCGCACCGACTCCAGCGCGGCTCGGGCAGGCGGCCCTGAAACGTGTCGCGGCCGACCTGGCGCTGCTGCTGCTCTCCGCCATCCTGTTCGCTCTCAGCTTTCCAAGTTTTCTCTCCACCTGGGGCTGGTTCCCGCTGGCCTTTGTCGCCCTGGTTCCGGTGTTCGTCGTGGTCCACCGGGCGGGCTGGGGAGCGAGCTGTCTCTACGGAGCCTTCTTCGGCTTTGCCAGCTACGCCCTGTACAACTACTGGCTCGGCACTTTCCATCCCCTTACCCTGTTCATCGTGCCGCCGATCTACTCGGTGTACCTCCTGGCGGTGTTTCCGCTCCTCAAGGCGGCGGATACCTTCTATCCTCGCCACGCGGCGCTCCTGCAGACCCTGATCTGGGTGGGCTACGAGTTCGTGAAGGTGCAGGGGTTTCTCGGCTACGCCTACGGAATCGTCGGGTTCTCCCAGTACCTGTTCCTGCCCTTGATCCGGATCGCCAGCCTGACCGGAGTCTGGGGCGTGTCGGCCCTGGTCGTGTTTCCGTCGGCCTTGCTGGGAAACGCCCTCAAGAATGGCTGGCGCGGCCTGGGTGAGGCCCTGCGGAGCAGGCGGTGGCTCGCCCTGGGTTACGCCGGGCTGTTTGCCGGGGCCGTCATCTTTGGACTGGCAACCCGGACGGATCTCGAGGAGGCCCGGCGCTGGCGGGTGGCGCTGGTTCAGCAGAACGTGGATCCCTGGCGGGGGGGATTCAGGGCCTACGAGAAGTCCCTGGAAATCCTGACGCGCCTGAGCCGGCAGGCGCTGCAGCAGGAACCCGAGATCGTGATCTGGTCGGAGACCTCCTTCGTGCCGGCCATCGACTGGCATACCCGCTACCGGACCGACCGGCAGATGTACTCTCTGGTCCGCTCCCTGAGGGATTTTCTGGATTCCCAGGAAGTGCCGTACGTGGTCGGAAACGACGACGGTCAGCTGGTCCGCGACGAGAGCGGCCGGGAGTACCGGGTCGACTACAACGCCGCGATCCTGTTCGAAAACGGTGAGATCGTCGACACCTACCGGAAGCTGCACCTGGTTCCGTTTACCGAGCATTTCCCCTATCGCCGGCTGCTCCCGGGGGTGTACGAGTGGCTCCGCAACGCGGACACCCACTTCTGGGAAAAGGGAGACGAGCACACGGTCTTCGAAGCTGCCGGGGTGCGCTTTTCGACGCCGATCTGTTTCGAGGACACCTTTGCCTACCTCTGCCGGGAGTTCGTCCGCGCGGGGGCCCAGGTCCTGGTGAACATGACCAACGACTCCTGGTCGAACTCGGTGGCCTGCGAGATGCAGCACATGTCGATCGCCCTCTTCCGGACGGTGGAGAGCAAGCGCTCTCTGGTCCGCTCGACCAATGGTGGGATCACCTGTGTCATCGACCCCAACGGCCGCATCTCGGCCATGCTCGAGCCATTCACCGAGGGGTACCTGATCGCCGACGTGCCGGTATTCGACGAGGGGGAAACCCTCTACATCCGTTGGGGCGACTGGTTCGCAATCCTGGTCCTGATCCTGGCGGGGGCCGGCCTTGCCTGGGGCCTCGCCCGCACCGTCGGCCGGCGGGCCCGAGGCGGCGGGCCCGGGGCGGCAGGCCCACCCGCCGAGGACGGCGCGGAACGGCAGGATTGACAAGAGCGGGAAAGAACGGGAGAATGAGCACATACCAAGGGCAAAGACTATGAAGCTGAAGGGCAAGATACTCATCGTCGACGACGAACCCATCAACCTGGAGTTCTTCGACGTCATGCTGAGCAAGCTCGGGTTCACGATCGAAAAGGCCTCCGACGGCGAGGAGGCCCTGCAGAAGGTCGTGGACACCGATCCGGATCTCATCATCCTCGACAACATCATGCCGCGCCTCACGGGCTGGGAGGTGACCAAGAAGCTCAAGCAGGACAAGGCCTACCGCAAGTATCGTCAGACCCCGATCATCATGTTCTCGGCCATGGACGAAGTGCGGGACAAGATCGAGGGCCTCGAGCTGGGAGTGGACGACTACATCACAAAGCCCTTCAACTTCTCCGAGGTCCTGGCCCGCATCCGGGCGGTCCTGCGCAACCGAGAGCTTGCCCGGCAAGTCTCCCGGCGCGAGCGGCGCATCGCCGTGGTCGAGTCGCTGAACAAGTCGCTCATCTTCTTCACCCAGCACATCAAGGGTCCCATTTCCGAGCTCCTCGACGCGGCCCAGGGGCTGGAGCCCTCCGACCGCGAAAAGGTCGAGCGTCTGATCAAGCTGGTGCGCAAGGAAGGGGGGGAAATCCTGGCCACCCTCGAGGGGCTGGAGGAAGAGATCAACGAGCTGCAGGTCAAGGGGGACAGGCTCAAGAAGGGTGACCTGAGCCTCGAGGATCTGGAAAGCAAGCTCAAGAAGCATCTGCGCAACTGGAAGAGGCGCCAGGACAAGGACGAGTGATGATTTCCGACACGAAGAAGAAGGTCCTGGAGTGGTTCGCTAAGGGGCGCAACTACTACAAGCTGATGCGGTTCAAGGACGCGCAGGAGTGTTTCGCCAAGGCCCTGAAGCTCGATCCCCAGGACGGGCCCTCGTCTCTGTACTTCAAGCGCTGTGCCCTGTATGTCAAGAGCCCGCCCCCGGATGACTGGGACGGGGTGTTCGTCATGACCACCAAATAAGCGCAGGTAAGACGTAGCAAAGCCATGGCCAAGAACAACGAGCACAAAGTCCACGAAAAGATCGTCACCACCTTGGGCAGGGAAACCAATTTCAACGGGGTGCTGCGCTTCCGTGACTCCCTCAAGATCGACGGGAGCTTCGAGGGGGAGATCGAATCGCCGGGGTTTCTCTACATAGAGAACGGTGCCACGGTGAAGGCGAACATCAAGGTCGGCGCCGTGGTGATCGGCGGTGTCGTGCGCGGGAACATAGAGGCCAGCGAGCGCCTCGAAATGCTCTCCACCGGGAAGGTGTTCGGGAACATCCGCACCGCCAAGCTGAACATCGCCGACGGGGTGGTTTTCGAGGGCAAGTGCGAGATGATCAAGGAGCCGGACTCGGTGGACATCTTTTCGGCTCCGGTGGAGCAGACCAAGAAAGCCACCCAGAGTGTCTGATCCCGATCCGGGGCCCTCTCGGCCGGTGCGCACGGCGGTGCTGCTGTCCGTGGGCACCGAGCTTTCCGAGGGGGTGATTCTCAACACCCATTTCCGTTTCCTGGGCGGGGCGCTCAGGGGTCTCGGGATTTCGGTTCTGAAAGCCGTCCAGGTCCCCGACGAGGCCCGGGTATTCGCCGCGGAGCTTCGGCGAGCTCTCCAGGAGTCCGACCTAGTCATCGTCACCGGCGGCCTCGGGCCGACCTCTGACGACCTGACTCGTGAGGTCGTGGCGGAAGTGGCGGGGGTTCCCCTCCAGTTTCGCGAAGAGCTGTGGAGTGAGCTGGTCGCGCGCTATGGCGGCTCCACGGCGGCCAGGCCGATCGCCGCGGCCAACCGGAAGCAGGCGTACATCCCGGCGCAGTTCGAGGTGCTGGCCAACCTCCGGGGAACGGCGCCGGGGTTCTGGGGCAGGGCGGGCGGCGGCCTGGTGGCGGCCCTCCCGGGGCCTCCGGGGGAGCTGGAGCCGATGTTTCTGGAGCAGCTCCTGCCGCGCATCCAGTCCGGGGTGTCGACCTCAGGGGCCGACGCGGGGGAGATTGTGGCGACGGTGCTGCTGACCCCCGAGTCGGTTCTCGAGCAGACCCTCCAGCAGCTTCGACCGGGCCGGAGAGGGGCGCCAGGGCTGCTTTGGGGCACCCGGGTGGCCGATGACCGTATCGTGCTGACCTTGCGGGGCGGCACCGGGGCTGAGCGTGAAGGGCTGTACGGTCGGCTGCAAGGGGAGCTTGGGGAGCTCCTGGTTCGCCGCGGGGAGGAGCGTCCGGTGGAGCGCCTGTTGCGCCTGCTTCGCTCCCGGGGGATGACCGCCAGCTTCGCTGAGTCCTGCACCGGCGGGCTGCTGGGCAAGCTGCTGACGGATCTCCCGGGAAGCTCCCAGGTCTTCTGGGGGGGTGTAGTGGCATACGACAACGCGGCCAAGACGCGCCTCCTGGGGGTCGAAAGGCCGCTGTTGGAGGCCTTCGGGGCGGTGTCCGCCCAGGCGGCCGACTCGATGTCCGCAGGGCTCCTCGCGGTCGCCGGAACGGACCTCGCCGTAGCGGTGACCGGGGTGGCGGGTCCGGAAGGAGGGACCCCGGAGAAACCGGTCGGGACCATATGGATTTCCGCAAAGACGGCTTCCGGGGCGGGCCGCTGCCTGGGTTTCCGTTTCAGGGGAAACCGGGACGCGGTGCGCCGGAGAAGCGCCGTGGCCGCTTTTCTCCTCGCGGAGTGCCTCCTCACGGAGGTGGACCCTTCGCCGCTGGAGAGGCTTCCGGGTTGACCAGGGCGGCTCAGCAGCCTCTGACCTCCGCCTTGACACCCGCCCGGATTGTGGATATATTTGAGGGGTACTACCAGTTTCTGTTTGATTTCCAGAAAAATCTTGCCGAAGACAAGGCTGTCCTGGTTCGCATGGTAGGCACAAAACCCGGTAAGTGATGTATGGCTCCTGGACATTGACTTGTGAACTGACGTCCCGCGGCGGTACACCCGCGGTTTTCGAGGACCCCCCGGGGTTCCCGGACTGCCGCGGCGCTGTAATTGGCAGAGATTGGAGCAATCCATGGCAGTGATCAGAAGGAAGAAGAGGCCCGAAGGGCTCGCGGCTGGCTTTTTTGCCAGGCCCAAGACGGAAGAGGAGCGCGCAGTCGCGACGGCCGCCGCAACGACCGAGGCCGCCGCAACGACCGAAGCCGCCGCAACGAGCGAGGCCGCCCCCACGCCAGGGGGATTCGGCACCGACAACGGCGGCGGCCAGGAACGCCGCGCCGGCGGGGAGGGGCCTTTCCGGCTGGCGTCTGCTTCCACCCCCCCGGGGGACGGCTCTGCGGGGGACAGCTTTGCGGGGGACGGCTCTGCGGGCTACGGCTCTGCGGGGGACTTCCCAGAGGGCGGCGATGCCGAGAGCGGTGACGCTGCCTCCAATTCCATCCCTCAGGGAAAACAGGTGAAAAGGAAAAAGATTCGTGTCGAGCTGATCAAGGAAAACGGCCAGCCACCCAGCGGTGCAGGGGCGGAGGTGCCCGAGGCCGCCGCCGAGGGCGCCGCCGAGGGCGCCGCGGAAGGCCAGGTCGAGCAGCCTACGGCATCCGCAGACCAAAGCGGGCAGGGACGAGGACAGGGGGCCGCCGAGGCTCGTCCGGGCCGAGAGGTCGACACCTCCGGGGGCGGCGATGCCGCCGGCCACGACGCCAAGCACCGGGAAGGCTCCCGGAATCGCCGCGGTGGCGGGGACCGCCGCCCGGGCGGCGATGGCCGGGCAGCCGGCGACGGCAGGGGCGTCCAGACCGAGGGCCGGGAGAAGATGCACATCAATGACCTGGCGGTCATGAACATCCAGGAGCTGCGGGCCCAGGCCAGCCGGATGGGAACGGCATACGAGACCCTGGTCTCCATGAAGAAGCAGGAGATCATCTTCAGTATCCTGAAGATGCACACGGAGCGCAGCGGCCAGATCTATGCCCACGGCGCCCTGGAGATCCTGCCCGACGGCTACGGCTTCCTGCGCTCGCCCAACTACAGCTATCTTCCGGGACCGGACGACATCTACATTTCCCCTTCCCAGATACGCCTGTTCAATCTGAAGACCGGTGACACGGTTTCGGGCCAGATCCGTCCCCCCAAGGAAGGGGAGCGGTTCTTCGCCATGCTCCGCGTGGAGAGCGTCAATTTCGATCCTCCCGAGGTCGCGCAGAGCCGGATCCCCTTCGACAACCTGACTCCGCTGTATCCGGACGAGCTGATCAACCTGGAAACCACGGGGGAGGAGACCGCGACTCGCCTGATCAACCTGTTCTGCCCGATCGGCAAGGGTCAGCGGGCGTTGATCGTATCCCCGCCCCGGGCGGGCAAGACCGTGATCATGCAGAAGGTGGCCAACGCCATCACGGCCAATCACCCCGAGATCTTCGTGATCGTCCTGCTGATCGACGAGCGCCCGGAGGAGGTCACGGACATGCAGCGAAACGTCAAGGGCGAGGTCGTGTCCTCGACCTTCGACGAGCAGGCCACCCGGCACGTTCAGGTGGCGGAGATGGTGATCGAAAAGGCCAAGCGCCTGGTGGAGCACAAGCGGGACGTCATCATCCTGCTGGATTCCATCACCCGCCTCGCCCGGGCCTACAACCAGACCGTCCCGACCTCCGGCAAAATCCTCTCCGGCGGGGTGGACTCCAACGCGCTCCACAAGCCCAAGCGCTTCTTTGGAGCGGCCCGCAACATCGAGCAGGGCGGAAGCCTGACCATCGTGGCCACCGCGCTGATCGACACCGGAAGCCGCATGGACGAGGTAATCTTCGAGGAGTTCAAGGGCACGGGCAACATGGAGATCAACCTGGACCGCCGCCTGGCAGACCGCCGGCTGTTCCCGGCGATCAACATCAAGAAGTCCGGCACGCGGAAAGAGGAGCTGCTCCTGGGCGACGAGGTCCTGAACAAGATGTGGGTCCTGCGCAAGGTGATCAACCCCATGGACGACCTCGAGATCATCGAGTTGCTCATTGACAGGATGCGAAAAAGCAAGAACAATGAGACGTTCCTGCGCTCCATGAACACTTCGGCCTCCGAAGACTTCTAGCCCCGAAGCGTTCCGGCGCGGTAGCGCCTCAGAAAGACCTGCGGAGTTTGTGAGGATAACCGAAGATGAAGAAGGACATTCACCCGAAATACGAGCCGACCACGATCACCTGCGTGTGCGGCAATGTCATAGAGACCCGGTCCACGGTCAAGGACATCAGCGTGGAAATCTGCTCGAGCTGCCATCCTTTCTTCACGGGCAAACAGAAGCTCGTGGATACCGCGGGCCGGATCGAGCGCTTCAAGAAGAAATACAGCATCAAGGACTGAGGTCCGCGGGCTCAAGGCGGGTGGTGCCCCAGCCCCAGAGACTCCCGCATCTTCTCCCAGTGGGTTCCCCGCCAGTAGACTCTCCCGCAGGCCGGGCAGCGGTGGAAGCGGCTGTAGGTTCGGGCCACGTGCTCGGGAAGCCGGTCCCGGATTTCCTCTTTGCGGACTGCCTCGAGTGGCTCGTTGCAGCGCAGGCAGAGCACGAACGGCCTGACCCGGGGCCCCAGGTCGAAGCGCCGGACGACCTCCGCCAGCTGCTCGTTGGGGTCCGGGGAGCGTACGCAGTACCCGTGACTGACCAGCGAGCGCTTGAGCAGCTCCCGGTCCCGCGTGAGCAGGATCCGACGCTCCCGGCTGGAGATCTCCGCCAGGGTTCGGTCTTCCATGCTGTTGGAGTACAGGCTGTCGAAACCGAGCATGCGCAGGGTCTTGGCCAGCCGGCCGAGATGCACGTCCAGCACGAAGCGCGGATCGCGCAGCGGCGCGGAGCGTACCCGGGTCAGGCCGCCGATGTCCAGGGACTCGAAAACCGGAAAGACGCTGACGTGCTCGCCGTCGCGCAGCCGGTGGGCAAAGGACACCGATCGCCCGTCCACGAGGACCAGGTCGACCTCCGTGTGCGGTACCCCGAGGGATTCGACCAGGACCTTGACCGTGTCCCCCGGGCGGAAGGCAGCCGTGCTTGCGCGCTTGCGCCGCTCGGGCTTGAGGAAGAAATTCAGCTCTTCGTAGAATCTGACGGTGACCGCAGGCTCTTCGGGGGCCATGGATGTCGGGCTCGGTCGGAGGCTACAGCCCGGACAGTCTCTCGATCATGACCTTGATGCGGCTGGACAGCGACAGGAGCAGACGCTTGGTCCACTGGGGACTCGCGGCGTAGATTTCCTGGAAGTTCTCCTTCGAGAAGACCAGGGCCTCGACGGGTCCCTTGGTGATCACCGTGGCGGAGCGGACGGACTTGTCGAAGAAGCTCATCTCTCCGATGAGCTCCCCTTTGCCGAGGGTAGCCAGGACCTTGTACTTGTCCCCCATCTTGCGGGTAATGTACACCTCGCCGGCCAAGATCCAGAAGATCTCCTGCTGGACGTCGCCCTCCTTGATGAGAACCGTCTTGTCCGCGAACTTCCGTCCGAAGCGGGCAATCACCTCTTCGTTGATGCCCTCCTCGGCCTGGAAGGCGATCTTCATGATCTCGGCGTAGTCCTCGTCTCCCATTCCTCAGTCCTGCCTGTCCCTGGCGCTCAGGCGATCTCCGAACTCCGCGTTCAGGATCCTCAGAACCTGGGTCATGCCGGTAATGGTGTGCATGGCCAGCTCCCAGGATATGCTCGAGGCGATGTCGAAGCCCTCCCGGTCCCAACGGTACAGGATGGAATTCTCGAGGCAGTATGCCCTGGCCAGGCGTGGGCAGTCCAGAAGAGCCTCCACGGCCCCGAACACGGAATCCGGGAGAAGGTAGACCGGTATGCGTGCTCCGCTGCCGGTGTCGATTTCCAGGCGCACCAGCCCGGCTATGATGCAGTAGATCGGCTGCTGTGAGAGAGGCTCGCCGGGGGAGAACAGCACGGTGCCGGGATCGACCCGAAATTTCTCACCGTACTGTAGATCAGTCTCGGTCATACACTTCTCTCATCGACAGCCTGCGCGCGTTTGATTGAAACTTTTGCGCTTTTCCCATAGAATAATACCACCGTTCGCAAAGACATTCCAGCGGAGTTCACCATGAATGAGCTAATTCGCATCCACAGAGAGGAATACGGGGAACCGCCGCAGGTCATCGCTCAGGCTCCCGGACGAGTGAACCTCATCGGCGAGCACACGGACTACAACGAGGGATTCGTCTTCCCGATGGCAATAGACTACTCCATCCAGGTCGCCGTGTCCCGGCGCAAGGACCAGCACCTGAGGTTCTTTTCCGCCGACTTTCGCGACCGCAAGCGCACGAGCATCAGCAACCTGCGCTACAAGAAGGAAGACCGCTGGGCCAACTACCCGAAAGGTGTGGTGGCCGTTCTCCTGGGACGCGGATACGCCCTCGGGGGGATCAATTTCACCGTACAGGGCAACATACCCCAGGGTGCAGGACTGTCTTCCTCCGCCGCCCTGGAGGTGGCCACCGCCTGCGCCGTTCAGAACCTCTTGGGCCTGTCGATCTCGGGGCCCGACCTGGCGCGCCTGGCCCAGGAGGCGGAGAACAACTTCGTGGGCGTGCGCTGCGGGATCATGGACCAGTTCGTCTCCCGCATGGCCAAGGCGGGACACGCCGTGCTCATCGATACCCGCAGCATGGACTACCGCCACGTCCCCCTCAACCTCAAGAGCATCAAGATCCTGATCACGAACTCCAACGTGCCCAGGAGCCTGGTCGAATCCGAGTACAACCAGCGTCGGGAGGAATGCGAGCGGTGTGTCACGATTCTCTCGGCCAGGAGGCCTGGACGGGCCCTGCGGGACTACACCCCTGCGGACCTGCGGGACAGCATGGGCCTGATTCCGGAGACAACTCGCAAAAAGTGCCTGCACGTGGTCGAGGAAAACCAGCGGGTTCTCGAGGCGGAATCGGCTCTGAAGAAGAACGACGTCGTATCCTTCGGCAAGCTCATGAACCGCTCGCACGAGAGCCTGCGGGATCAGTACGAGGTCTCGTGCCCCGAGCTGGACTGGCTGGTCAAGAGGGCCTGGGAAACCGACGGCGTGTACGGTTCCCGAATGACCGGCGCCGGCTTCGGTGGTTGCACGGTGACCCTGATCGAGGAAAAAGCCATCCCGGTGTACGTCGGCAGGCTCGAGGCATACGAACGGATCTTCAGCTTCAAGCCCGAAACCTTCCTCACGGAGCCTGCCTCGGGGGCCCGCGTGGTGTTCGAGGAGTCGGTCTGACCGGTCCGACGGGCGGACACTGCCGGTGAGGATCCCGCCGAAGACCCTGAGCCACAGGAATTGCTGAGCCATGAGAATCCTGCTCACCAACGACGACGGAATCGACTCCCCCGGTCTGCGCCGGCTCCATGGCGCGCTGGCGGGCAGCCACGAGGTCTGGGTGGTGGCTCCGGAGTCCAACCGCAGCGGCAGCTCCCACTCGATCACCCTGGGCACGCCCACCCGCTTCAGGCAGGTGGCCGAACGCGAGTTCGCCTGCGGCGGAACGCCGGCGGACTGCGTGCTCGTGGCATGCCTGGGCCTGCTGCCGGTCAGGCCGGATTTCGTGATCGCCGGGGTGAACCTGGGGCCGAACCTGGGGACCGATATCGTGTATTCCGGGACCGCTGCCGCGGCCCGGCAGGGGGCGTTCATGGGCTTGCCGGCCCTGGCGTGTTCCCTGGATTCCTACGGCCCGCCGTTCCACCTCGATTTCCCCGTCGAGTTCGTTACCCGCAATCTCGAAGCCTTTGGAGCACTGCTGTCGGAGTCCCACTTTCTCAACATCAACTTCCCCAACCGAGAGGCACCGGCGGGTACGGCGGTCACCCACCCGGCCCGCAGAATCTACAAGGACGAGCTCGTACGTTTTACTCCTCCCCAGGGGGACCTGTACTGCTTCATAGGCGGCGGGAGGCCTGAATCGGTGCACGAGGAAGGTTCGGACTACTGGGCCATCGAGCGGGGATGCGTGTCCCTGTCGCCGATCGTGATTCATCCGGCCAACCACGAGGTCGAGGAGCGCTACCGCCAGGCAACCTACTGGATGGGTGGGCTCCCCTGAGCCCGGTGTTAAAGCTGCGGCCTGATGAGGTCGATACTCATAAATGGAGAAAGAGATGAATATCGAGAGTATTTCATCACAAGTTCTTCCTCCTGAAACCCGGATTTCCACCCAGGGGACCGACCATAGCATCATCGAGCTCAAGGACATCAAGAGTATCCTCTATCTGGGGATGAAGGGGAAGCTCGCCCTCACGGGCTTTGAACAGCACCGAGTAGATACCTTCGCCTGATCTCGTGTATAGTACTTCCATGTCCAGGCTCGTCCTGTCCCTGGCACTGGCGTTTGCCATGGCCGCTGCGCACTCCCATCCGCAGGCCATCGACATGGCTGAGGTGCGGGCGGAAGAGGAGTTCCGCTGGGGGGTACGCGCCTACCACAACGGCTTCTTCGGCGATGCGATCCTCTCCCTGGAGAAATCGCTGGGCATCAAACCCCAGCGAACCCTGACCCGACTGTGGCTGGGCAACTCCCTGTTCAGGGCCGGGTTCGTGGAGGCAGCCCTGCGGGAATGGAGTTTTGTCCTGGGGCAGGAGCCCGGGAACGCCGAGCTCCAGGCCCGGGTGCAGATTCTCAACTATCGCCGCGGACTCGGCCGGGAGCTCGAACCCCCAAGTACCCTGGTCGTGGCTCACGAGATCGACGGAAAGCGGCCCGAGGTGTACCCCCTGAGCAGGCCCACGACCGTGCGCGTCCGCCCCGACGGCTCCGTGTTCATCGTCGCCTTCGCCGCCGGGGAGATCGTGCACATGAACGTCAACAGCCGGGTGCTGCGGCTGCTCAAGGGGGGCTTCCGGGGATACGATCGCCCCTTCGACTGCCTCGAGGTCACGGACCCTGCCACTGGGCAGCCGTCCTTGTTCATTTCCGAGTACGGGGCCAACCGCATCGTTCGCGCCGCCCCGGACGGGCAGGAACAGGCCCGTTTCGGCGCGGCCGGCGGCGGACCGGGGATGCTCCTGGGGCCCCAGTATCTGGCCACGGACGGCCGCGGGTACCTCTACGTCAGCGACTGGGGCAACGGCCGGGTCAGCAAGTTCGACCTGGCCGGCAACTTCATCCTGTCCATGGGCGAGGGACCGGTCCTCGAGACTCCCGGCGGCCTGGCCGTCCAGGGAGAGCGGGTGTACGTCGTCGATCACCGCCGGGGGCGCATCGCGGTGTTCGACCAAAGCGGGAACTTCCTGCAAGCGATCGGGACCGACCGTCTTTCGAGGCCCGAGGGGCTCGTGTTCCGGGATGCGGACACCCTCCTGGTCTCCGATGGAGGGCGAATCCTCCAATACCGGCTGCCCGAGGAGACCTGGGAAACCCTGAGCGATCTCTCAGCCGAGGCGGGGCGCCTCACCCACCTGGCCTTCAGCCCGAACGGGGAGCTGTACGCGGCGGACTTCGACCGCAACAAGATCTTCATTCTCTCGGAGATGAGCACCCTCTACTCCAATCTCGCCGTCGGGATCGAGCGGATCGATTCTTCCCGCTTTCCGGAGATCACGGTGGAGATCTCCGCAGAGAACCGGGACGGGTCGCCGCTGGTCGGCCTGGAAGAGCGCAACATCGTTCTCACCGAGGGGTATCGCCCCGTCTCAAACCCGCGCCTGGTTCGAGCCAACACCGACGCCGCTGCGCTGGAGACCCTGTTGCTGGCCGAGCGCTCGATCCGCATGAAAGGATTCGAGCGGGACCTGGTCGAGGCGGGGGAACGGCTCCACCGGGAGCTGGGGGAGCGGGGCGGACTGCAGGCCCTGAGCGCCGATGAACGGCCCCGGGTGGCTGCCCCGTTCGGCTCCACTCGCCTGCAGCTCTCCGGTGCCCTCCGGCACAGCGACTGGACCCCCCGGTGGCGCTTCGATCTGGGCCTGCGCATGGCGGCCACCGAGCTCATACCCCGGGCGCACCGCAAGGCCGTGGTGTTCGCGGGAACAGGGGATCTCCCTCCGGATGCCTTCGCGGAGTACAGCTTGGTCGAGGTCGTCGACTACCTGAAGAACAACGGGATCCCCCTGTACGTGGTCTATTTCGGAGAATCCGTGTCGCCGGAGCTGCAGTATATCTGCGCCGAAACCGGGGGCGGCGTGTTTTCCTACTACGCTCCTGCCGGGCTGGATGCGCTGCTGGCGGCCATGAAGCGATACGTCGGCTCCCGCTACAGCCTCAGGTACTCCTCGCGCTCCGACGCCCGTTTTGGCCAGAGCTACATCGAGCTGCGGGCGGAGGTCATCCTGCACCGAAAGAGCGGCAGGGCTGCGAGCGGCTACTACGCGCCTCTGTCGGATTGAGATCGTTGGTCAGAAGGCAGGAGCGCTGGGAGGCCCTGTGCAGGAGATGCGGCCTGTGCTGCCACCTGCGGCGCCTGAGCTCCGCGGGACTGCACGTCGACACAGCCTCACCCTGCCGCTTCCTCGACTCCAGCACCCACCTGTGCACGGTGTACTCGAATCGTTTCGGGGTCTGCGCGGACTGCAAGAAGCTGACGCTCCTGCACGCCCTGTTTTCCCCGTACCTCCCGGAGACCTGCGGATACGTCGAGGCCTACCGGCTCTCGCGGGTGCTCAGGCGGGCGCTGACCCGGGTCTTGAGGCGGCTGTCCGGGACCGAGGGGATCGCCTCGAGGGTCCTCAGAAGATAGCCAGGATCCTCCAGTCTCCACGCTCCCGGTTGAAGTAGTAGTCCTGGAACCGGGTCCAGAAGGGAATCCTGTCAGAGAGATCCAGCCGGGTCTTGACGGTCAGCAGGTACACCGGCGCCCCCACCTCGTCCTCGAAGCGGTCGGTAGGCTGCACGAAGATGCTGCCCGGGTCGACGACGTCCTCGGCCGTCGTACCGGAGAAGTCCGCGGACTCGAAGTAGCCCCTGAAGGTCTCCGCGATCTCCCGGCGCGTCAGGGTGGTGTCCATCCGGATGATCCTGACCTCCTCGGCGAAGTACGTGGAGGCGCGCTCGGGATCCTTGCGCAGGAAATACCGGAGGGCCGCCAGGAGGTTGCCCTTGAGCTCCTCGGCGGGCACCGGCGCCACTGCGGGCGCCGCGGTCCGTGCCGACGGCGCCGGGGCCTTCCTGGGCACCCAGCTCGCCATGGGCAGCCTCTGTCCCACGGCGAACAGAAGCCAGCGATTGTCGACCCGGCGCATGAGGTACTGCTGGTCGGTCGTCCAGAAAGCAACCTGCCCGGAGAAATCCATCCTGGCTCTGATCCGGATGGCGTAGGTCTCCCCCCAGTTTCGAGCCTGGGCGGGGGACACTCTGGTCACCTGCAGGCTGTTCAGGTCGAACACCTGCGACGGGACCAACCCCCGCAGGTCCACCTCGGCGAAGAAGCTCTGCAGCTGCCGGCGCATCTGCTCCTGGGTCAGCTCGGTGTTCAGCTCCGAGAAATACACCGAGCCGTCCATCAGCTTGAGCATCGACTCGGCGTCCTCCACCAGGAACGAGCTCACCAGGCGCAAAAACCTGGACTTGAGGCGCTCCTGGACTGCCTGCGGGTCCTCCAAGGGAGCCGCGGCGAGCTTGGCCTTGCCCTCCAGGATCAGCACTGCGGCGTCGGGGAGCTCCCGCATCGTGATCCTGGACGGATCGAGGGCAGGATAGATGTTGTAGGCCATCTGCTCGAAGGCCATACCCTTGTCCCGCTCCCCACGGCTCTCGTACTGCCGGCTCACGAGGTAGTAGGCCTCCGCCAGCTCCTTGCGTTCGTCCTGCGGAAGCCTCGTGTAGAACTGGGCCCAGAGCGCCTGGCTGGCGATCAACAGAACCACGACTATCCAAAGGGACTTTTTCATCCTGCACCTCCCATGGGTCTACCGTTAGTATAATACAGATTTGGAAACTGTCAATTTGCGCTTCCCCTCTCCGGCGGTTTCCCGCTCAATACTTGAAGGCGCTCTCGCCGATGAACTCCCGCAAGATCGAGAACTCCGGGACCCACCCGGGTGGGATCGGGGCAAAGTTGGTCAGGAACGACAGCAGCCGCAGCGCTTCGCCGAAGGGCTCCTGGTCCGGCTTGATGCTCTTGAGCAGAGGCTCCGCATAGACCTTGAGCACCGAGAGCTCGTAGTCCAGGGCGGAGTTGAAGGCGGAATCGGCGGTGTTCTGGAAGGGGAAGATGTTGCGGTTTTCCCCGTTGCGTACCGACTGCCACATCTCCAGGGTTTCCAGGGCGGAATGACCCCGGAACTGGTGGTCCCGGACGATGCGCCGCAGCAGGCGGTTGTCCGTCGTGGAGATGCGGTTGTGGTCGTCCAGGTTGAGCTGAGTGAGGGCGGAAACGTAGACCTTGTACTTCTGGTTCCGCGGGACCGAAGGGGTGAGCTCGTCGTTCAGGCCGTGGATTCCCTCCAGGATGATGATAGCCCGGTCGGGGAGCCTGAGCGGGTAGCCCGTGTCCCGGCGGCGGCCGGTGTGAAAGTCGAAGCGCGGGATCGTCACCTCCTCCCCCTGCATGAGCCGCACCAGGTGCTCGTTCAGGAGCTCGACGTCGATGGCCCTGAGGCTTTCGAAATCGTAGCGCCCCTCGTCGTCCAGGGGGGTGTGCTCCCGGGGCACGAAGTAGTCGTCCAGGGAGATCGGCACGGGGTTTCGCCCCAGCACCTGGAGCTGGATGGCGAGCTTCTTGGCGAAGGTGGTTTTCCCGGAGGAGGAGGGGCCGGCGATCAGGACCAGCCGGACTTCGTCCCGGCGGTCGGTCAGGCGGTCCGCGATCAGGGCGATTTTCTTGTCGTGCAGGGCCTCGACGACCTGGATGAAGCGCCTGACGTCCCTGCCGGCGATCAGGTCGTTCATGTGGCCGACGCAAGTGACGTTCAGGATCTTGCCCCAGTCCTTGTACTCCCGGTAGATCGAGAACAGCACCGGGTTTTCCCGGAACGGACTCAGGCGTTGCGGGTGATTCCATGGCGGGTAGCGCAGCAGGAACCCGGGCTCGTAGCTCATGAGGCCGAAGACCCCGAGCATCGAGGTCCTGGGAACCAGGGGGGCATGGGCCAGATCGAGGAAATCGCCGCAGGTGAACACCGGGATCTTCAGGTCGTTGCGGTTCTTGAGCAGGAGCACGGTGTCGGGCTGGTTGCTCTTGCGGAAGTACTCCACGGCCTCGGAGTACGAAATCACCCGCCGCTGGATCGGGAGGTCCGCCGCCACGATTTCCCGCATACGGGCCGAGAGTGCCTCCAGCTCGGCCTCGTCCACGGCCCGCATCCCGTCGAAGTAGTAGAAGTAGCCCCTGCCCAGGGAATGGCCGACCACCAGGCGCCGGTCCCCGAAGAGCTGCTTGGCCGCGATCGTGAGCAGGAAGCACAGGGAGCGGCGGTAGATGTTGGCTCCCTCCCGGGAGTCCAAGGCCACCGGCTCCACGGAGCTGTTGATCTCGATCCGATAGGTCAGGCTGGTGAGGGCCTTGTTCACCCGGACGGCCACGATCGGCGAGGAGCCGCGCAGCTTCTCGTCCTGCAGTGCCTCCTCGGTACGGACCCCGGCCGGGTAGGTGCGTCGCTTGCCGCTGGGAAAGGTGATGGAGATCCTCAGGGTATCGATGTCCATTGTATTGTGCCTCTCGCGCTTCAGGGCACGCCCAGGATTTCGGCCTCCTGCGCCGAGAGGCATTCCTTGATCGTCGGAGAGCCCTCTCCGGCCGTGGCTACGATCGCCGGTTCTTCGACCCGCGATCCATTCTTGTCGACCAGGACATCCACGAACGGGGTCTTCGGGCTGTCGGGATTCGTCTTGACGACCCTGGCCAGGGTCCCGTCGGCCAGCCGCACGACGTGCCCCAGGGGAAAGAGGGACAGGCAGTAGACCAGGGTGCGGACGAGCCTCTCGTCGTACCGGGTCCCACGGCCCTTGAGCAGCTCCAACAGGGCCTGGTGGCCGTTGATGGCCTGGCGATAGGAGCGCTTGCCGGTCATGGCGTCGTAGGAGCAGCAGGCCGCCACGATGCGGGCGTAGAGGGTGATTTTCTCGCCTGCCAGGCCGCGAGGGTAACCCGTTCCGTCGGGGCGTTCGTGGTGCTCGAAGGCGCTCAGGGCGATCTCATCGGAAAGGGAGAATCCCTTGAGAATTCGGTACCCGAGGGTCGTGTGCGCCCTGATCATCTTGGCCTCCTGGGGCCCCAGGGGGTTGGGGTTCATGTACACCGCATCCGGGAGCTTGAGCATCCCGATGTCGTGGAGAAGGGCGGACATCCCCAGCTCGATGAGCCGGTGCGGCGGCAGCTTGAGGGCGTCGCCCACGGCCAGGGACAACAGGGCGGTGTTGACGCTGTGCTGATAGAGGTAGTTGTCCGCCGGGTGGGGGAACTGGGGCAACCGCAGGATCCCGTCCTTGTTGTTCTTGACTTCGTCGATCAGCTGCTTGACCCGCTCGGTGGCCAGCGCGGGGTCGATCCGGTTGTCCTCCTTGAACTTGCTGAAAGCGTCCACCACGAAGTGGATGACCGCGTTGTACAGCTTGCGGGCCTGCTCCAGCTTCTTGCGCTCCCGTATGTCCAGATCCAACAGAGCCGAGGAGGCCTTGGCGCCGCTGGCCGCGAGGTACGATGGGGCCTCGACGGTGCTGCCTTCGGTCAGGACCACCCCGAAACCCCAACGCTTGAGCCGTTCGATCAGCTCGGCCGTCACGCGGGTCTCCGGAGACAGCAGGACGTAACGCTCGTCGAGGTACACCGGGGCGTCGAAGTACGTGTCCTCCCTGAGCTCACCCACGGGAACCTCTCTCATGCTGCTATCCTACCTCTGATTGACGCATTCCGGGAATATCCCATAGACTCACCCGGGGATTATAGGAGTATTTGGTGAAATTTAAAACAGTCTATGTCCTCTTCAACGCGGTGATCCTTCTCTCTTTCGCCTTCATCTTCTTCCTTCCATTGTTGATGCTGGGACCGGACTACTTTTCCGTCTTTGTGTCCCGAAACTGGATCGCCGGAGTGCTGTTCCTGGGAACCCTTCTGATCGTGAACCTCTACTTCCTGAGAAACTGGAAGCTGTTTCAGAGTCTCGAGCGGGAGGACTGGCCCGCGGTGATCCAGCTTCTCGAGCAACGGGTCTTCGTGCGCAGGCGTCTGGCCCGGAACAATGTCAAGATGCTCGTGAACGCGTACCTGATCACCTCGAAGCTCGACGAGATTCTCAAGCTGTCGGCGTTCGTGGAGGAGAACCGTCCCGGGCTGATGACGCGCTTCGCTCTTCCCTTCGGGATACCGTACCTGCTCAGGGACGACCCGGCGGCGGCAGAGCGCTTTTTCGGGCGATTCCAGGAGGTGAAGGGTGCGGCCGACCGCAACTGGCTCGCCTGGAACTATGCCTTCGCGTTGCTGCAGCAGAAGCAGGTCGACGCCGCCAGGGCGGCGCTCATCGAGGTGCTGGACCGCAGGCCAGAGCCGGTGCTCCAGCTGCTCACCCTGTACATGCTGGACTCGGCGGTGCGGGAGGACGAGCAGGTCGCGGAGCGAGTCCGGGCCGGCCGGGCCGAGCTCACCCGGCGGTACAGTCCGGAAGCCTGGAGGCGGACCGTCGACTCCGGCAGCAGGAACATGGAGGTGGTTCTCCTGTCACCGATCGTCCGGGACGCCAGCGCCTGGCTGTTTCCCGGCCCGGGCGCCGGGGAGCGGCAGGGGCCCGAGAGCGTGCACTAGGGCGTGACGGTGTTACCGGCGGCTGCGAACGAAGAAGCTCACGCTCCGGTCGTAGGTGCGTTCTTCGGCAGCGCTGAAGTAGCAGGCCGGGAGCTCGTTGTTGCTCCGGTGGTAGGCCAGGCAC
>Ga0209164_1001260_pt1 | contig 34648 bp, 38 predicted proteins | sample MTBNYHSulfiMetaG_FD_187458 | JGI IMG/M metagenome (GOLD analysis project Ga0209164, IMG submission 187458) | Enrichment culture microbial communities from rom New York Harbor, USA that are MTBE-degrading - MTBE-NYH (New York Harbor Sulfidogenic)... | ecosystem: Environmental > Aquatic > Marine >... | reverse complement strand
TCCTCCCGGGAGGCTTCCTCCCCAACAACCGCCGCTTCGATTCCCTCGAGATCCTCCTCGACGTCCCCAAGAGGGCCCGGCAAGAGCGCAACGTCGGGTTCCTCCCCGATCTCGGCCAACAGAGCGGCGGCGGCCCGCTCCAGTTCTTCGGCCGCGCCTAGCGCTTCCTCGGCGGCGGCATCGGCCGGGGCTTCTGTCTCGCCGACCACGCCCGCCGCGTCGGGTACGTCGGGTGTCTCTGCCGCGGCCGCCACAGGCTCCCCCCGGAGCGGCGCCGGCTCCCCCTCCGCCGGCGGGCCTTCCTCCAGGCCCAGGTCGAGCGGCACCACGGAAGCCGCCCCCCGTTGGTACCCCGGCGTCTCGGGCACCACCTCGGCCTCGGGCTCGGCAGGCGGCTCGGACGGGGCCGCCGGCGGCTCTGCGGCGACAGAAGACCACCAGGGGAACAGCGGGACGGCTTCTTCGGCGGCTTCTTGGGCGGCCTCCCCAGTCTCTACTTGTTCGGCGGCTTCTTCGGCGGCTTCTTGGCCGGGTTCTTCGCCGGGTTCTTCGCCGGGTTCTTCGCCGGCTTCGACCCGAGCGCCTTGGGGTCCCTCCGCCGGGGGTACCGCCCACCAGCCGGGGGGCAGCACCTCCTCGTCGGCCGGCTCTACTCCCTCTGCGGGAGAGGGCTGCTCCGGCCCCGGCGAAGGCTGCGACTCTGCCTCCTCCCCCTTACGCCCGCGCCCGCGCCGCTTGCGGCGCCGGGCGGTCGGTTCGCCTGCGGGGGGAGGGGCTTCACGCACCTCCCCAACGGGAGCCGCCTCGGGAGCGCCCTCGTCCTCCGAGCTCCATCCCGGGTACCACGGGTCGCCCGGGTGGGGATGGAACCCGTCATCGTCTCCCTTGCGGCTCACCGCTCCTCCTCGCCGCCGTCCCCGCGGCTAGACCTCGAGCAGCTCGGCCTCTTTGTGGGCGAGCAGCTCGTCGATCCGGGCCACGTGGCGGTGGGTGACGTCTTCCAGTTCCTTCTCGGCGCGCTCGATGTCGTTGTCCGACACCTCCCCGGAGAAAGCTTCCAGTTCCTTCTTGACGTGGCGCCGCACGTTGCGCACCGCCACCCGGGCCTCCTCGGCCATGTGCCGCACCAGCCGGATGAGCTCGCGGCGCCGCTCTTCGGTGAGAGGCGGGAAGGCCAGGCGAATCACGGTACCGTCGTTGCTGGGGTTCAGGCCCAGTTCGGACGCGAGGATGGCGCGCTCGATGGTGCCCATGGTGGACCGGTCGTAAGGGTGCACCAGCAGCATGCGGGCTTCCGGAACGGAGAACGAGGCCAGCTGCTGCAGCGGAGTAGGGCTCCCGTAGTAGTCCACCGTCACCCGGTGCATGATCGCCGGATTGGCCCGGCCGGTCCGCACCGTGGTGAACTCCGACTGGAGATGGGTCACCGCGTGATCCATCTTCACCTCGCCCTCCAGGAGGGTTTCCTCGATCACCGGTGCCACCTCCTCAGTGGACCAGGGTCCCTACTGCCTCCCCCCGCACCGCCCGGGCGATGTTGCCCGGCACGGAGATGTTGAAGACCCTGATGGGCAGTCTGTTCTCCAGGCACATCGTAATGGCGGTGGCATCCATCACCCGGAGATCTCGCTCTAGCACCTCGCGGTAGCGCAGGTCCCGGAAGAGCCGGGCGCCGGGGTGATGCACCGGGTCGGCGTCGTAGACACCGTCCACTTTGGTGGCCTTGAGCACCACCTCGGCGCCGATCTCCGCGGCCCGCAGGGCGGCCGCGGTATCGGTGGTGAAGTAAGGGTTGCCCGTGCCCCCGGCGAAGAGCACCACCCGCCCCTTCTCTAGATGCCGGATGGCGCGCAGCCGGATGTAGGGCTCGGCCACCTGCTCGATACGGATGGCCGTCTGGACTCGCGCCACCCCACCGGCCACCTCGATGGCATCGCGGAGGGCCATCGCGTTGAGCACGGTGGCCAGCATCCCCATGTAGTCGGCGTTGGCCCGGTCCATGCCCTCCGCTGCCGAGGACAGCCCCCGGAAGATGTTGCCCGCCCCTACCACTACGGCGACCTGGTGCCCCTCGGCCGCCACCTCGGCAATCTCCCCGGCCAGACGCCGCACCGTGGCCGGATCGATGCCGTACTGGAGAGCGGGATCGGCAAAGGCCTCGCCGGAGAGCTTGAGGGCGACGCGCCGGCCCATCTAGGTGATGGGCTCCCCTACCCCGATGCGGGCAAAGCGCCGCACCAGGATGTTCTCCCCCATGGAGCCGGCCAAGCCGTTGACCATCTCGCCGACGGTGCCCTGGAACTTCTCAGGGTTGACGAAGGGCTGGTCGTACAGGACGTGCTCCTCGTAGAACACCCGCAGGCGCCCTTCCACGATCTTGTCGACCACCTTGTCCGGCTTGCCCTCGTTGCGGGCCTGGGCGGCGATGAGTTCCTTCTCGTGGGCGAGGATGTCCTCGGGGATGTCCTCACGGCGCACCCAGCGGGGCCGCGCCGCGGCCACGTGCATCGCCAGGTCGCGGGCCGCCTGCTGGAAGTCGGGGCTCTTGGCAACGAAGTCGGTTTCGGCGGCCAACTCCACCAGGACCCCGATGACGGGGCGATCGGCCTGGTAGTGCAGGTAGTGCCCGATGGCCCCCTGGGTGGTCACGCGGGTGGAGCGCTTACGCGCGTCGGCCAGGCCGCGCTCGCGCAGCAGGTCCTTGGCCTTCTCCAGGTCCCCACCGGCGTCGGCCAAGGCGCGCTTGGCGTCCATCATCCCGGCACCCGTGGCCTTGCGCAGCGCCACGACGTCGTTGGTGGAGATCTCAGGCATCCTGTGCTACCTCTCTGTCCTGCACCGGCGCCTCGGAGCGCCGCCCGGCATCCTTCCCCCGAGCCTCGGTCAGCTGACGCCCTTCGGCAGCCGCCGAGGCGATCAGACCGGCCATGAGCTGCGCCGACCGGATGGCGTCGTCGTTACCCGGGATCACCAGGTCGACCAGGTCCGGATCGCAGTTGGTATCGACCACAGCGATGATGGGAATACCCATCCGCTTGGCTTCTTTGACGGCGATCGCTTCGGTACGGACGTCGATGATGAACACGGCGTCGGGGGGGCGGTGGAGGTCGGCGACCCCGCCGAGCACCGTTTGGAGCTTCTCCAGCTCGCGATGGAGATGGAGGCGTTCCTTCTTCGGAAGACCGTCCATCTCCCCCGAGGCCTGCATGCGCTGCAACTCGCGCATGTAGAGGATGCGCTTGTGGATCGTGGTGAAGTTGGTGAGCATGCCGCCCAGCCAGCGATGGTTCACATAGGGCATCCCGGCTTCCGTGGCCGCCTCGGCGATGACCGCCTGAGCCTGCTTCTTGGTGCCGATGAGAAGAACCGTGCCCCCGCCGGCGGTGACGTCGCGCACCAGGTTGTGGGCGCGCTCGCATGCCTCGAGGGTCTGCCGCAAGTCGATGATGTGGATCCCGTTGCGCTCCGAGAAGATGTACGGGCGCATCTTGGGGTCCCAGCGCCGGGTCTGGTGCCCGAAATGGACTCCAGCCTCCAGCAGCTCTCGCATGGTGACGTTGGCCACCGTTGCTGCCTCCTGTTCTTTCGGTTGGGCCTCCGCCCGCCCTTGGCCTCCCCGGGAGCCCGGAGGCATCCCGACCGCGGGAGGTTGCGGCGGACGTGTGGAATTGGCGGGAGTATAGGCGGCAGGGGACTGCTGGAGGGCGCTCCCGAGGCGGTGCCGCTCAGCCGGGCCGCTGCCCCGGCTCCATGAGGCGGTTGCGCAGGCTCATCACCGCCTTGGTGTGGATCTGGCAGATGCGGGACTCGGTCACCCCCAGCACCGCCCCGATCTCGGCCAAGGTCAAGCCCTCGTAGTAGTAGAGGGTGACCACCAGCCGTTCTCGCTCCGCGAGTCGGTTGATGGCGTCGATGAGGACGTAGCGGCTCTCCTGCTGCTCGAAGGAGCCGCCCGGGTCCACCGCCCGGGGATCCGCCACCAGGTCTCCGATGGCGGCCGACCCTCGCTCTCCGGGATCGACGAGCTCGTCGAGAGCCACGAAACCCAGGGTGGCGATCTCGCCCAACTGATCCTGGAGAGTGGGGACAGCCAGGCCCATGTGCTCGGCCAGTTCCTCGTCGGTGGCGGAGCGGCGCAACTGGTGCTCGAGCTCGCTCAGGGAACGCTGGATCTCGCGGGCCCGAGCCCGCACCGAGCGCGGCACCCAGTCGAGGGCGCGCAGCTCGTCGAGAATGGCCCCTTTGATGCGATTGACGGCGTAGGTCTCGAACTTGATGCCTCGCGCCGGCTCGAACTTGTCGATGGCATCGATCAGCCCGAACATCCCGTAGGAGATCAGATCCGACTGCTCGACGTTTCGGGGCAGACCGACCCCCACCCGCCCGGCGACGAACTTCACCAGCGGCGAGAAGTGCAGGATCAGCGCTTCGCGCGATCGCTCGTCGCCTTCTTCCTTGAAGCGCCGCCAGGCCTCCTCGATACGATCGGGCGGGTCAGGCGCGGGGGTGGGAACGGTCATAAGTAGACCTGAGGTGCTGGCGGGTCACGGCAGTGTAGACCTGGGTAGTGGCCAGTTCGCGATGTCCCAGGAGCTCCTGGACGGTGCGCAGATCGGCGCCTCCTTCCAACAAGTGGGTGGCGAAGGAGTGGCGCAGGGCATGGGGGAAGCTGCCCAGGCGCGCTCGCACCACCCGCCGTATCCCCCTGACTCCCAGGGGCCCGCCCCGCTCCCCCACCCACAGGGCGTCGCCCGCCGCCTCTCGCGCCAGGGCGGGACGGCCTTCCTCCAGGTAGCGCTGCACGGCCGCCCGGGCCTGGCCGGCGAAAGGCACCACCCTCTCCTTGCCCCCCTTGCCCCGCACCCGCAGCAGTGGGGTGTTCCGGACCGACCCCACGCCGAGCGAGGCGGCCTCGGCCACCCGCAAGCCGGTGCCGTACAGCACCTCGAGCAGGGCCCGGTCGCGGCGGGTGAGGGGGTCGGCACCGTCTAGGGCGTCGAGCCATCGCCCCAGGGTCGCCGCCGGGAAGGCTCGCGGCAGGTGCTGCGGCCGCTTGGGTACCGGCACCCCGTCTGCCGGGTTGACCACCGCCAGTCCCCGGCGAGTGGCGTCGGCGAAGAAAGCCCGCACGGCCGAAGCCTTGCGGGCGGCCGATCTCCGTGCGTAGCCGCGGGCGGCGAGGTGGGACAGGAAGCGGCGTACCGCCAGACGATCCACTTCGGCCAAGGAGCGATGTCCCCGGCGGTGGCAGAAGTCGAGGAACTGCCCCAGATCACGGCGATAGGCCGCCAGAGTGTGCTCGGACAGGGCGCGCTCGGCGGCCAGGCGCTCTAGGTAGGCGCCGACCGGGCCGGCGGCCCACTCGGGGCAGTCGGGAAGAGAACTCACCCTTCCATCGTGGCCGGGCCGCCGCCGCCGGTCAACGACTGGGGAGCACTACGTCTCCGATGCGACGGATCAAACCGAGCACCTCGAGGCGAGCGGCCGCGGCCAGGGCAGGTCCCAGGCCCAGCCCGGATGCCGTCGCGGCCGCTTCGAGAGGGCTCCCTGCCGGCGGGATGGCGGCCAGCAGCGCCCGCCCGGCTGCATCAGGAGGCCCGGGGGCCGCCTTGCCGGGGGAAGCCGGAGGCCCCAGCAGGAGAGAAAGGGAAGCCACTAGGTCGGCCGGGTCGAGTACCGGGGTAGCGCCGTCGCGAATCAGCAGGTTGCAGCCCCGGGAGGTCTCCCGGCCCACGTCCCCGGGGACGGCGAACACATGGCGCCCCTGCTCGAGAGCGGCCCCCGCGGTGATGAGCGCCCCGCCCGTCTCGGCAGCTTCGACCACCACGACCGCCGCGGCCAGGCCGGCGATGATGCGGTTCCGAGGAGGGAACCTCCACGGCTCGGGGCGCGTACCCGGGGGGTACTCGGTCACCAGGGCCCCATCGCCGGCGAGGAGGCCGGCCAGGAGAGCGCGGTGCTCCCCCGGATAGACGACGTCGGGCCCGCTGCCCAAGACGGCGATTCCCACTCCCCCGGCATCGGTCACGCCGCGGTGGGCGGCCGCATCGGCACCGCGCGCCAGACCGCTCACCACCGGCCAGCCGGCGGCGGCACAGGCCTGCCCGTAGACCCGGGCCAAGCCCAGGCCGTAGCGAGTGCAGCGGCGCGTCCCCACGATGGCTACCCCGGGGATCACCGGCAGCCGTCCCTTGACGAAGAGCACGTCGGGCGCGTCGGGAAGCTCACTCAGATGAGGGGGATAGCCCGGACCGCCCCGGAACAGGCAGCCGACCTCGAGAGCGGCCAGGCGCCCCCGGCACACCGCCCCGTCGAGCGAGGCGGCGGCCCGTACTGCCTCGGCTGCTCGAACACGCCCTGCCGCCAGCGCCGCTACTACGGCACCAGGCGAGCCGAGTTCGCCCACCAGCCGCCTCGCCCTCTCCGGGTGCAGCCCGCAGAAGGCCAGTCGCAGCCGCGCCTCCCGGCTCATGCCGCCACCCGCAGGCTGAGGGCCTCCGCCAGGTGGCCTTCTTCGACCGTGGCGCTGCCGGCCAGATCGGCCAGCGTGCGAGCCACCCGGCGCACCCGGTCCCAGCCGCGAGCGGTGAGTGCCAGGTTCGCCGCCGCCGCCCGAAGCAGCGCATCGGCGGCGGTGGAGAAGGAGAGAGCATCCAGCTCGCGGCGAGACAGGCTGCGGTTCAGGCCGCCGCGGGCGGCCTGCCGGCGGCGGGCCGCCGCCACCCGGGCCTGCACCGTGCTGCTGGGCTCTCCCTCGGGGCCGGCCAGTTCCGCCGGATCGAGCCGTGGCACCACTACCTGCAGATCGAAGCGGTCGAGGAGCGGCCCGGAGAAGCGCCGCCGGTAGCGGGCCATGCCGGCAGGACTGCAAGTGCAGGTGACCAACCGATCCCCGGCGTAGCCGCACGGGCATGGGTTGGTGGCCGCCACCACCTGCACCTCGCAGGGGAAGCGCACCGAGACACCCTTGCGGGCCACGTGCACCCAGCCCTCCTCGATGGGCTGGCGCAGCGCGTCGAGCAGGTAGGGCGGGAACTCCCCGAGTTCGTCGAGGAACAGCACCCCGCGATGGGCCAAGGTGAGCTCGCCGGGGACGGGGACGCCGCTGCCTCCCCCTACCACCGCCGCTGTAGTGGCGGTGTGGTGCGGGCTACGGAAGGGCGGCTGATCCCCCGGCGGCCGGGGACGACCGGCCGCCGCCCAGGCTCGCGCCACCTCGAGGGCCTCCGCAGGGGTGAGAGAGGGCAGTATCCCGGGAAGGCAGCGGGCGAGCATGGTCTTGCCCGCCCCGGGCGGGCCCAACAGCAGAAGGTGGTGGCCGCCGGCGGCGGCCACCTCGAGGGCGCGGCGCGCCAGCGGCTGTCCCCGCACCCACGCCAGGTCGACCGTCGGGCCGGCCGCAGGTGCCGGCGGCACCGGCGGCTCCTCCGGCACCGCCTCGCCCAGAGCCACCGCCACCGCCTCGGCCAGGGTGCGCACCACGCGCACCTGGGCCTCGCCCACCACCGCCGCCTCCAAGGCCGAGCCCGGCGGGAGCAGGCAGGGCCGGCCCAAGCCGGCGGCCACGATCCCCGCTCCCAGGCCGCCGCGGGCGGGGCGCACCCCCCCGTCGAGGGCCAGTTCGCCCAGAGCCACCACCCCGGTGACCGCCGGGGGCACCAGGCCCGCCGCCGCCAGCACACCCAGGGCGATGGGGAGGTCGTACGCCGAGCCGGCCTTGGGGATCTCGGCCGGGGCCAGGTTGACCGTCAGCCGCCGGAAAGGGAACCGGTAGCCCGACGAGAGCACCGCCGCCCGCACTCGCTCCTTGGCCTCGCGCACCGCGGTGTCGGGAAGGCCGACCACCGAGAAGGCCTCCTTGCCTCCACCCACATGCACTTCGACCCGAACCGGGCAGGGGTCGATGCCTACCAGGGCAACCGAGGTAACCGACGCGAACACACCGTCAAGGTAGGGAACGGGTGTGACACCAGGAAGAGGGCCCGGCAGCCCCGGCGCCGGCGGCCCGGCTAGCGCCCGGTGAAGCGGGGCGGGCGCTTCTCGAGGAAGGCCCTCACCCCCTCGACGACGTCTTCGGAGCTCAGACACTGCGCCTGGGACTGCGCCTCATACTCCAGGGCCTCGTCGAAAGACATCTCGAGGGAGTGGTCCAGGCCCATCTTCACGAGGCGCTGGGCCTGCGGCGCGGCCGTCGCCAGTTCGGTGGCCACCTCGCCCGCCCGGCGTTTCAGGTCTTCCGGGGCCACCACTTCGGCGGCCAGGCCGTAGCGCACCGCCTGCTCGCCCTCCACCATCCGGCCGGTCAGAGCCAGTTCCTTAGCCCGGGCCAGGCCGATGCGCCGGGGCAGCAGCCAGAGCCCGCCGAAGTCCACCGAGAGGCCGCGCCGCACGAAGATCTCCGAGAAGCGGGCCCGGCTGCTGGCGATGACCACGTCGCAGCCCAGAGCCAGGTTCATCCCCGCCCCCACCGCCACCCCGTCGACCGCCGCCACCGTCGGCTTAGTAAGTTCGTACAAGGTGCGCGCGGCGCGATTGAGCGGTCGCATCGCCTCGTAGAGCATGGTGGGGCCGCCCTGGAGGGCGAAGCCCGCCACCAGATCGGCGCCCGAGCAGAAATCGCCGCCGGCCCCGGCGATCACCAGGGCGCGCTGCTCCGAAGTGCCGAAATCCTGCAGATGATCCGCCAGCACTCCCCAGTCGCCGGGAGCGATGGCATTGCGCCGCGAGGGGTTGTCGATGGTGAGCCAGCGGACGGGGCCTTCGTCGGTGATGGAGAACATGCCGGCAAATCTAACCGGGGTACCTACCATGCCGCCCGTGCCCCCGACCTCCGCCTCCGAACCCGACCTCGCCTCGGCTCCTCCGGCCGCCCTGCGGCCACCACCGGGGGATCCCCACGCCATGGAGACGGTGGGCCTGGTGCAGCCCTATCAAGCGCGCAAGCGCTACGTCTGCCCCGGCTGCCACGGGGTGATCGAAGCCGGGGAGGGCCACCTGGTGATCGTGCCCGAGCACACCCCCGACCTGCGACGGCACTGGCATCGAGCCTGCTGGCACCGTGAGCGGCGGCGGCGCCACGGGCGGGAGGCCTGAGCCCGCGGGCTCGGCCGCCTCGCCTCGCTCGGCAGCCCCGCCCGGCTCAGCACACTCCCGGCAACCAGCGGACCTCGACTCCATCGCGCCGGGCGCACACCGTCACCAGGTCGTACCGATGCGGCGAGGGCCGCAGCCGCCGCCCGGCGCGGCGCAACCGGGCCGCCTTGGCGGCGGTGAACTCCTCCACGGGCTCGCCGCCCAGGCGGGTCTTGACCTCTACCGCCACCAGCCGGCCCCCCCAAGCCACCAGCAGGTCGATTTCGTCGCGGCCCACCGCTACCCGGCGGGCCACTATTCGAGCTCCGCGACGGCGCAGGAAGGCGGCGGCGAGATCCTCGCCGAAGACCCCTACCCGCGCCCGGCGTCGGGCGGCCGCAGTTCGGGATGCTCGACTTCCTCGAGGTTCACGTCTCGGAAGGTGAGGACGCGTACCTTCTTGAGGAAGCGGGCGGGGCGGTACATGTCCCATACCCAGGCGTCTTCCATGTCGATTTCGAAGAACACGCCGGCGCCGGTGTCGCGGGTGTGCAGGTCGACCTTGTTCGCCAGGTAGAACCGACGCTCCGTCTCCACCACGTAGCGGAACATGGGGAGGACGTCGCGGTACTCCTGGTAGATCTGCAGCTCTACGTCGGTTTCGTAGCGCTCGAGATCCTCTTCGCTCATTTCGGTCTCCTGATGGCCCACGGCCGGCACGGGCGGCCGGCAGTTGGGACGTCGGCGATGATACCCGCCCCCCGTATCAGCCCACCGAGCCCCGCGTCCGTCTATGTACCACGGGCGGGTGACGGTTCCCGCGACCGCCTACAGCCCGCCCCAGCGACTCGGCGGCCACACCCGTATGAAGGCCTTGCCGACGATCGAGTCTTCCGGGATGGGCCCGAACACCCGGCTGTCGGTGCTCTGCGACCGGTTGTCGCCCATGACGAACACGTGGCCCTCGGGGATGGTGAGGGGGCCATAGCGCGGCATGCGGGAGCCCTCCTTCACGTAGGGCTCCTCGAGGGCGACGTCGTCCACGAAGACCTGGTTCTGGCGGATCTCGATGGTCTCGCCTCCCACGGCGATGACCCGCTTGATCAATGCAGAGTCGGGCGAGGAGAGGCCCAGCGACTCGGCAACGTGGCGCACCAGGGCGCCGAAGATCGTCTCCCCGTCGCCGCCGGTGTTCTGCGGGTTGTCGAAGACGATGACGTCGCCCCGGGAGGGGTCGCCGAAGCGATAGGCGAGCTTGTTGACCATCACCCGGTCGCCTTCGAGCAGCGTGTCGTGCATCGAGCCCGACGGGATGAAGAAGGCCTGCACCAAGAAGGTCTTGATGAGGACCGCGACTACCAAGGCGATCAGGATGAGGATCGGCAGCTCTTTCCAGAACGCCCGGCCGGCCGCCTTCTTGTCGCCGCTCTTGCGCGCCTCCCGGCGCAGCCGGTGCAGCGACTCGTCGCGCTCCGCCGCCTCCTCCGGGTCTAGCGGCGCGGCGTCGCGGGCCGGGGGGCGGTCGAAGGGATCCGACCGCAGGTGTTCGGCGGCGCCGGCGGCCTCCTGCTCGGAAGAAGAAACCTCTGGAGAAGAAGAAGCTTCCGGAGAGGAAGAAACTCCTGGAGAAGAAGGTACTGGGGAAGAAGGCCCCGGCGGGTCTTCGGAAGAGCCGGGGGGAAGGGACGAAGTCACGGGAGCGACGTTACTGCGGGCCGCGAGATGCGGGACGCCGCCCTCAGTCGCGCTTCTCCTTGATCCGGGTGGCCTTGCCCACCCGGCCGCGCAGGAAGTAGAGCTTGGCGCGGCGCACATCGCCCCGGCGGATCACCTCGATGCGCTGCACGATGGGAGCGTGGATGGGGAAGATGCGCTCCACCCCCACCCCGAAGCTGACCTTGCGCACCGTGGTGGTTTCCCGCAAGCCGCCGCCGCTGCGGGCGATGACTACGCCCTCGTAGGCCTGGACCCGCTCCCGCCCGCCCTCGACCACGCGCACGTGAACCCGCACCGTGTCTCCCGGCCCGAAATCCGGGAGGTCGGAGCGCAGGTGGGCGGCCTCGACCTGATCCAGCGTGTTCATCGGGGAATCCCTTCGCGCCAAAACCGGGACGGCGGAGCGCCGTCCGGCGGCGGGAGTCTAGCCCCGGTCCTCGCCCTCTGCGAAACCGGGCGGCAGCAAGTCGGGGCGGCGGCGGCGGGTGCGCTGCAGGCGCTGTTCGCGGCGCCAGGCGGCAATGCGCGCGTGGTCGCCCGAGAGCAGGATCTCGGGCACCTGCCATCCCCGGAACTCCGCCGGGCGGGTGTAGAGCGGTTCTTCGAGCAGACCACCGCGGAAGCTCTCCGCCCCGGTGGATTCGGGGTTGCCCAGCGCCCCGGGCAGCAGCCGGGCCACCCCTTCGACCACCGCCAGCGCCGCCGCCTCTCCCCCGGCCAGGACGAAGTCGCCCAGGGAGGCCTCCTCCTCGATGAAGTGCTCCGCCACCCTCTCGTCCACCCCCTCGTAGCGCCCACAGACCAGGGTCAGCGCCTCTAGCCCGGCCCAGCGGTCGAGGGTCGCCTGGGTCAAGGGGGCCCCCACCGGGGTGAGCAGCACCCGATGCGTCCCGGCCAGCGGCTCCAGAGCGGCGGCCAGCGGCTCCACCATCATCACCATCCCCGGCCCACCGCCGAAGGGAGCATCGTCCAGCTGTCGATGACGGCCGAGGCCGTAGTCCCTCAGGTCCACGACCTCCACCTGCAGGAGGCCGGCCTCTATTGCCCGCCCCACCACCCCGGCAGCCAAGGGCGAAGCGAAATAGTCGGGGAAGATGGTGACCAGGTACAGGCGCATCGACGCCAGCGTATCGGCTCCCCGGCTGGGCGGCCTCCCCGGTGGGGGCCCCCGCCGTTGGTATCGTCGCTCTGTGATGCCCGGCAGGCGGCGTTTCGCTCTTCTCTCCAGCTTGCTCTGCGGGGGGCTGGCCCTCCTCGCCGGCGGCCCCGGCCCGGCCGCCGCCCAGGTGCAAGGGCCCTGCACCGCCTGGTTCAACGGAGTCGAGGCGGAACGCATCGCCTCGCTCTCCTCTCCCCTGCTGCTCGGCGACAACGAGGCTCTGGTGTTCTCGGGCACCGATTCCGCCGGGACGCAGAACGCCCGGGTGCAGGTCCTGCTCGGCCCGGCTGGCCTGGGGCGGGCCGTTTCCTCCCAGAGCGTGGCGACCGGGGAGTTCCTGGTCTCCCTCGACCTGGCCGACGTAGCCCCCTACGGGGTAGGCCTGCTGCGGGTGAGAGCCACCACCGACAACTGCCTCGTCGAGGCGTGGCTCCGTTTGGGGGGCCGCCTTCCCTTGGCCACCCTCGTCGGCCTCGCCGGGACCGTGCTCGCCGTGGCCGGCCTAGCCGCCCAGCTGACCGCCGTCGTCCTGCGGCGGCGCTGGTCGCTGCCGCTGGCCGCATCCGCCGGGGTGGCCACCGGAGCCGGCGGGGCCCTGCTCGGCCAGGAGTTCGGGCGCCTGCAGCTGTCCTATCCCTCCCTGGGCGCGGCAGTGGGCCTGGCAGTAGCCGCCGGTGCCGGACTGGCCCTGCTCCGCCGGCCCCGGCGCACCCGCAGCGGCGACGATCCCTCCCTCGGCGAGGGGCGACGCTCCGTTCTCACCGACGCGGCCGAGGCGACGGCGGGCAGCCCCCGGCCGCTCCACTTCGAGGAGGCGGAGACGCCGGCTCACCCCGAAACCCACCCTGCGACTCCCCCGGCCCAGGAGCCGGAGTCGGCTCCCCAACCGGCGGCGGTGCGGCCGGCCGGCCGGCCGTTCTGGTGCTACGTGATGGCCGAAGTCGAGGTGTTGCACCTCGACGACTACACCCGGGTGGTGGCCACCCTGCGGCCGGGCACCTGGTACCTGGCCAAGCGGGAGATCAGCGGCTGGGCACAGGTGGTGGCCACCGACGGCACCGAAGGCTGGGTACCCCGCCAGGCCCTCCACCGCGAAGGCTGAGCCCCGCCCGCTACCGAACCGCCAAACCCTCGAGGGAATGCTCGCGCCCGGCAAGTCCGGCCGGGTGAGGTGCCTCCGGGAATCGCCGAAGGCCGTCACCCCGGCCCCGGCCGTGGTGGTGGCCCGCCTCGGCGCCGATTGCAGGGCCGGCCGCGCCGGAGTGCGGCCCGGCAGCCGCCGTCGGAGCCGGCCTGGCAGCCGCCGTCGCGAAGGCGTTCCGCTTCCGGTTCGCCGCCGACACCGGCCGGTTGGTCGACTTGGCCCTCGCGACGCCGGGGACCGGCTCCGATCTGCCGCCGCTCCTGGACTCCTTCCCCGCTCCGGCCGGGCCGCGGCGCTCAGCGACGCGCCATCGCCTCGATTGCGCGGCCTTCGCCGCGCCGGTTTCCCCTCCCCTCTAGGCGCCGCCGCGCCGGGCCGGCTCCCCTGCCGGCGTCTCATAGAGAGTGGTGCGGCGCACCGGCAGCCGGCCGGCGGCCCGGATGGCCCTTTCCAGGTCCGGCGCGGTGACCGCGGCGCCGTGGGCGGCCCCGGCGGCTCGCGAGATGCTCTCCTCCATCAGGGTGCCCCCGAGGTCGTTGACTCCGGCGGTGAGGAGGGCGGCGGCCCCATCGAGGCCGAGCTTCACCCAGGACGCCTGGATGTTGTCCACCAGGCCGTCGAGGGCCAAGCGGGAGACGCCGTGCAGCAGCACCACCTCGTCCCAGGTGGGGCCGGGACGAGCCCGGCCCTGCCGGTAGAGCGGCGCCTCCATATGCACGAAAGGCAGAGGGACGAACTCGGTGAATCCACCCGTTTGCTCCTGCAGGCGCCGCACGACCTCCAGGTGGCGCGCCCAGGAGGCCGGGCCGTCTACGTGCCCGAACATGATGGTGGCCGTGGTCGGGATGCCCAGGCGGTGCGCCGCCGCCACCACCTCGACCCACCGGGCCGTGGGGATCTTGTCGGGGCAGAGCACCCGGCGCACCCCGTCGTCGAGGATCTCAGCCGCCGTGCCGGGGAGGCTCCCCAGGCCGGCTTCGCGCAGGCGCCCCAGGAACTCCCCCACGCCCATTCCCAGAGTCTCCGCCCCGTGCCACACCTCCAGCGGGCTGAAAGCGTGGAGGTGCAGGCCCGGAGCGGCCTCTCTCACCGCACCGAGCAGATCCAGGTAGGAGTCGCCGGTGAACGCGGGGTGAATCCCCCCCTGGAGGCAGATCTCCGTGGCGCCCGCGGCGGCCGCGGCGGCGGCCTGGACGGCCACCTCCTCCAGGGACATCAGGAAGGGAGTTCCCCTTCCGCTAGCCTCCCGCCCCCCGCGGGAGAAGGCGCAGAAGCCGCAGCGGTAGCGGCAGCGGTTGGTGTAGTTGATGTTGCGGTTCAGGACGTAAGTGACCGCGTCGCCTTTGGCTCGGCGCCGGAGCTCGTCGGCTGCCTCCGCCACCGCCTCCACTTCGGCGCCGCGACCGGTGAGAAGCAGGCCGACTTCCGCCGTCGACGGCCGCCGGCCGGCCCGCGACCTCTCCAGCACCGCCGCCAGTTCCGGGCGAACCATGCCCCTACCCGGCGGCCCGGCCGCCCAGGCCGGATCGCCCCATTCGGCCGACAGGCGGCCCGCCGGCGGGGGGATGGCCAGGTCCCGCCCCGCCGCCCAGGGGGTGCGGGGACGCACCACCCCCGAGCCGTCCACCTGGCCCAGGTAGGCCCGCAGCAGCCGGGGCTCCAACGCCGCCGCCTCTTCATAGGGCACCCCGGGAGGCAAGGCCCCGCGCTCCGCCAGAAGATGCCCCGCCAGGGCGGCGCGCAACTCTCCCAAGCGCTCGGTGTCCCAGTCGCGCAACAAGAGGTCCCCGGCGCCGGCGGCCACCGCGGCCACCGCCTGTCCCACGGTATCCACGAACACCGACACCGCTGCGGCAGTCCCTCGCGCCGTCGCGGCCGCAGCGGCCACCCGGCTGCGCCCGGTGCGTAGGTAGGACGCTCCGCTACGGCCCAGGGCTCCGGCCACCGCTCCTCTCCCTCCCCGGTCCAGCAGGGTGAGACGCCACCCGGGGACGCCCGCGCCGGCCATCGCGGCCGCCTCCCCCGGAACCACCACCCAAACGGCCACCCCGCTGGTCCCGGCGCGCCACCCGCGCCCCCCCACCGGGAGTAACCCTGCACCCACCACGGCCGCGACGGCAGCCTCGCCGGCCCCGCCGAGCTCCACCGTGGTGGTGCCCTCCCGGCGGCAGGTCTCGGCCCGGGCCGGGGTCATGTCGGCGGCCGGGCGCACCCGGCAGTAGGTGATCACGAGGCGGCATCTTCCTGCGGGGAGGCCAGAGCGTACCCTCGGTCGTCGGCGGCGGCCCGTAGCCGGGGGAACAGCCCCGGGTCGCACCACTCCCGCTCCAGGTACTCCGGGTACACCGGCAGCCGGGCTCTCAGCCGGAAGCCGGCCGCCTCGGTCCGCGCTCGCAGCTCTCCCAGATGCGGCCAGGGGGCCTCGGGGTTCACCCAGTCGGGAGTGAGCGGGGAGACCCCGCCCCAGTCGTTCACCCCGGCGTCCAGGTACACCTCGAAGCGGTCGGTCAGGTTGGGAGGCACCTGCAGGTTCATCTCGGCCCCCAGCACCCAGCGAGCCACCGCCGCCACCCGGGCCAGGTATTGCGGGGTGGGCTCGGCGGCCCGGCTCATGGGAGTGCCCGCCTTGGCCCGGAAGTTCTGCACGATGACCTCCTGCACCGCCCCGGTCTCGGCGGCCAGTCCGGCCAGGGCGAACAGGCTGTCGGCCAATTCCTCCGGAGTCTCCCCGATGCCCACCAGCACCCCGGTGGTGAGGGGCACCCGCTGTGCCGCCATCGCCCCCAGAGCCGCCATGCGCCGCGCCGGGTCCTTGTCCGGGCAGCCGTGGTGGGGCATCCCCGGTTCCATGAGGCGGGGCGAGATGTTCTCCAGCATCAGGCCCATCGAGGCACACCAGGGGCGCAGGGCGGTGGCCTCGGCCTCGTCCAGCACCCCGGGGTTGGCGTGGGGGAACAGGCCGGCCTCCTCTACGACGGCCCGGGCGATCTGCGCCACGTACTCCGGAGTCGAGGCACAGCCGTGGTGGTCGAGGAACTCCCTCGCCGCCGGCCAGCGATCCTCCGGCCGGTCCCCCAGCGTCAGCAGGGCCTCGGTGCAAGCCAGGGCTGCTCCCCTTCGAGCCAGGTCCAGCGCCTCCTCCGGCCCCAAGTAGCGCCCGCCGGCCCCGGGAGGGGCGGCAAAGGTGCAGTAGGCGCAACGGTCGCGGCACAGGGTGGTCAAGGGGAGGAACACCTTGGGGGAGTAGCTCACCACCCGGCCCTTGCCCTCATCCCGCAGGCGACGGGCGACGGCGAAGAGGCCGGTGACATCGCCGGTGCCGCGCAGCAGAGCGGCGGCCAGGCCGGGCTCGGGCGCGGGGAAGGCCACGGCCGGGGACGGTATCACGCCCATGTGTGCTCGGGCCCGCCAGCCCGTAGAGTGGTAGGCCGCAATCCCGACCCAAGAGATCCCGACCCAAGAGATCCCAACCCAAAGAGATCCCAACCCAAAGTGATCCCAACCCAAAGTGATCCCAACCCAAAGAGAGGAACGATGACGGACGGCAAGACCCGCGTCGGCCTGATGGGCTTCGGCCGCATCGGCCGCAACGTCTTCCGCCAGCTCGAGAGCCATCCTCGCATCGAGGTCGCGGCGATCGTGGACATCGCCGACCCCAAGGCTCTCGTCTACCTACTCAAGTACGACTCGGTATTCGGACGCTTCCCCAAGAAGGTGGTACTCGACGACGCCGGAAACCTGGTGGTAGACGGGCGAGCGATTCCCATGCTGCAGTCCAAGGACCCCGGCGACGTCGACTGGACTGCCTACGGGGTGGACGTGGTGGTCCAGGCCACCCGCAAGCACCGCACCGCCGCCGACTGCCGGAAGCATCTGGACAAGGGGGCCAAGCGGGTGGTGCTGGCATCCACACCAGAGGATCCCGCCGACATGGACACCCTCCTCATGGGGGTGAACGACGAGATCCTCGGCCCTGAAGACACCATCGTGGCCCTGGGCTCCAACACCTCCAACGCGGTAGCCCCGGTGCTCAAGGTGCTGCACGACCGCTTCGGGGTCGAGTCGGCCCTGTTCACCACGGTGCATGCCCTCACCAACGACGCCCGCTTGGCCGACGTGCCCAGCACCACCCTGCGGGGCAGCCGCTCGGGAGCGGAGAACATCATCCCCGGGCCCACCAACTCGCCGGAGATCGTGGAGCGGGCCCTGCCGGCACTGGCCGGCAAGATCGCCGGGCTGGCCCTCAACGTGCCGGTGCAGGACGGCTCCAACGTGGATCTGGTGGCTTTCTTGAGCCGGGAGACCACTGCCGCCGAGATCAACGAAGCCCTCAGAGCCGCCGCCGAGGACAGCACGGTGCTGGCCTACACCGAGGAGCCGATCGTCTCCTCGGACGTCATCGGCAGCCCCTATTCCGCCACGGTGGACGGCCTTTCCACCCTGGTGATGATGGGCACCATGGCCAAGCTGGTGGTCTGGTACGACAACGGGTGGGGCTACGCCGCCCGGGCCGTAGAGCTCATCGAGAAGCTGGCGGCCTTCGATCGCAAAGGGGTGAAGTGATGATCCGGGTAGCCATCAACGGCTTCGGGCGGATCGGCCGGACCGTCTTCCGCGTGATCGTGCAGCGCCCCGAGGCGGGCATCGAAATCGTCGCCGTCAACGACCTGGCCGACGACGAGACCGCCGCCTACCTGCTCAAGTACGACACGGTGATGGGCGAGTTCCCCGGCACGGTGACCGTGGGCGACGGGTACCTGGTCGCCGGGGGGCACATGGTGAAGACCTACACCATCAAGGACCCGGCCCAGCTGCCGTGGAAGGAGCTCGGGGTGGACGTGGTCATCGAGTCCACCGGGGTGTTCCGCTCCCGCGCCGAGGTAGCCAAGCACCTCGAAGCCGGCGCCAAGCGAGTCATCCTCACCGTCCCGGCGAAAGACGAGCTGGACGCCACCGTGGTGCTCGGGGTGAACGACGACGACCTCGGAGCCGACGCCCGCATCGTCTCGAACGCCTCATGCACCACCAACTGCCTGGCCCCCATCGCCAAGATCCTCCATGAGGCCTTCGGCATCCGCCGCGGGGTCATGACCACGGTGCACGCCTACACCAACGACCAGCGGCTGGCCGACGTCCCCCACAAGGACTTCCGGCGCAGCCGGGCGGCCACGGTGAACATCATCCCCACCACCACCGGCGCCGCCAAGGCGGTGGGCAAGGTGCTGCCGGAACTGAAGGGCAAGCTCGACGGCATGGCCATGCGCGTGCCGGTGCCCGACGGCTCCACCGTGGACCTGGTCGTGGAGTTGGAGAAACCGGCGACCGTCGCAGAGGTGAACGCCGCCGTGGCCAAAGCGGCGGCCGGCCCGATGAAGAAGATCGTGCAGTACTCCGAGGCGCCGCTGGTGTCCACCGACATCATCGGCAACCCACACTCGAGCATCTTCGATGCCCCGTCCACCCTGGTGCTGGGGGGGAACAAGGTCAAGCTGCTCGCCTGGTACGACAACGAATGGGGCTACTCCCAGCGCGTGGTCGACCTCATCGAGCGCCTCGCCGCCCTACCCTTGCCGGCCTAGCCGGCTCGACCCTCCTGCGCCCGGGCCCGGTGGGTGCCCGGGCGCAGGCGCGTCCGGCTAGTTTCGGGCCCGTGGCGGCCACCGACTTCGAGCGGATCTTCCATCCCCGACGGATGGCCATCGTCGGGGTGTCCTCCGAAGGGGGCTACGGCTTCGCCAACGGCATGCTGCTCGCCTGCCGGGCCATGGGCTTCGCCGGGGAGATCCTCCCGGTGAACCCCAAGGGGGGGACCTTCGCCGGGCAGACGATCTTCCACAGCCTCGAGGAGATCCCCGGCGACATCGACTTCGCCGTCATCGCCGTCCCTGCCCCCGCCGTGCCGGAAGCCTTGGAGGCCTGTCGCCGCAAGGGGGCAGCCGGGGCCGAGGTGCTCACCGCCGGCTTCGGGGAAACGGGCACCCCGGAAGGCCGGGTCCTCGAGCAGCAGATCCGGGAGGTCGCCGCCCGGGGCATCCGGGTCGTCGGGCCCAACTGCTTCGGCATCTACTGCCCCGCCTCCGGCCTCACCTTGCTCCCCGGGGCCGGCCTGTCGCGGGAGACCGGCCCGGTGGGGTTCCTTTCCCAAAGCGGCGGCATGTCCATCGATCTGGCCCACCTGGGGGGGTGGATGGGCTTGCGCTTCAGCAAGGTCATCTCCTTCGGCAACGGGGCCGACCTGCGCGAAGCCGAGTTGCTGCGCTACCTGGCGGACGACCCCGAAACCGGGGTGATCGCCATGTATGTGGAAGGCGTGGCCGACGGCAGCGACTTCTTCCAGGCGATCCGGGAAGCCGCCCTCCGCAAGCCGGTGGTGGTGCTCAAGGGAGGCCTCTCGGAGGCGGGAGGACGGGCGGTGGTGGGCCACACTGCTTCCATGGGCGGCAGCCGGGCCATCTGGTCGGGAGTGCTGCGCCAGGCAAACGCCACCCGGGTTGAAAGCCTGGAGGAGCTGGCCCAGGCCTGCCTGGCCTTCTCGCACCTGCCCGCGCGGGTGTTCCGGGGCATCTCCGCCGTGGGCGGGGGCGGTGCCCTGGGGGCGGCGGCCGGCGACGCCGCCGAAGCCTGCGGCATCACGCTGCCGGCTTTCTCCCCCGACCTGCGCGACCGCATCGAGGCCATCCTGCCCCGGCCGGGGTCGAGCGCGGCCAACCCCATCGACGTGGCCAATCCCTTCGTACCGCCGGCCGTGCTGGGGCAAGTGCTGCGCCTGGCGGCCGAGGACACCCGGGTGGGCCTGCAGGTTCTGATCTCGCTGCTCTACCACTACAAGTCCCAGGCACGAGCCGTGGGGGTTGCCGTGGCCGACATCACGCCCTGCACCGAGTTGGCCGAGACGGTGGCCGCCGCTGCGGCCGACACCGGGAAGCCGGTGGTGATGGTGCTCCCCGACCTCATGCGGGGCCCGGAGGACCTCGACCTCGCCGGGATGATGGCCGGGGCCCGGGAGGAGTTCACCGGCCGTGGCGTGCCCGTGTTCGGAGCCATCGGAGAGGCGCTACGGGCGATCGGCCACGTCAGCGCCTACTACGAGAGACGCCTGCCTCGGGAGGAGTCGTGACGGCCGACCGGGTCGCCTTGGTAGCTCGCCTCCTGGCGCAGGCCGCCGCTCGCGGGCAGACGAACCTGGCCGAGCACGAGGCCAAGCAGGTGCTGGCTGCCTACGGCCTGCCGGTCACCCGGGAGATCCTCGTCACCTCCCGAGAGGATGTCGGCCCCGCAGCGGCGGCCGTCGGCTACCCCGTGGCGCTCAAGGCGTCTTCCCCGGACATCCCCCACAAGAGCGAACAAGGCCTAGTGCTCCTCGGCCTGGCCGACGAACCCGCCGCCCTGGCGGCCTACGACGCCGTCGCCACCGCTCTGGCCCGCCGCCCGGGGGGAGTGCTCATCCAAGAGATGGTCGCCGGCCGCCGGGAATTGGCGCTGGGTCTGGTGCGCGACCCGGACTTCGGGCCCTGCGTCATGTTCGGCCTGGGCGGCATCTTCACCGAGATCCTGGGCGATGCCGTTTTCCGCCGCGCTCCCCTGGAGCTCGCCGATGCCCACGACATGATGGAGGAGATCCGCAGTCGGCGGATCCTGGAGGCCGTGCGGGGAATACCCGCCGCGGACCGGGGCACCTTGGCCGAGATGCTGATGAGCCTCGGGCAGATCGGCCTCGACCACCAGGCCGTCGCCGAGATCGACCTGAACCCCGTGATCCTGGCGGGAGCCCGCCCGGTGATCGCGGACGCCCTCATCGTGCTGCGCTGAGACCAGGCGCCTCCCCGGCGATAGTGACCCAAGCGGTACCCTGCCTGGTCGTGCCCGAACCCCTAGACCCCGAGCTCCTCCACCCCCCGACGCCCGACCGTATGCCGTGGTGGGCGACGGCCCTCGCCGGTCTCGCCCTGGCCGGGATCGGTTTCGGAGCCTGGTGGCTGCTGCGGCCGCAGGCAGCCTCCGAAGAGGCCACGGGCTCGTCGGGAGCTACCTCCGCCTGGGCACCCACCGCCCCGGAGGCGACCACCACCACCCTGGCCCTGGTGCCCGTCGCGCTGGACCCTCCCCTGCTGCACTGGCCCACGCTCCTGCCCGAGGGCTTCGAACTCTGCAGCCAGGTAGACGACCTCTCCACGGGCGACCGTTTCTGCCCCCACCCCTCCTCCACTCCATGGGTCCAGGTGGCGGTGAAGGACCCCGCCGTGCTCCCCATGTCTCGAGGGGTTCCCATCCCCAGTTCCCACGGGGCGGTATGGCTCACCGCCGCCGGTGATCCGCTGGAGATCGCCGTGCCGCTGAGCGCCTCGGCGATCCTGGTGGTCTCGGGACGCGGGATCGAAGCCAGCCCTCTGCTGGCGATAGTCCAGTCGATACCTCTCGTCGTCGAGCGCGCCGCCCTGTACGGCGCCTACGAGCCGCAGATCGACCCGGAGGGACTCGATGATGCCGACCTCGCCGGCCTCATGGCCGGGGCCACCGGGGACGTCCGGGTGTCGCGCCGGGGAGGCTGGGGCGAGGCGAGCGTATACGGCGGTTCGTGGTGGGTGAGCCTCTCCCGGAGCGATCGACACCTGTTGCCGGCGCTGGCGACCACCGTGTCCCGTCCCCGGCTGGAGACCCACCACGGCCGGCCCGTGGTCGTCGGCGAGTCACGCGAACGCGGGCGTGCCTGGGCGCTGTGGGACCAGGGAGGCCTGTTCTGGCGGCTCGAGGGCCCGGGCAGCGCCCAGGATGCCTCGGCACTGGCGGGCGACATCATCGCCCGGGTCGCCGCCCTTGCCTCCTGACCCCGCCCGGCCGCGGGTATCTCCGCCGTTCGGCTCAGGTCGCCCGTTAGCTCAGGAGTTGAGCGCCGCCTCCAGCCCCCCGATCGCCTTGCGGCCCAGACGCCCGAATAGGGGCTTCATCGCAAAGGCGAAGTAGCGCAGACCCCCCTTGAGGGTGAAGTCGGCCCGGTAAGCCACCCGGGTGCCGCCGCCGGGCAGATCGGCGAAGTCGACGGTGTCGATCGCCTCGACCGTGGCCGCCAGGCCGCGCAGCACGATGCGGGACGGGACGGCGTGCTCGATCACTTCGTAGATCATCGGGACGACGCGGCCGGCAAAGGTGGCGCCTACTTCGTAGCGGGTGCCCACTGCCCCGTCGCCGGCGAGACGCACCGACGAGCGAATGCCGGGGTCCCATTCGGCGACCTTGGTGAAGTCGGCCACATAGGTGAAGACCTCCGGACGCGGACGCGGGGTGGTGACGGTCTGCTGGATGGTGATCATGCCCTCAGTGTGGGGTGACGGGGAGTCCTAGCGCAAGCCGCCCGAGCCATCCTGCGGACGATCCGCCCGGATAGCCATCCGGCTCTCGGGTTTCGCCCGCCGGCACCAATCGTCCTATGTTCTCGCTCTTGTGAGCCTCGCCGAGGAGATCCCCGCCGTCCCAGCTGCATCCGTCGCCGCCGCGTACGATGCAACCGGGTCTTCCTTTTCCACCGGGCCTTCCTTTTCCACCGGGCCTTCCTTTTCCACCGGGCCTTCCATTTCCACCGGGCCTTCCTTTTCCACCGGCGAGGTACTCACCCTCGCCTCAGGGCACGCCGCCCACGACACCTACATCGGCTTCCTCCCGGTGCTGCTGCCCCACTTCGTGGAGCGTTTCGCCCTCAGCAACACCATGGCGGGATGGCTCTCGGCGTTCACCCAGCTTCCTTCCATCCTGCAGCCGGTATTCGGGCACCTGGCCGACCGTCTGGTGCTGCGCTGGGTGGTGATCCTCACTCCGGCGATCACGGCCACGCTGATGAGCCTGGCCGGGTGGGCTCCCTCCTATGCCGTGCTGGCTGTGCTCTTCGCCGCCGCCGGGGTGTCGAGCGCGGCGTTTCACGCCGTAGGGTCCGCCGCCGCCGGCCGCCTCTCGCGGCGGCATTTGGGAAGGGGCTTGAGCCTGTGGATGGTGGGAGGTGAACTGGGGGCAGCCCTCGGCCCCATGCTGGTAGCGGCCGCTCTCACCGTCTTGACCATGAAGGAGATCGGGCTGCTGATGGTGCTCGGCTGGGGCGCCTCGCTCCTGCTCTATCTGCAGCTACGCCGGGCCCCCCTGCAGCCCCACGCCGGCGCCGCCCGGCCGCACTGGCGCGACTCCCTGGGAAAGATGCGCCGCATCATGCTCCTGATGGGCGCCCTGGCCATCCTGCGCGGCATGGCGGTGAGCGCCCCCTGGGTGTTCGCCCCTCTGCTGCTCAAAGAGGAAGGCAGCAGCGGCTTCGTGGCGGGAGCCGCAGTGACCGTCTTCCTGGCCGCCGGCATCGCGGGCACCCTGGCGGCGGGGTGGCTCAGCGACCGCCTGGGCCGCCGCGCCGTCCTGCTCTTCGGGATCCTGGCCGGGCCGGCGGGGGTGCTGCTCTTCGTCGCCCTGGACGGATGGGCCCGCTTCCCCTTCCTGGCCTTGGCGGGGGCCAGCCTCGTGTCGCTCCACCCGGTGTGCATGGCCCTGGTGCAGGAGGCCTTCCCCGAGAGCCGGGGCCTGGCCAACGCCCTCTACCTCTCGATGGTCTTCGTGATCTCCTCTTCCGCCGCGGTGGCCGTAGGGGCACTCGGGGACGCCGCCGGCCTGCGGTGGGCCTTTGTGATCAGCGCCCTCATCGCTTTCCTCAGCGCTCCGCTGGTCCTGCTGCTGCCGAGGTCAGAAGAACAGGCGGCCGTCGCCCCCTGACCGGATCGGTTCACCGCCGGCGACCCCGATCTGCCGGGCGGAGCGAGCCGGCCCCAGGCATGGCCCGCCGCCCGTCCGGACGGCCTCTCAATCCATGCGAAGGCCGCCGTTGACGCTGAGGGCCTCGCCCGTAATGTTCCCCGCCACGAGGTCGGAGCTCAGGAATAGCACGGCGAAGGCGATGTCGTCCGGAGTCTGGGGCCGATGCAGGGGGATCGTCCCCATGGCTTCCTCCCAGATCTGCTCCCGGGGCAGCCCATGCCGGGCGCTGCGGGCGTCGAGGATCGACTCCCACATCGCCGTGCGCAGGATGCCCGGGCACACGGCGTTCACGTAGACGCCGTGCGGTGCCATCTCCTTCGCCATGGACTGGGTGAGGCCGACCACCGCAAACTTCGAGGCCGCGTAGTGGGGCATGGTGGCCTGCCCTTCCTTCCCCGATCGCGAGGAGATGTTCACGATTCGCCCCTGACCTGCCCGGATCATGTGCGGCAGGACCGCCTGCGAGGCCAGGTAGATGCCCTTGACGTTGGTGTCGTTGATGCGGTCCCACTCATCTTCGGCGATCTCCAGGAAAGGGAAGTCGCTGACCACGGCGGCGTTGTTGACCAGCACGTCGATGCGGCCGAACTGCTCCATGGCAGCGGCGGCCATCCGCTCCATGTCGGCGCCAATCCGCACGTCGGCTTCGACCACCACCACCCGACCCTCCTCGTGGTAGAGGGAAGCGGCCAACTCCCGTGCCGTGTCCCCAAGGATGTCGGCGATGACCACGTCGGCCCCCTCGCGATGGAATCCCCGGACGATGGCCGCACCGATATTGCGCGCTCCGCCGGTGACGATCGCTGCTTTGCCGCGAAGTCCGAGCTCCATCACTCACCTCCTCAAGGCCGCAGCCAGTATCCCACCCCAGGGAGCCCCCAAGTCCTCAGAGGTCGACCGACCTTCCCGTAGCAATCGAAGCCTCGATGCCCTCTAGGGCCACCTGGCAGGCGATGGCATCGTCGAGGGTCGAATGGGGCTCGCCCCCGTGCCGCAGAAGGGAGACGAAATGGGCCACCTCGTTGCTGATCGACCCCTGGTAGGCGGTGTAGGTCCGCGAATGGGCAATGCCCTTTTTGACCTCCACCCAGTCCTGGTAGGTGTAGCGGGTCGTCCCGGCGGTACCGATCACTTTGACCAGGAAGGTCCAAGGGTCGGCCGACAGATCGTCGGCGGCGAAACTGGCCGACAGATGGGCAATCGCCCCGCTTTCCAACTCGACCAGGGCGAGCACCAGGTCTTCCTTCTCGGGATCGGGGTGGTTCAAGATGGCCTTGAAGGCGCTCACCCGTTTGGCTCGGCCCCCCAGGTACGTCATCGAGTACAGGTTGTGGGTCATGATCTGGCGCACCACGCCCGGGTAGGCCGCGGCGCGCTCGTCGCTGTGATAGATGTTGTACATCACGTACACCGAGACCACCCGGCCTAGATCACCGCGCCGGATGAGTTCTCGTGCCCGCTCCACACTCTGCTCGTAGATCATGTTGTGCCCGGGCATGCAGAGCAGTCCCGCTTCTGCGGCGCACCGCTTCATCTCACGCACCTCATCGGCGGTGGCGGCCACCGGCTTCTCGCAGAGGACGGCCTTACCCGCGGCGAGGGCCGCCCTGGTGTACTGCAGGTGGGTCTCCAGATTGGTGAGGACGAACACCGCGTCGACCTCGGGATCGGCGGCCAGCGCCTCCGGGGTCTCGAACCAGCGGCACCCGAACTCCTTCGCACGGCGCCGGCCCCGTTCGGCCGTCCGATTCCACACGCCCACCAGCCGCGCGTCGGGACAGCGGGCAACCGCGGCGGCGTGGAGGATCGAGACGTCACCCGTGCCGACGAACCCTATGCCGAGCGGCCGTGTCATGGCGCAGCCTCCTGCTTCCACACCTCCGGCCGGGCAACATATGCCCGCGCCGCCTGGCTCACCAACGCGAATCCCCGGCAGCCTAGAACCCCCAACGGGGAAATCGCGGCCGGGCCGCGGCCGGCATCCCCGATCTGCCGGGCCGATGCCCTACTCCGGGAACAGGCCCTCCGGCGCATCGATCACGATGCGACCGCCGGCCGGGTCGCTCACCATCTGCTCCACGAACGGCACCTGCACCTCGTCGCCGCGCGAGGTAACGACCACCAGGCGGTCCTGCAAACCGCCGGTCACCACGTCGACCACCCGGCCGAGCACCATGCCGCCGGGAGCCACCGCCTCCAGGCCCACCAGGGCCGACGCCCGGAACTCTCCCTCCCCCGAAGCGCGCCTCCCGGCGGCCGGGCGGGTCAAGAGCAGCCCGCGCAGCGTCTCGGCGCTGTCGCGGTCGTCGATACCGGCGAAGGCAACGATCAGGCCCCGATCGCGATAGGGGCGCGCGCGCTGCACTTCGAGGTCGTAGTCACCGGCGCGCAGCGCTACACCGGGCGCGAAGTCCCCCGAGTCGCCACCATCGGGGACCACGGTGACCTCCCCGCGTACACCGTGAGGCCGTCCCACCCGGCCCACGACTACCCGGTCGTCAGTCGACGAACTCAACGCTCGCCTGGATACCCTCTTCGTCCCCCGCGGCCTGGGCCAGGGTGCGGAAGGCGTTGGCCACTCGGCCCCGGCGGCCGATCACGCGTCCCATGTCGCGCTTGGCGGTGCGCACCTCGGCCAGGACCCGATCGGGGCCCTCGTCGATCATCTCTACTCGGACCGCGTCCGGCTCCTCGGCAATGGCCTTGGCGACGTAGGTGACCACCCGTTCGACGATTTCGCCTTTCACGACTCCTCCTCGGGAGCCTCTTCTGCGCCCTCGATCTCAGCCTCGGCTCCGTCGGCGGCTTCAGCCTCGGCTTCAGGCTCGATTTCAGGCTCGATTTCAGGCTCGGTTTCAGGCTCGGTTTGGTCGGCGGCTTCGTCGCCGGCAGAAAGCCGGGTCGTCTCTTCAGCCTCGGCCTCGAGCTGGGCCTCCTCGCCCACGACGTGGATGCGGGCATCCTTGACGCGAATGGTGGTGGGAGGGGCCGGCGCCTCCGGGGCGGCCAGTACCCCGGCGATCTGCAGCAGGCGGCGCACCGGATCCGAAGGCTGGGCGCCGTGCTCCAGCCAGTACGACGCCCGCTCCTGGTTGATCTCGACGACCGAGGGCTCCTGGCGGGGGTCGTAGCGACCGATCTGTTCGATGTAGCGGCCGTCCCGAGGGGCGCGCCCGTCGGCGACCACCACGCGGTAGCTCGGCTGCTTCTTCTTGCCCGTCCTGGTCAGGCGGATCCTCACCGCCATGCGTCACCTCTTCTTCTTGACCTTCGTCTTGGCCTTCGTCTTGGCCTTCGGCGCCGTCTTCGACGCCACCCTCGGTGTCACCTTAGGCATCGTCTTCTGCGCCCTCCGCCCCGGCAGGGCCAGCCCGGGGAGGGGGCTTCGGCCCTCGGCGAAAGCCTTCATCATCCGCTGCGACTCGCCGAACTGGCGCAGCAACTCGTTCACCTGTTGCGGGCTGGTGCCCGACCCGGCGGCAATCCGCCGGCGGCGGCTCCCATCGATGAGCTTCGGGCTCCGCCGCTCCGCAGGGGTCATGGAGCGGATGACGGCCTCCGCCCGCGACAGGGCCTCGTCGGACGGCTCGGCAGTCCCCAGCGCCGACGCGGCGCCGGGGAGCATACCAAGCAATTGCCCCAGAGACCCCATCCGGCGCACCTGCTGCAGCTGATCGAGGAAGTCCTCGAAGGTGAAGGCGGCCCGCAGCATCTTCTCCGCCGCAGCCTCGGCCTGCTCCCGGTCCCAGGCCGCCTCGGCCTTCTCGATCAGGGTGAGCACGTCTCCCATCCCCAGCAGGCGGGAGGCCATGCGCTCGGGGTGGAACACCTCCAGCCCGTCCAGGCCCTCCCCCACCCCCACGAATTTGATGGGCCGCCCGGTCACCTCGCGGGCGGAGATGGCCGCTCCGCCCCGGGCATCGCCGTCGAGCTTGGAGAAGATGAGGCCGGTCAGATCGGTGCGTTCCAGAAAGCCGCGGGCCACGTTGACCGCGTCCTGGCCGGTCATGGCGTCCACCACCAGCAGCACTTCGTCGGGCTCCACCGCCCGGCGCACCGCGGCCAGTTCCGCCATGAGCGCCTCGTCGATCTGCAGGCGTCCGGCGGTGTCCACGATCACCACGTCGCAGCCCAGCTCCCCGGCCCGCTTCAGGGAAGCCTTCGCCAGCTTGGGCGGAGTAGTCGCCCGGTCGGAATGCACCGGCACCCCGGCCCGGGCGCCGAGAGCCTCAAGTTGGTCCACTGCGGCGGGCCGCTGCAGGTCGGCGGCCACCAGAAGGGGGTGCTTGCCCGCCGATTTCAGGCGCCAGGCCAGCTTGGCGGCAGTGGTGGTCTTCCCGGATCCCTGCAGGCCGACCATCAGGATGCGCTGCGGGGGTACCCGCGCCGGGGTCAGAGGAGCCGCCTCGCGGCCCAGGGTGGTGATCAACTCGTCGTGGACGATCTTCACTACCTGCTGGCCCGGCGTCAGGCTGCCGGTCACCTCGGCCCCCGCGGCGCGTGCCCGCACCCGCTCCAGGAAGGATCGGGTGACTCCCACGTTGACATCGGCCTCGAGCAGGGCGAGGCGCACCTCGCGCAGCGCGGCCTCCACGTCGGCCTCGCTGAGCCGCCCGCGGCCGCGCAGGCGCTCGAAGACGCCGCCCAGGCGGGAGGTGAGGGACTCGAACACGACGGGCGCAGGGTAGCCCGAGCCGGCGATCAGACCCCGCCCGCCCCGGGAGGGCGAGTAGCCTCCCCGGGAGCACAAGAGGAGCCGGGTTGAACCTCACCGTCATCGACCATCCCCTCACTCGCCACTACCTCACGGTCCTGCGCGACCGGCATACGACCTCGGAGGAGTTCCGGGCCGCGGCGCGCCGGCTCACTTACACCCTCATCCACGAGGCCACGGCACGGGCCCCCCTGCAGCAAACCAATATCGAGACTCCGCTGGAGCCCACCGTGGGCTACCGCATGCCCGGGGTGGTGGCCATCGCCGTGCTGCGCGCCGGGCTGGGCATGCTCGATGCGGTGGTCGACCTGATCCCCGACGTGAAGGTGGGCTTCGCCGGCCTGCAACGGGACGAGGAGACCGCCCTGCCCATGGAGTACTACATCCGCCTGCCCGACCTGTCCGGGTCGGTGGTGCTGATCTTGGAACCCATGCTGGCCACCGGCGGCTCGCTCTCCTGGGCGGTGGCGAAGGCCAAGAGCAACGGAGCCCGCGACATCACCGCCCTCTGCGTAGTGGCCGCTCCCGAAGGCGTGCGGCGCATGTACCAGGACCACCCCGACGTCCGCATCGTCGCAGCCGCCCTGGACCGGGAGCTCAACGCCCAGTTCTACATCCAGCCCGGCCTGGGCGACATGGGCGACCGCCTCTTCGGGACGCTCTGATGGCCCGGCCCGACTTCGAGGAGGCGGTGTACGACGTAGTCCGGGCGCTGCCCCCCGGGGCGGTGGCCACCTACGGAGAGGTGGCCTCCGAGGCCGGCTTCCCCGGAGCGGCCCGGGCGGTCGGCAACCTGCTCCGCCGCTCCGCGGGGCTGCCCTGGTGGCGAGTGGTGGCCGCCGGGGGGCGGCTGGTACCCGGCGCCGAGGTGGAGCAAGCGCAGCGCCTGCGGGCCGAGGGGGTTGCCTTCACCGCCGCCGGCAAGGTGGCCCCATCCGCTCTGGGGAGGACGCTATGAACCCCGCCATGAATGTGATCGAGATCATCCAGTGCAAGCGCGATGGGGGCACCCTCAGCGCCGAGCAGATCCGGTGGGTCATCGGCCGATACGCCGCCGACGAGATCCCCGACTACCAGATGTCGGCCCTGGTGATGGCGGTGTTCAAGGAAGGCCTCAACGCCGACGAGTTGGCCGCCTGGGTGGATGCCATGCTGCATTCCGGCGACGTCCTCGACTTCTCCCACGTGGCCGCACCCAAGATCGACAAGCACTCCACCGGCGGCGTGGGCGACAAGGTGAGCCTGCCGCTCGGCCCCATGGTGGCCGCCTGCGGGGTGGCGGTGCCGATGATGAGCGGCCGCGGCCTGGGCCACACCGGCGGCACCCTGGACAAGTTGGAGACCATTCCCGGGTTCCGCACCGCCCTCGACCCGCCCGAGTTCCGGGCGCTCCTGGCCCAGACCGGCCTGGTGCTCGCCGGGCAGTCGGAGACCCTGGTGCCCGCCGATCGCCGCCTGTACGCGTTGCGCGACGCCACCGGCACGGTGGAGTCGATCCCCTTGATCTCCTCCTCGATCATGTCCAAGAAGCTGGCGGAGGGCCTCGATGGCCTGGTCCTCGACGTGAAGGTGGGCCGCGGAGCGTTCATGAAGCACGCCGAGGAGTCCCGCACCTTGGCCGAGACCATGGTGGGCATCGGCCGCTCCTACGGCACGCCGGTGCGAGCCGTACTCACCGACATGAACCAGCCCCTGGGCTGTGAGGTGGGCAACGCCTGCGAGGTGGCCGAGTCCGTGGAGGTCCTCCGCGGCGGCGGCCCGGCCGACCTGCTCGAGGTCACCTACCGGCTCGCTGAGGAGATGCTGCTGCTCGGCGGGGCCGCTGCCGACCGCGCGGAAGCCAGATCCCGCCTGGAGCGGGCCGTGTCCTCTGGAGCCGCCTTCGGGAAGCTGGTCGAGGTGGTCGAGGCTCAGGGCGGCGACCCGGCAGTGATCCACGACCCGGCGCGGCTTCCCGCGGCCCCTCACCATCACGAGGTCACCGCCGCCCGCTCCGGCTACTTGACCCGCTGCGACGCTCTCGACCTGGGGGTAGCCGCCATGCGCCTCGGCGCCGGCCGGGAGCGCAAGGAGGACGCCATCGACCCCGGCGTCGGCTTGCGGATCCTGGCCAAGGTGGGCGACGCGGTAGAGGCCGGCCAGCCGCTCGTCCGCCTCACCTGGGCCGACCGGACCCGTCTGGAACAGGCCTTGCCCCTGGTGGAGCGGGCGCTGGAGATCGGCGAGGAGCGGGTGGCGCCGCCACCCCTGATCCACGGGGAAGTGTCCTGAGGAAGTGATCTCATGATGGAAGTGATCTCATGATGGAAGTGATCTCATGAGCTACGACGAACTCGCCGCTGCCGCCGCCGCGGTGCGGGACCGCACCGGGCGTCCGACGCACGCCGTAGCGGTGGTGCTGGGCTCGGGCCTGGGCGACTATGCCGCCACCATGCCGGGAGCCATCGCCATCCCCTATGCCGACCTGCCCGGCTTCCCCGTGCCCCGGGTGGAAGGCCACGGCGGCACCCTTTACTCGGTGGCCCCGCAGGGCCGGCCGATCCTGGTGCTGTCGGGCCGGGTGCACACCTACGAAGGCTGGCCCCTGGACAAGGTTGTGTTCGCCGTGCGCACTGCCGTCCTCTGCGGCTGCGGCATCGTGGTGCTCACCAACGCCGCCGGCGGAGCCGGCGACGGCCTGGCCGCCGGCGACCTGGTGCTGATTCGCGACCACATCAACCTCACCACCCGCAACCCCCTCGTCGGGGCCAACGACGCCCGCCTGGGCCCCCGCTTCCCCGACATGTCGGCGGTCTATCCCGCCGATCTGCGCCAGATGGCTCACCGGGCCGGCGAGCGCGCCGGAGTCCCGCTCAAGGAGGGGGTCTACGCCTGGTTCCTGGGCCCGTCGTACGAGACCCCGGCCGAGGTGCAGATGGCGCGCCGCCTCGGGGCCGACCTGGTGGGCATGTCGACCGTGCCCGAGGCCATCGCCGCCCGGCACATGGGGGCCCGGGTGCTGGGCATCTCCCTGGTCACGAACCTGGCGGCCGGGATCTCGCCGGTGCCCCTCAGCCACGAGGAAGTCCAGCAGACGGCCCAAGAGGCGCGCTCCCGTTTCACGGCGCTGCTCGATGCCCTGCTCCCCAAACTCGCCGACTGACGCCCCGGCCCTCCACGCCGGGTTGGGCAGAGGCGGTTCGGCCCGCTGAATAAACGGCGACTAACACAGCACCTCGCGGGTCCCCTAGGATGGAGCCGCTGTCGCACACAGGGAGTGCCATGAAGATCGCGGTCTGCGTCAAGCAGATACCGGATCCCAACACGCCCTACGCGTTGGATCCGGAGACCCATTTCGTGCAGCGGCCGCAGGACCAGGTCCTCGACGACACCGACCGTTACGGGGTCGAGGTAGGCCTGCAGCTCGCCGAAGCCACCGGGGGGACCGTCACCCTCGTATCGATGGGCCCCGCCGGGAGCCTGCAGGGCATCCGGCAGGCCCTGGCCATGGGGGCCCACAAGGCGGTGGTCGTCAACGACCCGGCCTTGCGCGGCTCCGGGGCGCTGGTCACCGCCAAGGTGCTGGCGGCCGTGCTCCGCAAGGAGGAACCGGACCTGGTCATCGCCGGGACCGAGTCCACAGACGGCTACACCGGGGTGGTGCCCCAGGAGTTGGCCGAGCTGCTCGGGCTGCCCTCACTGACCTTCGCCCGCAAGGTGAGCCAGGCCGACGGCAAGATCCACATCGAGCGCCTGAGCGCCACCGGATACGACGTGGTCGAGGCGGACCCGCCGGTGCTGCTCACGGTGACTTCGGGCGCGGTGGAGCCCCGCTACCCCACCTTCAAGGGGATCATGGCGGCCAAGACCAAGCCCATCGAGCAGCCCACCATCGCCGACCTGGGTTTCGGCCCCGGCGACGTGGGACCCGCGGGCTCCGCCCAGGAGATCGTCGGCGTCCGGGCTGCCCCCGAACGGGGCGCCGGCCGCAAGGTGGTCGATGAGGGGGAGGCCCACCTGGACATCGTGCGGCTCCTCGAACAGGTGAAGGTGATCTGACATGCAGACCTGGGTGTTCGCAGAAGAGATCGAGGGTGCTCCGACGAGCCTCACCCTGGAGATGCTCAGCAAGGCGCGTACGTTCGGCGGCGACCTGGCCGCGGTGTACCTCGGCGCCGGATCCGACACCGCCTTCTCCACCCTGGGGGCCCATGGGGCCACCCGGGTATTCCACCTGGCGCCGGGGGAGGGCCTGCCCGCCGCGGCGGCGGCCGCCGCCTTGGCCGGGCTCGTCGAGCAGCGCCAGCCCGACCTGCTGCTGTTCGGCCTGGCGTTCACCGACCGCGATGTGGCCGGGCGCCTCAGCGCCCGCCTCGACCGCCCGGTGCTGGCCAACGCCGTCGACCTGCACATCGGCGACGGCGAGGTACGGGTGGTCAACGAGATCCTGGGCGGCACCACCTTGGTGGAGACCGCCTATCGCGGGCCGAAGCCCTGGATTGCCATCGTGCGGCCCAAGTCCTTCGCCGCCGAAGCCGGCGCCGCCCTCACCCCCGAGGTGATCCCGGTGAGCCTGCCCGACGTGGGCCGCGCCGGCTCGGCCGTGGTGCTGGAGCGCCACACCGAGGTCTCCGAGGGCCCTGATCTGGAGGAGGCGGCCATCGTGGTCACCGCCGGGCGCGGCGTCGGCGGGGCGGAGAAGATGGCTCCCCTGACCGAGCTGGCCTCGCTGCTCGGTGCCGCCATGGGCGGGACGCGAGCCGTGGTCGATGCCGGCTGGCTGGCCTACTCGCTTCAGGTGGGTCAGACCGGCAAGACCGTGCGCCCCAGCGTCTACCTCGCCGCCGGGGTGAGCGGGGCCATGCAGCACCTGGTGGGGATGAAGGACTCCGGCACCATCATCGCCATCAACAAGGACGAGGAAGCGCCCATCTTCCGCATCGCCGATCTGGGCATCGTGGGCGACCTCCACAAGGTGGTGCCCAAGCTGGTCGAAGAACTCAAAGCCCGCCGCTGAGCGGCGGTTCGGCCCCCCAGGCGCCCGGTCAGTCGACCGGGCGCTGGGTGTCGATGTGGGTACGCCGACCGGTGAGCATCTCGGCGGGTACCGGTTCGGGCAGGAAGGCCACCAGAAGCAGAGCAACTACGGCTACCCCGGCAGACATCCACCAGGCTCCCGGCGCACCCACCACCAGGGCCACGACGGCCCCGAAGGCGGCCAGGGCAAGCAGGCCCCACCCCACCTGCAGGAGGAGCCGGTAGCCGGTCGTCACCTTCCAGTCGGCGGCGCGATCAACCGTGGTCACAGGAGGGGTATCGGCACACTGCCGTACCGCCTTGACCAACCCTCCACCGGTCCGCTTGAGAAGGGCTCAGGGTGGAACCCGAGGCCGGCAGCACCTCTCAGCCAGGGCGAACAGCACGTACCAGCCCCCAGCCGGCATCGCCTCCCAGTCCGAGCAGACGCCGCCTCCCAGCCCCAGCCGACGCCGCCTCCCACCTGGCCGCCCCGGGCCTCTCTACTCCCTCCTGGGGTAGGGCTGGTGGTGGTGGGCGTCGCGGTGGTGTTTGCGGCATAGGAGCCGCAGGTTTGTCAGGTCGGTTCTGCCTCCTTGGGCCCAGTGTTGGATGTGATGCGCGTCACACCAGCGGGCAGGAACATCGCATCCCGGATGGGTGCAGCCGCCATCCCTCAGGTCGAGGGTTTTTCTGAGGGCGGGGGGGATGATCCGGGTAGCCCGGCCCATCTCCAGCGGGATGCCTTCGGAGTCGAGGAGGACCCGGCTCACGGTGGCGTCACAGGTGATCCGCCTGGCCGTCTGGGCGCCGATGGGCCCGGTTTCGGTGTCTACCAGGCCTTGGCCGGTCTGGAGGGTGTTCCAGGGGATGGTGACCAGCACCCGGGGAGGTCTGACAGAGCCATTGTGGCCTTGGAGGTGGCGGCGGCAGACCTCAACCAGGGCGTCGGCCCGGCACTGCGCCGGAGTACGCGTGTCGGAAGCACTCAGGGCAGCGCCTTCAGAGAGCGAGCGAATGGCGTCTTGGACGATCAGCCCGCTCTCAGGGTCCAGTTGTCCGGAGA